>ERZ888423.2115-NODE-2115-length-15590-cov-10.078790_pt1 | contig 15590 bp, 15 predicted proteins | sample MGYA00520523_ERZ888423 | MGnify/ENA primary metagenome ERZ888423 (study PRJEB32303, sample SAMEA104408611) | aquatic metagenome | biome: Brackish water; feature: Pelagic; material: water | place: Baltic Sea | collected 2014-06-08T10:24:00 | depth 30,27 m ...
CCTGCGGCGATCAGCGCGCCGGCTTCACCCGAGCCACACCTGCTGACCGCAACTCCAGGGCCGCAAGGCCGCGCACCGCCACCGGGTCCTGGTGCCGCCAGGCGCCGACTGGGTCCTGACTGACCTCGGTGAGCTTGCGCAGTGGCCGGTTGGCCAGCGCCCGCAACGCCAGGAGTTGCTCACCGGCCGGGGTCTGCGCCAGCGAGATCACCGTCCATTTGCGCCGGAAGAACCGGATACGCAGGAACAACCACGGCATTCCCACCGCGAGGATCGGCGGGGCGGCCACCGCGATCGCGAGCAGCACCGCCAGCCACGTCGCGGTGGTGTTGAGGTTCTGTCCGGCCCCCGCCAGATCCAGGGCCGCGTCGCTGGCGGCCCGGAGCGGCGTGGACACCGCGTCGCCCACCAACGGGATGCGATCGGCGCTGTCTCCGGCGGAGCTCAGGTTGTCCGAAATACCGGTAGCGCCATCCTTGACCTGGGTACCGACCCCGGCGATCGCGGCAATCGCGTGGTGCACGGCGAGCCCGACCAGCACCCAGACGGTGATCCAGGCGGCGACCAGCAGGTCGCTGACCACCTGGGCGGTCAGCCGGGCCGGCGTGGTGGCATACGGCAGGAAACGGGATTTCATGGCTTCGATCCCAGCACAGCCGGCCACCAGTCGGCCGCTAGGCTGGCGCGGTGCGTCCCGCCCTGACCGACTACCGGCACCTGGCCAGCGGAAAAGTGCGTGAGCTCTACCGCATCGACGATGAGAACCTGCTTTTCGTCGCGACCGACCGCATCTCGGCCTTCGACCACATCCTCGACACCCCGATCCCCGATAAGGGCCGCATCCTGACCGCGATGAGTGTGTTCTTCTTCAGGCTGGTCTCCGACCGGGCCGGGGTCGCCAACCACCTGGCCGGCCCGCCCGACGACCCGCGCATTCCCGGTGAGGTTCTCGGCCGGGCCCTGGTGGTCCGCCGGTTGGACATGATGCCGGTGGAGTGTGTGGCCCGCGGGTACCTCACCGGTTCCGGACTGGCCGACTACCGGCGCACCGGCGCCCTCTGCGGTATCGCGCTTCCGGACGGCCTGGTGGAGGCCAGCAGGTTCGACCACCCACTTTTCACCCCGGCGACAAAGGCCGAACTCGGCGCGCATGACGAGAACATCTCCTTCGATCGGGTCGTGGAGATGGTCGGCGAGATCAGAGCCGGCCAGTTGCGTGACCTCACGCTGCAGACCTACACCCAGGCCGCCGACTATGCCTTGACCAAGGGAATCATCATCGCCGACACGAAGTTCGAATTCGGTGTCGATCCCGACGGCCGGTTGGTGCTCGCCGACGAGGTCTTCACCCCCGACTCGTCGCGGTACTGGCCCGCCGACACCTACACCGAGGGTGTGGTGCAGCCCAGCTTCGACAAGCAGTTCGTCCGGAACTGGCTCACCGGGCCGCAGTCCGGATGGGATCGGCACGGTTCGGCACCGCCTCCGTCGCTGCCGGGCGATATCGTCGCAGCAACCCGGCAACGGTATATCGAAGCCTACGAACGGATTTCGGGACTCATGTTCGATGACTGGATCGGGGCGGGATCATGACGGCCCCGGTGCCCAAGCGGGTCGACAGTGAACGCATCCACCACGATGACGTGTTCGTCGACCCCTACGAGTGGATGCGGAACAAATCCGACCCGGAGGTCATCGCGCATCTCGAGGCGGAGAACGCCCACGTCGAATCCGAGACGGCCTATCAGGAACCCCTGCGGCAGAAGATCTTCGAGGAGATCAAGTCCCGCACCAAGGAGACCGACCTGTCGGTTCCGCTTCGCCGTGGCGACTGGTGGTACTACGGCCGAAGCTTCGAGGGCAAGCAGTACGGCGTGCACTGCCGCTGCCCGGTCGCCGGTCCCGACGATTGGGACCCGCCGGTATTCGACGAGCACACCGACGTTGCCGGTGAACAGGTGCTCCTGGACGAGAACTCCGAAGCCGACGGGCATGACTACTTCGCACTCGGCGCGGCCACGGTGAGCCCGGATGCCGGGGTGCTGGCCTACTCCGTCGATATCGTCGGCGATGAGCGGTACACCCTGCGGTTCAAAGACTTACGCACCGGCGAGTTACTTCCGGACCGGATCACCGGTATCTCGGCGGGGGTGACCTGGTCCGCCGACAGCACGTGCGTGTACTACACGACGGTCGACGAGGCGTGGCGGCCCGACACCGTCTGGCGGCACCGCCTGGGCGCCGGGGGACACGACGAGCAGGTGTTCACCGAACCCGACGAGCGGTTCTGGGTGGCGGTGGGACGGACCCGTTCAGACGCCTACATCGTCATCGCCGCTGGATCGGCGATCACCTCGGAGGTCCGGGTCGCGGACGCCACCGATCCGGACTCCGAGTTCGTCACGGTGCTGCCGCGTCGCGACGGGGTCGAGTACTCCGTCGAGCATGCGGTGGTCGACGGCCGGGACCGGTTTCTGATCCTGCACAACGACGGTGCGCCGAACTTCACCCTGGTCGAGACCCCGGTGGATGACCCGACGGCGCAGCGGACCCTGATCGCGCCCCGCGACGATGTTCGCCTCGAGGGTGTCGACGCGTTCGCCGACCACCTCATCGTGCACTACCGCAGGGAGGCGTTGCCCAGGCTCCAACTGTGGCCGATCGTCCCGGGTCAGGGATATGGCGAACCGGCTGAGATCACCTTCGACTCCGAACTGATGGCCTCCGGACTCGCCGGCAACCCGAACTGGAAGGCGCCGCGGCTGCGGATCGGAGCCACCTCGTTTCTGACTCCGATGCGAATCTTCGACATCGATCTGGCCACCGGGCAACGCACCCTGCTTCGCGAGCAACCGGTGCTCGGCGGCTACCGCCGGCAGGACTACATCGAGCGCCGCGACTGGGCGCTTGCCGACGACGGCACCCGTATCCCGATCTCACTGATCTACCGCGACGGTATCGAATTCCCCGCGCCGACCGTGCTGTACGGATACGGCGCCTATGAGTCCAGCGAGGACCCCCGGTTCTCCATCGCCCGGCTGTCGCTACTCGACCGCGGGACGGTGTTCGCGATCGCGCACACCCGCGGGGGCGGCGAGATGGGCCGGCTCTGGTACGAGCGCGGCAAGCTGCTGGAGAAGAAGAACACCTTCACCGATTTCATCGCCGCCGGCCGCCATCTCGTGGCGGCCGGGCTGACCCGGCCCCGCAATCTCGTCGGACTCGGCGGCAGCGCCGGCGGACTGTTGATGGGCGCGGTGGCGAACATGGCCCCGGACCTATTCGCCGGAATCCTCGCCCAGGTCCCGTTCGTCGACCCGCTCACGACGATCCTGGACCCGTCGCTGCCGCTGACGGTGACGGAATGGGATGAATGGGGCAACCCCCTCGAGGACGAGGGCGTGTACTTCTACATGAAGTCCTACTCCCCGTACGAGAACATCGAGGCCAAGGAGTATCCGGCGATCCTGGCGATGACATCGCTCAACGACACCCGGGTGTTCTACGTCGAACCCGCGAAATGGGTTGCCGCGCTGCGTCACACCAAGACCGACCCGCTGCCGGTGCTGTTGCGCACCCAGATGGCGGCGGGACACGGCGGCATCAGCGGACGGTATGAGCGCTGGCGTGAGGCGGCCTTCCAATTCGCCTGGCTGCTGGCCACCGCCGACCCGGACCGGTTCGGACCCGACGCCGGACGATAGCCAAAGCACCAACTGCCCGACATCTGTTCGACACCGATCGGACACCCGCAGCGGGCAGAATTGCGGCGTGCCAGGGGAACTGATCGTCTCCGTCTCCGGAATCAGCGACCGGACACTGACCGGTCTGCACGCATTCAGCCGGCTGCTCGATGACCGGGGCGTCCCGCTGTCGCTGTTCGTGGCACCGCGTCGCAAAGAGGGCTATCGGCTCGAATCGGATCCGGTGACGGCCGAATGGCTGGGCCGGCGGCGCTTGCTGGGCGACGCGGTTGTCCTGCACGGCTTCGACGAGGCCGCCACGCGCAGGCGCCGAGGAGAATTCGCGGTGCTGCCCGCCCACGAGGCCAATCTGCGGTTGATCGCGGCGGATCGCGCCCTGGAACGGATCGGGCTTCGGACCCGGCTCTTTGCCGCCCCCGGATGGACGGCCTCGGCCGGCACCGTCGCGGCATTGCCGCGCAACGGCTTCCGGCTTCTGATCGGGCGGCACGAGTGGACCGATCTAGTTCGCGGCGGCTCCGGCGGGGGCCGGATGATCGGCATCGGGGCCGGCTTTCCCAAGGAACCGTGGTGGTGCCGCAGCGCGGTAATGCTCGCCGAACGCGCTGCGCGCCGGGGCGGTCCCGTCCGGTTGGCGATCGCGGCCGGCCAGCTCGGCAGGGATGTTGCCCGCCACGCCATCCTGGAGGCCGTCGACATCGCACTCGAGCACGGCGCCACCCCGGCGGTGTACCGGTGGGAGTCGGGTCCCGCTCTGTTCCGGGCGGCCTGAGTGCCGGCCGAACGCTAGCGGCCGGTACCGCCGGCCGTGGTCGCGATACCGCCGTCGACCGGGATGATCGCCCCGTTGACATAGGAACCCGCCCGGCCGGCCAGGAAGACGGCGATACCGGCCATATCGTCGTCGCGGCCGATTCGCCGCATCGGGGCCGCCGCGGCGATCGCCTCGCCGAACGACTCCAGGGTGGCGGCCATCATCTTCGAGGGGAACGGCCCGGGGGCGATCGCGTTGACCGTGATGTGCTGTGGGCCGAGCTCTTTGGCCAGCACCCGGGTCAACTGGTGCACGGCGGCCTTGCTGGCGGAGTACGAGTAGGTGGGCATCGGGCTGACCTGGATTCCGTCGATGCTGCCGACGTTGATGACGCGGGCCGGGTCGTCCTGGGTGCCCGCCCGGCGCAGCGCCGGAAGCAGGGCCTGGACCATCCAGAACGGTGACTTGAGGTTCAGGTCCAGCACCCGGTCCCAGGCCGCAGCCGGAAATGTCTCCAGCGGCTCACCCCAGGTGGCCCCGGCGTTGTTGACCAGGATGTCCAGGGAATCGGAGTCGGTGAGCACCTCGGCGGCGAGTCGTTCGCACTCCGGTTGGCGGGACAGGTCGGCGGGCACCGCGCGCACCGGGCCGAACTCCGACAGCGCGGCCACCGCCTGTTCACAGGCGTCGGCCTTGCGGGAGCTGAGCACCACGCCGGCACCCGCCTGCAGCAGGCCGCGGGCGATCATCATGCCGATGCCGCGGGTTCCGCCGGTGACCAGGGCGGTCTTGCCGTCGAGCCCGAAAAGCCTATCCAGATCCGCTGTGCTCACCTCAGAACCGTACCGAGTTCTCCTCGGTCAGCACCCGGAAGTCGGTGTCGCACATCTCGGCCAGTCGACCGTAGAAGATGCCGCGGGCCTCCGGGGCGATGATGCCCTGGTGGATCGGGACGGCGTGCCGCGGCGCCACCGCACGCAGATAGTCGACGGCCTCGGAGATCTTCATCCACGGGGCGGCCGCCGGGGTGGCCAGCACCTGCACCGGTTCCTCCGGGACGAACAGTGCATCGCCGGGGTGCATCAGCTTCGCGGCATGCTCGCCGTCGCCGACGAGGTAGGAGATGTTGTCGATCACCGGGATCTCGGGGTGGATGACGGCATGCCGTCCGCCGACGCCGCGGATGGTGAGGCCGTCGACGTCCACCTGGTCTCCGACGTTCACGGCGGTCCACCCGCCCCCGAGCATGGCCGCGGTCTGCGGGTCGGCATACAGCGCCGCCCGGGGGTTGGCCTCGACCAAACTGGGTAACCGTTGCGGATCTGCGTGATCGGGGTGCTGATGGGTGATGAGGATGGCTGACAGTCCGGTGATGCCCTCGAACCCGTGGGAGAAGGTGCCGGGGTCGAAGAGCACCCGCGCGACACCGAAGTCGGCCAGCAGGCATGAATGACCGAAATGCGTCAAGTCCATGCTTACGATTGTGCGCCAACAGGAGGCGGCGGGATGCGGATAGCCCTGACAGTGGTGCTGGCAGCCGGATGTCTTGCCTTTGCGTCCCCGGTCGCCGCCGACCCCGCCAGCACCTGCCCGCCCGCCTGCAACCGCATTCCGGATACCGCCTGGGTCTCTCCGTCGGCGATACCGCTGGACTCCACCTACGACTGGCCGCAACTCGCCGGCTTGGCGGTCACCGCCCGGGCGCCACGTTTCCGGTTCGAGGAACTCTGTGCTTCCCCGGCGCGGCCCGAGGATCCGCGCAACTACGCGATCGCCGAACGGTCGGTGGTGTCCAATCCGGCCGGCCGGTGGCAATTGCAGGCCCAGGTCCTGCATTGGCGCGGTGAGACCTGGCGGGGCGGACAACTCGCCCTGGACGCCTTCGCCGCGGCGGTGTCGACAGTGCGGGCCTGCCAGCTGACCAAGGCGGATTCGTCGCCGTCGCTGATCGTCGACCAGCCCGACCGAATGGCCGCGGTGATCAGCGGACCGGTGATCCTGCATCAGTACCTGGTGGCCGATCCGGTCAACAGCACCCTCACCGAACTGGCGCTGTGGTCGGACGCACCGCCGCAGGACCCGTGGCCGATGATCACCGACACGACCGTCCTGGATGCGCTCGCCGCGCCGCTGTGCACCGCCTACGTCGGTTCCTGTCCGTGATCCGCCGGTAGGATCAGCGGGCACCGTCCGCCGACGTCAGAGGAGCCTTAGTGGCGCGGGTAGTTGTCACAGTGATGCCCAAAGCCGAGATTCTCGACCCACAGGGCCAGGCCATCGTCGGCGCCCTGGGGAGACTCGGCCACGCCGGCGTCACCGATGTCCGGCAGGGTAAGCGGTTCGAACTCGAGGTGGACGACACCGTCACCGACGACGAACTGGCCCAGATCGCCGAGTCCCTGCTGGCGAACACCGTGATCGAGGACTGGTCGGTCACCCGGGAGCGGGGGTGAGCGCGCGGGTCGGGGTCATCACCTTCCCCGGAACCCTCGACGATGTCGACGCCGCCCGCGCCGTGCGGTTGTCCGGTGCCGAGCCGGTCAGCCTCTGGCATGGGGACGCCGACCTCAGGGGCGTGGATGCGGTGGTGGTCCCGGGTGGCTTCTCCTACGGCGACTATCTGCGGTGCGGGGCGATCGCGAAGTTCGCCCCGGTGATGGGTGAGGTCGTCGCCGCGGCCGGGCGCGGTATGCCGGTGCTGGGTATCTGCAACGGTTTCCAGATCCTCTGTGAAGCAGGGCTGCTGCCGGGCGCGCTGACCCGCAACGCCGGACTGCACTTCCTCTGCCGGGACGTGTGGCTGACGGTGGACTCCGTCACGACGGCGTGGACGTCACGCTTCGAGTCCGGGGCCGAGTTGCTGGTGCCGCTGAAGTCCGGCGAAGGCCGGTATGTGGCAAGCGAATCGGTGCTCGACGAACTCGAAGGCCAGGGCCGGGTGGTATTCCGGTACGCGGAAAACCCCAACGGCTCCATGCGTGATATTGCCGGCGTCAGCTCGGCCAACGGCCGGGTCGTGGGACTGATGCCGCATCCCGAGCATGCCACCGAGGCACTGACCGGACCGTCGGATGACGGTCTCGGCCTCTTCTACTCGGTGCTCGACGCGGTCCTGGCCGCCTGATATGACCGGGGCCACGGCGCGGGGGCTGTGCGAGTTCGTCGATGCCTCGCCGTCGCCGTTCCACGTCTGCGACACCGTTGCACAGCGGCTGCGAGCCGCCGGCTACACCGAACTCGCCGAGACCGACCGCTGGCCAGGGGTTGCCGGCGGCCGGTTCTTCACGGTGCGGGCCGGATCGGTCATCGCCTGGGACGGCGGGGAAGGCGGGCCGGGTCCGGCCCGTCCGTTCCGGATCGTCGGCGGTCACACCGACAGCCCCAACCTGAGAGTCAAACAACATCCCGACCGGGTCGTCGCCGGCTGGCAGGTGGTGGCCCTGCAGCCCTACGGCGGGGCCTGGCTGCACTCCTGGCTGGACCGTGACCTGGGTCTGAGCGGACGGCTTTCGGTGCGCGACCCGGATGCCGCCGGTGGGGTCGCGAACCTGCTGGTCCGAATCGATGAGCCGCTGCTTCGGGTCCCGCAACTGGCCATCCACCTCGCCGAGGACCGCGCCTCGGTGAAAGTCGATCCGCAGCGCCATCTCAACGCGGTCTGGGGTGCCGGCGAGCGACCCCGTTCGCTGCTCGCTGATGTGGCCGAGCGGGCCGGGGTGGCCCCCGGCGACCTGTTGTCGGCGGATCTGATGACCCACGTCGTGGAACCGTCGCGGCTCATCGGCATCGACGAGGACCTGGTCAGTGCGCCGCGACTGGACAACCAGGGCACCTGCTACACCGGAATGGAAGCGCTGCTGGCCGCCGAACCGGGCGACTACCTGCCGATGCTGGCGCTGTTCGACCACGAGGAGGTCGGTTCGACCTCCGACCACGGTGCCCAGTCGGATTTCCTGCTGACCACCCTCGAGCGGATCGTGCTCGCGGGCGGTGGTGACCGGCAGGACTTCCTGCGCCTGCTGACCGGGTCGATGCTGGCTTCCGGCGATATGGCCCACGCCACCCACCCGAACTACCCGGACCGCCACGAACCGGGCCATCTCATCGCGGTCAACGGTGGTCCGGTGCTCAAGGTTCAGCCCAACCTGCGCTATGCCACCGACGGCCGCACCGCGGCGGCCTTCGAACTGGCCTGCCGGCAGGCGGGGGTGCCCTTGCAGCGTTATGAGCACCGCGCCGACCTGCCGTGCGGGTCGACGATCGGGCCGATGACCGCCGCGCGCACCGGGATCCCGACCGTCGACGTCGGTGCGCCGCAGCTGGCGATGCATTCGGCGCGCGAACTCATGGGGGCGGCCGACGTCCCCGCCTACGCCGCCGCACTGCGGGCGTTCCTGTCGCCGGCCGGATGAAACGAGGAGTTCGATGAGCCTGTCGCTGGAGATGATCACCGTCGATTGCGCCGACCCTCGGCGGCTCGCGGAGTGGTGGGCCGAGGCAGTCTCCGGTTCCGTGGTGAACCTGCCCGGCGGCGACTTCGTGCTGGTCGCCCGGGAGGGCTGGCCGGCGCTCGGGTTCCAGCGGGTCGAGGAACCGACACCCGGCAAGAACCGGGTGCATCTGGACCTGATGGCCACCGATCTCGAGGCCGACGTCCAGCGTCTGACCGGACTCGGCGCCACCGAGACGGGCCGGCACTCCTTTGACGGCGGCTTCCGCTGGGTGGTCATGGCAGATCCCGAGGGCAACGCGTTCTGCGTCGCCGCGCCCCGCGACTGACGCTCATTAGACTCACCCCGTGACCTCCGTCGACACCGTCGCCCACGCGGCAGCCACGCCCGATCAGCCGCAGCCGTACCGGGAACTCGGCCTCAAGGACGACGAGTACCAGCGCATCCGGGAGATCCTGGGACGCCGGCCCACCGACGCCGAGTTGGCCATGTACTCGGTGATGTGGAGCGAGCACTGCTCATACAAATCCTCCAAGGTGCATCTGCGGTACTTCGGGGAGACCACCACCGAGCAGATGCGGCGCTGCATGCTGGCCGGTATCGGGGAGAACGCCGGGGTCGTCGACATCGGCGACGGCTGGGCGGTCACCTTCAAGGTCGAGTCGCACAACCACCCGTCCTATGTGGAGCCCTACCAGGGTGCGGCCACCGGGGTGGGCGGCATCGTCCGCGACATCATGGCGATGGGGGCCCGGCCGGTGGCGGTAATGGACCAGTTGCGCTTCGGCGCGGCCGATGCGCCCGACACCCGACGGGTGCTCGACGGGGTGGTCCGCGGGATCGGCGGATACGGCAACTCGCTGGGTCTGCCGAATATCGGCGGCGAGACGGTGTTCGACCCCTCCTACGCCGGCAATCCGTTGGTCAACGCGATGTGCGTCGGTGTGCTGCGCAAGGAGGACCTGCATCTGGCGTTCGCCTCGGGTGCGGGGAACAAGATCATCCTGTTCGGGGCCCGCACCGGCCTCGACGGCATCGGCGGGGTGTCGGTACTGGCCAGTGACACCTTCGGCGGCGACGAGTCCGGTGCAGCCGGCCGCAAGAAGCTACCCAGCGTGCAGGTGGGCGATCCGTTCACCGAGAAAGTTCTCATCGAGTGCTGCCTGGATCTGTACTCGGCCGGTTTGGTGATCGGCATCCAGGATCTCGGCGGTGCGGGATTGTCCTGTGCCACATCGGAGTTGGCCTCGGCCGGCGACGGTGGGATGGCGATCGAACTGGAGAAGGTGCCGCTGCGCGCGGCGAACATGACTCCGGCCGAGGTGCTTTCCAGTGAGTCCCAGGAACGCATGTGCGCGGTGGTCTCTCCGGAGAACGTCGAGAACTTCATGGCGGTATGCCGCAAGTGGGACGTACTCGCCACCGTCATCGGTGAGGTCGCCGAGGGGGACCGGCTGACGATCACCTGGCACGGGGAGACCGTCGTCGACGTTCCACCCCGGACCGTCGCCCACGAGGGTCCGGTCTATCAGCGACCGCTGGCGCGGCCGGACACCCAGGACGCGCTGAACTCCGACACCAGCGCGACCTTGCCGCGACCGGCGACCGGAGACGAGCTTCGTGCGACGGTGCTTGCGCTGCTGGGCAGCCCGCACCTGTGTAGCCGGGCGTTCATCACCGAGCAGTACGACCGGTACGTCCGGGGTAACACCGTGCTGGCCGAGCATGCCGACGGCGGGGTGCTGCGTATCGACGAGCAGACCCAGCGCGGTATCGCAGTGTCCACCGACGCCTCCGGCCGCTACACCCAGCTCGATCCCTACGCCGGGGCCCAGTTGGCGCTGGCCGAGGCCTACCGCAACGTCGCGGTCACCGGTGCCACCCCGGTGGCGGTCACCAACTGCCTGAACTTCGGGTCCCCGGAGGATCCCGGTGTGATGTGGCAATTCGCCCAGGCGGTGCGTGGACTGGCCGACGGCTGTGCGGCACTGGGTATTCCGGTCACCGGGGGCAATGTCAGTTTCTACAACCAGACCGGCGCCACGCCTATTCTGCCCACCCCGGTGGTCGGGGTGCTCGGGGTGATCGACGATGTGCGCCGGCGGCTGCCCACCGGGCTGGGCAACGAGCCGGGGGAGACGCTCTATGTCCTCGGTGACACCCGCGACGAGTTCGACGGTTCGATCTGGGCCCAGGTCACCGGCGACCACCTCGGTGGCCTGCCGCCCGCCGTCGACCTGGCCCGGGAGAAGCTGCTTGCCGAGGTGCTCACCTCCGCCTCCCGGGACGGCCTGGTCTCGGCCGCCCACGACCTCAGCGAGGGCGGCCTGATTCAAGCCGTCATCGAATCGGCGCTGGCGGGGGAGACCGGTTGCCGGCTGGTTCTTCCGGAGGACGTCGACCCGTTCGTCTTCCTGTTCTCGGAGTCGGCCGGTCGGGTCCTGGCGGCCGTCCCGCGGACCGAGGAAAGCCGCTTCGTGGCGATGTGCGCAGCGCGCGGGCTTCCCGCGACACGAATCGGCGTCTCCGACGACGGGTCGGATTCGGTTGAGGTACAAGGATTTTTCACCATCACGCTGGAGGAACTGCGCAGCACCTCAGAAGGGGTGCTGCCCAGGCTCTTCGGATGACGCGCTCCTCGGCCGTCGCCTGGGCGTGGCACCTGGTGCGTCTTGACGTCACCGGGGTCGCCGCCGCGGCATTGTTCTTCTGCCTGTCGTTGACCCCGTCGCTGCTGCCGCGGGACTGGCTCACCGGCGGGATCATCGGCGGTATCAACGCGGCGATCGGTTACGGGATCGGGGTTCTGCTCGGGGCCGTGGTGCGCACACTCGTCCTGCGCCGCCGCACCTGGTGGCCGCTTCGACCGCGGGCCCGGCGCCTGCTCGCAGCGGTCGTGGTCGCGCTGTCCATCGGTGTCAGCGTGCTGATGCTGGTGCCTGCGGCGGCCTGGCAGCGCGAGGTGGCGGCGTTGATGGGGATCGAGGGCCCGGCTACATCGGAGTACCTGCGCACGCTCCTCGTCGCGCTGATGACGGGCGTATTGCTGATCGCCGTCGCGCGGATGGTCAAGGAGGCGATCGGATTCCTCGCCCGGATGATGATCCGGCGCTGGGATATCAACGACGAGGTCGCCATGTTCATCGGCACCGCGATCGTGGTCATCCTGATCATCACCCTGGTCAACGGTGTGCTGGTGCGTGGCTTCATCGCGGGTGCGAGTGCGGTCTTCCAGCCGCAGAACTCCACCACCCGGCTAGGCGTGGAACAACCCGGTCAGCCCGAAAGATCTGGTAGCCCAACATCTTTCGCGCCGTGGGACACCCTGGGTTTCCAGGGGCGCAACTTCGTCGGAACCGGGCCGACGGCCGCCGAACTGACCGATCTCAACGGGCGTCCGGCCAGGGAGCCGATCCGGATCTATGCCGGCCTGCAGTCCGCCGAGACTACCGAGAGCCGGGTCGCGGTGCTGCTCTCGGAGTTGCAGCGCACCCGGGCCTTCGAGCGCAGGCTGCTGGTCATCATCCCGACCACCGGAACGGGCTGGGTGGATCCGGTGGCGGCCAGGGCGATCGAGTCGATGTACAACGGGGACACCGCGCTGGTGGCCATGCAGTACTCGTATCTGCCCAGCTGGATCTCGTTTCTCGCCGATCAGCAGAAATCGGTCGAGGCGGGCCGGGCCATGGTGGACGGAATCCATCAGCGGTGGCTGCGGTGGCCGGCGGACACCCGGCCGGACCTCGCCCTGTTCGGCGAGAGCCTGGGTGCGATGGCCGGCCAGGGCGCGTTCGGTTACCTGCCGGATGTTGCGGAGATGAATTTCTCCTCGGTCCTGTGGGTCGGGCCGCCCAACTCCAGCCGGCTGTGGCGGGCGGTGACCGACCGCCGCGATCCGGGCACCCCCGAGGTTCAGCCGCGCTACGACAACGGCCGCACCGTCCGCTTCGCACAGGCCTCCGGTGCCGCCGAGATCGCCGCGGTCGTCGCCAGCCCGCCGTGGGGCCGCACCCGGGTGCTGTTCCTGCAGCACCCTTCCGACCCGGTGGTGTGGTGGTCCCCGGATCTGCTGTTCGACAAGCCGGATTGGCTGCGCGAACCGCCGGGGTTCGACCGCAGCCCGTCGATGCGCTGGTATCCGATCATCACGTTCTGGCAGGTAAGCGCCGATATGGCGGGCAATGTCACCAACTCCACCGGTACGCCCACCGGACACGGCCACAACTACGGCGACAACCAGCTCGACGGCTGGGTCGCCGTCGCCGCCCCCGAGGGGTGGACGGACGTCGACACCGACCGGATCCGGCGATCGCTGGAGAAGCTGATCTCAGCCGGCGGCCCGGAGTTCGCATGAGCCACCCGCGGTCCCGGCGGGGGCAGGCGCTGGGTCTGGCGGCCGCGCTCGTCGGGTGGAGCTTCACCGCGGGTCTGCAGCACCCGTGGCGGCGGCACCCGCTGGCGCAGGCAGCCCTGGGGACCACGCTGGCGGTGGCGGCCCGGGCCCCGCTGGGTCTGCGCCCGCCGCACGCCGGTTCCGGTCTTCGGCTGGGTGCCGCGGCAGCGGGACTCGTCGGTGCGGGGGTGATCGTCGGCAGTGCGCTGCCGCGAGTGCGCGCCGGGATGGCCGCGCGCGAACTACCGCAGCGGCCTTGGCACTGGCTCGCGGTGGAGATCCCGCTGGGCACCGTGTGGTCGGAGGAGACCGCCTTCCGTGGCGCGCTGGCGACGCTGGCTGCAGGCGGCTTCGGGCCGAGTGCCGGGCGGCTGGTTCAGGCGGTCACATTCGGTCTCAGCCACGTCCCGGATGCGCGGGAGACCGGTTCGCCCGTGCTGGGCACGGTGGCCGTCACCGGGCTGGCCGGATGGGTGTTCGGTCTGCTGGCCGATAGGTCCGGCAGCGTTCTGGCCCCGATGTTGGCTCACCTGGCGATCAATGAGGCCGGGGCGGTGGCCGCTCTGGCGGTCCAGCGGTCGATCCGGGGCGGGCCGTGAGCCGGCGGGTCGATCCGCAGGCCGCCGGCGACGCCGTGCTGGCCGTCCAGGCGTGGCTGCGCGGCCAAACGAGTGCCCAGCCGGACCGGGCCGAGATCGCCGCGGCCGTCCGGCTCACCGCTCGGATGCTGGCCGCGCTGGCACCCGGTGCCAGCGTCGAGGTGCGGGTACCGCCGTTCGTTGCGGTGCAGTGCATTCCGGGTCCACGCCATACCCGCGGGACACCGCCGAACGTGGTCGAGACGGACCCGCGGACCTGGCTGTTGCTGGCGACCGGCCTCCGGACCTTCGCCGATGCCGCGGCCGATGGGACGCTGCGGCTGTCCGGGTCCAGGGCAGCGGAGATCGCATCCTGGTTTCCGCTGGTCAGGCCGGGTGGAAACGCGACCCGGTGAAACGTGGTCGTTCAATTCCCGGTTTGGGGGCGGCTCCCCGTAGACTCAAGCCGTCGCCGACAGTGGAGCAGCCCATATCGTGACTGACCAAGAAGAAAATCCCCCTCGGGAAGAATGCGGCGTCTTCGGCGTCTGGGCCCCCGGCGAGGAAGTCGCCAAGCTCACCTACTACGGCCTGTACGCGTTGCAGCATCGCGGTCAGGAGGCCGCCGGCATCGCCGTCGCTGACGGGTCCCAGGTGCTGGTGTTCAAGGACCTCGGCCTGGTCAGCCAGGTATTCGACGAGCAGACCCTGGGCGCCATGCCCGGTCATGTCGCCATCGGTCACTGCCGTTACTCGACCACCGGGTCCACGACGTGGGAGAACGCTCAGCCAGTGTTCCGCAACACCGCGGCCGGCACCGGAGTCGCGTTGGGGCACAACGGAAATCTGGTCAACACCACCGAACTTGCCAACCGGGCCCGCAAGGCCGGGTTGATCAACCACAACATGCCCGGGGCCGCCACCACCGATTCCGACATCCTCGGCGCGCTGCTGGCCGGCGGTGCGGCCGACACCAGCATCGAGCAGGCTGCGCTGGAACTGCTGCCCGGTGTGCGGGGGGCGTTCTGCCTGGTGTTCATGGACGAAACCACGCTCTATGCCGCGCGCGACCCGTATGGCGTCCGGCCGCTGTGCCTGGGCCGGCTGGACCGCGGCTGGGTGGTGGCCTCCGAGACTGCCGCCCTGGACATCGTCGGCGCCTCCTTCGTCCGCGATATCGAGCCCGGCGAGTTGCTCGCCATCGACGCCGATGGCGTGCGCTCAAGCCGGTTCGCCCCGCCCACCCCGAAGGGCTGCGTATTCGAGTACGTCTACCTGGCCCGGCCGGACAGCGTCATCGCCGGGCGGTCCGTGCACGCCACCCGGGTCGATATCGGCCGGCGACTGGCACGCGAGAAGCCCGTGGACGCCGACCTGGTGATCGGCGTGCCGGAATCCGGCACCCCGGCCGCGGTGGGCTACGCGCTGGAATCCGGGATCCCGTTCGGTCAGGGCCTGATGAAGAACGCCTACGTCGGGCGCACCTTCATCCAGCCGTCGCAGACCATCCGGCAACTCGGTATCAGGTTGAAGCTCAACCCGCTCAAAGAGGTCATCCGCGGCAAACGCCTGATCGTCGTCGACGACTCGATCGTGCGGGGTAACACCCAGCGCGCCCTGATCCGGATGCTGCGCGAGGCCGGCGCGGTCGAGGTGCATGTGCGGATCGCCTCACCGCCGGTGAAGTGGCCCTGCTTCTACGGTATCGAC
>ERZ888423.2117-NODE-2117-length-15575-cov-7.551160_pt1 | contig 15575 bp, 14 predicted proteins | sample MGYA00520523_ERZ888423 | MGnify/ENA primary metagenome ERZ888423 (study PRJEB32303, sample SAMEA104408611) | aquatic metagenome | biome: Brackish water; feature: Pelagic; material: water | place: Baltic Sea | collected 2014-06-08T10:24:00 | depth 30,27 m ...
GTCCGCCGAACCCTTGACCAACGCTTTACATGGCGCTATCTTTTGTAAAGTCCACGGAGAGGGGTGAGCCGGTCGTGAGCACTTCGTCTGCGCGCGAGGCCACCGTGTCGTGGCGTGACGCCAAGCGCTATCTCTGGATTTTTGGGCTCGCCATGCCGCTGCTGCCCTTCCTCGCCGTGGTCGGACATCAGGTCAGCGGATGGGGCGTGTGGCTGTGGCTGGGGCCCATCGTCATCCTCGGCATCGTGCCGCTCATTGACTGGACGGCGGGTCTCGATCCGTCCAACCCTCCGGATGATGTGATCAAGTCGCTGGAGGACGATCGCTACTACCGGTGGCTGACCTATCTCTTCCTGCCCCTGCAGTACGCCGGATTCGTATTCGCGTTTTGGTACATCGCCACCGGGGACCTATCGGTCCTGGACCAGGTCGGTCTCGCGGTCACCGTCGGCTTCATCGGCGGCCTCGGCATCAACACGGCGCATGAGTTGGGTCACAAGAAGGAGAGCCACGAGAGGTGGCTGTCCAAGATTGCACTCGCTCAGACGTTCTATGGTCACTTCTACATTGAGCACAACCGCGGACACCACGTGCGGGTGAGTACGCCGGCTGATCCGGCGAGTTCACGGGTGGGGGAGAGTTTCTACCGCTTCTGGCCGCGCACCGTCGCGGGATCATTCGCCAGCGCCTGGCGCCTGGAGGCCAAGCGCTATGCCAGGCGGAGTCAGCACCCATGGCGCCTTGGCAACGACGTACTCAACGCGATGCTCATGTCCATCGTGCTCTGGGCCGTCATGGTGATCTGGCTGGGGCCCGGGATCCTGCCTTTCCTCGTGATCCAGGCTGTTGTGGGCCTCACCCTGCTTGAGGCCGTCAACTATCTCGAGCACTACGGGATGCTGCGCCAGATTGTTGGTGTGCCCGGCAAGGAACGCTTCGAGCGAGTCGAGGCACGGCACAGTTGGAATTCCAACAACATCGCGACCAATGTTCTGCTCTATCACCTGCAGCGGCACAGCGATCATCATTCACATCCCACCCGGCGCTTCCAGGCCCTGCGTGATGCGAAGGATGCTCCAGCCCTCCCGACCGGGTATGCCGGAATGATCCTTCTGGCGCTTGTGCCTCCGCTGTGGAATCGGGTCATGGACCCACGCGTGGCCGCTCACTATGACGGTGACATGGGGCTTGCCAACATCCAGCCCGGCAAGCGGGAGCGAGTCATGCGCCGTTTCCCGCAGCAATCTGTGCGGGTCGAGCCGGTGCTCCAGGATTCGGTCACGGGCTCCGTGGCTGTCCTGACCGGCGGTGACCTCGTTGCCCTGTGCCCGGGATGCGGATACACCTACGACGAGCGGGTGGGTGACACACGCGAGGGGTTCCCTGCCGGGACGCCTTTTGCCCGCATCCCTGACGGTTGGTGCTGTCCCGACTGTGGCGTGCGTGAGAAGGTCGACTTCGTTATTACGTCGTTGCAGTGACAGCAGTCATCTCCCCATCGACGGCGGAGCGCATTCTCGCTGCGGCGGCGCAGGTCACCGTGGAATCCGGCTGGTCAGGCGTGACGATGGCAGCGATAGCCGGTCGCGTCGGTGTGAGTCGTCAGACGGTCTACAACGAGTGGGGATCCCGCGAGCGTGTGGCCGAGGCCATGGTGCTGCGCGAGCTGGCGGCCTTCCTCGCCGAGGTGGATGCGGGTTTTGATGCATTCCCTGACGATCTGGAGTCGGCCGTGACGGAGGCCGTGCGTCGCGTCTGCGTCCTCGCCGCGAGCAATCCGCTGCTTCGAGCCATTGTGACGGCCACGCACGGTGCCGGCACCGAGCTGATTCCGCTCTTGACGACCCGCGCCGATGTTGTGATCGCGACTGCTCGCGGGCGCATCGGGGACCGCCTGACCGCGTATGTCTCGACGAGCAGTGACACGGTGGATGTGGTCGCTGATGTGCTGGTGCGTACCGTGCTCAGCCATGTCATGCAGCCCGACTCCACAGACGAGCTGCCACGGGCGATGGGTTGGCTCGCCGGACGACTCCTGGTTGAGGATGTCCCGGCGTAGATCACCATCCAGCGGCGCCTAGGCCAAGACGGCGCTCAGCTCGTTGAGTCGGGTGACGCGCAGGGAGTACCACGTCCAGTAGCCGCGCTTCTCATGGTCGAGGAGCTCGGCATCGGTGAGGATACGCAGATGGTGACTCACCGTGGGCTGACTGAGTCCCACAGCGGCGGTGAGATCACAGACGCACGCGGAGCACTCCGGCTGGGAACGAAGGAAGGCCAGGATGCGCAGTCGGGTCGGATCAGCCACCGCCTTGAGCAGGCGAGCGAGCTCGACCGCTGATCCGGAGTCCAGTGGGCGACGCAGGCCCGATGGACAGCACGCAGGACCGGCGAGGGCGGGGGCTGCGGTCATGTATTCATATTGACAGATATCAATGTAGTTGCCAAGGTGCTCCCATGGCGTCCACAGATCCGGTTGATTCAGTGGTGGTAGGCCGTCTTTCCACTCTTGATCGCTATCTCCCCCTGTGGATTGTTCTCGCGATGGGGGCGGGTCTGCTCCTGGGTCGCCTAGTGCCCGGCCTGGATACGACGCTGGATGCCGTCAAGGTGGACCAGACGAGTTTGCCCATTGCCATCGGGCTCTTCGCCATGATGTATCCGGTCCTCGCTCGGGTGAAGTACGAAGACATCGGGCACGTCACCGGTGACCGCCGCATGCTGTGGCTGTCCCTCATCCTCAATTGGCTGATCGGGCCGGCCCTGATGTTCGTCTTGGCCTGGACATTCCTGCCCGATGAGCCGGCATTCCGCACGGGGCTCATCGTCATTGGCCTCGCCCGCTGTATCGCCATGGTCTTGATCTGGAATGACCTGGCCTGCGGTGACCGTGAAGCCGGTGCACTCCTGGTCGGTATCAACTCGCTGTTCCAGATTCTTGCCTACGCCGTCCTGGGCACGTTCTATCTCGCAATCCTCCCCGGCTGGCTTGGCCTGGGCTCCCAGGACGTGCAGTTCTCCACCTGGGAGATCACCAAGGCTGTCCTGATCTTCCTGGGGATCCCGCTCGTCGCCGGCTATCTCACCCGACGTGTCGGGGTCGCCCGCCGTGGTGAGCAGTGGTACGACAATGTCTTCAGCCCGCGCATCGCCCCCTTCGCGCTCTACGGGCTGCTCTTTACGATCGTGATCCTCTTTGCATTGCAGGGCAACACCATTACGAGCGAGCCGCTATCCGTCGTGCGGATTGCCATCCCGCTCACCGTCTACTTCATCATCATGTGGTTCACCTCCATGGTGCTCGCCAAACTTGCCGGGCTCAGCTACGCCAGGTCCGCGACCGTCGCCTTCACCGCGGCCGGCAACAACTTTGAGTTGGCGATTGCCGTGAGCATTGGCGTCTGGGGCATCACGTCCGGGGAGGCGCTCGCCGGGGTCGTCGGACCCTTGATTGAGGTGCCAGCCCTGGTGGCCCTGGTCTACGTCTCACTGTGGCTTCGACGTCGTTGGAGCTGGCCGGCTACGTCGAAGGGTGCATCATGAGCGAGCGACCCAGCGTCCTCTTCGTCTGTGTTCACAACGCCGGCCGCTCTCAGATGGCCGCGGCATTCCTTCGCGACCTGGGCGGGGATCGGATTGAGGTGAGGTCTGCCGGGTCTGCGCCCGCAGACACGGTTAATCCTGCGGTTGTGGCGGCCATGGCCGAGGTGGGCATCGACATCCATGGCGCGGTTCCTCGAGTGCTTACGTCAGATGCCGTGCTGGCATCCGACGTTGTCGTCACGATGGGATGCGGGGACGTTTGTCCCATCTTCCCCGGCAAGCGCTACGAGGACTGGGTGCTGGAGGATCCCGCGGGGCAGGGCGTGGATGCCGTCCGACCGATCCGAGATGAGATCCGAGCCCGGGTCGTGAGCCTCATAGCGGAGTTGTTGCCCCCGCGCTGATCAGGGCTGCCGACACTCGGTCCACCGCGCGACGGATGCGTCGGTCTCGCTCCGCCCGATCCCGAGCGGTTATCCGCAGTGTCGTGGGCAGTGACTCTGAGGCTCTGCGCAGTCCCATCTCCGGGTCCGCAAGTCCCGCGGGAGCCAAACTCATGACAACGGCGTAGTCCATGATGTCGCTCGGCCAACCCTGGATGCGCTCGATCAACCCCAAGCTCTCATACGACGCGAAGGCGCCGGCAATAAGCCGAGACTGCATCTGATGGGCGACCAGGGAGACGACGGGTTCGGGCCATCCCGAGGTCAGCAGATGCAGCGCCCCGTCGAGAGGGGCGAGTCCGGATCGGGTGAGGTCGGGTGATTCACCGATCGCGTGAAGCCACGCTGCCGCCGTGATGATCTCCACACGGGGGCGCCCCAGGGCCGTGGCTGCACCCTCGGCATGGCGTGCTGCCGTTTGGCTCCTGAGCCAGGCGTCAGGACAGGCCTGCTCCAGGTGCTGCTCAGCACAGTCGCGCGCGTATCTGATCAGTTGCTCGGGCACGAGGGAATGTCACACCCTGGACGTGGAATGCGAGCGCCACTTTGATGAACAATCGCTGACCGCCCGATGGACTTTTAGTATTGGTCACGTCCAGCGGTCAATGGCGCGTGGATCTGGACGCCGGTGCTGGTGTGCCAGTGTGAGTGAACTGCCAGTCCATGGCCGAGCCAATGTGCATTCACCTGGACTTCATTCAGGGTTTTGATAGGCACCCGCAGAAGCACCCGGCACGATTCGTTCACCCAAATGAACGCTGAAGTTTGTTTGGACGCCGCTCACTCGTTGCCCTGACTCGTGAGAGTGCGCCTGTGTCCACCACCGTGCTCCCACCTCGGCCGGAGCCGTCCGTGGATGGGGTGGTCGAACCCCGTCAGTTAACGACCACCCGCAGCATGACCGACCGGATTTTCCGCGGTGGGATCAGTGCCAGTGGCGTGGCAGTGCTCGTAATCATGGCGCTCGTCGGGGTGTTCTTGACGATCCGCGCCCTCCAGGCACTGTCTCAGGCAGGGTTGTCCTTCATCACCACGCAGGCGTGGGAGCCCGACGGGGGCAACTTCGGTATAGCGGCGGTCTTGACCGGCACCTTCCTCATTGCGATCACGGCGATCTTCTTTGCCGTCCCGCTGTCGACGGGTGTGGCTCTCTACATCTCCGAGTACAGCCCCCGCAGGATTCGTCAGACACTCATCAGCCTGGTGGACCTCATGGCCGCGGTGCCCAGTGTGGTGTTTGGTCTCTGGGGGTTCTTCTTCCTGCAGGGACAGATCATCGGGCTTGCCCGGTGGCTGTCGACCTATCTCGGATGGATTCCCTTCTTTTCGGTCGACGGGAGCGATCCCGATGATCCGCTCTCGACCGCCACGGTCTTCACCTCCTCCACGTTCATCGCCGGGATCGTCGTGGCGCTCATGGTCGCGCCCATCACCACGTCGGTCATGCGTGAGGTGTTCTCCCAGGCTCCCGTGGGTGAGCGCGAGGGCGCCTACGCACTCGGTGCGACGAAGTGGGGAATGATCCGCTCCGTCGTCCTGCCCTTCGGCAAAGGCGGAATGATCGGCGGCACCATGCTCGGCCTGGGGCGTGCACTGGGGGAGACCATCGCGGTCTTCATGATCATCTCGCCGGTGTTCCTCATCCAGCCGAATATTTTGCAGAACGGCACCAACTCCATCTCCGCGCTGATCGCGCTGCGCTACGGCGAGGCGACCCCCTTCGGGACGTCTGCCCTCATGGCCGCAGGCCTGGCTCTCTTCCTCATCACGCTCGTTGTCAACTTCATCGCGTCGTCCATCGTCGCCCGATCGCGCTCCGGCGCATCGACGGATTAGTGATGACAGCCTCCATCGACGACCTCGACAAACTGGCCAGTGGTGACCCCACACGCCGGACCACGCTGCCGCAGCGGACACCGACACCCGTGGATCTCAAGGCACGCCGCATCGGGGGCTTCCGACGCTCGGACGTCCTTTCCCTGGCGGGTGCAGCCGTGGGCGGCGTTGGTGTTGCCGCCCTCCTCTTCACCCTGTTGCCTTTCAGCGGGTGGATGGGCTTTCTCGTGGTCAGCTACGTGGCCTTTGTTGGGCTGTACGCCGTGCTCGTCTCGCTGGACGAGGACTTCTCGGCGGTCAAGGACCGCATCGCGGCAGTCGTGATCCACAGCCTTGCCTTTGCCCTGCTGCTGGCCCTCATCTTCGTGGTGACGTTTACCGTCATCAAGGGCTGGGAGGCCCTGACAAACCTCAACTTTTTCACCCAGGACATGCAAAATGCGGGACCGCTCGACCCGCTCACGTCCGGAGGCATTCTCCACGCTGTTGCGGGCACGCTCATCATGATCACCATTGCGCTGGCCATCGTTATCCCACTGGGTGTGGCCTGCGCGGTCTACATGAACGAGATTCCAGGTCCCTTTGCGCGCTTTGTCCGGACGATCTCGGAAGCGATGACCGCCCTTCCCTCGATCGTTGCCGGCCTCTTCATCTACGCGTCGCTGATCCTCATCCTTGGCTTTGACAAGTCGGGCCTCGCGGCAGCCTTGGCCATCAGCGTCATGATGCTGCCGATCATCATTCGTGCCTCCGATGTCGTGCTGCGACTCGTCCCCGGCAATCTCAAGGAAGCGTCCTACGCCCTCGGGGCTGGTCAGTGGCGAACCGTGTGGTTTGTCACCCTGCCCACGGCCCGGTCCGGGCTCATGACCGCCATCATCCTGGGCACCGCCCGCGGGATCGGTGAGACGTCCCCCGTCCTGCTGACGGCGGGCTTCACAGCCGCGTTGAATCTCAATCCGGCGAGCGGCCCGATGGTGTCGCTTCCCCTGGCCACCTTCGAATTCGTCAAGTCACCCGAGCCCACCATGATCGCCCGAGGCTTCGGCACGGCTGCGGTGCTCATGTTCGTGGTGCTGATCCTCTTCATCATCGCCCGCATCATTGGGGGTCGGGGAGCGGGCAACCTCAGCCGCAACCAGCAGCGCCGCAGTGTGAAGCGTTCACGTGAAGATTCACAAAGGTTCACCCGCAGGGAGTCTGCTCGGGTGGCGTCTGAGGGCAGTAATCCGAAACCGTCGTCGGGTACCCCTTCCCTTGACTTCGGAGACACCTCATGAGACGACGTATCCTGGCGACCGGGCTGCTTCTCGGCACGTCCTTCTTCTTCGCCGGTGCACCGGCATCCGCAGCCAGCTATGTGCCTGTCTCTGGATCGGGGTCCACCTGGAGCGCCAACGCTGTCGACCAGTGGCGCCGCAATGTCAATCAGTACGGCATGCGCATTGACTACCAGGCCTCGGGCTCCTCCGACGGACGCAATCAGTTCCGCAACGGCACCGTGGACTTTGCTGTCTCTGAGATCCCCTACGGGCTCAAGGACGGCAATGTTGTTGATCAGCCTCCGGCTCGTCCCTTTGCCTACATGCCCATCGTCGCTGGTGGCACCGCCTTTATGTACAACCTCAAGATCGGCCCCAATCGGGTGACCCAGTTGAGGCTCTCCGGCGAGACCATCGCCAAGATCTTCACGGGCGTCATCACACAGTGGGGTGATCCGGCTATCAAGGCGGACAATCCCGGACTGAATCTGCCACCCATCAAGGTGGTGCCCATTGTGCGCTCGGATGGCTCAGGCACGACCGCGCAGTTCACCACCTGGCTCGCCGCCGTGTACCCCGATATCTGGAATGCCTACTGCCAAAAGGTCGGTCGGGGCACTCCGTGCGGCTTCACCTCAAACTTCCCCAGCAGCCCCGGATTTGTCGCCCAGAGCGGCTCCCTGGGTGTCTCCGGATATGTCAAGCAGGACCAGAGCGTGGGAGCGATCACCTACGTTGAGTATTCCTACGCCAAGGCTGCCGGCTTCCCGGCGGCGAAGGTGCTCAACAAGGCAGGCTTCTACGTGCTGCCCACCGCAGAGGCCGTGGCGGTCGGCCTGCTCGGTGCTCGCATCAATTCGGACCTGAGTCAAAACCTCACGGGTGTGTACGGCAATACGGATAAGCGTTCCTATCCACTGTCTTCGTACAGCTACATGGTCGTCCCCACGACACTTGACAACGGCTTCAGCACCGAGAAGGGCAACACCCTCGCGGACTTCGCCAACTACTTCCTATGCCAGGGCCAACAGCAGGCCGATGCCCTCGGCTATTCACCGTTGCCGATCAACCTCGTCAAGGCGGGCTTTGACGTGATCAAGCGGATTCCGGGCGCCGTGGTGGAAAACATCAACATCGCCAAGTGCAACAACCCGACCTTCTCCGCCGATGGCAGCAACACCCTCGCCAAGTCCGCGCCCCAACCCCCCGCCTGCGATGCCAGGGGACCGACCCAGTGTGGGACGGCGGCCGAGGCCGGAGGTGGCGCCTCGGGTGGCGGTAATGCCGGTGGGGGTAACGCCGGTGGTGGTAACGCTGGTGGTGGTACATCGGGTGGATCCAGTGGTGGCACCACGGACACAGGTGTGGCCGGTGGTGGCACCGCGGGTGGGACGGGCACCGCGGGCGGGACGGGCTCGGGTGCGGGGACGGATGTCGCCGTCGACGGGGGTGGCGCAGCCGTGGTCGTGGATCCCGAGACGGGCCAGGTCATCGCGGCAGACCCGGTCGTCGACCCGACGACCGGTGAGGTCATCGTCGATCCTGCGGCTGCGGCGGGTGGCGCCGTGACGGGAGGCGCCTACGTCGCCGGTATCCCGGTGTCGACCGAGGCAAGTTCGGGCTGGGGCCCCTACACCGGTCTTCTCGTCGCGACGTTCGTCGTCGTCCTTGCCCTGCTCTTTGCACCCCCCCTCGTCGCTCGCACGATGGCGTCACGGCGCGCGGGTGGTGACGCGTGAAGCGCCTCGTCGCCGCGGTAAGCGGCCTTGCCCTGATCGCGAGCGGCGCAGTGCTGGCCGTGCCAGCCTCCGCTTCGCCGGCGGATCGTGGCCCTCGGCTCGAAGGCAGTGCTGTGACGAAGGAGGGCAACGGTCCCTTCACTGGGCTCAAGGTGACTGTGGCGCAGACGCAAAACCTGGTCAACCAGGTGGTACGCGTGACCTGGGAGGGTGGCAAGCCGACATCACCGGAATTTGGCCTCGTGGGCATCAACTACCTGCAGATCATGCAGTGTTGGGGCGGCACGCTTGAGGATGGGCCCCCTCGGGAGCAGTGCGTCTACGGCGCGCAGAAGTCTGCCAATGGTGGGCAAAACACCAATTCACGGCAAATGACGACAGCCGGGGTCGTCGACCCCCTTGAGGAAAAGTACAACGAGTACAAGTCCGGCACCCTGTCCTACATCCCCTTCGTCTCATGGACTGGACGGACCAACACCGGCAACAAGTCCGAGTTCTTCGATCGCTACACCTCCAACGAGTCCAATCACAACCGCATCCGCTCGGACGGCACGGGCGAGGACTTCCTCGAGGTGCAGACCGGCGTCGAGTCTCCAGGACTTGGCTGCGGGCAGTCCCGCGACGGCGAGTCCCCGCTCTGCTGGCTCGTCGTCGTGCCGCGAGGCGACACCGAGGTCGACGGCACCAAGCGCGGACTGACCTACACCGAGGGCTTGGACACTTCGCCCCTGATGACATCGAACTGGCAGCATCGGATCTTCTTCCCGCTTGACTTCCAGCCCGTGGGCGCCTCCTGCTCGATCACCGGGTCCGAGACACCTCTCCTCGGAACTGACCGCGTCATCGAGGCTGTGTCCCGTTGGCAGCCAGCCTGGTGTGCCGATGGCCTCGGCAACTTCAGCTTCACGGTGCTGTCGGACCTTGAGGCGCGAGAGAAGCTGAAGACAGAACAGCCGGGCATGGCCTTCATCGGGTACGGCGTCCCAGAGGACGAGGCACCGCGCCCGGTCGTCTACGCGCCGGCAGCTCTCTCAGGCCTGACCTTCGCCTTCAACCTTGAGAGCCAGTCATCGACCCTGGCCCCCGAGCCCGTCCGTCTGCGCGATGGCGAGCGCCTTCGTGATATCAAGTTGACGCCTCGGCTGGTCGCCAAGCTCCTCACGCAGACATATCGTTTCGATGCTGCCCCTAACGCCGATCGCGTGGAGACGAACCCCTACGACATCTCACAGGATCCCGAGTTCCTCGACCTCAATCCCCAGTTCAAGGGTCTGAAGTTCCCCGGGCTAGGACACGTGATCACGACTCTTGGGGAGACAGACTCCGCCCGCCTCGTGTGGGACTGGATCTGGTCCGATGCCGAGGCGCGCGAGTGGATCAAGGGCAAGGCCGACAAATGGGGCACTGTCGTCAACCCGGTCTACAAGCGCCAGAGCTATCCACGGTCGGACTTCCCTCGCTCCGACAACACGTGCGTGAAGTACAGCGATCGCGCGGTGCCCCTGTGCACCTTCGATCTCTTCCCGTTCGCGGGTGATCTCTTCGCGGCTTCGCGCGCAGCTAGTCGCGGTGACACAATGGCGTCGGGCACGTACGACCCGGCCGCGCTTCCCCCGGGTTACAAGAAGACGCCCCCCCAGGAGCCCGGCCGGCGTGCCATGGTGGTCATCTCTGACTCGCCCCTCACAACCCGCTTCTCCCTGACTCCCGCCCTTCTGCGCAATGCCGCTGGCGAGTTCGTCGCGCCCACGGAGGAGTCCATCCGGCTCGCTGCCGCCGACGCCAAGGGAACAGGCGTGCCGGGCATCGTGCAGCCCGATCCCGGCGCCAAGGTCAAGGGCGCCTACCCGCTGACCTCCTACACCTACGCGGCCACCGTGCCCGGCTCCCTCACGGAGGCGAGCGCTGAGGCGTACGCAGGTGCGCTGAACTACATCGCCAGCGCTGGCCAGGAACTCGGCGATGGACCAGGTCAGCTCCCCTTCGGATACGTGCCGCTGTCGGACGGCGAGCGAGCGGTTGCCAAGGAGGCGGCGACCGAGATCGTCGAGCGCGTGGGCGAGAAGCCCAATCCTGCGCCCGAACCGACCACGGAACCCGAGCCAGATTCGTCGGAGGATCCAAGTACGGGGGGCCTTCCGGCGGATACGTCGACCACCGATACGACGTTCACCGATACGACGTACACGGACACGACGTACACCGACACCACCGTGGTGGATACGACGGTGACGGACACGGTCGTGGAAGAGACCGTGGTGGAGGAGACGGTGGTCGAGGAGACCGTCGTCGAGGAGCCCCCGGCCCAGACGGTGGCCGTCACATCGGCTGCCACCACAGCACTCACCCCGCAGAGCCCCGTCGGGGCTGTGCGCTATCTCGCCGTGCTGCTGCTGATTGCTGGCGGCACGGCCCTGCTCGTCGCTGCCGTCTTGATGCAGCGCGCACGAGCCACCATGACTCCCGCCGCAAACCCGCGTCGGGCACCGCAGGAAAGAGGAGCACACTAATTATGCGAAAGTCCCTCATTGCAGCCCTGGCGGGTGCGGGCGTGCTCAGCCTTGGGCTGGCCACGCTTCCCCTCGCCCAGGCCGACCCCGTCGGGCCCCCGACCTACCGCGCGCTCGCCGGTGGTGGCTCCGACACGACCCAGTCCCTGCTGAACGCCCTCGCGGAGATCGTGACCGATGGCGGCCAGAAGGTCATCGGCTCCTACGACGCCATCGGCTCGCCGACCATCACCACTAAGGATCCGGCAAGCACACCCGCGTGCAAGGACATCATTCGCCCCAACGGCTCGTCCAAGGGCCGCGACGCTCTCCAGGCTTCGCTGGTGGCCGGTGACGGCTGCTTCCAGTTCGCTCGCTCGTCGTCCTCGCGTGGGTCGTACACCAGCTCGATCCCCATGGTGTGGGTGCCGTTCGCCACGGACGCGCTGACCTTTGCAGTGCGTGCTGATGGCGATGTGCCGCGGGAGCTCACCAAGGCCCAGCTCATCGCGATCTTCAAGTGCGAGGTCTCGGATATCCAGCCGGCCCTCGTCCAGACGGGCTCCGGGACGCGCAGCAGCTGGCTGTCGTATGTCGGCATCACCGAGGCCGAGATCTCGGCGGGCACGTACCCCTGCCTGGTCCCCGAGAAGGACGGCGGCACGTTCCCCGGCAACCTGCCCCAGGAGCATGATGGCCGTGAACTGAAGAAGAACCAGGTCATGCCCTACTCGGCAGCCGTCTACCAGGGCCAGATGTACGGCACGGCTCCTGACCGTCGTGGCCGCGCTGTTCCCGGTGTCATCGATGGTGTCGCTCCGATGGTGATCAACACGGTCTTCTCCGGCGTGCGCAACATGTTCAACATCATCCCGGCTGAGAAGGCCGATGATCCCACGTCGCTCGAGTACAAGGTCTTCGTCGGCACGGACTCCCTGCTGTGCAAGGCGAAGCCCCAAATCAACCTCCAGGGCTTCGGTGATCTGGTCGATGCCAGCAAGTGCGGCGACACCAGCAGCCGTAGCTGACGGCCAACCACAACGAGAGGGACTTAACTCATGTCTACACACTTCACGCGCGGCCTCGCTGCTACCGTGGGTGCCCTCGCGGTGGCGGGAGCGGCCCTCGTGGCCGCTCCCGCGGCTTCGGCCAACGGCACCCTGAGCATCACCCCGTCCTCGGGGGATGGCATGACCGCCCTGTTCGTCACCACGACAGGCGGGTGCGCCAGCCCGAACGCCACGCACTACGTCGTCAAGTTGACGGGCGGATCGCTGACGGAGGACATCAATCTCAACGGTCTGCAGCCGCTGTCGTCGATCCCGGCGTCGGGGTCGCAAACCACCCCGATGTCCGTGCCGGTGGCCTACACGCTCGAGATCGCCCAGGAGGCCTACGGTTCGGCGATCCCCACCGGGGTCTACGACCTGGAGTTCATCTGCCGCGCCGCCACGGTGGCGCAGCCGATCACGGTCTTCGAGACCAAGGTCACCATCAAGCAGATCGCCGGTGGCCTGACCTTCGCCGAAGGTGCTGCGAATCTCCCCGTCGAGGCCGTCACCGCACCCAAGGTGACGGGCAAGGCCAAGGCAGGCGCGACCCTCAAGGTGTCCAAGGGCACCTGGTCGCCGTCTGACGTGACCGTCAAGGCCACCTGGAAGATCGGCAAGAAGACGGTCGGCAGGGGCTTTTCCTACAAGGTCAAGCCCGGCGATCGGGGCAAGACGATCGTCGTCACGGTGATTGCTGCCAAGAAGGGCTATGTCGCCGCAGCCTGGCTGAAGAGCATCAAGATCGGCAGATAGTTCACTTTCGCAAGGGGCGGCCGAACACGACGTTCGTCCGCCCCTTGCTTTGTGTTCACCCCTGATTCATTCAATATCGACACGATGCGCATCGAGAGAGCGAGGTCACCCGTGTCTTTGCACTATGTCGTCGCATCAGCCTGCGGGCTGGTGCTCGCGGCTGCCCTGGCGACCCCGGCGCTCGCCGCCGAGCCCGAGCAACTCGGCTATCTCGTCGTTGAACCCGCCCAGGGTGATCTCACATCAGCGATCGACATCGCGACATCCGATGTCTGCACCCGCGGTCAGACATTCGCCGTCATGATGGACGGCCCCAAACTCAAGGGCGCCGATCGCGGCAACCTCCTCGGCACCACCAAGATCACCACAATTGGCCCGGAGAGTTATCCGGGCCACTACGTCGTGCCACTGCCCACCGATCTCGGCACCTACATCGCGACCGCGGCTCCCGGTCAGCGCATCAGGGGCGACTACACCCTGACCTTCGCGTGCCGGGACACACTCGACACAGCCGACCTCCAGGTGTTCACCGCTACCATCACCATCGACGGCCGGGGGCGCTACGTCGCGCAGGGGAAGTCAGCCACCCCCATCGAGGAGTTGATCGAGGGCTACGTGCCCAACTCAGCCGGCTTCGCGTACGGCGATCCCGTCGTGCCGGATCCGGAGTCAGCCGCTGATCCGTCAGGTGAATCCACAACCGCTTCGGCAAATGAGCCGAGCGACGCGCTCCCATGGCGCACCATCCTTTTTGTGGCGGGCGGCGTACTCCTCCTGGGCGCGGGCTATGCCTGGTGGCGCGAGCGATCCCGCGACCGCGACGCCAAAGACACCGATCACGCAAACGCTGATCACGTGGATGACGACACCGCAGCGGGGGTGGGCTCATGATCTCGTTGGATGACTCGCTCGCCTCGACGCCTCCGGGCTCCGGTTACACCAAGGATCCCGCACCCCGCTTCATGGACTCGCCAGTCTTTCTTGTCGCCAGTGTGCTGTTGATATTCAGTTGCCTGTGCCTGGGCTTCCTGGCCAATCTGCTGGTCGTGAGTCAACTCATTCATGCGCGGGATCAGGAGGTCCTCTACTCCGACTTCCGCAGCGAGTTGGCCAATGCCATCGCACCTGTCGGACAGACAGACATCAATGGTGCCCTTCTCCAGCCGGGGGCGGCGATCGCCATCTTGGAGATCCCCGATATCGGGCTCCAGGAGGTCGTTGTAGAAGGGACAACGTCGACGGTGACGCAGTCCGGCCCCGGACATAAGCGCGACACGGTGCTCCCAGGCCAAGCCGGTACCTCGGTCATCTACGGGCGTCAGGCGGCCTTCGGAGGCCCCTTTGGCCAGGTGGAGATTTTGCAGCCGGGCATGACCATCGTGGCCACGACCGGTCAGGGTGTCGCCGAGTATCGCGTCATCGGTGTACGTCGGCCGGGTGATCCCATCCCGGCGCTGCTGCAATCCGGTGAGGGTCGCCTCACTTTGGTGACGGCGATGGGTCCGCGATTCATGCCGACCGACCTGCTACGCGTGGATGCTGAACTCGTATCACAGGTGCAGCCCTCCCCACCCCGCGTGATCACGCCCGCTTCCATGGACCCTGCCGAGCAGGCCATGGCCGGGGATCCCGAGGGGCTCGTGCCCCTCCTGCTGTGGCTTCAGGTCCTGCTGGCTGTCGCGGTGGCCACGGTGTGGCTCGTCCTGCGCTGGGGTAAGTGGCAGGCGTGGCTTGTCGCTGCCCCCATCTTCTTTTTTGCCGGTGTGATGGCCTCCATGAGCGCCATCCGACTTCTGCCGAATCTCCTGTGACCGCACGCTCAAAGAATGGGAAACCTCACATGACCCTGACCGTTGATGGCTCGGGTGCGACCACCGCTCCGCAACTCTTCTCACTTCAGGCCATCGACATCTCCTGCTGGTTCGGCACCCACCTCGTCCTGGACCGGGTGTCCCTGTTCATGCCGGCCGGACAGGTCATGGCGCTCATCGGTCCCTCGGGATGCGGCAAGTCAACCTTCCTGCGTTCGCTCAACCGGATGCATGAGTTGGTCATCAGCGCACGGATCGCGGGTGAGGTCCTGCTGGACGGTGAGGACATCTACGCCCCCAGTGTGCGCATCACCGATGCCCGCCGCCAGATCGGGATGGTCTTCCAAAAGCCCAATCCCTTCCCTGCCATGAGCATCTACGACAACGTCATAGCGGGGCTGAAGCTCAACGGTGTCCACGTCAATCACGAGGAGCGGGACGATCTGGTCGAGCACTGCCTCGTCAAGGCGGGGCTGTGGAAGGAGGTCAAGGATCGTCTCCGGGCTCCCGGGGGAGGGCTCTCCGGCGGACAGCAGCAGCGGTTGTGCATCGCGAGATCGCTGGCGATCAAACCCAAGGTGCTGCTCATGGATGAACCGTGCTCGGCCCTGGACCCGACCTCGACGAGGCGAATTGAGGAGACGATT
>ERZ888423.2119-NODE-2119-length-15573-cov-5.441101_pt1 | contig 15573 bp, 16 predicted proteins | sample MGYA00520523_ERZ888423 | MGnify/ENA primary metagenome ERZ888423 (study PRJEB32303, sample SAMEA104408611) | aquatic metagenome | biome: Brackish water; feature: Pelagic; material: water | place: Baltic Sea | collected 2014-06-08T10:24:00 | depth 30,27 m ...
CCGCGACGCCCAATGTCACCAGGAACGACGCCCCGAGACCGAGCCCGATGAAGGCGAGGGAACGGCCCCGCAGGACGGGGCGCAGCCCGGGGAGGGCCAGGATCTCGGCCCAGAGGGCTCGAGCATCGGAGCCGAGTAGGTTCGAACCCGTGATGCCGGCGGTGAGGCCCGGGATGCAGCCCATGAGCACGGCGATGGGGTTCCGGTCCGCCACTGCACTCAGGAACGGTGCGCCCCCCACCAGCAACACCGTCGCCTGGCTCACGACCTGCACCCGGTAGCGAGGATGGCGGACCAGGTACCGACGTTCCTTGGCGAACACGGTGGCCAGGTCGGGATCGATGCGAGCCAGGATGCTGCCCGATCGAACCAGATGGCCGCCGAGATGCTCTGGCGGCCCACCGTCATCGACCTCGGTCAGTGCCATCTCGAGCGCGCTCGTCCATCGCCACAACACCGCGGCCACCAGCACCATGGTGAGAACGATCTGGAGTGCAGGGATCGCCAACTGTCCGGCCTGGGCTCGTCCCAAGGCGTCACCCGCCCAGCCCAGTGGCGTCCAGCGAACGATTCGGGCTGCGCGTTCCAGATCGTCGCCGTCGAAACCGCGGCCATAGCGGGTCACGGCCTGCAGCCCGAGCCCGAGGGCGCCGACACTGAGCCCGGCAACCAGGGTCGCCAGATCGCGTGAGCGTCGCCGTCGAAGTCGGCTCCCGAGCACGGTCAGGAGCCAGCGCGACGTCGTCGTGGCTGTCACCAGGATCAGAGCCGCCGCGGTCAGGCCGAGCATGGCGGCCGGCACGTGCGGGGCCATCGACGCGACGGCGATCAGGGGAACGGCGGCTGCTACCGGCCCAACCCCGATGAGCCCACTGGCTGCCATTCCCAGTGCCAGGGGCCGCGCTTGCAGCGGGAACAGCGCCAGACGAGTGGTGTCGATCGTCTCGTCGCTGGCCCCGAACATGAGCGGGCCCAGTGACCACGCCACGATGAGCACGGCCGATGCCACCGGAGCCAACGCCACACGAGTGGTGGTCGTTTCCCCCAGCACGGCCACGGTGGTCACGAGGGCTGCCCCGAAGGCCAGCGAGGTGAACACGGCGAGCCCCAGGCCGCCCGACGAACGGGCGATGTTGCGCAGCAGTCGGATCTTCAGTCGGACGAAGGTCCCGATCACGCGGTTCTCACTGCGCTGTGCTGGTCACGAGTCCAACCACGTGACCGTGTCGGCGGCGATCGCGGCCGGCTCGCCGCCGACGGCCTCGACGAACATGTCTTCCAGACGCCGTCCTGCGCACAGCAGCGATGTCTCGCCGCCGGCAACGACTCGGCCGGCGTGCACGACGGCCACGTGATCACACAACCGTTCGACGACTTCCATCACGTGACTGGAGAACACCACGGTCGCTCCACCCGCCACCATGCGTTCCAACAATCCCCGCAGGATCCGAACCGACAATGGGTCGACGGACTCGAACGGTTCGTCCAGGAAGAGGACCCTGGGGCGATGCAGTACGGCGGCTCCGAGGGCGATCTTCTTTCGCATGCCCGACGAGTAGTCCAGAACCAAACGTCCCTCGGCCTCCTCCAGGTCGAGGATGTGCAACAGCTCGCCGGCCCGCTCTTGGGCGACGTTGCGGTCGAAGCCTCGCAACAGGGCCACGTACTCCAGCATCTCGCGCCCGCTGAGGCGTTCGAAGAGCCGGAGATCCTCGGGCACGACGCCGATGCGTCCCTTGACCGTTGCGGTATTGGTCCAGACATCGAGACCATCGACGATGGCAACGCCGCTGTCGGGTCGGAGCAGCCCCGTCGCGATCTTGAGGGTGGTGGACTTGCCGGCCCCGTTCGGTCCGACCAGTCCGAAGAAGGTGCCGGCCGGTACGCGGAGGTCGAGATGGTCGACCGCGATCTTGGTGCCGAAGGTGCGTACGAGCCCGCGGAGCTCGACAGCAGGGGGAGCCTCCACGTTTCAGAGATGCGACGCACGGAGTTTGGCGTACCCCGGTTTGATCTGTTCGTTGATGATGGCCAGCCGTTGTTCGAAGGGCCAGAAGGCGCTCTTCATGGCGTTGAGAGTGAGCCATTCCATGTCGTCGAGTCCGTAGCCGAACGCCTCGTGCAGTTTCATGAACTCGTCGCTGAGTGTGACATCGCTCATGAGGCGATTGTCGGTGTTGACGGTCACCCGGAACCGAAGGCGGCGCAACAGGCCGATCGGGTGGTCTTCGATCGAGTTGGCGGCCCCGGTGTTGACATTGCTCGTGGGGCACATCTCGAGCGGTACCCGTCGATCTCGAACGTAGGCGGCCAGCCGTCCCAGCTTGGCCTTGCCATCGGCGTCGATGACGATGTCATCGACGATGCGCACGCCGTGCCCGAGTCGTTCGGCTCCGCAGTAGTGGAGCGCTTCTTCGATCGAGGGCAGCCCGAAGGCCTCCCCGGCATGGATGGTGATGTGAAAGTTCTCCCGCATCGCCAGCTGGAACGCATCGAGGTGCCGGGTCGGGGGGTATCCGGCCTCGGCGCCGGCAATGTCGAAACCGACCACCCCCTCATCTCGATGACGGATGGCGAGTTCGACGATCTCGGTCGAGCGTGCCGCGGTCCGCATCGCGGTGCACAAGGTGCCGATCGTGATGGAGCGGCCGTTCGACCCGATGCGAAATCCTTCCTGCACGGCGTCGACCACCTCGTCGAGGGTCAGGCCCGCTTCGGTGTGCAACTCGGGGGCGAACCGAACCTCGGCATACACGATTCCATCGGCTGCCAGATCCTCGGCAGCCTCGGCAGCGGCCCGTTCCAGACCGTCCTTGGTCTGGGTGACGGCAACGGTATGGGCGAACGTCTCCAGGTACAGCTCGAGATTCCGGCGGTCTGCACCTCGAGTGAACCACTGGGCCAATTCGTCGGGGTCGGTGGTGGGAAGTCCCTTGTACCCTTGTTCGGCCGCCAGTTCGATCACGGTGTTGGATCGCATCCCGCCGTCGAGATGGTCGTGCAGCAGCACCTTGGGTGCCGACTGGATGACGTCGTGGGTGAGTTGATCCATACCCAAGACTACCGACATCGGTACCTTGGATTCGGCACCCCGAAAGGTTCCTATGACCATCTCGCTTGTCGGTATCGATGCCGATGACACCTTGTGGCATTCGGAGAACTACTTCGCCGTGACCGAGGAACGGTTTCGCTCGTTGTTGGCGCCGTGGATCGACGGTGCCGACGCCGGCGTTCGACTCTTGGAACGCGAGCGCGCCAACCTCCGGTTGTTCGGCTACGGCATCAAGGGTTTCACGTTGTCCATGATCGAGACAGCCATCGAGGTGAGCGAGGCGACCGTGGGGATCGAAGCCATCGAGGCCATCGTCGGCTGGGGCAAGGAGATGCTGGCCCATCCCGTCGAACTGCTGCCCGGGGTAGCCGAGACGATCGCGGAGCTGGCGCAGAACCATCGCCTGGCACTGTTGACCAAGGGTGATCTCTTTCATCAGGAGTCGAAAATCGCCGAGTCGGGATTGGCCGATTATTTCGACACCATCGAGATCCTCAGCGAAAAGGCTCCGGCCAACTATCAACGCGTGCTCGATCGGTTGGGAGTCCCGGCCTCGGAGTTCGTGATGGTCGGTAACTCCGTGCGATCCGATGTGCTGCCGGTGCTCGAGTTGGGGGGGCGGGCCGCCCACGTGGCCTATCACGTGACCTGGGGACACGAGGTGGTCGACGATGAGGTCGGCGATTGGTTCGTCCTCGACCGATTCGCTTCGCTGCCCGACCTGCTGGCCCAGCTCTAGCGTCCGGCCCTTCGAACTCTGACCGGTTGCTCTAGCCCTGGGCCATGCGGTCGGGACCAAAGCCTCCGGGCAGGAGTTCGGCCACGGTACGGATCTGGTCGTCGCCTTCGACCAGACAGTCAGGACCTCCGTGTTCGAACAGGAGCTGTCGGCAACGTCCGCATGGCATGCATGGCTCACCCGATCCCGAGACCACGGCCACCGCCCTCAACAGGCCGCCGCCGGTTCGCACCAGATCCGAGACCAATGAGCACTCGGCGCACAGCGTCAGGCCATAGGAGGCGTTCTCGATGTTCGACCCGGTGACGATTCGACCGTCGACGGTGACTGCGGCCGCTCCGACTGCGAAGTTCGAGTAGGGCACGTAGCTCCGGGTGGTGGCATCGCGGGCCAGAGATCGCAGCTCATCCCAGGGGATGGAGACCTGCGCGTCGTTGCCGGATGGAAGCGAGGGTTCGGTCATCAGAGGGTCCCGTAGATCCGATCGCCGGCATCACCCAAACCGGGGACGATGTAGGCATGGTCGTTGAGGTGATCGTCGAGCGCAGCCACCGTGATGGCGACGTCGGGATGGAGCGAGTGCACGGCGGCGACTCCTTCGGGACAGCCGATGATCGAAATCAGTCGGATCCGTGTCGCTCCCACGCTCTTGAGTTGGTTGATGGCAGCGACCGCGCTGCCTCCGGTGGCCAGCATGGGGTCGACGAGGATCACGTCCCGGTCGCCGATGTCGCCGGGCAGTTTGCGGTAGTACTCGACGGGCTCATGGGTGTCGGGATCTCGAAACAGCCCAATGTGGCCGACCTCGGCCTCGGGGACGAGGGACAGGATCGCTTCGATCATGATCAGGCCGGCTCGGAGAATGCCGACCACGGCAGGCGCTGATTCCAGCACGGTGGCCTCGGCCGTCATGATCGGCGTCTCGACCGTGGTGGAGGTCGTCGGGAGGTCTCGCAACGCCTCGTACGCGGTCAGAACGGTGACCTCCTGACACAACGCCCGGAATCCGGCCGGATCGGTTTCGACCGACCGCAGCCGAGCGATCTTGTCCGAGACCAAGGGGTGATCGATGACGGTCAACAGAGCCATGTCGCTTCCTACCACGCTCGACGCCCGTTCAGCGCGGCCTCTGCCCGTCGGGCTAGATCCCGAGCCTGCTCCAGGTCGTCCCCCATGGCGGTGACATGCCCGAGCTTGCGTCCAGGCCAGGGCTGTTTGCCATAGAGGTGGACCTGGACCCCCTCGACGGTGAGCGCTTCGGCGAGGTGGTCCGTCGGATCGATCCGATCGAAGCCTCCGATCACGTTCATGGTCACGATGGCCGGAGCTGTGGCCCAGGTCGGCCCGAGAGGCAGATCGAGGATGGCTCGAACATGATTCTCGAACTGCGAGGTGGGAGTGCCCTCGATGGTGATGTGGCCGGCATTGTGGGGTCGGGCCGCCAGTTCGTTGATGACGAGCCCATCGGTGGTCAGGAAGAGTTCGACCGCGAGCACGCCGACGGCGTCGAAGTCGTCGGCCAACCGTAAGGCCAGTTCGCGGGCTTCGGTGGCTACGCGGTGGCCGATCGATGCCGGTGCCCGTATCTCCTTGCACACGCCGTCGGCATGGATGACCTCGGTGATGGGGTAGCAGCGGGCCGAACCGCTGGGTCGGCGGACAACCAGCACCACCAGTTCCTTCACGATGGCTTGGAACCCCTCGACCATGAGCTGTCGATTGCCTTGTTCGGACAGGACTTTCAAGGCCTCGCTCTCGCTTTCGACGATCCAGGCCCCTCGCTCGCCGGGGGCTCCCGCGCGCACCGACTTGATCACCATGGGCCAGCCATAGACGGAGGCGAAATCGAGGATGTCGTCGGGGCCCCGAACCTCGGTGAAAGGAGGCACGGGGAGCCCACGATTCAACAGGACACGGCGCTGGTGCATCTTGTCGAAGGCGACACGAATCGTCTTGATTCCGGGACGCAGCACCATGCCGTCGTCTTCGAGACGTTCGAGCAGGCCGAGGTCGATCCGCTCGTGCTCGAAGGTGATGATCTCGCACGTATCGGCGAAGGCCGACAATGCGTCGGGGTGGCTGAACACGGCATGGGGCGCGGCCAGGGCGGCTGCGTCGTCGTGCTCCTCGGCCAGAAGGCGAGGCGTGATGCCCAGTTTGACGGCTGCCTGATGAGTCATCCGGGCGATTTGCCCGGCGCCCACGATCCCGAGTTTGTAGGGCGCTGGCCGCTGGCTGGTCACGTTCCGATCGTAGTCCCGGCGGCATGAGGCCAGGACCCATCTTCCCGCGTTGTACCATGGCTCCGGCATGTCCGTCGACCCTCGTCCCGCGCCCGACCCTCGTCCGTCGAACCGACGTCGTCGGTTGTTGGTGGCGCTCGGTTTCGGTGCGACGAATGTCGTGCTGGTGCGAGCAATGGGCATCGACGGGTCTGGTCTCGGTGCCTCCGAGGCCACCACGACGGTGGCGAATGCGCCGGTGCTGCCACCGGCCTTGGCCGATGCCGGCCCCGATCCGGCCACCACGACGGGGTTCGATCTCGTCCTGGCCAATGGTCGGGTCATCGACCCCGAGAGCGGGTTCGACGGCGTCACCGATGTCGGCATCATCGGCACCACCATCGCCGCCATCGGGCCGGGATTGAGTGGCGCCACGATGGTCGACGTATCGGGTCAGGTCGTGGCCCCGGGGTTCATCGACATCCTGTCGGCGGAACCAGAAGCCTTCGGTGCCTGGTTCAAGGTTGCCGACGGTGTGACCACGAACCTGGCCATGCATGGTGTCAACAACTACGCCAATGCCTTCTTCAGACGGTACGAGGGCACGACGCCCGTGCACTTCGGTGGGGCCTGGCATCATCACTTCATTCGAGGCCACGACGCCCAGGTCGGAGCCGTGCTCCCCGGGGATTCCCTGACCCCCGAGCAGATCGCCGAGTTCGCAGCGCTCACGGCATTCAATCTGGACAACGGTCTGGCCGGGATCTGCTTCTCACCCGAATACTCACCGGGAACGACCTATGGCGAGATGCTGGCGCTGTCCGAGGTGGCCCAGAGCCGGGGCCACGGTCTGTTCTTTCATGTTCGCCACAGCGATCCCGATGAGCCCGGCACCAGCTTCGAAGCGATCGAAGAAGTGTTGCAACTGGCTCGGGACACCGGAGCCTCGGTCCACATCGAGCACATCGCCTCGACCGGTGGCACGTTCGTGATGGCCGAAACCATCGCCATGATCGAGGCGGCCCGAGACGAGGGCCTCGATGTCACTGCCGACGTGTATCCCTATGACTTCTGGGGTACCACACTGGCCAGCTATCGATTCGCCGGCAACTGGCAGGAACGTTACCGGATCGACTATGAGGACCTGCAGGTGGCTGGGACGTCGCGACTGCTCTCGGCTGCCAGCTTTGCCGATGCCCAGCGAGAGAACCTCCTGGTCGCGGCACTGGGGTCGATTCCGAGCGACGACGTGATCCTGGCGTTGCAACAACCGTGGGTCATGGTCGGCAGCGATGCCATCCTCACCGAGTCGCTCAACAACCACCCCCGAGCCTGTGGCACGTTCGCTCGTCTGCTCGGCCACTACGTGCGTGACCTCGATGTGCTCGATCTGGTCAGCGCCCTGGCGAAGATCACCATCCAACCGGCGCAGCGGGTGGAGAACATGATCCCCGACATGCGGCGCAAAGGTCGACTCCAGCGAGGGGCCGATGCCGACATCACCGTTTTCGATCCGGCCACCATCATCGACCAGGCCACGGTCGAGACTCCGGCAGCGATGTCGACGGGGATCTCGCAGGTATTCGTCGAGGGAACACGGGTGATGGTCGACGGTGTACTGCAGCGCGACGCTCTGCCCGGTCGTCCGCTGCGTTCGGGCTGACGACCGGAGTCAGGATCCTGTTCGGGTCAGGCCATGGTTGTCGAGGGCCGACCTCAGACGGTCGGCATAGTGCTCACATTGACGGTCCTCGGCGACGAGACCGGTGACCAACGCATCGATGAGGTGCATGGTGAAACCGGCGGTCTCGGCGATCTCCTGATCAGTGACCAGATTGCCGACGGTGGGCGAGCACAGGCACCGTTCCAAACCGTGGAGGAGATACTCGGCCAGTTCGCTGTCGATGGACTCCGACCAGCGGAACGACGCGGGCTCGGTGACCGAGTCCGGCCAACGGTCGACAAGGCGAGTCCACGACGACAGCAGATCATCGGTGGCGATTCCTTCGAGCTCACACGGATCGTTCCGCAACTCGATGACGATGCGCCGGAGCGTTCGTGACCACCGCTGAACTTCTTCTCCGGCCACCGGCCCGAGTTCGAGCAACATGACCGAGAGGCTAGCGAATGTTGTCGCCGAGGGGACTGGCCACGTTGTCGGGCTTCAAAGGATCGACGGTCGGCTGGTCGAAGCGATCGACACAGCGCCGAGCCTGGGCCCAGCGACGCTCGGCCAACTGGCGGGCCAAGCGCGCATCTTTGCGGGGATCTCTGGGGGCGAGGTCGTCGACCGGTGGGATCAGGTCTTCGTCGGAGGTCTTGGATCGTCCGAGGGATCTCGGTCGGCTCAGAGGTAGCCACCGGCGGGATTCGGTCGTCTCGTAGACCCGACGGAGATCGAGAAGCGTATGGTGATGCCACTGGCCGATGAAGGCGCCGTCGATCCCGATCACGGGACTCGGTGGCGCCGCTCGCCGATCCGGCTCGCCGGAGATTCCGAGCGTGAGGTTCCAACGCTCGGCCCGAAGCATGATCAATGGGATGGCCAGAATCGATCCGTGCCAGGATGCAATCACTCCAGCCGGCAACAGACGCAGTCGACGATCGAGCAGTTCCAACAGCTCGGGTTCCCCGCCTTCGTACAGCTCGTCCTCGGCCGACCGGCTCAATCCGACCTCGAGGATGCGATCGGTCGTCGGATCAACGAGCGGTCCGCTCGTGTCGACGATCAGATCGAGTCCGTAGATCGGCGGATGACCGCTCACTGTTACCTCCGTCCACAACGCTAGACAGCAGGTCGGTCGCGTTGGCGGATGGGCAGGGTCGACGCCGGCATGGCAGGCTGTTCTGCCATGGCGGGACCGGCTAGATGTTGTCGTATCGTTCGCTGTCGCGTCTGGGCCCAGGACGTGGCGGACGACGCGACATGAGTACGGGTGATCCAGCTCCGCTTCGCATCGGCGTACTGGAGGCGGCCCGGATCTCGGGCCAGGCCCTGCTCCAGCCTGCACTCGACATCGCCGGGGTCGAGGTGGTGGCCATCGCAGCTCGGGATCGCAGCCGGGCCCGAGCCCAGGCCGATGCATTCGGCGTTGCTCGAGTCCACGACTCCTATTCGGCTCTGCTGACCGACCCCGACGTGGACGCGGTGTACATCCCGTTGCCCATCAACCTGCATCATGAGTGGACGCTGGCCGCGATCGAGTCGGGCAAGCATGTCTTGTGCGAGAAACCGTTCGCGTCGAACGCCGACGAAGCCGTTGCCATGGTCGCGGCCGCTGCCGCCGCCGATCGGGTGCTGGTCGAGGCGTTCCACTGGCGCTACCACCCGCTCGCCGATCGCCTCCGCCAGATCCTCGACTCGGGGACGCTCGGTCCCATCCATTCCATCGACGCAGGGTTCACCATGCCCATCGAACCTGATGACGAGGTTCGCCAGAGCTGGGAGCTGTCGGGTGGGGCACTGATGGATCTGGGTTGTTATCCGGTGCAGTGGGTGCGTTTCGCAGCGGCTGGCGAACCGATCGTGACGGCGGCAACCATGGTCCAGGGACGACCTGATGTCGACGTGGTGACCGAGATCTCGCTGGGCTTTGCCAACGGCATCGAGGCTCGGGTGCGCACGGCCATGGACGCCGAGACCGGTCGGGCTTCCTGGCTCCACGTTTCCGGCGCTGAAGGATTCCTGCGGGTCGTGAATCCCGTCGCTCCGCATCTCGATCATGAGGTGGTGATCGGGACGTCGAGGGGGACGACGTCGGAGCAGGTCCAGGGCCGATCCACGTACCACCACCAGCTCGAGGCATTCGTGGGTGCCGTGGTCGACGGGCGACCGGTGCCGACCGGAGGCGTGGACGCCATCGCGAACATGCGGGTCATCGATGCCGCCTACCGAGTGGCTGGTCTCGAGCCGCGAGGTCTGCGTCGCACCGCGGAATGAGATTCTAGTACGCGATGTCGGCCCGCTTGCCGGTGGGGTCGATGTCGCTTCCGACCCGGACCGCGTCGCCGGTCGTGACCCGGCGCGCGGTGGTGACCAGCACGCAGGCATCGAGGAGATCCGCCACCGGCGCCACCCGTGATTCCACCACGGCGTCGACCAGGCTCGGTGCAAGCTCTCGATGGAGCAGGTCGCGTCGGAACCGTCGGCCTTCGGCGGTGTGCTTCGTCGAGGTGACGAAACCGGTGTTGAGGCGAGTGAACGCCATTTCGGGATGGGCTTCGACCAAGCGATCCTGATCGGACGGCTCGACCAGTTCGTCGAGGTGGCGGATTCGGTCGAGCAGGTGAAAGGTTTGTTTGGAGATGGCCTTCCCACATGCGGCTCGACTGAGCGCGCACGCTTCGGCGTAGTCACCGGCCCTCAGCACGGCCCGACTCGGCGTGGGGAAGACCGACGCCCGACGCGGCCCCAGCAGTCGTCGAGCTTCCCGATCCGAAGCCCGGGGTCGATCGGCCAACAATCCGATCGGCATGTCGATGGCAATCGCCTGCAGAGCGCCGGCCCGCAGCGTGTCGACCAGTGGGGCCAGATCGGCGACCACCCCCACCTCGAGCGCAACCAGGTCCGGCTCGGTCGTCGACTGATAGCGAGCGGTCACGACGACCCAGAGGCCGCCCGGGCAGCCGTCGACACCGGCAACCGTGAACGGCTCGTCGAGGCTCACAGATCGTCGAGCAGTTTGAAGATCTCGGCGAACTCGACGCCAGCGGCCCGACCGGCTGAGGTGAGTTTGGCTTCCATACGAGCTCGGAAGGTCGCCATCTCGTCGCTGGTGGTGGCTTTCATGGTCGATTCGAACTGGCTGGTGTGGGCCGTGAGCGCTGCGTACTTGGTATCGACGAAGCCGGCCACGTCCTCGACATGATCGGGCTCGTCGGCCTCCCACAACAGAATGGCGTCGGGTCGATGGTGGGGCACCTCGTGATGAGGAAAGAACTTCGGGTCACGGGCGGCCACGATGCCCTCGGTCACAAGGAGGCCGGCATGGCGATGATCGGGGTGGAGTCGGTACCGTTTCCACGGGTCGTGGCCAAGCACGACGTCCGGTCGGAGGCGGCGGATCCAGAGCGCCACCTGTTCGCGTTGGATCAAGGTCGACTCGAGCTCACCATCGGGCCAGCCCAGGAAAACCACCTGGCCGGTGGCCCCCAGGGCCTCGGCGGCTGCCCGCTGCTCGGCCTGGCGGGTCGCGATCAACTCGGCGTCGTCGGCAGCGGGATCCCACGTTCCCTTCGAGCCATCGGTGCAGACCAGAAGGCTGACCTCGCAGCCGGCTGCCGCCCATTTGGCCAGTGTGGCCCCACATCCGAAGTCGACGTCGTCGGGATGGGCCCCGATGGCCAGTGCCCGGGTCGGCGTGGTGAGATTGCGGCTCGCGACGTGAATCGTGACCGGCTCGGGTGTGAGAGGGTTCTGGGCTGCCGTCATCGGGTTGCTCCGGGCTCGAGAGGGAAATCGTTGTCGAGGACAGCCAGGTCTTCGGGGACATCGACGTCCCATCCCAACCGTTCGTCGGGCACCACGCGCAGCTCGAGGCCGAGACGCTGGGCCTCGGTCTGGTGGGCGGCGGCCGAACCGATGCCGTATCGGAACCTGAAATCGACCCCGGTCGGCACGCACATGACGTTGGTGCCGTCGCCCCGACGATCGGGAACGATCGTGACCCCGTCACCGGACGCGACCCAGCGCAGATCGGACGCGAGCGGTAGATCGGCGTGGGCGATGATGACGCGGTCGAACCCCTTGGTTGCAACGAAGTCGGCTCCGTCGCGCACCGCGGTGTTCAGTCCGGCCGAGGCCCGCCACAAGACCCGCGCACCGTGATGAGTGGCGAACTCTGCGACGACCTCGTCGTCGCAGACGACCCACAACGGGAGGCCCTTGCGAGCTGCCAGGACGGTGGCCGCCATACGCTCGGCCAGGGCGGCCCGTTTCGTCGGCGTGAGCGCGTCCGAGAGCCGCCCCTTGGCGAGGTCGAACGACTTGATGGGAACGACGATGGCTGCACCCACGATCTGACTCTATGGGCATCTGTGGGTCGGCACGACGGTAACGAACTACCGTGACCGGGATGAGCGATACCTCCCCTGATGCGCGGCCGACATCGACGGTGAGTGACACGCCGATCCGGGTCACGGTTCTCGGGGGTGGCTCGTGGGGGACCACGGTGGCACACCTGGCTGCACACAATGCCCCGACGATGCTGTGGGCCCGTGATGCCCAGACCGTGCAATCGATCAACGACGAGCATCGCAACACTCGCTATCTGGCCGACTACGAACTCCATGCCGATCTGCGGGCGACCGACGATTTCGCCCAGGCCTGCACCGATACCGACCTGTTGGTGATGGGGGTGCCCACCTCTGCGGTTCGTGAAACCGCAGCGAGGGCAGCTCGACACCTGCGGCCGTGGGTGCCGGTGGTGAGCTTGTCGAAGGGCTTCGAAGAGGGGACCTACCTTCGGATGACGCAGATCATCGAGCAGGAGCTTCCCAGTCGTCCGGTCGGCGTGTTGACGGGGCCGAACCTGGCAAAGGAGATCCTGGCCGGACAACCGGCGGCCGCGGTCCTGGCGATGTCGGAGTTCCACATCGCCGAGCGGCTGCAGGCGCTGTTCACCACGTCGATCTTCCGGGTGTTCTTGAATCACGACGTGGTCGGCTGCGAATTGGGGGGTGCGCTCAAGAATGTGTACGCAATTGCTGCCGGCTCGGCCGAGGGGCGCGGGCTCGGTGACAATTCCCGGGCTGCACTGTTGACCCGGGGACTGGCCGAGCTGATCGAATTGGGCACGGTCATGGGTGGTGAGCCCCTGACCCTGGCCGGCCTGGCCGGCCTCGGCGATCTGGTTGCCACCTGTATGAGCCCGCAGTCGCGGAACTCCCGAGTCGGTCGCGAGTTGGGAGAGGGACGATCGATGGCCGACATCCTGGCTGATATGGACCAGGTGGCCGAAGGGGTGAAGGCAGCCAAGGTGGTGCGTGAACTTGCGGCCCACCATGGTGTGCATCTGCCGATCGCCCAGCAGGTGTATGCCGTGTGTTGGGAGGACAAGAATCCCGAGTGGGCCAGTGATGCGTTGATGCGGGGCCGCATCGGGCACGAGTCGGGGACGCTTCGAACGAGCCCGTAGGCTCCCGGGATGGCAACTCCTGGGCTCGCTCTCGGTCCTCGCTCGATGGAGCGTCCGTCCGACGCCGGTCACACCCTGGTCGGCACCCTGGACGACACGGCGCCGGCTCGGGTCGATCGGGCGGGCGGGGTGCAGGCCGACGGGGCGGCCTGGTCGATCGACTGGTGGATCGGCGGCGACGATCGTTGGTATTTCCCGTGCCGAGAGGCCACGGTTCGTCAGCAGCGCCTCGGAGCAGGGCCCCTCATCGCCACCTCGGTGCGCATCCCGAGCGGCGATGCCGTCCAGCGGTGTTACCCGGTGTCGATCGGGGGTCGTTCGGCCACCGTCGTCGAGATCGAGAACGACTCGCCGGTGCCGGTCGCCTTGGCGCTTGCCGTCCGCCCCTACACACTCGACGGATCACCGTCCCACGGGTCGGTCAACATCGATGATCGGCGAATCATGGTCGGTGATCAGGTTGCGCTGTGTCTGCCCCGTCGGGCCAACGAGCGGCTCGCCACCAACCGCGACGCCAGCGACGTGGTGTCGACCGGCTCCTCATTGAGCGGTGCGGCCGAAGTCGCAGGCGAAACACCGAACGGCGTCGTGCTCTATCCGCTGCCTCACCGCACCAAGCTCCGCTTCGTCGTTCCGGCCGTCGGCGGAGGCACGATCCACCCCGATGAAGTCCCTGACCTCGAGGCCGTGCAACGGGGGTGGACGGCGGTGGTCGATGGGGGTGGTCGCTTCTCGTTCCCCGACAATGGCATCACCCAGCGAGCCTCGGGAGCTCGCGCCCGTCTCCTGATCGGGACCCGTGAGGTTCCGTCCGCGGTGGCGACCCTCGAACCCGGTGCGGGCCGATGGCTGGCTGGACTGGCTGCGTCGGGCAACGAACGCGATGTCCGAATGGCGTTGCTGGCTCTGGCCTCGGCGTTCCCGGCCCGACTCCCATCGTCTCCTGGCGCCGCGGCAGCCATCGTGGGCGCGGCCGGGACGGGCCTGGCCATGATGGACGACCGGGATCTGGCCGATGACGTTCTGGGTGTCCTGGTTCAGATCACCCACCTGGTCGAGCGGGCAGGTGACCGCAGCGCAGCCGGTGAGGCGTTGCGAGGTCTCGGTTGGGCGCTCGTTGCTGCCGACCAGCCCGATCCGGCACGAGAACTGTTGGCCAGGAGCATTCCCTTGGGTGTCGGCCGAGATCTGGTAGCGGGATTGGACGACCTCACGGTATTGGGGGAGCAGGGGTCGGCTGCCGGGTCGTGGCACGACGACGACCCGGTGGATGCCGCCCGGTTCTGGTTGGGAGCCCGCGGACTCGTCCTGACCGAGGACGTCGACGGGGTCGACCTGCTGCCGGGCTTTCCGACGGCATGGCGTGGCGGCGGAGTGGAGGTCCACGGCGCCGCCACCGTCCATGGACGGGTCAGCTTTGCCGTTCGATGGCATGGTTATCGCCCCGCACTTCTGTGGGATGTCGAGGCCCACCGTCCCTTCCGGCTCCGTTGCTCGGGGCTCGACGCCGGATGGTCGACAATCGAGTCCAAGGGCGAGGTCCTCCTGGAGGGAGCGGCCGACGAGTTGCCGGCGCCACCCAGCGAGGGTGACAGCTTCCTCTGAGCCGGATGTGCCGCAGGCCGACCCAAGCTAGGTTGAGAACCATGGCCGCGGCGGGTGTCCCCAAACTGCGAAGAGCATTGAAGTCCACGTCGCCGAATCTGGATACCGAGCGCGCCTACTGGCAGGGCGGCGCCGACATCGTGGTCGGTCTGGATGAGGTGGGGCGTGGTGCCTGGGCGGGTCCGTTGACCATCGGCGCCGTCGTGGTGCCGAAGGATCGCCGTATCTACAAGCTGCGCGACTCCAAGCAGTTGACCGAGACCGAGCGAGAGGCCATGTTCGATCGGATCGCCGACTGGTGTCAGGCGTGGTCGGTCGGGCATGCCAGCTTCGCCGAATGCGATCAGTTGGGCATGTCGGCTGCCCAGAAGCTGGCGGCCCGCCGAGCCATCGAGGGATTGGGTTGCTCGATCGACGCCGTCGTCCTCGACGGGAAGTGGGACTTCGTGGGGCATCCAACGACCACCAAACTGGTGAAGGGTGACCAGAAGTGCCTATCGATCGCTGCCGCCTCGATCCTGGCCAAGGTGACCCGAGACCGCATGATGCGCTCCGAGGCCGAGCACTATCCGGGCTTCGACTTCGATGTCAACAAGGGGTATCCCTGCCCTCGTCACAAGGCGGCGCTCGTCGGTTACGGGCCGACCCCGATTCATCGCCGGTCCTGGGTTTTCATGGACAATCAGCCGTGGAGCGGTTTGCGTCGACTGCCGCCGGCGGGGCAGGCCACCCTGTTCTGACGTTCCTGGGCGGACCAGCGTTCTCCCGTTCCTGGGCGGACCGCGAACCGAGCTCGGGGTAGGCCAACCGAGTCCTAGT
>ERZ888423.2120-NODE-2120-length-15564-cov-5.710813_pt1 | contig 15564 bp, 11 predicted proteins | sample MGYA00520523_ERZ888423 | MGnify/ENA primary metagenome ERZ888423 (study PRJEB32303, sample SAMEA104408611) | aquatic metagenome | biome: Brackish water; feature: Pelagic; material: water | place: Baltic Sea | collected 2014-06-08T10:24:00 | depth 30,27 m ...
AGCACCTGGTTTGGGCACCATCACGCGTTTGCGCTTGGTTTCCACCAAAACGCTTTTGGTGCGGCCATGACTAAAGCTTTGCTTTACCTGACCGGGCGCTGAGCCCCCCCGCAAACCCAAGGGTTTCTTTCCGTCTGTGTCGTTCATGCGTCTTTCGTTTCCCTTCCGGCGGGCTTGCCGCCGATCTGCCCGCGGATTCCAGCGAGCCTTGCGGCTTCCTCTACTACACGTATCGTGAGTCCGCCAGCCGCAAGCGCGCCATGTATCACATGTTCACGCCCAAAAGCCAAACCCAATTCAGACCCAGTCATACAACCGATAAAGCCATTCGCCCCCGGCGGGGCGTGCAGCTTTGATTTGCCGCGTTCTGATCCATCAGAGGCCTGCACCAGAACCACAGCGGTTCCCTTGCCCAGCCAATCTTTCACTTTCTCATATCCTGCAATCGCCTGACCGGCTTTGCGTGCCAACCCCAGCAGCTCAACCACACGGGCTAAAAGCTGGGCCTCGACCAAGGCAGTCAAACCATCGGGAACCGTTACAGGCGCTTTGGCTGCGCGGGCAAACAGGCCCTTGGTCGCTGCACGGTTCAGCGCCACGGGGTCAGCCGAAACCCAAATCCCCCGACCGGGCAATTTGCCCGCTATATCAGGAACAATCTGGGCATCAGGCCCCACGACAAACCGCACCAAACCGGGCTTGCCCTGCGACTCGCCCGTAGCGATGCAGCGCCGTTCCGGACCATCAGTTTCGTTCTTGCGGCCTGCGCGGGTCATGGGCGCTTCGGGGCCCTCGGTCAGGCCCCGACCTCCTGTTCATCTTCGGCAGCGGCGACAGCTTCCAAATCTTCTTCTGTCACACCCAGTTCAGAGGGATCGACCCAGCCCAAAAGCACCCGCGCCGTCATCACCAGATGCTGCGCCTCTTCCAAGCTCATATCGAATTTTTCCAACAGACCTTCGTCTTTCACGCGCTGTCCATCGACGGTTGTCCAACCACCCGCCAGTTCCCAATCGGCACAGGTCGCAAAATCTTCTAGCGTCTTGATACCATCCTCGGCCAAAGCCTCGACCATCTGCGGGGTCAGGCCTTCAAAGCCAATCAGGCTATCTTCGGCCCCCATTTCGCGGGCCGAATCAAGTGCGCGACGGTTCTCAGCCTCTAGCTGATCACGGGCACGGGCCTGCAATTCAGCAGCGGTGTCTTCGTCAAACCCATCAATGCCCAAAAGCTCGTCGATGTCGACATAGGCAACCTCTTCCAGATTGGTAAAGCCTTCGGCCACCAGCAACTGGGCCAGAACCTCATCCACATCCAATGCGGCCACAAACAGTTGCGTGCGCTCGGCGAATTCAGCCTGACGACGCTCAGATTCCTGCGATTCGGTTACAATGTCGATATCAAGCGCGGTCAACTGGCTGGCCAAACGCACGTTTTGACCGCGACGACCAATCGCCAGCGACAGCTGCTCATCCGGCACCACAACCTCAATCCGGGCGGCGTCTTCATCAATCACAACCTTTGACACTTCGGCCGGCTGCAATGCGTTCACCAAAAATGTCGCCTGATCCTGGTTCCACGGGATGATATCGATTTTTTCACCCTGCAATTCGTTCACAACCGCCTGAACGCGGCTGCCGCGCATACCCACGCACGCCCCAACCGGGTCAATCGAATTGTCATAGCTGATCACAGCGATCTTTGCGCGGCTGCCGGGATCACGCGCCACGGCCTTGATTTCGATGATGCCATCGTAAATCTCGGGCACTTCCATCTTGAACAGCTCAGCCATAAACTGCGGGTCGGTCCGGCTAAGAAAAATTTGCGGGCCACGCGCTTCACGACGGACGTCTTTAATATAGCAGCGGATCCGGTCGTTGGGGCGATAGCTTTCGCGGCCAATCTTTTCGTTGCGGCGCAAAATTGCTTCGCCTTGGCCAACATCAACAATGATGTTGCCATATTCTTCGCGCTTGACCTGACCGTTTATGATTGTGCCTTTGCGATCTTTGAATTCTTCATACTGGCGATCACGCTCGGCTTCGCGCACCTTTTGCAAGATGACTTGCTTGGCAGATTGCGCCGCGATCCGGCCCAGTTCAACAGGTGGAACCTCATCAATGACTTCGCTGCCGACGACCGCATCAGGCAGCCAAGCGCGGGCCTGTGCCACAGTCAATTGTGCGTGATGGTTTTCAACCGCATCATCTTCGACCACGGTGCGTACGCGCGAAAACTGCGCCCGTCCAGTTTTGCGGTCAATGTGCACGCGGATATCAAGATCAGCGCCGTAACGCGACTTGGCCGCACGCGCCAAGCTTTCTTCCATCGCCTCGATGACCAAACCGGGGTCAATCATCTTTTCACGGGCCACCGCATCGGCGGTTTGCAGCAATTCAAGCTGGTTGGCAGAGGTTATCGCCATTGTCATTCCCCTCGCAGTCAGTGTTCGGTTGGTTTGGGCTCGGGCGTGTCGCCGTCGTCCTCATCGGTTTCAATTTCATCAAATTCAGTTTCGTCGATGATACCTGCCGCCTTTTTCTGGCGCAGCATCTCGGCAATTAGGTCTTCTGTCAGAACCAGCTTGGCCTCTGACAGCCACTCAAACTCGAGGCCAATGGTGCCTTCGTCGATTTCCAGCAGCACCTCAGTGCCTTCGGTGCCGGCCAAAATGCCTTTGAAACGGCGGCGGCCCTCGATCATTTCTGAGGTTTCCAGACGCGCCTCATAGCCTTCCCACATGTCGAAATCTTTCAACCGCGTCAAAGGCCTGTCGATCCCGGGGGATGACACTTCCAAAACATAGGCATCTTGCAGCGGGTCTTCGACATCCAACACAGCAGAAACAGCTGTTGAAATCTTGGCGCAGTCATCAACCACAATCCCACCATCAGGACGGTCGGCCATGATTTGCAGCGTATTGGTGCGCCCACCCATCAACCGGATGCGCACCAATTCGAACCCCAGCCCCTCAATCACAGGGATGATGATTTCGGCCAAGCGGCGGTCAATGGCAGTTTTGGCGATCAAATCACTCACGGCGGAACGCTCCTGCGAAAAACAAAAAACGGGCGCGCGGCCCGTCGGATCGATCCGGTGGGGTCGGGGGTGGAAGCCGAACCGCGCTGTTGGAAATGCTATAGGCCGCGTTCATTCAGAATGCAAGCGCGCAGTGCTGGCCGCGCAATGACGCTTGCACTGCCGCGCATTCGCGATAATGCAGGTGGCTGGGCGCAGATGTAGCCACGGCGTGGGTGGGCCAGCAAACGAGGATGTCGGATGAGCAGGACGGGGGCAACAGCGCTGATCTTGATGGGCGCCACGTTCATGAGCTTTGTTGGCCTGCTGATGCGACTGATTGACAGCGCAGATGGCTATCAAATTTTAACATATCGTTCGATCTCATTGGCTGGAATGGTTGCAGTGGTGGCCTGTCTGCGCCGCCGGGTGTCGCCGCTGCTATTTTTGGCAAGCCTGGGGCGGGCGGATGCGGCGATGGGGCTTGCGCTGGCGCTGGCCTTTGCGACCTATGTCTTTGCGATGCTGAACACATCGGTGGCTTCAACGCTGTTTATACTATCGTTGACACCGCTTTGTACGGCGGCACTGGCTTGGGTTTGGATCAAAGAGCGCCCCAGCGCCATGACCTTTTCCAGCATGGCACTGGCCGGTGTTGGCGTTTGGGTGATGGTGCGCGGCGGGATCAATTTGGGGCAGACCTTCGGCAACCTGCTGGCCTTTGCCTCAGCGGTGTTCTTCGCCATTATGTTGGTTTTGGCGCGCCACTCACGCCGCCCGGATGTGCTGGGGGGCACCTTCTTGGGTGGGGTGTTTTGCTGTGCGATTGGCATGGTTGCGGCGGTGGGCATCGGCGACGGGCTGGTGGTGTCGGCGCATGACTTTTGGATGGTTTTGGCAATGGGCGGCTTGACGATTGGCATTGGCATTGCCTGCGTCACATGGGGCAGCGCCTATCTTCCTGCCGCCGAGACATCGCTTTTGGTGCTGATTGAAAGCGTTTTGGGGCCAATTTGGGTATGGGTGTTTGTGGCCGAGGCGATGACAGCCCCCGAGATGCTAGGTGGGGCCATCGTTTTGGGTGCGGTTGCGGCGCAGGCACTGGTGCCACGGCTGATGGCACCCACCGCGTTCCGTGCGGCTGCGACGCGGGACTAAAACAGGCTGGGCTGACCGCCGCCATCGGGCGAGCCATCGTCTGGCTGTTGGGTCGGTTTGCGCGCGGCCGCGCGCGGCGCCAATTCAAGCCTGCCATCATGAAACTGTATTTCAATCCGCTTGGCCAACAGTGCCTCGGCGCGTGATTTAACCACCTGGTCATCCCCACGCACCACCGCATAGCCGCGCCGCAAGGTCTGTTCATATCCCAGCGTTTGGCGCAGCCGTTCCACACCATCCAAACGCGCGCGCCATGTGGCCGTTTGCCCCTGCGCGGCGGCGTTCAACCGACGGCTCAACGCATCAAGCGCACGCCGGGCCTCTTGGGTCGGGCGCATCAAAACTTGAGGCGCCAACCGATCATGTAAGCGGGCCAGATCGCGGGCCTTTTGTGTCTGACCACGCCGCGTGGCCGCGTGTAACCGTTCAGACGGTGCGCTTAAACCGCGCCGTTCATTCGTGATGAAACGCAGCAACAAATCCGCCCGCATCAAAGCGGCCATCGCACCAAACCGCACGCGCTTGGCCGTGGCAGCCCCCCGCAACGCCATAGGCAGTCGTTCGGCCCAATAATCCAGCCGCTGGCGCGGTGGGCCCATCAGCGCATCCGCCTTTGGCAAAGCGCGCGCAACATCGCGCAACCGTTGACTGCGCTGGTCTTGGCCCCGCTGAATCCCACCCATCAATCGGGCGCCCCCCTCAGACAGGCGCGCCTGCAAATCAGCCAGCACAGGCACAGCCATTTCCGCAGCGGCGGTGGGGGTGGGTGCCCGCCGATCAGCGGCATGATCAATCAATGTGGTATCTGTTTCATGGCCAACGGCGCTGATCAGTGGAATGGCGCTTTCGGCAGCTGCCCGCACGACCGCCTCATCGTTGAATCCCCAAAGATCTTCCACCGATCCACCACCGCGCGCCACGATCAAAAGATCTGGCCTTGGCACTGGCCCGCCGGGGGCCAAGGCATTAAAGCCCCGGATCGCAGCAGCCACATCTGGGGCGCAGCGATCACCTTGCACCGCCACCGGCCAAATGACCACTTGGCTGGGAAAGCGATCACGCAGCCGGTGCAAAATATCGCGGATCACTGCCCCAGACGGCGATGTAATCACGCCGATCACAGTGGGCAGATAGGGCAACGCTTGTTTGCGCGCTGGATCAAACAGCCCCTCGGCGGCTAGGGCCGCGCGGCGCTTTTCCAGCATGGCCATCAACGCCCCCATCCCTGCAGGCACGATATCATCAACGATCATTTGATATTTTGACTGCCCCGGAAAAGTGGTCAGCCGCCCCGAGGCAATCACCTCTAAGCCCTCTTCGGGCCGCAGCGCCAAACGGCTGGCCTGCCCCTTCCAGACGATGGCTGCCAATGTCGCACGGTCGTCTTTTAAATCAAAATACAAGTGTCCCGATCCCGGGCGCGACACGCGGCCAATTTCGCCCCGCACCCGCACGCGGCCAAATTCCCCCTCAATCACACGTTTGACCGCGCCTGACAGCTCGGAAACGGTGAACTCAGGCGCGTTTTGGCCCTGAGGGACTTCGGGTTCTGGCATTTCAAACAGATCGGACATGGCGTGCCTTTGCGGGCGGTTCAGGGGGCGCATGCCTTGTGTGCAGCGTTTCACCATCTTAGAAGGCGCGCGAGGTCAGGGAAAGGCATTGCCATGAATATTCTGATATTGGGCAGCGGCGGGCGTGAACACGCGCTGGCATGGGCCATCAAGCAAAATCCAAAATGCGGGCGACTGATTGTGGCGCCGGGCAATGCCGGGATCGCCCAATTGGCGGAATGCGCTGATATCAATATTCTCGATGGTGGCGTTGTTGCGACCTTTGCCGAAGAAAATGCGATTGATTTCGTGGTCATTGGTCCTGAAGCTCCGCTGGCGGCGGGCGTGTCAGACCGCCTGCGGGCAGCTGGCATCACAACCTTTGGCCCCTCGGCTGCGGCGGCGCAATTGGAAGCGTCAAAGGCCTTCACAAAAGAAATTTGTGACGCCTGCGATGCGCCAACCGCTGCATGGGCCCGGTTTGACCACGCCGCTGATGCGCGGGCCTATGTAACAAAGATGGGCGCGCCAATTGTGGTCAAGGCTGATGGGCTGGCGGCGGGCAAAGGCGTTGTGGTCGCTGAAACGTTGCAAGATGGCTTGGACGCGATTGATATGATCTTTGGCGGCGCTTTTGGTGACGCGGGCGCCGAGGTGGTGATTGAAGAATTCATGCCGGGCGAAGAGGCCAGCTTTTTTGTGCTGTGCGATGGACAAACTGTGTGTCCCATTGGCACAGCCCAAGATCACAAACGCGCCTTTGATGGCGATCAGGGGCCCAATACCGGCGGTATGGGGGCCTATTCGCCAGCACCAGTTCTGACCGATGCGATTGTGGAACAGACATTGGCCCAAATCATTCGCCCAACCATGGCCGAAATGGCGCGGCGGGGCATGCCCTATCAGGGGGTGCTTTATGCGGGGCTGATGATCTCAGACGGGCGCGCGCGGTTGGTGGAATATAATGCCCGCTTTGGCGACCCGGAATGTCAGGTGTTGATGATGCGTTTGGGTGCGCAGGCGCTTGATCTGATGCTCGCCTGTGCTGAAGGACGGCTGGATCAGGTGACGCCCCAATGGGCCGAGGATCATGCGCTGTCGGTCGTGATGGCAGCGCGCGGCTATCCTGGCGCCTATGACAAAGGCACAACCATTCACGGGTTGGACAGCCAGCCAGAAACCGCACATCAAATGGTCTTTCACGCTGGAACAGCCGAAAAAGATGGCCAGGTCGTGGCGACGGGTGGGCGGGTCTTAAACGTAACCGCACGCGGCGACACGCTGGCCCAAGCGCGGGCACGCGCTTATGATATGGTGGCCAACATCGATTGGCCTGAAGGGTTTTGCCGCAACGATATCGGCTGGCGCGCGCTCTGAGCGCGCCACGCATGCCCCAGCCCAATCGATCAAACGGCTGGCAGGATCAAGCGTTTGGGCCAGACCTAGCGTTGCGCGCGGCCAAACCCAAACAGATCGTGCAGCACCCGGTCAATCATACTGCCAGATTGCGATCCAGTGCCGTTAAGGCGGCCGCCCATGTCATAAACGCTCGGCCGCGCCGAGGATGACAGCGGCTCTAACCCCGCACGGATCGTGGCAGATGTGGTGAACGCATCAATGCGCGGTAGGGGATTGGCCGGCAAGCCATCATGCACGCGGAGCATGGTTTCGTGCCAAATCTCAGCCGGCAGCCCACCGCCTGTCACACCACTAAGCGGGCTGTTATCATCATAGCCCATCCACACACCGGTAACATACTCAGCGCTAAACCCAATAAACCATGCGTCGCGAGCCGCTTGGGTTGTGCCCGATTTTCCAGCGGTTTCTCGTTCTGACAGTGCCGCTCGGGTGCCGGTGCCAACAGCCATCACCTGCGTCATCATCGCAATCAGTTCACGCGCGGCCGGCTCAGAGATGGCACGTTCGCCCAAGCCACCATCTTGGCCCACCAGCGCCATATCATCCGCCTGAATCCGCAGATCAACCAGCCCATAGGGTGTCACGCTGGTGCCACCGTTCAAAATGCCAGCATAGGCACCAGTCATTTCAATGAGAGTTGATTCTGAGGCCCCCAGCGCCAGCGCCGGGCCATCGGCTAACACGCTGCCAATGCCAAAGCTTTGCGCAACCGTCCGCACCGCATCCCGCCCAACCGTTTCCGACACCCGAACAGCCGGAATGTTGCGCGATTCCGCCAGCGCTTGGGTCAGCGTGATTGGGCCTTTGAACTTGCCATCATAGTTGCGCGGGCTCCATGGCCCAGAACCCGGAATATCAAGCGTCAGGGGCGTGTCATCCACCAAGTCTTCAGGTTGATAGCCCAAATCCAGCGCGGCGGCATAGACAAATGGTTTAAAACTTGATCCGGTTTGGCGTTTTGCTTGCGTGGCCCGGTTGAACGCACCCGATACTTGGGTTTTGCGCCCCCCCACCATCGCATGCACCGCACCATCTGATGACATCACAACAATGGCAGCCTGCGCCTTTGATCCATCTTTGACCCGGGCATCAAAGACATCTTTCAACGCACTTTCAGCCGCAGTTTGGATGCGCCGATCAAAGGTGGTGCGGATCACGACATCTTTTGTGGCGGCCGTGGTCGCGTTCAGAAAATCCTTGGCACTTTCCATTACCCAATCAGCAAAATAGCCGCCCGCGCGGGCCTCGGCTGCTTCTGACAATTGGGCCGGGCGGGTGCGCCCCTCGGCCGCTTGTTGTGGGGTGATATAGCCCTGATCAGCCATCAAGCCTAAGATCACATTGGCCCGCCCCTGCGCCCGCGCCAAATTGTTTGTGGGCGCAAATCGACTGGGGGCGATCAGCAACCCGGCCAACATCGCGCCTTCGGCCGGTAACAAGACATTGGCCGATTTTCCAAAATAGCGCTGGCTTGCAGCTTCAAAGCCACGCGCCCCCGCACCCAGATAGGCCCGATTAAGATAGATCGTTAAAATATCGTCTTTGGAGTATTTGGTTTCCATTGCCAGCGCATAGGGCACCTCTTTCAGCTTGCGCCAAACAGAGCCTTTGCGGCACTCTGCTTCATATGCGGCCTCAGATTGGCCAGACTTGGGATCATAGGGCACGCCCAGACACAACAATTTGGCAACCTGCTGTGTGATGGTTGACCCACCATTGCCCTGCAAAGCGCCCCGGCCTGCGCGCAAATTGATCGCAATCGCGCTGGCAATACCCCGCGGGCTGACGCCAAAATGCTGATAAAACCGTTTGTCTTCCGTGGCTATGATTGCGTTTTTCAAATAGGGCGACACATGATCAGCCGTGATCTGACCACCAAAGGTTTCACCCCGCCACGCAAAAACTGCCCCCTGCCTATCTAAAAATGTGACAGATCCGCGCGCGCGGGCATCCAGCAAATCTTCGAGGGGCGGCAGGGTTTGGTGAAAATAAAAGACCGCTCCCCCAAGAACAATGGCCACAGCCAAGGCCACCCGCGACCCAATCCACCACATAATCCGCGCAATCAGGCGAAAAACGGCACCAATCAGACGCGTTAAAAAATTGCCCCCCCGCGGCGCTTTTGCTTTGGCGGAAACTTTGGGTTTGCCTGAGGGTTTGCGCACCGCCTTGTGCGCTTTCACTTTCACGCCCGCAGTGCGCCGCTCTGCGACCAACGGCGGTGGTTTTCTGCCCGAACCTGCCATGTCTTGCCCGCCCGTCCTATCAGCCTGCCTTGCGGCCCGACATCGCAGGCCAAATGGCGCCGCACGCCCTGTCATGGCCCCATGTTTAACCGCAACCGCAGGGGTTGTGAACGTGTGATGACAGCGATTCGGCTTTGCTGGCCGCCTAAAAAATAATCACATCAATCAATTTGTGCAAAATTTGTGCGTTTTTTCTGCTTTGCGCCCATGCGCAGGGGGGCCGTTTCTTGCACGTGGGGAACAAAGGGGCGCTTTTGAACTGGCAACGTATCCGATGCGCAAATGTTTAGAAGAAGGGCAATCCTGTGAAACTTATCATAGCAGCAATCAAACCGTTCAAGCTGGAAGAGGTCCGTGAAGCACTGACCACTATCGGTGTGCGCGGCATGATGGTGACTGAGGTCAAAGGCTTTGGCACCCAGTCCGGGCACACAGAAATTTACCGCGGCGCAGAATATGCGGTCAATTTTGTACCCAAGGTCAAACTGGAAATCGCGGTCAGCGATGCCATGGCGGAGCAGGTGGTGGAAACCATCAGCAAAATCGCCAAGACCGACAAGATCGGGGATGGCAAGATTTTTGTGCTTGATCTGGAACACGCGCTGCGCGTGCGGACAGGCGAAACCGACGAAGACGCGCTTTGACGCGGGCGATCAAGGGAAAGATAGCATCATGAAATACCTTCAAAGAAGCTTGGGGCCTGTCAGCGCGCTGCTGGCAATGAGCGTGCCCGCCTTGGCACAGGATGTGCCCGCCGCTGTTCCGACCGATATGGTCTTTATTATGAACTCACTGCTGTTTCTGGTGGGCGGCTTTCTGGTGTTCTTTATGGCCGCAGGGTTTGCCATGCTGGAAGCCGGGCTGGTGCGTTCAAAGAACGTCACGATGCAGCTGACGAAGAATTTGGCGCTGTTTTCGTTGGCGTGCGTCTTTTACTACCTGATTGGTTACAACCTCATGTACCCGCTGGGCAACTGGTCGATCGGCACTGATGAGACAGGTGGCTATCTGGGTGCTTTTGCCCCCGCACTGCTCGAAGCTGTTGGTGTGACGGCGGATGCAGCGGATGATTATTCCTATGCCTCAACTGGGTCAGATTTCTTTTTCCAGTTGATGTTTTGTGCAGCAACTGCGTCGATCGTATCGGGTGCTTTGGCCGAGCGGATCAAACTGTGGCCGTTTCTGGTTTTCACCATCGTATTGACCGCTGTTATCTATCCAATCCAGGCAAGCTGGAAATGGGGTGGTGGCTTTCTTGACGCGGCTGGTTTTCTGGACGTTGCAGGTTCGACGGTCGTGCATTCGGTCGGTGGCTGGGCTGCACTTGTCGGCGCAATCATCCTTGGGCCGCGTATTGGCAAGTATGGCAAAGACGGCAAGGTAAACCCAATGCCGGGCTCAAACTTGGCAATGGCAACATTGGGCACGTTTATCCTGTGGCTTGGTTGGTTTGGCTTTAACGGCGGCTCACAGCTGGCAATGGGATCAGTGGGCGATGTGGCTGATGTGAGCCGGATCTTTGTAAACACCAATGCCGCTGCGGCTGGCGGGTCGATCGCAGCACTGCTGCTGACGCAGTTTCTTTACAAAAAGCCTGATCTAACCATGATCATGAACGGCGCCTTGGCCGGTCTGGTGTCGATCACCGCCGAGCCGCTGACACCAGGCATTGGCATGGCCACCTTGATCGGTGCTGTGGGTGGTGTGCTGGTCGTGTTTGTAGTGCCACTGCTGGACAAGCTGAAGATTGACGATGTTGTGGGTGCCATCCCAGTGCACCTGTGCGCCGGGATTTGGGGCACCATCGCCGTTGTGCTGACCAACCCAGATGCCTCACTTGGCACCCAGCTCTACTCAATCGTTGTTGTGGGTCTGTTCGTGTCAATCGTGTCGGCGGTGGTTTGGCTGGTCATCAAGGCAACCATGGGCCTGCGGGTCACAGCCGAAGATGAAATCATGGGTCTTGATACATCAGAGCTTGGCATGGAAGCTTATCCTGAGTTTCACAAAGGCTAAGATCTCTCAGTCTTAAAAAACGAAGGGCCCGGGCATCATGCCCGGGCCTTTTTTATGGTGGGTGGCCATTTGTATGGGTGAGTTTTTGCCAAGGTTGGCACTAAAACCCGGCAAATACCCCAGCGGGAGCAACCCACCATTGTGGCTCAGATTTTTGCAAGGCAATGGCTGCAGCGCGCGCCACGGGGGCTGTGGCAAAAATTCCAAAACAGGTCGCACCCGATCCCGACATACGCGCGAACAAACAACCCGGCTGGGCGGCCAGCGCTGAAAGCGTGGCCGTTACCGCCGGGGCCAGCGCCCGGGCAGGCTGTTCCAGATCGTTGCGCATTTGCGCAAGCCATTCGGCCAACGCCACAGCATTGGGCAAAACGGGCAAGCTTTGGGGCATTGCAGGGTTGGCCTTTTGGGGCAATGTGCGAAAAATCGCAGCCGTGGACACCGGCACGCCAGGATTGGCCAGAACCATAAAAAATTCAGGCAAGATCGGCACTTGGGTCAACACCTCGCCAATGCCAGACATCCGCACCGTTTGCGCCGACAGGCACACAGGAACATCCGCACCCAACGCCACCAAGCTTTGCGGTTCGGGCAAGGGCTGGTGCCACAAATCACACAGCACCCGCACGGCCGCCGCCGCATCGCTTGACCCACCCCCGATGCCTGAGGCGACGGGCAGATTTTTTTCTAACTGCAGGGTGGCACCACGACCCGGTGCCAACAAGCGTGCCGCAGCCAGCACCAAGTTGTTATCCCCCACAGGCAAGCCTGCACCCTGAGGGCCAGCGACTGCAAGCGTCAGCGCATCACCCACGCCCGCTGTCACCTGATCGCCCACATCAGCAAAGACCACCAAACTATCAAGCAGGTGATAGCCATCCACACGCTGGCCAGTAACATGCAGGGTCAGATTGATCTTGGCAGGCGCAAAACCCAAACAGGCATCAAGGCCAGGATGGTCAGAAAAACAGCCCGCAAATGTCATTTTTGGGGCAAGGCCAATAGCGGGGGGGCACCCTCTTCACGCAGCACAGCATCCAGCCCAATTTCCAACTTCCGCCGGATCCGTTTGGCCTCATCGGGTTCAGGGTCAAATGATAACGCACGGTGCCATTGAAATTCAGCCTCGCGCTTGCGGCCGACGGCCCAATAGACATCGCCCAGGTGGTCATTCACGATCGGGTCGACCGCTTCCAAAGTGGCGGCACGCTCCATCGGCTCAATTGCCTCGTCGTAGCGGCCCAGCCGAAACAAGGCCCACGCCAAACTGTCAACGATTGCCCCATTGTCTGGACGGGCGGCCACGGCGCGTTGGATCATATCCATGGCCTCATCTAAGTTACGGTTTTCATCGATGAAGGCATAGCCCAGATAATTCAGCACATCGGGCTGACCGGGGTTCAATTTCAGCGCCATACGCATATCAACCTCGGCCAAATCCATTCGACCGCTGCGTTCGTGAGAAATGCCGCGGGTATAATAGACCCGCCAGTGGCCTGGCCGCGCCTCACCCAACAGTGCGATTGCCGTATCATAAACCGGGGTGGCTGCTGCAAATTGCTCATCACGGCGCAGCATATCGCCCAAGGTCACATGCACTGCAGGGATATCGGCAAAGCGTTTGGTCAACGCGCGCATGGCATTCAGCGCCTCGGCCCGTTGATCATCGCGAAACAGCGCATCCGCCCGCCCCAACTCAGCCCGCACAAAAGCCGGATCGTCAGCCTGAACCTGCTCATAGGTGCTGCTGGCCAAATCATATTGTTCACGCTCGGCCAACATTTCGGCTGACAGCAGCGTCGCGTCAGTCAGGGTGGGGCGCAAATATTGCGCGATGCGTGCATTGATCAGGGCGCTGCCATCGGCGGGTTCGGTTGCCAATACTTCGGCGACACTTAAAAAAACCTCGGCCATGCCATCCACCGGCGTGCGCACAGCATCAAAGCGCAGGGTTTTGCCCGCCACCAGTTGGTCGCGCAGCGCGCGCAATTGCGGATCCATATCAGGATCAAACCGGCCCTTTAGCAGCGCAATCGCATCGGCATTACGTTCCAGCTGGCTGAGAATGGACACATGCGCCAGAATGGCGCCACGGGTTGGCGTGGCACGGCCGTCTGACAGCAACGCGTCAGCCTGTTCAAAATCACCCACCGAGGCCAGCGCCATCGCTTTGTGATACAGCCCAAACGCCGCGGTTTGCGGCTGCGTGATCACCTCATCAAATGCCAACATCGCCTCGGGCACATAGCCCTGTCCCAGTTGCGCCCAAGCCAGCAACAGCGTGTCAACCAGCGTGCCCACTTGTGTGGCAGCGCGGAAATCTGCGACCACCGCACCAAACTGGCGCGTCTTGATCTTGCCTGCCAGAACCACCAGCGCCGCCAGCGGGTTTTCCGGCGCCAAGCCAAGCAGTTTTTGCGCCAATGGCAAGGCACTTTCCACCCGACCAATTGCCACATATGCCAACAGGGCGTTTTCCAAATTGGCAGGGTTTGACGGATCACGCACCAAAACTTCGGTGTAGCTTTGCGCGGCCACGTCAAAATCAGCCGAAATGGCAGCCTGACGCGCGGCAAGATAGGCGCCAGCAAACCCATCGGGCAAATCAGCGCTGTCGGCAAAAAGCCCTGCCGGGGCAAGCCCTGCCAGCCAGATCATAACGGCGGGCACCAAACGGCGCCGGTGTGGTTGGGTCACAGGCAAACCTCCCAAGATAACATCTGGCAAACCTAGTGCCCCATGGGGGTCAAGGCAATGGCGCGCCGACGCTGCTACATGTTGGGATAGTTCGGCCCATCCCCACCCTGCGGCGTGACCCAAGTGATGTTCTGGCTGGGGTCTTTGATATCGCAGGTTTTACAATGCACGCAGTTTTGAAAATTGATCTGGAACCGGGCCGCGTCGCCTTGGCCTACCACCTCATAAACACCGGCGGGGCAATAGCGCTGCGCCGGTTCGCCATATTGCGGCAAGTTCACGGTGATCGGCAGATCCGCATTGGCCAAGGTCAGATGCGCGGGTTGGCTTTCTTCGTGGTTGGTAAAGCTAAAGGCAACGTTGGTCAGGCGATCAAAGCTCAGAACCCCATCGGGCTTTGGATAGGCAATCGGCGCATGATCACGTGCCAAGCCAGTCGCCGCCGCATCAGATTTACCGTGTTTCAGCGTTCCAAAAAGCGACAGCCCCACCAGACTGTTTGTCCACATGTCCAGCCCGCCGCCGATCAGCGATGGCAACAGACCAAATTTGGACCAAAGCGGTTTGACGTTACGCACCTTTTTCAAGTCTTTTGCGATCGGGCCAGTGCGCAGCGCGGTTTCATAGGCCTCAAGCGTATCACTTGACCGCCCGGCCCGAAGGGCGCTGTGCGCGGCTTCGGCCGCCGCAATACCTGACAGCATAGCGTTATGGTTGCCCTTGATCCGCGGCACATTCACCAAACCGGCCGAGCAGCCCAACAAGGCGCCCCCCGGAAAGGCCACCTTGGGGATCGATTGCCAGCCGCCCTCAGAAATGGCCCGCGCGCCATAAGCCACGCGCTTGCCACCCTTCAACAGCTCGGCCACCATCGGGTGGTGCTTAAATCTCTGGAACTCCATGTAAGGGAATAGATGTGGGTTTTCGTAGTTTAGATGCACCACGAAGCCCACATAGACCTGATTGTTATCAATATGATAGATAAACGATCCACCACCCGCGTTGCTGCCCAGCGGCCAGCCCATCGTATGCGTCACGCTGCCCAAGCGGTGCTTTTCGGGATCAATTTCCCAGATTTCTTTCATGCCAAGGCCAAATTTCTGCGGCTCGTGCCCATCTGACAGGGCAAACCGCGCAATCATCTGTTTTGACAACGACCCCCTGACACCCTCTGCCAGAAAAACATATTTTCCCAAAAGCTCCATGCCCGGCTCATACGCAGGGCCCGGGGTGCCATCAGATTGGCGGCCAAATTCCCCCGCAACCACCCCGCGCAAGGTACCATCTTCGGCAAATACCGGCTCTGAGCAGGACATGCCGGGAAAAATTTCGACACCCAACGCCTCGGCCTGTTCGGCCATCCAACGGCAGACATTGGCCATCGAAACAATATAATTTCCGTGGTTCGACATCAGCCCCGGCATAGGCCAATTGGGAATGCGGATTTGCCCCGCCTC
>ERZ888423.2121-NODE-2121-length-15561-cov-6.266349_pt1 | contig 15561 bp, 12 predicted proteins | sample MGYA00520523_ERZ888423 | MGnify/ENA primary metagenome ERZ888423 (study PRJEB32303, sample SAMEA104408611) | aquatic metagenome | biome: Brackish water; feature: Pelagic; material: water | place: Baltic Sea | collected 2014-06-08T10:24:00 | depth 30,27 m ...
CGCTTACTTTCTTAATTGTCTTGTGAAGACTTTTCCTTTCTTTCTCATTCGCATCTTCATTAGAAAGATCGCCCTCATACAGTCGCCACAGTTTTCTTAAAAAGCTAGAAACTCCACTCAAGCCATTTGTATTCCATGGCTTATGTTGTTCAAGAGGACCTAAAAACATTTCATACATCCGCAAGGCATCGGCCCCGTAGCGTGCCACAACATCGTCGGGGTTTACCACATTATGCCAGCGCTTCGACATTTTTTCAACCTCCTCACCTGCCCTTAACTCACCATTTTCAAGAATAAATTCTGAATCAGCAAAATCAGGGCGCCATTCTTTTAGAGCCTCAATGTCAACAACTGAGTTCTCTACTAAATTCACATCTATGTGAATGGCGGTAGTTTCATACGAGTCTTTTAATCCCTGTGAAACATAGGCATCACGTCCATCAATACGGTATATCAAAGAAGAAGTACCTTGAATCATACCTTGGTTGATCATCTTTTTGAAGGGCTCTTCAGAGAGAGCAAGTCCAATATCCTTTAAAAACTTTTGCCAAAAACGCGCATAGAGTAAATGGCCCGTAGCATGCTCAGCGCCCCCTAAATACAGGTCTACTTCCTTCCAATAGGCTTGTTTTTCCTCTCCAACAAAGCGCGCTGTATTTTCGGGATCCATATATCTCAACCAATACCAGCTAGATCCGGCCCAGCCTGGCATAGTAGTAAGCTCTAAAGGAAAACCCTCTCCATTCTCCACTACGCCTTTATCAGGATGATAAGCCCATTTTTCTGCTCTGCCCAAAGGAGGATCTCCATCTTCAGTAGGTAAAAACTGATCTACTTCCGGAAGGCTAAGTGGCAAGTGTTCTTCTCGCACTGTTTTGGCCACTCCATCTTCGTAATAAATTGGAATGGGCTCACCCCAGTATCTCTGACGTCCAAATGCGGCATCTCGAATCCGAAATTGAAGCTTCTTTGAACCAAAATTTTGCTCTTGAATCAGCTCAATGATTTTCTTTTTAGCCTCAGTCACTTCCAATCCATCTATTAAAGGACTATTAACAAGCGTACCTTCCTTTGCTTCATAGGCCTCCTTTTCAATATCGCCACCGCGAACTACCTCCAATATTGGCAACTGAAAATGCTTTGCAAAGGCCCAATCTCGGCTATCGTGAGCGGGCACAGCCATTACAGCACCCGTACCATATCCGGCTAAGACATAATCTGCTATCCAAACTGGCAAGGCATTGCCAGTAAGCGGATGAATGACATAGGAACCCGTAAATGCTCCCGAAACCTCCTTAACATCTGCCATTCGCTCTCTCTCAGAGCGTTGAGAGCTGACTTTTTTATATTTTTCTATCTCAACAGATTGATCTGCCGTAGTTAACTCATCCACCCATTCATGCTCAGGTGCGAGAACCAGAAAACTAGCACCATAAATAGTATCCGGTCTGGTAGAGAAAACTTCAATCTTCTTATTCGAATTCTGAATAGCAAAAAAGAGTTTAGCTCCTTCGCTCTTCCCTATCCAATTTTTTTGCGATTCTTTTAAAGAATCAGACCAATCTATGATTTGTAATCCACTCAACAATCGGTCTGCATAAGCGGTAATGCGCAGGCTCCATTGTTGCATCTTTTTGCGCTCAACAGGATGTCCACCGCGCTCTGAAAAGCCCTCTTTAACCTCATCATTGGCTAAAACAGTACCCAATGCTGGGCACCAATTCACAAAGGTCTCAGACCTGTAAGCCAATCTAAATTCCAATAAAATTTCTTCACGTTTTTGATTCGAAAACAACTTCCAATCGGACGAAGAAAATGAAGACTCAAAACTTGTTGCCGCTGCTATGCCGGAGCTACCGTTCAGCTCAAAATGGTTTATCAGTTCTTCAATCGAACGCGCTTGAGCGCGCTCCACATCATACCAAGAATGAAATAATCTAATGAAAATATATTGGGTCCATTTAAAATAATCTGGACTAGAGGTGCGCACTTCTCTTGACCAATCAAAAGAAAAACCAATAGCATCTAGCTGCTTTCTATACCTGAGAATATTGTCTTTTGTTGTCTTTAACGGATGTTGGCCAGTCTGAATAGCATATTGCTCGGCAGGGAGTCCGAAAGAATCATATCCCATGGGATGTAATACAGAAAAGCCCTTTAACCTTTTGAATCGAGAAACGATGTCGGAGGCAATATATCCCAAAGGATGCCCTACATGCAAGCCTGCACCCGAAGGATAAGGAAACATATCTAATACATAATACTTCGGCTTTGACTTGTCTTCAACAGCCTTAAATACCTCCTCTTTGGCCCAACGTTCTTGCCATCTAGCCTCAAAATCATCTGGTCTGAATTCCATCTTTTATTAACCCTACTTTATACGAATGGCGAAGGTACAATCATCGAGCGCATAAGAATAGGATAGCTACTGTTTTGTTACCTTCGCGCCGTGAGCCGAAAGCAAGATAATTTTACAAAGAGAAGACTGCGGTCTTCTTACGCATCCGTAGTGATATCTGTATCATTGGTGCTGTTCCTATTGGGCTTATTAGGGCTGCTGTTGATGAATGCCAACGAAGTTGCTAAAAGGGTAAGAGAAAATTTTGCAGTTCAGTTGATATTAAAAGAAGATGTGGCTGAGCTTGATAGGCTGAGTATGCAAAAAGAATTGGCCTTGGCAAATTTTGTTAAAGAGGTTCGTTTTGTTTCTCGGGAACAAGCCGCCGAGGAATTAAAGGCTCAGTTGGATGAAGATTTTGTAGACTTCTTAGGCTACAATCCGCTAAGAGATGCTTTTGATTTGAGGTTAAAGGCAGACTATGTTACTACCGCCCAGTTGGTTCTTATAGAAAGAGATCTTGAAATCTTAGAGTTTGTGGAAAGTGTTTCATACGACAAGCCTTTGTTGGAGTTAATGAACAACAATATTCGGAGATTGGGGCTTTTTCTATTGATCGGAACTTTTATTCTTCTTATCATTTCTATTGCCCTTATAAATAGCTCCATTCGTCTTTCGATATACAGCAGGCGATTCTTAATTAAAACCATGCAACTGGTTGGTGCCACAAGCGGATTTATCCGACGCCCTTTTCTAAAGACGGGTCTGATTCATGGAATTCTTGGTTCGGTTGTAGCTAGCCTTTTGTTGTCTGCACTCCTGTATTCTATCTTCAATAAATTTCCAGACGCTGCCGAAATATTGCAACCCATTCATTATGTCATCGCATTTATTGCTATGCTTATTCTTGGAGTTTTAATTTCATGGATATGTACTTATTTTGCGGTGCGACGTTATTTAAGTCTCAAAACTGATGAACTCTACTACTAGATGAAAAACGAATTTGTATTTGGAAAGAAAAACTATGTGCTAATGATTGCCGGATTGGTAATTATTGCCATAGGCTATATGTTGATGGCTGGAGGTGGATCCGATGATCCTAGTGTTTTTAACCCAGACATCTTCGGAACTCAGCGCATTATTGTTGCGCCCATCGTAGTGCTCGCTGGATTCATCGTAGAATTATGGGCCATAATGTCTAAGCCTGAATGAGTCTTTGGGAAGCCCTCATACTCGGTATTATTCAAGGCTTAACGGAATTCTTACCAGTATCTAGTAGCGGACATCTCGAACTGGGTAAAGCCATTCTTGGAAACGATTCAGAAGCCGCTTCGAGCCTGATGTTCACCGTAATAATGCATGCGGCAACTGCCTTGAGTACGATCATTATTTTCCGCCAAGAAATAGCCAAAATATTTAAGGGCCTTTTTCAATTTAAGTGGAATGAAGAAACTCAGTATTCTGCCAAAATTATCTTAAGTATGATGCCTGCCGCTTTTGTTGGCCTGGTATTTAAAGACGAAATAGAGGCTTTATTCAACGGGCAACTTCTTTTGGTTGGAGTTATGCTCATCATGACTGGTTTATTGCTTTTTCTTGCAGATAAAGCCAAACGCACCGAAAAGAAAGTAAGCTTTACCAATGCTCTTATCATTGGCATCTCTCAAGCCATTGCCATTCTTCCCGGAATTTCGCGCTCAGGTGCCACTATTTCTACCTCTGTACTTTTAGGTATTGATCGTTCTAAGGCAGCTCAGTTTAGCTTCTTAATGGTGGTTCCTTTGATTTTAGGTAAATTCATCTTGGACCTAAAAGATGTGATAGAATTGGGTGGATCTGCAAGCCTTTCTATCGGGTTTCTGCCTCTTTCGGTTGGATTTATTGCTGCCTTTTTCAGCGGACTTATTGCCTGTAAATGGATGATCAATTTGGTGAAGCGAAGTAAGTTGGTTTATTTCTCTATTTATTGTTTTACGGTTGGAGCCCTGGCAACCTTTGTAGCGCTCTATTTGTAATGTCTCTAAGTCTTGAAGAGCAAGCGCAATCGTTTATTGATGGAAGGGTTCTATTAATTGATAAACCGCTTGGCTGGTCGAGCTTTCAGGCCGTTAATTTTATCAAACACCGCGTAAAGCGGATTTCCAAACAGAAGAAAATAAAAGTGGGCCATGCGGGTACTCTAGACCCTTTAGCCACTGGACTACTCATTATTTGTACTGGTAAAAAAACCAAGAGCATCAATGAGTATATGGGACTAAACAAGGTATATTCTGGGAGCTTTGAATTGGGCTCTACCACGCCGAGCTACGACAAAGAAAGCGAAGTAGACAAAAGTTTTTCTCTCGATGGAATTTCAGAAGAGCGCATTCTTAAAAACCGCTTGCAGTTTTTGGGAGAACAACAACAACTCCCCCCCATTTTCAGTGCTTTAAAGAAAGATGGAAAGAAAATGTACGAATATGCAAGGGAAGGAAAAGAAGTTGAAATAACACCTAGAACCGTCTGTATAGAGCGCTTCGAAATTAAGAAGATTGAACTACCGTTGGTGTATTTCGAACTGGAATGCAGCAAAGGAACCTATGTGCGCTCCCTAGCACACGATTTCGGTAAGGCGCTGAACATTGGTGCTCATTTAGCCTCTCTTCGGAGGGAGGCCATTGGAGAATTCAATGTAAATGAAGCTCCAACTCCCCAAGCTTGGGAAGAACAAATCAAAGCTGAGATACTTTAATCGTCGTACCGGCTATTCCAAAGCACATTGCTAAAATTCTTTACTCTCGAAAAACCGTAGAGAAGGGTTAATCCTCCCATAGCAATAATGAGATAGAAGAATAAAACCACCCTTAATGACAGACTACTCTGGTCATATGGACCCATTATTACACTGTCTGGGATGAATAAGAAGGAAATAGCGAAAGCCAATCCAACTAAAGAAAAAAGGATGTGCTGAAAGCTTCTCAATGGAAAGACCATATATTTTCTAAAGGCACTCATTTCTCCACCCCATTTGTGAATGAGCGCATACCTTCCATCTGAGAGAGGGGCAAACAACATCGGATCTTTGTCTTTGTATTCCAAATTAAATAGACCCGCAGGAGCTACAATTTTAAAGCCTTCTAAACTGATATTTTCTTTTGACTCTATCCGCTGAATCTTCGCTATGGCTTCGTAGGGAATGGGCAATTTAAAATGAGACGCATCCAGAAACCGCAATCGATATTGGATGCAAAGGGTTTTTATATCCTCAATAGAGAATAGCGCTGAGGGCATAAACATCTCAGGATCTGCTCCCACAACATCCATACTGTTGGGCCGTGAAAGTTTGTCCGAAATACGCTTGTCAGCTGAATCAATGGAAGACAATATGGCCTGAATTTCCTTCATGGCCTTCTTTTCCGAAACGCTCCGGATGTCCTCTAACTTTTCTTGGAGATCTACCTCGAATAAAGACATGCTAATCGAATTTTATACTATAACACCAAAGGATCAAAAAGGGTTCTAACAAATTCTTTACTTGACAAGGGCTAGGCTGATATCGTATCTTCGCGCCCCGCTAATTTATTCAAAGCCCGTAAGCTATGAAAATGAAACTTTCTCATTTTAATTATGACCTTCCGCCTGAGCTCATTGCTCAATATCCAACCGATGACCGAGACGATAGTCGGCTTCTAGTAGTAAATCGGAAGACGGGCACTTTTGAACATCGCCATTTTAAAGACATCCTAGATTATTTCGATGATGGCGATTGTATGATTATGAACGATACACTTGTTTTTCCTGCCCGTATGTACGGAAACAAAGAAAAAACGGGTGCCGTTATTGAAGTTTTTCTTTTAAGAGAACTCAATTCAGAAAGCCGTTTATGGGATGTATTGGTTGATCCGGCTCGAAAGATTCGTATCGGAAACAAACTCTACTTTGGTGACGACGATAGTCTTGTGGCTGAGGTAATTGATAACACAACTTCAAGAGGCAGAACGCTTCGCTTTTTGTATGATGGAAGTTATGAGGAATTTCGTGCTAAGCTCAGAGAGCTAGGAGAAACGCCTCTTCCAAAATACGTAGACAGACCGGTTGAATCAGACGATGCCGAGCGTTATCAAACCATTTTTGCTAAAAATGAAGGAGCCGTAGCGGCACCCGTTGCTGGTTTACACTTTAGCAAACAGTTGGTTAAGCGCATGGAAATCAAGGGTGTTAATTTTGCCACGGTAACTTTGCATGTCGGACTTGGTACTTTTAGGCCTGTTGAGGTGGAAGATTTAAGCAAGCATAAAATGGACTCTGAGCAAATGCTCATTACCCAAGAAGCATGCGATGTGGTTAATAAATCTATTTTGGCAAACAAAAAAGTGTGCGCCATCGGCACCACCGTCATGCGCGCCATTGAAAGCAGCATCAGTACTCAAAGTACTCTGAATCCGCACGAAGGATGGACCAATCGTTTTATTTTCCATCCCTATAAATTTAGATTGGCAGATTCTATGGTTACCAATTTCCATCCGCCTAGATCTACCTTGATGATGATGACCTCCGCCTTTACTGGTCATGAATTGTTAATGGATGCATACAGTGAAGCTCTAAAAGAGAAGTACCGTTTCCTTAGCTATGGAGACGCTATGCTCATTCTCTAATTTATTTATTCTCATATCCCTTGAGCGCACATGAAAATGCTGCTCAGGGGAATATCTTTGGAGGCTATGAAAAGCCTCCTCTTTTGTTTTGTCCTTTTTATGACAACGTCGATTTTTGCTCAAACCTCTTTGACAGGAAGGGTAATAGACGATGCCGATGGCCAAGGCCTTCCCTTTGTTAGTATAACCTTTAATGGCAAACGAGCTGGGACCTTGGGTGACCTAGACGGATACTTTGAGTTACAATCAACCGAAGCAATCCAAAATATTCAGATTACTTATGTTGGGTACAAGAAAATATCACTAGATATTGACCCTTCTGAATCCACCCCACTGCTTATTCGGCTTAAACGCTCAGATGTTGTATTGATGGAGGCTGTGGCTCTACCGGGTGAAAATCCGGCACATAGAATTATCCGAAGAGCCTCTGCCCTGCGACCTCAAAACGACCCATTACACTTGGAGACCTTTGAGTACCAATCGTACAATAAACTCATCCTCACCATAGAAACAGATAGCGTTCCACTACTCGATTCCGAAGGCAAAACAGACAGCGCTGTGTATTCTGTAAAAAAATTCATGGATAAGAGCCATCTTTTCATGTCTGAATCTGCAACAAATAGAAAATACATTAAGGGTGAGAGAGATTTTGAAGAGATTTTGGCATCCCGCATTTCCGGATTCCAGAATCCAACCTTTACCCTCATTGGAACTCAATTGCAGTCTTTTTCATTCTTCAATGATGAAATTGAGATTCTCTCCTCCCGATACATAAGTCCTCTTCGCAAGAATTCTATGCGAGAATACTTTTTTATTATTCAAGATACCCTCTTTTCATCTGCTCTTCAAAAATCTACAGACACCATTTACGCCATTAGTTTTAGGCCTAGAGATCCTGAAAGATCTGATTTATTAAGCGGCACCATGCATATTGGAACTCAAGGATACGCTTTGCACAATGTTGTAGCAAATGACAGCGACACCAGTGGAATTGAGATTGAAATTCAACAGAAATACAAAGAAGTTGGCAACCACTGGTTTCCAGAGCAGCTTTTACTAACTATTGACTTTGGTGGAGCGGCTACCTTTAATGGTCTAGGAGCCATTGCATACGGTTGGACTTACCTTAAAAACATCAATGTTAATCCGCCTTTAAATAAAAAAGAAATCCCGAGGTTGGAGTTGCTGTTAAACGACAGTGCCAACAATACCGACGAAGATTATTGGAATAAATACAGGGTTCGTCCGTTAGATTCCGTTGAAAGTCAAACCTATACTGTGATTGATAGCATAGGAAAAGAAGTGGGATTAGAACAAAAAATCGGATTCCTAACTGCTTTAACGAATAAGAAACTCCGCTTCGGACTGATTGATTTTGACTTAGATCGCATTGCACGGTACAACCAGCCTTATGAAGGTCTTCGGCTAGGAATGGGCATTCATACCAATGAAAAGCTATCGAAAAAAATTGCTGTAGGTGGATACTTTGGTTATGGATTTCGAGATCAAGATTGGAAGTATGGAGGGGATATTGTCTTCCGTACTAAGGCTACTTCTATGTGGTCAATTAAGGCCTTTATTGAAGACGACATCTATGAGCGCAATTCTACCGAATTTAGTCTAGCTAGACCTCAAAGCCTTTTTGACTCTCGGGGTAATCACTATTATGCCATTGATGTTTTTGACAGGGTTAGAAGATATGGTACCATGTTGCGCATTGATCCATTGCCCTTCTGGCATTTAAATTTTAGTTGGCAGAAAGAGGTTCGAGACTTTCTTGAAAGCCGTCATCTCGATTGGCCCGATGCCGGGAATCGTTCCTTTGAAGGCAATGTATTTACTATCGGAACCGCCTTCGCAGCCAAAGACAAATACATGGGTGGTCCTTTTGGAAAAAGACTAACCAATAGAAGCTTTCCCGTTTTTTATGGTGAAGTAAGCAACTACCTTCCAGATGATGGAAACCAAGCTTTTGTGCGGGCAATGGTAAAAATGGATCAAAAATGGTCGAGCTTGCGATGGGGAAATTTGAAATGGACTGTAGAGATGGACTTTACCCAGAACGTGAGCTCTCAGTCTTTTCTATTCAGCTTGCCGAGCAATGCCCGTAGGGCATTACAGGGTTCTGACCCTTATTTTGGTATTGCTACTGATGAATATTTTGAGACGAGCTTCAACAACACCTTTATTGCAGATCAACAGCTCTTTACCAACTTGCGTTATGAAATGCCAAAGCATTGGACTAGAATAGGTACATGGAAACCCAGAATTTCTGTTGTTCAACGCTTTGGCATCGGTATTCTAACAAATAATGCTACCAATCTTAGTTTTGCACCTCTGGGTATTTCTCCCGAACTAGGTTTTTATGAGTCAGGCTTAGAACTAAATAATCTTTGGCAAGGCCTGGGAGCTGGAGTATATTATGGTTATGGACCCTACAGTAGAGCAGCATTTGGACAGAATATCGCCATTAAATTAACTTTTAGTCCACCATTCTAACTGGCTGTCCTTTAAAAATGTAGTTTCTTTACACTCTCGATTCTTTCTACTTATCCTAACATGTGGTCTAGTGTAGCGCGCATCATTCTAAGAAATCGAATTCTACTTTGGGTAATTGTAGGATTGGCGACCGCATTTATGGGCTATCAAGCCCAGTTTACGCAGGTTTCTTATAAATTCTCGCGCATTCTTCCTCAGCATGATACTACTCATTTAATCTATGAGGATTTTAAAAAAACGTTTGGGGAAGTAGCCAATACGGTAGTTATAGGTATGTCTTCAGACAATCTATTCGATCCACACATTCTCAATTATTGGAAAGACTTTTCAGATTCATTGGAGAGCATTCATGGGGTGGAAGGTGTGGTTTCTATTTCTCAATTTTACTCAATTAGCAAGGATAGCAGCGGAACCTTAAAGGTCGATGAGATTACATCTGAGGAGCCGTATAATACAGCCTCCGCCAAACAAATTGAACAACAAATAAAAAATCTTCCATTCTATAAAGATCTATTAATCAGCAGAAAAGGAAATACCACATTAATGTATGTTCAGCTAAACACTTCAATGCTGTACAACAAAGAAATTATTCGTCTAGTAGAGAGTATTAAAAAAACCAGCCGAGCATATGAAACCCTGATAGGTGAAGAAATTCACATTTCCGGCCTACCACACATCCGGATGGCCAACACAACAAAGCTAAAAAGGGAGGTCTACCTTTTTATCTTTCTGGCCCTTCTTGTAACGGCTACCCTTCTCTTTCTTTTCTTAAAGAGTTTTCGCGCCACCCTGATTTCTATGGTTGTAGTAATTTTTGGAGTGATATGGTCTTTTGGCTTGATTGGTACTCTTGGCTTTGAAATTACCATACTGAGCTCTATCATTCCCCCTCTCGTAATTGTTATTGGAATTCCGAATTGTATTTTCCTGATTAATAAGTATCATCAAGAATATAAGCATCACGGAAACAAGGTTTTAGCCTTGCAGCGAGTAATCATAAAAATAGGCAACGCAACGCTCCTCACCAATACTACAACTGCCCTAGGATTTGCTTCTTTTATTCTTACAGACAGTATTATTCTAAAAGAATTTGGCTTAGTTGCCTGCATTAACATCTTGGTAGTTTTTCTTTTATCACTCATTATTATACCTATTGCATATACGTATATGAGCGACCCAAAGGAGCGCCATTTTGCCCATTTAGACCGCAAGTGGGTGAGCAAAATGAATGGCTTCTTAATTCATACCGTTGTTCACAGACGACCATGGGTTTATGCCTTTTCTATTGCCATTTTAATCACGGGTTTTTTTGGTATTCAAAAAATTAAAACTACTGGAAATCTAAGCGACGATTTTCAGCACCACGATCCAGTATATATGGATCTGAAGTTTTTGGAAAGGGAATTCCGAGGTGTGGTACCCTTAGAAGTGGTGGTGCGTTCAACGGATCAAGGTGGAATGCAAAAGCTCAGTAGCCTAAAGAAAATGGAAGCTTTTCAAAGAAGCTTAGACAGTCTACCCAAATTGAGCAGATCTATTGCTGTAACAGACCTTGCCAAATTTGCCCGTCAAGCTTTCTACTCCGGAGACCCTGCCTTTTATTCTTTGGTAACCAGTCAAGACAAGGAATGGGTCTATTCATCACTGCCTCACGGAAAAGGTTATTCATCCTTATTGAATTCCTTAATTGACAGTACAGGTACTCAAGCGCGAATAACAATGCAGGTGGCTGATATAGGGACAGAAGAAATGCGAATTCTTCAAAAAACTATATCAGATAAAGCAGAAGAGTTTTTTGACGGTGAACGCTATGACGTTACAATAACAGGTGCAAGTGTTCTATTTTTAAATGGGACAACCTACCTCATCAAGAATCTTATCGTAAGCCTTCTCTTGGCTATTGCTGTCATTTCAATTATCATGGCCCTTCTGTTTCGATCGTTTAGAATGGTTATCATTTCGCTGATTCCCAATCTGATACCCCTAATCTTAACGGCCTCAATAATGGGCTTTACAGGAATTCCTCTAAAGCCGAGCACAATTTTAGTCTTCTCAATCGCCTTTGGAATATCGGTAGACGACACCATTCATTTCCTTGCAAAATACCGCCAAGAATTACAACAATCTAAATGGAATATTCGTGAATCTGTGGTAGAAGCTATTAGAGACACAAGTGTGAGTATGTTCTATACTTCAGTGGTTTTGTTTTTTGGATTTAGCATCTTTCTTGCTTCAGAATTCGGCGGCACTCAAGCCTTAGGAATGCTCGTTAGCATTACGCTTATTTTGGCAATGTTCTCTAACCTTATTATCCTTCCTGCCTTACTAATGAGCCTGGAAAGGATAATTACAGAGAAGTCTTTTAGCAAACTCCTTTTTCCACTGATGGGCAAAGAATCCGATGCTGAAGACATCGAAGACTCTCAAGAGACTGGTTCTAAGTAAAATCCTTCCCTTCATTCATCTACTAATTGACAAAAAGCCTGCAATATCTTCAAGGAATAAAAGTTTTCTTCTTCGGGTTTCTCAATTTTTGATTCGGTCTTTTTCATATGCCTAGCAAAAGGAATCACTTTTATTCTCTTTTTCTGATTGTGGAAACTCGAAATGGAATTGCGGACAGATTTTGATGTTTTCTTTTTCATAATTGTATTTTTTTTCTGGTAGAATAGAATGAATTGTTGGGATGCGAATGGGTATCATTAAATGGTTATTTTGACAAATATGAAAAACATTCTTTATCCATTTTTATCGAATTTGGAATCGGGTTTTTCTGTTTTTACCGATTTTGGAAAAACCTATCTTTCTTGATCAACCCTGACTTATTTTCACCAAACACTAAAGCCATTCAGATGCGCCCTCTACTCCACTTCACAATTAGTCTTTTACTGCTTTCTGGCCTTTCTTTAAAGGCTCAAACTATTGGACTTGAATCAAATGTGGATACCACTCAACTTTTCATTCGAATACAACTAGACGGGCAAACGCACAAGATGCTAATTGACAATGGTGCAGCCAAAACCATCTTTTTCTTGACAAAAGAGGAGCGATCACGCTTTAAAAAAATAAGCGAAAGCAAAGTCAGAGATGCCTATAACCGAGAATCTAGTATTTACATCATTCGAAAAGCCACACTTGAAATTCCTGAAATTCAATTCAAGTATAAAGGCTCTTTTGCGTCATTAGAAGAAAGGCCATTAACCCTACAGGAATATGATGTAGATGGCATTCTAGGCTTGGATATTCTCTCTCAAATGAACTATAGCATTCAATTCAAGACGCTAATGTTCTCTCTCGATGAGGCCGATGCATTTCAGAACGAGGATGATTGGTTTGCGCTTTCCATGATTCAAAGTGAAGATCAATTGCAAGCCATTGCCATTGAATCTATTTCGAATAAGAGACAAGTAAGAAAAGACACATTTACCATAGACTTAGGTTACAATCAGATTGCTTGCAGACAAAAAAGGAATGACCTAGGCGATGTCATGGGAATAAAACTAGGATTTACTGAAACGGTTTTGGGAATGAAAATAGATAGTTCCTATTTTGAATCTATGGATTTGATTTTAGGCTCATTGCACGTTCATAACCTACCCATGGCAAATGAAAGCAGAATTGAATCTAGCCTCTTGGGATTCCAGTTTTTTAAAGCTTTTAATGAAATCTATTTTGATAATACATCGCAAACCCTTTGGGTTAAGAAAATCAAAAGCAATGTGTTTTCTTTTGATGGAGAAACGATTTTCCAAGATAGAGTTGTTGCACAATATATTGCCATAGAAGACATCCACCTGCCTCGCATTTCTATTGGCAGTAAAGTAGACGCTAACTATTACAATAGCGGCTATAAAATTCTTTGGCCCTTGACCGTCTTTGGTGCAAAATAAGCCTAGAAATTCTGAACGATAAAAAAGTATAGAGGCATTCCTAAGGTAATATTAAAGGGGAAGGTAACTCCTAATGCCATGGGAATATACAGTCCTGGATCTGCTTTTGGAGCCGCTAAACGCATAGCTGCCGGGACAGCTATATAAGAGGCGCTCGCTGCTAAAATGGCAAATATGAATCGATTGCCTATATGATCTGTAATGAATCCGCTTAAATACGCCGCCATAGCACCATTGATTGCTGGAACTAAAATGGCAAAGAAAAGTGCAAACCTTCCGTACCGGCGAAAAGCAGAGAACCTACGCGCAGTTACCATACCCATTTCTAAAAGGAAGATGGCCAAAAAACCTTTAAAAATATCTGTAGTAAAAGGAAGAATCCCTTCCGCCTGCTTTGAATCAGCTATAAATCCAATTATCAAACTCCCAATAATCATAAGAACGCTGCCATTGGTTACAGAATGCCGAATTATACTTGGCATTGAAACTGAATTTTCTTTTTCCGCTTCAAACTTTTGCAACAAAATAACGCCCATAATTATGGCAGGTGCTTCCATTAAAGCCATCACTGCCACCATATGACCGCCGAAAGAAAGACCTTGCATCTCTAAAAATGCGACTGATGCAACGAAGGTTACAGCACTTACCGAGCCGTAAGCCGCCGCAACAGCTGCTGCATCTGAAATAGCTAAACGCCTCTTTAATAAATAGAAACAATAAAATGGAATGGAGGTTGACAGAAATAGTCCGAAAAGCAAAGACAAATAAATCTCAGAAGAAAAATCTTCATGAGCTAGCTCTTGTCCGCCTTTGAATCCAATAGAAAACAAGAGATAAAGAGAGATGAACTTAACGGACGGAGCTGGAATTTCTAGATCACTTTTGACCCCAACCGCTAAAATGCCCAATAAAAAATACAGCAAAGTTGGATTGGTCAAATTCGCCAATAAAAGGTGGAAGTCCATAGGTGCGCTCTTTCAGACTTACAAGATGCGAAAAGCCCAGAGACTATTAATTGTTTTCTCTAATCTTATCTAAAAGAATATTTAGCTGTTTCGCCTCTTCCATAGTTAGTTGCTTCAAGCTGGCATGCATACGATTCTCAAGAGTATCTATCTGAGCCAAGCACTTTAATCCTTTCTCTGAAATAACTACAGATACCAAACGCTTGTCTACATCGTCTCTATGCTTGCTTACCCAACCATCTCTCTCTAAACGATCTACCATCCGAGAGGCATCAGACATCTTATCAAGCAATCTTTTGCGAATTTCCATAGTGGTGATCCCTTCTGGATGCTGACCTCTCAAAATCCGAAGCACATTGAACTGTTGCGCTGTAAGTTCAAAAGGCTTCAAAAAATCAGATGTCTTATTCTTTAACCAATTGCCAGTATACATAACATTTATAGACGCTTTTTGCCATTCGTCTTTAAATCGCTTTTGTTTAATGGCGAACTCCAAAGAAGTTAAAGGTGCTCCAGCTTCCTCTTGGTCATTTTTCTCGAGATGCATGCTCTTTAGGTTTAACACAAAATTAAGTGTTCTAACATCATAAATGTAGACTCCCCACGTTTTATAAAACATAACCTGAAAAAAAACATCAAATACCCAACCTTTAGTTGTTGGCTTACGTTCATTTAATAAGGTTTAGGAATTAGAGACTACGTTCTTTTCAGATTTTCTCTTAGGTTAGGTTTAAAATTTAAAGGTTTCAATTCTGTTTCAAAGGCTCCCCACAAGGAGCCTTTGTTATTTTACATAGCTCTATTTTTAGTTCAATCCATCCGTCCTTCTTCTCTCCGTTTTTCGCCTCAAAGAAGCTTCATTTGTCTACTTTTGGCAGATGGAAGAACCTCTTTTGAATTATTCGCCTACCATGCTAGAAGTGCGAGCTTGGTTTAAGCATTTGGATACACAAGAAAAACTAGATATGCTTCTCAATTGGGGTGAAGAACAACCTCATCTCTATGGTTTTATCATCAATCTGGCCGACGATTTTACCGATGAAGAACACGAAGCCTTGAGTTTTCTTCCGCTTGTCTTAACCGAAGTTTTTAGAAAAACCGGACTTAAAATTCAAAATATCGACTCTAAGATTCTAGAGGATGCTATAAAAATGCATTCAAAAGGCATAGACCCAGAAGCGAGTACTCTTATGCAAAGAGAGTTGGTTAAGGCATGGGAAGAGCTTGCTGGAGTA
>ERZ888423.2124-NODE-2124-length-15551-cov-24.170108_pt1 | contig 15551 bp, 12 predicted proteins | sample MGYA00520523_ERZ888423 | MGnify/ENA primary metagenome ERZ888423 (study PRJEB32303, sample SAMEA104408611) | aquatic metagenome | biome: Brackish water; feature: Pelagic; material: water | place: Baltic Sea | collected 2014-06-08T10:24:00 | depth 30,27 m ...
CAGACCCTCCTTAAGTCAGGCAGCCATCTGTCTCAAAATACCTGACGACGGACATCTCAGTTTACAGGTAGATTAATCTCCCAATGCCCCAAACGAACAGATCCAGCGTTTTATGGAACCGGCGCAGATTTGTAATTGTCGCGGGCGCGGCCGCTTCTTTATCGTTGTTCGCTCCGCCCGCTTCCGGCGAAACTGAAGATGTAGATGCCGCCATTCGCGAGTTTTTTGGCGATCGCAAGGTCCAGGAGGGTCGGGTCTCGCTGAAACTCCCACCGATCGCAGAGAATGGAAACTCGGTTCAACTTTCAGTTTCCGTTGATAGTCCGATGACCGGCAAGGATCATGTTCGCCAGATCGCGATCTTCTCGCCTCGCAATCCGATCCCCTTGATCGGCAGGTTCAAGCTCGGCCCTCATTCTGGAAGAGCCGCCGTATCAACACGCGTTCGACTCGCCGGCACTCAGAGCCTGCTCGCGGTCGCCGAAATGAGCGATGGCTCGCTTTGGACCGGCCGCGGAAGCACTTATGTGACGTTGGCGGCATGTATCATTGGCTGACGCGCAGGAAAGCAACCTTCGATGATCAGGATATCAATACCCGAAAAGGTAAATGCCGGTGATATCATCGAGCTCAAGGCGATGATCCAGCATCCCATGGAAACGGGATATCGCCGGGACCAGAAGGGCAAGGTGATCCCTCAGAACATCATCACGAGTTTCAAGTGCAGCTATGACGAGCGAACCATCTTTGAAGCCACTTTCCTCCCAGGCATCGCCGCCAATCCCTTCCTGACTTTTTTTGTGCGAGCCACGCACACGGGTACCCTGGTGTTCCGATGGACTGACCAGGTGGGTGAGACCTGGTCCGAGAAACGTACGCTCTCCGTTGCATGAACCGCAAATGGCTTCTGCTTTTGCTCGCCCTGCCTGGTTGCGGGGTCAGCACCGCCAGTCTGGCCGCTCAAACGAGCATTGCACCTGAAGATATCCGTTCAGGCTACGAGTTCCTCCAGCCGGACACACGTTTCCTGCAGGACGATGATTTTTCTAATCCAGGGTATCTGTGGATCGATCGCGGCGAGCGCCTGTTTTTGGAACCTTCACCGGAAGGAGGACCTGCTTGTTCCAGTTGCCATGCCAGCCAAGATCTAACGCTTTCGGGAGTTGCAGCGCGGTATCCGGCGTTTGATGCAAGGGAGGGCAAGCTCGTTAATCTCGAAGGACGGATCAATATATGCAGGTCCAATCACCAGGCGCTGGCACCCCTTCCATATGAAAGCGACGACCTCCTTGCACTGGCAGGCTATGTATCGAGCCTGTCCCGGGGCATGCCCATTGACGTTGTCATCGACGGTCCCGCGCGCGCCTATTTTGATCTCGGACAGACTTATTTTTTTACCCGAAAGGGTCAGCTCAATCTTGCTTGCAGCCAGTGTCACAACGAACATTGGGGAAAAAAACTACGTGGGGACACCATCAGCCAGGGTCATGGAAATGCCTTTCCGGCCTATCGGCTCGAGTGGCAGGCATTCGGGTCCCTGCAACGCCGTCTGCGCGATTGCGATACCGGCATCCGGGCCGAACCGCTGCCATTTGGATCTGAAACTTACACAGCCTTGGAGCTCTACCTGGCGAGCCGGGCGCAAAACCTCACAATGGAGTCACCAGGGGTTCGAAGATGAAAGCGAAACGATCGCTGAATCTCACCGCGGCGCTGTATGATTGATCCGGCCCTGTCTTCGCCATACGGGGCTCAGCAGGTGGTAGGCAACATGAAGTTCGCGCCAGTCGAGAAGGGCGGCGTCTCTTAACGATTTGAAGCAGGCCCTCCTCCCGATGTTTCTATAATGTTTGTAATGACTGTGTACAGACAAATGGACTGAGGCGCACTTCTGCAAAATTCGTATTCGCAGAAGACGTGACATGGTGGTGTCATGCGAATGCGAACCGGTCTCTGAAATTCGCGCGTAAGCAGGTGCTAGACAACGAGAAGGTCGCGCCATTCGCGGAGCGCGGCGCCCCGGTTGGTTTTGAAGGTTGATCGGGTGTGGAGGTGCCTTTCCAGGTTGAAATTAGGGTGTACAGACGAGTGTGTTGACGCGAACTTTTGCAGGCTTCGCAGCCGCCTGAAGCGCGACATTGCGCGCTCTCGTCGACCCTCTCGTCGCCAGACCCCCACTCGGCGGCGCGCCATACACTGTGCTCAAATGATAGAAATCGCTATCCTTCGACACGATCACATATCCGTCACTGGCTGCGAAATCCCAGATCGCCCGGTCGGCCCGAAGGGCCAAATCCCGCACGTGAACTGAACCGGGATAGAGACCGGCCAGGCACTTGGTGATTTGTGGCGCCAGGTTCGCGTCAAACAGGAGTTTCAAGAAGCCGCGGAGAGAATGCGGCGCTCGCGCTCAGCAGCGAAAGCGAGGCACGCTCGTATGTGATCGCGCGTCAAGTATGGGAAATCCGCGAGGATTTCATCCTCGCTCATGCCTCCGGCGAGGTATTCCAACACGTCGCTGACGGTCACTCGCGTATCGCGAACAGAAGGCTTCCCACTCCGCACGGCGGGGTCCGCAGTTATGATCTTCGAATAGTCCAGATAAGATATCACGCGCCGCGACCAAAATAAATCCCATCCTGAATTGGTCCGCTTGTGACCAACAACACAGGTCTTTCGGCAGCAGTATCGACGGTCACCGATATCCTCCGCCAGAGGCGGACGCTAGGAATGGCGGCTCACGGCGAACTACGGCCCGGCGCTGCTGCTTAACATAGCAGCATTGCTGCCGGAGCCGTCACCAGTCGGAGTACCGACGCTGGGTTTTTCCCTTTTCCCCAAAAAGCGACTTTTTGGGCGACCATTCGCAGGACGAAACCCATTGCGGAGGCAGTCAAACCCGCAACAGGCCCGAAATTGACCGCACCCCATTAGCATCTGGAAAGACGATCCGGCCAAGGGTGTCCCGGTCCAGGCCCCAATGGTCTTGCAGCACCGCCATGAAGACCGACCGGATGTCGTTTGCCGGCGCGAGGTCGCGGCCCTGGAACAGCGCTTTGGGCGCAAGTCCGGGCCAGTCGCCGCCGAACTTTCCGCCCGACACTGCCCCGCCCAGCAGGAAGGCGGCGCTGCCGGTCCCATGATCGGTGCCGCCGGTTCCGTTTTCAGCGACAGTTCGACCGAACTCCGTGACTACCGCCACGACCGTTTTGGGCCAATGTGCGCCGAGCCCGTTCCTGAGTTCGCGCAAGGCCACATCGAGCCCGGCTAGGCGCAGGGCGAGCTGGCCATTGGCGCCGCCTTGGTTGGCATGGGTATCCCAGCCATCGAACGACAGCACGGCGGCGGCGGGCCCGCCTTCGGCGGACAGTAGCCGCGCCGCCGCTTCCGCCAGACCTTTATAAGCGCCGGGGCCATTGCGCCGGGCCTTGCCGCCCATACCGTCCATGCCGGACGCGCTGGCGATTGCATTCGTCTCGATGGCGGAGGCGAGCGCCGGGCCCAGCAGGGCATCGCCCGCATAAAGGTCCATCAAGCGGTTGAGTGTGTCCTCGCTGGCAGACGGCGCGAAGGACGGCGCCCAGCTTGTCGCCGAGGCCGATCCCCGCAGCACAAGCGGCAGCGATCCGGAGATGGCCACTGCTTCACGTTTCAAGTCTGCAGGCAGGGCTGTCAGTGCGCGGCCGAGCCAGCCGTCGCTTGCCCCGAAAACTTCCGCAGCGCCTGTCTCCAGCACGTCCTGGGCGTCAAAGTGCGAGCGCTCCCGGTAAGGCGACGCACAGGCTGGTACGATGGCGAGCGCGTCGCCTGTCCATTGCTTGTAGAGAAAGGCAAGGTTGGGATGCAAGCCAAATCCCTCCGAGAGCGGAAGAACGCCGTTGGTTTCGCCCGGGGGCGCCAGCGCGAGCTTGCCGCGCGCGGCGCGGTAGTGCGCGTCGCCATAGGGGACGACGGCTGCGAGCCCGTCCAGTGCGCCGCGCAAGATGACGAGGACAAACTTGCGGTCTCCGGCCTGCCGGGAAACCGTCAGGGCGCCTGCGGAACCCGCGAGGAACATGGCGCCCCCCGCCAGCAGCGCCGCGCGCCGCGTAATCAGAGGAAGGGTCATCACGGGTCTCCTACCGGCGCTGGAATTCGGGGCTCATGAGAGCGAGCGTCAACCCTTGCGATACGCTCTCGGCACGGGCGATGCTCTGCACCGTGGCGATAGAGAGCGCTGGCCCGAGTGCGGCGCGCGCGAGACTTTCCGGGCGAACCTTACTGCCAAGTCTGTCGGCAAAGGCCTGCGCCCACTCGACGCGTTTGATCACGGCGTCCGGACCTGCCCAGCTGTCCGCGTCGTCGGGCCAGCCTTCGGGCGATGGGGCTTGAAAAGGCACCTGCCCAAGCAGACCATAGGCTGCAATGATCCCCTTGCGTTCGATCTGCGAAAGGCCAGTGAAGCGCAACGCGGACAAGAAAAACTCATTGGGAGATTTGAACTTCTGCCCTTCGGGATTCCAAGCGTCCTCCAGCGAGATCAGTGTCTTGTGCAGCGCCGGCAAGCTGCCGCCACTGATCCGAAAACTCTTCGCCAGCGCCTCGACGGCCGCAGCAGGCGGATTGTCCGAAATGAAATGGCGGGCAAGTTTCGTGGCAACGCGCTGCGCCGTGGACGGATGACTGGCGAGGTCGCGCAGGATGGTTTCGCCTTGCCCTTCACCTGCCTGGTTGTAGCGCTTTCCCATCACCGTCCGGGTGCCCGGTTCGTGGAAGCGGTCCACGAAGATGAAGTCGCCCGGGTCTGCGCCGGGCACCAGCAGCCTCGTGCGCGCGCCTGCCAGCGACCAGCCGGTCAGCGCCTGGGCAAACTCGGTGACATCGGCCTGCGTATAGCCGCCATGCGCGCCTACTGTTTGGAGCTCAAGGATTTCGCGGGCGAGGTTTTCGTTGAGGCCCTTGTCGCGGCGCTTTCCGGCTTTCGAGTTCGGCCCCATCGACTGGGCCTGATCGAGATAAAGCAACATGCCGGGATGCCGGGTCGAGGCGATCAGCAGATCGGCGAAGGTGCCCGTCATGCCGGGCCGGATCACTTCCCGCTCGAATACCCCGGCAAAGGGAATGGTGACTGCCTTGTTCGCAGAGACCGTGAAGTGGTTTGACCAGAACAGGACAAGACGCTCCGCGAAACTTGCCTCGGTCGTGAGCCCGCGAAGGGTGCGCGCCTCAATTTCAGCAAAGAGGATTTCCCGCAATTGCTGGCGCGGTTTGAGAATGGCTTCCTCTTGCGCCTTCGGGCTCATCTCGCCCGCTTTGCCTGCTGTCTTTTTCTTCTGGTCTTCAAGATAGCCGCCGAGCGCTTCGGCGGCGCTGCGGGTGGTAGGCAAACCGCCCGGGGGCAGCGTGAAGCTCGACGTGCGCGTCAGTTGCTGCGCCAGCCAGTCTTTCGGGTCTGTCGTTTCCGCATCAAGCTCACCCGGCCGGGCACCCAGCCCAAAGCGGTTGACAGCAATCGACGCGGCAAGAGTTTGGGGCATGGTTGGCTCGCTGTGTTTCGAATTTAACGAGACAGGCAGGTTGATCCGTCGTTTGCAATAAAAAATAATGCAAATGCCTCGTTTCGGCGATGAGCTGCCTGATAGCGTTAACGAGGCTCTGTCGGCTATCGCCGGGATTACTGCCGTCCGGCAGTTTGGATTACGCGCGCTTTCCCACCGTCTGGTTCGCCCGTCCGGCCGTCAGCAGGCGACCGGCCCTCATATCTGAAGACTTCTCAAAACACGCCCGCCAGTACGGCCCGGCCGCGACCGGGCTCGCCTCCGCCGGGTCCATTTCCGAAGGCCGGCGCTGCCTGACTTTGCGTAAGCGCCTCACGACATGTCCGGGCCCCTGCCCCCAACTTATCACCAGACGACCTGGCGACCCTTGCGCGCAAAAGACCCCGGGGGCTGCAACGAAACGGTCCGCGCCGATGCGCAACACCAGAAACGCGTCGCAGGACCGGACCTGCCCCTCATTAAAGAAAAAGCGCACGGTCCAAAAACACGAATGCTCCAGCGAATGCACCAGGAGCAATTTTAGATGAAAAAAGTCAATAAAAACGATGCTAGATGGCGGTGCTGTCATGTGTGGACGGCCCCGGTTCTGCAAGCGCAAAGTTTGATGGACTTTGATCTGACGGGATGCGGTCATGTGTCCGGCCTGTTGGCGCGGCGTGTACGACCGCTGGCCCTGATGAAGTCCGCTAGCCGGGTTCCATTCAGTCTATCGGACTTGATGTCCTGACAGCACCTCGGAGTCTCCCGGTTACGGTCCCTTGTTAGATCATCATCACTTACATTCTGCCCTTACAGTCTGGAGCGAACAGGTCTGACTGCCCGCGGTTCGTATTCTGTTACGCCATGGCCGGCGCCCGGTAGGTTTCGCCGCGCGCCAGTACCGCCCATGCGATCCGTGCGGTCTTGTTGGCCATTGCGACCGTGGTGACCCGCACCGGTTTGCGTGTCAGGAGCGACCTGACCCAGACCCCGGTTGCCGACGGGTTGGTTTCTGCACGGCGGATCACGGATGTGGCGCCGACAACGAGCAGTCGTCGCAGGTAGCCATCCCCCATCTTCGAGATACGCCCGAGCCGGTCCTTGCCGCCGGACGAGTTCTGCCTCGGCGTCAGTCCCAGGAAGGCGGCAAACTGGCGTCCGGAGCGGAACACGGATGGGTCTGGTACACTGGCTGCCAGTGCGGTTGCGGTAATGATGCCGACACCGGGGATCGTCTCCAGTCTCTGACTGGCAGTGTCCTGTCGGTGCCAGGCGAGTAGCTGACGTTCCAGCGCATGTATCTCGCTGACGAGGGCGTCAAGCTGCAGGCCAAGGCTCAGCACAACGGAACGTGCGATCTCTGGCAGGCCTGGCGCTTCAGTATCCCGAAGGTTCGTAATCATCTCCATCACCTTACGTGGTCCTTGGGGTGCGATGATCCCGAACTCCGCGAGATGACCCCGGACCGCATTGAGCAGCATGGTCCGTTGGCGCATCAGCAGATCCCGGGTGCGATGTAATACAAGCACGCCCTGACGATCGGCACTCTTGATCGGCACGAACCGCATGGTGGGCCGGGTCACCGCCTCGCAGATCGCCTCGGCGTCCGCCATGTCGTTCTTCTGGCGTTTGACATAAGGCTTCACATAGACGGGCGGCATCAGCTTCACCTCATGTCCGAGGGCAGAGATCTCACGGGCCCAGTAATGGGCTGTCGCGCAGGCTTCCATGCCGACCAGGCAAGGCTCCAGATCCCGCAGCGCCTCAAGCACTGCGCTTCGGCGCAATTTCTTGCGCAGGACAACTGTGCCCGCCTCATCCACGCCGTGGAGCTGGAAAACAGACTTGGCAATATCAATCCCAATCGTGGTAATGGTCATGGCGGACGGCTCCTCTTCTTGTTGGCTGTATGACAGCACCAACATGGCACATTGCGATGCCGGTGGGAGGGGCCGTCCACCCCATCAGGCGAATGCGAACCAGTCTCCACAATTCGCGGTCCAGCGGGTTCTAGGCGACGAGAAGGTCCCGCCACTCACGAAGAGCGGCGTCTCGTTTCTGCTTGAATCGAATTCTGGTATTGATGTGCCTTTCAAAATTGAAGTGATTGTACACTGACGAATGGATTGAGACGAATTTCTGCAAACTTCGCATGCGCCGGAATCGCGACATCGCCCGCTCTCGCCTTCGGAAGGGCAGGTGTGAATTCTCAGCTCGGTTATTGAGATGTCGACCGGTTTCCTGGCGCTTCTCATTCCCGATCGCTTTCATAGCCGCCCGATAAGAGGGGCACTTGTCCGTCACGACGATATGCGGACTGCCATAGCGCTTCATTGCTTTCTTTAGGAATTTCAACGCAGCAGCCTTATCCCTCTTCTTCGTGACATAGGATTCCAAGACTTCGCCTTCGTGGTCGACAGCGCGCCAAAGATAATGGCGCTCTGCTCGGATTTTGACGAAGACCTCATCCAGGTGCCACTGCCATTGCGGGCTGCGCCGCATGAATTCGGACCGGCGTTTCCGGATCTTGTGCGCCAAGTAAGTCCCGAACCGATCGACCCAGAGGCGGACACTTTCGTGACAGACATCAATGCCGCGTTCGTGGAGAAGATCTTCGACATTTCGAAGCGAGAGCGGAAATCGGACGTACATCAGCACGCCAAGCTGGATGATTTCGGGCGAGGTTTTGAAGTAGCGGAATGGGTTTTTGGCCATATTAGAAGGCTAAACACCAGAATCGGTCACCTCAAGCCCGGTTCCGCTGACAACACCCGCTCGAACACCTGAGCGAACCCGACCTGGGTGTCCTTGTTCTGCTTTCTGTTCACCGCATAGGGGAATGCTTCGACCGCCGTTGCCCCGGACGCCTTCGAACGATCTCGATGCTGGGCGATTCGGTATCGAAGGCTGGTACATCGGGCCGGGCCTTCAGCTGTGGCTGCAGGCTTACATGATCGAGGTCTGGCGTGATCTCCACCGGAACGAGGTCAGCTCCAGCGAGGCGCGGGTTGAAGCGTCGATCCTTGCGCCAGATGAAAACCAGGTTGGCGTTGATCCCATACCTCAGCGCCACTTCGGCAACTGACGCACCCTCGGCATAGGTCTCGACTACAACCCGACGCTTCACCTCATCCGGCCAGTGCTGCCGCGTCCGTCCCGCCATGCTCATCCCTTGTGACTATGCTGTCCATTAAGCCGATAATGGACAGCATAGTCATAACGCGTGCAAGGCCGGGGAGACCGGACGGTTACGCAGACAGAACGAACCGGGCCGGTCTTTTATCCCCGGACCTTTGGAGGGATTGGAAAAGACGGTGGGACGCTGCCGGGCTATTGCAGTTCAGACCTTCTGGATGCAGCGGAACTTGCCTTTCCGGTCGGCGTGACGTGGCGTCACCACGCAGAGCCAGACTCCTCAGAGGAAGAGATCTAGGTTGGCGGGATCGAAGTTGCCGAGGTTTGGCAGGGCCGCTGCGACTTCACTCTCAGTCAGTCCCCACCAGCGTCCGAGTGGCCCAGCAAGCTGTTCTACCGACAGGGACGGAATGAGCCGTCCCCCTCCGGCATCGAGGTCATGACCGAGTTCAGCGGGTGTGACGTCGCCGAAAATGTGACGACCCCGGACGGCGCCCCCCATGACGATATGGTGGCCGCCCCAGCCATGGTCGGTGCCGTCTCCGTTGACGGCGAGCGTCCTGCCGAAATCCGACGCGGTGAAGGTGGTGACGCTCTGGGACACGCCCAGTTCGGTCATGGCTGCATTGAACGCGGCGAGGGCGTCGTCGATCTGTGTAAGCAGGCCTGGCAGATCGGCGGCCTGACTGGAATGGGTGTCGAAACCGCCGGTGCCGACGAAGAAGATCTGGCGGGAGGCGAAGAGGCTGTTGCGGATCGAAATCGTCTCCGCGACGGCGCGGAGCTGTGAGCCAAGCGGTGAACCCGGAAAGCTCGTCGACAACGCAATCGCGCTGTCCTTCGCCGCGGTGAAGGCGTTGTTGGTGGCAATGCCGTCGCGGAACAGTCTTGCCATGTCACGTTCCAACACATTGTCGCTTGAGAAGCTGCTGGCCTGAACGAAACGTTCCGCAGAGGTCACGAATGGTGCGAACAGGTCGCTGTCGGGCCTCTGCGCTAGCGGGGCAAGGGCTTTGAGTCCCGTCGAACCTGACAGCGAAAGCTGATAGGGAGAGGCTCGTCGGCCCGTCAGGAACGGGCCGACGCCGGTCGCCGCAAGCGTGGTAAACGCCGGATCGGTGGCATTTGCCCCAGAAGCGAGCGCAGCATCAGCAAACAGGCCTCCCCAGCCGAGCTGGGCGCCTTCGGGAGCGCTGGATTGCCAGGTCGATTGCTGGTCGTTGTGAGAGAACAGGCGCGACGGAACACGGGCGGACCCGGAAACAAAGCCGGATGCGGTCGTGGGCTCTATCAGCGGTCCGACATTTGACACAACTGACACGCGACCCTGATCGAACAGCGCCTTGAGCTTCGGGAGTTCGGGGGGCAGGGCGAACTGTCGGCTGCCAAACCGGGATGCGTCGTCCGGGTTAACGGGCAGGAGGTTTTCCCGCGACCGCGCTGCGCCATAAGTGTTCAGCAGGCTTCCGCGAACGCGGGAAAATTGCGCAAATGACGGCTCGTCATAAGGCAGAAGAAGGTCGTGCCCGTCCAGCCCACCAAACAAAAAAACGCAGACCAGCGCTTTGTAGCCAGAGGTATCGGCGGCATGAGCGGTGAACATTCTTGACGCCCACGGGACGCTTGCTGCGGTGAATGCGGACGCGCCAGCGAGTTGCAGCAGCTTTCTGCGATTTAGGGCCATGGTCCGTCTGTCCTTATCGTTGAACGAGGTAGTCGGGGGAGCTCATGACAAGCAGCACGGCGACCCCGACAAAGCGCTCGTGATCGGACTGGGTTCGCAGAGCGTCGTCCGGAAACGTGCGCAGCGTGCTGATCAGCTGGGTCCTGGTCGTCTCTGACATCGATCCGTAAAGGAGAAGGTCGTCGAGATGATCCACGAGTGCCGGGATGTCGCTGGCCAGCGCGATCTCATCGCTGTAGTCAGCTATGAAGGTCGCACCGGCGCGAGCTTCGTCAAACGGAGCGCCGGACGCCGTGAACACGGGTCGCACCGCCGCAAAGTTCTCGCGCTGACCCAACAGCGCCCCGTAGGTCAGCAGGTTGATGTAACCCGGTGTCGTCGAGGCGTTCACGATCTGAAGTTCAGGAACGGTCAGTTCGAGTTCGCCGGATTGCGTCCCCGGGGCGACGTAGCCGGGACGATAGAAATTGAACACTGACGGCGACCTGTAGGGATGCTGTGCGAGCACGTCTGTTGGAGACGTATCGTAGAGCACCCGCACATATTCAGGACTTCTCATGTCCACGTCGAACGCCCTCATGAAGTGCGTAAGGCGCAGAACGGGCTCGCGGACTTTGCCGAACGTGTTGTCCTGGAGCGCCGATGCCATGGAGACTTCGGGGTCGAAGAGAACCGCTGCGATGGTTGCCTTGAGATCGCCCTTTCGCCCGTCGCCGACCCGCGTCCCGTCGGGCAGCGTGAACACACCTGCGTCGAACGCGGTTGCGACACGTTCGATGTATTCCGGACTCGGATGACTGGTCACGAAGCGCTGGATCAGTTGTCGTCCGACAAACGGTCCAACATTCGGATGCGCCATGATGTGATCCAGCGCGAGGGCTATCGACCGGTCGCCGGACGTCCCGGCTGGGATCGTCGTTCCGAGAAAGGATTTGGCTTCTGGTGAATGTTCCGCCGCAATGATTGTCAGCGGCGTTTGAACACCTGCCACGATCTGTGGGACCCGACCCGGGATCGGGGCGCGTTCGAGGTCGATCCGTGAATCGTACAAGCCGGTAAAGACCTTCGCCAGACCGGTGATGTCGGTGTTGTCATAGGTCTCGATCGGACGCCCGTCAGCGCCGAGCCGGGGTGTTCCGTCCGGATTGAGCTCGACAAGTCCGATCGTGAAGAGCTGCAGGATCTCGCGGGCGTAATTCTCGTCCGGCATGCGACCGGTTGCCGGATCCCCTTTCTGGTTTCCGAAATAGGTCAGGTATTCCGCCATCGCGGGCGAATACGTGATGGCCTCCAGAAGGTCGCGGTAATTCCCGAATGCATTCTCATTCAGAACGTCGAGATAATAGCCGCCCGTCTGGGGAAAAATGCCGTTGAGGCCACCGCTGCCATTGGAGACGACCAGGATCTGCGACAGCGCGAACACGGTACGCTGGCGCAACTGGTCATCGGCGTGGACCGCGTTGCGCCAGAAAACGAAGGTCGTTGCGTCCTGGTCGAAACCGTCCGCCAGCATGCCTGCCTGGGGCGTGCCGAGGTCGTAATAGCTCTGCACTGCGGGCAGATACCGGCTCACCGGCGCGCTGAACTGCGACACGAGCCAGGCGGATGGGTTGGTTCCCGTGAGGTCTGACACGTCGGACGGGTCCGGACCGAATGTGGCCATGGTCAGGAAACGGGAGGTTGCCTCCGGCGTGGTGAAGGTGCCGGTCGGATCGCTCGACGAGGGGGGAGGTGGTGGAGGCGGCGGAGGTGGGGGCGGGGGTGGAGGTGCAGGCGACGGAGGCGGCGAAGAGCCACTGCCGGACGACGAACCACCGCCGCCGGAACAGGCGGCGGCAAGAACGAGGACAGATGCCAGAGCGAGAGAAAGCGGAGTTTTGTAGCGCATGGATGGTTTAACGTCCGGGGCTAGGTTTTCCGTCGCAGAAATTGGCGAGGTGCCAATTTTTTTAAGAAAGAGAGGTCTGAAACTGAAGAAACGACTGCCTCACGAGGACGAAGATCGGGACGCAGCCCGCCTGCGCGTCCACCCGGTCGGCAAAGCTTCCACGCCGCGGGCATAACGGGCGAGCAGCGTGTCCAGAGTGTGTTTCGGCGTGCAAGTTTGACCCCTTAGACGGGGTTATCGGCGTCCAACTTTGACCCCCCGTTTTGAGTGTTTGACCATCCGTGTTTCGCGAGCGGATGGAGCGGGAGTTGAAGGGCGTGGATACGATTGCGCGGGTTCGCCGGGCGTTTCATCATCAAGGATGGTCGGTGAAGCGGATCAGCCGGGCGCCTTGCAGTTTTCTCCCTGACTGAGCCGACGCTCTTCCCGAGTGTGCGCACGCTCACAGCCTGCGTCGATCGCGCTTTCGGCGCGCCCAAAACAGGGCTGGTCTCAAACGCCTTAACTGCGCAAATTTCCCTGTAAATTCCCTGTATTTTTGCTGATGAGTGGCTCGAGATAACCCCAGATGCATGCAAGGGAGCCGCTTGCCAGGATCGGGCAGAGCGGAGACGACTAAATCGGTCGAACTGGGCCGTAAAGATGAGAGGGCCGCCACAACGCCCGGTAATTGCGACGGTTTTTGGCGCTACCCTAAGCATGCGCTAAAATCGGGGACTGCGTGGCGGAGAGGAAGTCCGGCCACACTCATATTGTTGCCGCCTAATGCTCTGTATAAATTGATATTTTTAGAATGGTGTGCAGTCATTTGTGCAGCAAATTGTGTAGCAAATCGCAAGGTGTACCCTCAAACTCAACCACGATTTGCGCGTGACCATCCTGTGTCCAGATTTCGCAATCTAAAACGGGCCGCGACCCGATTGCGCCTTCGAGCGCAGCAGTGCACCGCCCAAACGCCGTTACGCAGCTCATCTTCGGAAGCAAACAATGCTGCTTCCTGCCCGACTGAATGAACGGCCGTTGTGGAGAAAGCGAATGGCATGAGTCGGACGCCCCTCTACGACAGTCGTTGGCCCGAAGCGGTCATTGCAATTGACGTCATTTCTACCAATAGTGGCGCACTGGCTGTCAGATGGTGCGAGGTCCGAGCATGCGACGCATGATGGTTTTATTGGCTTTCGCGGCAATTCTCGGAATCCCCTCGGTGTTCGCCCAAGAGCCTCCTGGCAGCAAAACCTGGCAGATCGTGGTCGAGGCTGATGGACGCGGTGAGATCGAGAAGCTGGCCGTCGCGTCGAATGGCGACCTTCTGGTTGCAGGGTTTCTTGATAGAGCGGAGCCCAGCGTTGGAGGCAGCCGCCACGACGCCTGGCTTGCTCGATACTCTCCCGATGGACGACAACTTTGGTCTCGTCGTTTGGGCGACGAATATCGTGATGAAGCACTGGACATGGCGGTGTCCGATGACGGGTCCATCATTGTTGCCGGTTGGCGCGACGTGCAATTCACAACGGCGATTCAACAAAGCAACGGCTTTGCTGGCAAATTCACTCCCGACGGCGAATTGCTCTGGCAGGTGACCTTCGCAGACCCATCACGCCGCATCTCAGTTTCCAATGCATTGATCCTCGATGACGGATCGATTCTCGTCGCGGGTCAGGATGAGGCGGAGGGTTGCTCGGGAACCCGCGCGTTCGTGGCAAAGGTTAGCGCCGATGGGCGGACGGAATGGATGTTCAATCCGCCAGAGTATGTCGCTGGCGTAACGCCGATACTCGAAAACGCGATTCGCGTCAGTTCGCCCGGATGCCCAAAGCGCGCAATGGAAAGCGCTCGCTTCGGCCTGATAGGGGTAGATGGAACGATCGAAGTGCATGTCGCGCAAGCGACGTTTGGCTTTCCAGAAATGTTCGTGGCACGCTGCGCTGTCGTTTCACTTTCTGCGGGCCAATTGGTGAGTGAGGATTGCGGACCGCCACTTGCGCCGGGTTATCGGCCGCCGGACAGGTATTCCGGGGAAACGGTGGGCGGGTTTGCAAACGGGGATGCATTGATCCGACAATTCGATCCCTCCGGCAGAGAGGTCTGGTCGCGGACATTGACGTCGGACGGAGGCGATGGCGTCCATGCCGTCGCACCTACTCCGGACGGGGGTGTCGTCGGCGCCGGATTTGCCCTCGCAGGGCCGCGGGTCGGTCGAGATAACTGGGATGGATTGCTGGTCCGCCTGGATTCATCCGGGCGCGAAGTCTGGCGAAGGAAGCTTGGCGGAGACAATCGCGACGAACTCAACGGTGTCGCCGTCCTCGAAGATGGTTCCATCGTGGTGGCTGGATATACCGGTTCTCAGGGCTCACCCGATTGGATGCCTTGGCTCATGCGTTTGAATGCTGCAGGCGAGCTTGATGCTCAATAGCGGCTACCTGCCTTCAATTCCAAAGGGAGAGAATGACCAATATCGGCGATCTCCCGCCGAGCGGTGGCGAGGCAGCCGAATGACAGGAACGAGGAGACCCTGCCGGACGCTGAAATAAATCATCTGAGCCAACTGGCTCTAAACAGATCGCACCGATTGGTGACCCACGCGTGCGTTCAGATCACTTGCGCTGATCCAAGCTGAAATCGGCCGCGTAAACTGAAAAAGGGGTCTGAGATGCGCCGCAGAGAATTGCTCATGGGTTTGACCGGTATGACTGTGGCCGCCTTGAGCACGCCTTTGGCCATGTCGGAGCCATTGGAAGTGTCGACGTCGTTACTGCCAACGCGATATCTCGATTTCGAACACAAAGACATCAGGGCTGCGATCACCGAAGCGTGTGACGGCGCAGTCACAGACAAGGAGAGGGCTGTCGGCATTTTCAACTTTGTTCGCGATCGCGTGCGATTTGGCTGGGATGGCCGGTTTTACGACATGCGCGCGAGCGAGGTACTCAATGCAGGGATCGGGTACTGCAATACCAAGTCAACGCTGTTTTGCGCGATGCTGCGCGGCGCTGGCATTCCCGCCCGCCAGCATTTCGTTGATATTTCTGCGCGGATTCTGGACGGCTTGCTGGATCCGGGAACGCCGTTCGTCGATCATTCCTTCGTCGAGGTCGATCTGGATGGGCGAACCTACTCGGTCGACGCCTACATCGTTGATCGCGGCCTGTTCGAAGCAGCACGCGCGCGCCTGGTTAGCGAAGAGCGCAGCCTTGGATATGGGGTCCATTGTGACGGCACATGCGACTGGGACGGCGAAACGGACGCATTCAGTCAGTATGTCACCACTGGCAGCGATCCGGCCCCAACGACACGAGATTATGGCGTATATGCTGATGTCGGGGAC
>ERZ888423.2125-NODE-2125-length-15549-cov-9.991674_pt1 | contig 15549 bp, 14 predicted proteins | sample MGYA00520523_ERZ888423 | MGnify/ENA primary metagenome ERZ888423 (study PRJEB32303, sample SAMEA104408611) | aquatic metagenome | biome: Brackish water; feature: Pelagic; material: water | place: Baltic Sea | collected 2014-06-08T10:24:00 | depth 30,27 m ...
CAGGAGCAGCCTCAGGCTTCGCAAGCTCAACAGTCGAACAACTCATCGACACCGGAGACATCGACTGGCAACGAGCAGGAACCAGCGCACTCATCGGCGGAGCAATAGGCGGAGTCGCAGGCGCCGCCCAATACGGAGCCATCTACGCAAAACAAGCCGCTAGCAAAGCGCAGGTACTTGCTAACGAGAACATTCCGATTCTGAAGGGAAAGATTTCACAGGCACAGGAACGAATTGCGAATAATACTCCTATGGAATTCAACAGACCCGGCATGACCGCTGCGAAGAGAATGCAAGCGGAACATACCGGTCTGGCCGCCCTTGAACGAGGTCTCATAACCGAAACCGCAATTGCAAATAAACATGTGGTCATGAACAGGCTGATCAACGCTGGTGTCAGCTCCCTTGGGGGCGCTGCTGCGTGGGGCACCAATCTGTTAGTCCCAACGCCAACAGCAGGCGGCGTACCTACTCCCGTACCCCCAGCGCTCGACCCATCTGAGGGCACCGTAGACGTCGGCTCCGAAGGCGCAGTCCTGCTCGACGAAGCTTTCGGCTAACCCCCCCCTAAGAACCACGCTCTGTTATGCGAGCGACCCCCTATAGGGGGTCGCTCGCAAGACGAAACGAGTTAGTGCTGGTGGTTACGAGCTTGCGTGCTGCGCAAGAAACTCAATGGTTCGTTGCCAGGCAAGGTCTGCTGCGGCCTCATCAAAGTGGCCATCCACTCCGCTCTCGGCAAACCAGTGACTTGTTCCCTCGTAGCGGTACAGGTCTACGGATTTCTCCGACAGCAGCAAGCGCGAATGCATCTCAACAAGATCGTCCTCACTCACCAGCGGATCGCTCTGTGCAAAATGCCCGAGCACTGGCGCAGCCAGATCATCAAAGTCAATGTTTTGCGATCCGTAGTAGGCCACCACAGCATCAACATCCGCCGGCAGCCGAGTAGCTAACCAAAGCCCCCAAGATGCACCCATTGAATATCCGATCACTGAAACAGATGCCTGAGGGTCTGCCGTGTTCGCTCGCAACGCAATCAGGCTGGACATGATGAGTGCCGCCGTGGCGTTCGGATCAGAGGCAGCTAAGAGTTCCTGAGCTTGTTCGGCATCACGTGGCACGACCCCGCCGAGGAGGTCTGGAGCGAGCACGGTGTAGCCCTCGTCTGCAAGGCGCTCAACCTGGTCCTTCACCCCCCGTGTCAGTCCCCACCAGGAATGCAGCAACAAGACCCCGTGGCTGGCTCCCGCATCCGGTTGAACCAAATAGGCATCCCCCGCTCGCGATCCTGCAACTGGTCCAACATGCTCAGCAGCGTTCTCGCTGCGGGCTGTGGCGGCACTGTCAGAAAAACTCATGCTGACAGGATTGCATCCGGGAGCAACAAAGTCAGCCCACTGCTGCTCGCCACTTTTTAGCTTCGGGCATCAACGTGGCACGATATGGGCCGTGGGAACCGTGTCAGCCATCTTGAATCAGAAGGGTGGCGTGGGAAAGACCACGATCACCTTGGGCCTTGCTGCAGCGGCTCAGCGCGCTGGTGATCCCTGCTTGGTCATTGACCTTGACCCGCAGGGAAGCGCTGGATGGGCTCTAGGGGTTGAGGCCAGCAACGAATATCTGTCGGTTGGTGACGTGCTGCGGACTGGGGACCCTGCCGTTGCTGCAGCCGCAACGGTCACCTCTGGATGGGGTGCTGGAATCGACGTTTTGCCCTCTAGTCGAAACCTGATCGATCGCGAAGGTGACGCAACCGACTCCGAGTCTGCGCTGCGCCTTCGCCGAGCAATTGCACCCCTAGCGAGCAACTATCGATTTGTGCTGATTGACTGTGCGCCATCGCTTGGCCCGATCACCCGTTCCGGCCTAGCTGCTGCTGATTTGGTTTTCCTAGTAGTCGAGTTGTCGGCACTGTCTATTCGGGGTGCTGAAGCAGTTCTTGAGGTAGTCGACGAGGTGTGGAGCGAACTCAATCCCAATCTAGATATTGGTGGGGTAATCGTGAACCGATCCCCCTCTGCCTCAGTTGAGGCCAATCGTCAGGAGGAGTCGCTCAACCGTCTAATGGGAAAGCAGTCGGTATGGCATCCGTTCGTCCCGCAGCGCACCGTATTGAATGAGGCCGTGGGCTATCGCAAACCGGTACACGATCTGGGCTACCGGGCAAAGGATCTGCTCGGAATCTTCGACGCTCTCTACAAGAATTTGATACAGGTTTCTGAATTCCCGCCAGCGAGCTAGTTCACTACTCCAGGCACGGCCACGGGACGAGACAGTCTGGGCGATAAGGCAAGAACTGCCGCACCCATCAGGGCCGACATGACAAACACCGCAGCGAGTGCAACCCAAGGGTCAAGGGTCATTCGGTCGCCCAGACTGACCATCACTCCAGCTAGACCGGTTCCTAGTGCCACACCCAAGATGTCTGACATCTGCAAGGCCGAAGAAGCCTCCCCCTCTGAGCCAAGCGCAGCCTCATCCAAGGTGACTACCGACAGCATCGTGTAGGCCATTCCCATCCCCAAGCCCATGATTGCGGACCCAAGGATCCAGAACCAGACGGGAACAACCGAGCTCAATGCAGCAGCCAGAATCAGTGCGCCGATGGCCTGCGCTGACCCGCCCAACCCCACCATTTTGCCGCCACCCATGCGACGGCCGTACTTCGCCTGCAGCCAAGAACCTGCTGTCCAAGTAATAGTTGAGAAGATCAGCACGACTCCTGCATAGATGGTGGATTCGCCGCGCACAGAGGTGAGCGACAGCGCAATGAAGGTATCGGCTGCGAAAAATCCAAAGGTGAGCACTCCCCGAATAATCACCGCAGCCGGAAGACGGGGCCGGGCTGCAAGCGTGCCGGGCGGTGTCAGCCGGATGAATGCAGGCAGAGCAATGAGCATGCCGAGCGTGGCAATAATGAGTCCAATCCAGATGGCCTCCATTCCCAATCCGCCTAGCAACAGCGCCGATCCAACAGCCAAAATCACTACCCTGCCAGTGGGAGTGCCGGCTTTGCTCTGTTGGGTCTCTGCGGGCGCGCCAATAGTCGCCACTGCTCGGCCGCCGACTAGCGCCACCACCAAGGTGACCGGAATCAGGCCCAAGAACACCCAACGCCACCCCACCCTGTCGGCAATGACAGAGGCCATAAGCGGCGAGACCAGTGAGGGGACAACCCAAGCAGTCGACATCACTGCAAAGACAGCCGGGTGTAATACGGCTGGGAATCCGCGCCCCACACAGACATAGGACACAGCCGATACCACCCCTGCCCCAATCCCCTGCAGAAGTCGACCGAACACCAACACTGACATCTCGGGGGCAAGTCCACCGATGACTAGACCGACTACGAAAAGAGCAATTCCCAGCATCATCGGGACTACTGGTCGCGTTCGATCGGCGGAATGGCCGCCTGCTACGACGCCGATCAGGGTGCCAAGGTAGAACGCCGAGAACACCCACCCGTACAGCCAGATATCGCCAAGGTCATCCTCGACGATTGGCATCACGGTGCTAACCGCCATGGCCTCAAAGGCGACCACGGTGACTAGGCAGACCACGCCGGCCAACAAGAAGCGGTATTGCGCATCCCAGATTGACGGAGGCGACTCGCTAACAGCCGACATCTGCACCTACAGAATCAAGAACTGCTCGGTTCAAACGAAACCTGAGCGGGAGCAGTTGGTGCACCCAGGCTTCGGAATTTCTGAACGTGTGAACAATACGAATGCCTGAGGCCCGAGCAGTCGCTCAACCCCTGAGGGTTCAGCGACTGCTTAAGGTCTAGGCAAACAAAATCAACTACGCAGCCATGTTGGTAGCAACAAAATCCCAGTTGATCAGGCTGTCAACAAACGTACCGATGTAGTTCGGTCGGGCGTTGCGGAAATCGATGTAGTAGGCGTGTTCCCAAACATCGATGGTCAGCAGGGCCTTGGCATTGTGCTTCATGGGAAGATCTGCGTTGGCAGTCTTCATGATCTCAAGGCCAGAGCCTGCGTCAACGAGCCAAGCCCAGCCGGAACCGAACTGAGTCGTTGCCGCCTCTTTGAACTTCTCGACAAAGGTGTCATAGGAGCCAAATGCGGAATTGATTGCCTCGGCAACCTCTCCGGTGGGGGCGCCGCCGCCATCGGGGGCCATGCAGCTCCAGTAGAACGTGTGGTTCCAGACTTGCGCCGAGTTGTTAAACACGGCTGCCTCTGAGCCCATGATGACCTCTTCAAGGGAGGAGTTTTCGAAATCAGTTCCCTCAACCATTTTGTTCAGGTTGGTTACATAGGTCTGATGGTGCTTTCCATAGTGATACTCCAGAGTCTCTTCTGAAATATGTGGTGCCAAGGCATCCTTGGCATAGGGAAGTGGCGGTAGTTCAAAGGCCATCTTCATTCCTCTCGGGTGATGTTGTGTATCGGATACGACACTAAAACTTACCGCAGGTCAGGCACCAGTGTTCGCGGGCAAGGGCGCTTCGTCTGTGTCACCTGCCACGGGAACAAATTGCACCGTGATCCCTGCGAGTATCACCACCACCAACATGACCTGCCAGACCGACTGCGGCGGATACTCCAAGTCAAAGAATGTCTGCGTAAATGGCAGCGTGAGGGCCAGAACCACACCCACTCCCATCGCCGCAATCAGCGCCCATCTCCAAGAAGGAAGGCTGCCGGTCAGCCGTATCAAAATGGCTAAGCCGACTCCAAGCAGCGTCACTGTTGCCGATGTTCGAGACTCTGTCAGGTTCGATCCTTGCGCTGCTAGCGCTGTGAAGTAGACGATCAGTGAAGCCGTACCCGCGGTTAGTCCAGCAGGCACTGCAAAGCGGACGACACGAGGCAAAAATCCAGGACGTGAGCGCCGATGATCAGGAGCAAGCGCCAAAAACACACCCGGGATTCCCACGCTGAGCGCACGCACCAACGTCAGGTGCCGAGGCAAGAACGGGAACTCCGCCCCGGCCACAGAAACAGTCAGGGAGATGAGTACGGCATACACAGTTCCGTAAATAAACAGGTTCGAGGCGCGCTCCACACTGTTCATCACCCGACGGCCTTCGGCCAGCACGCTCGGCAGAGAAGAGAACTTGTCGTCCATCAACACCAGTTGGGCTACTGACCGGCTCGCCCCAGAGCCGGAGCCCATAGCGATTCCCATGTCGGCATCCTTCAGTGCCAGCACATCGTTCACGCCGTCGCCCGTCATGGCCACCACATGTTCCTGCGACTGCAGGGCCTTGACCATGGCACGTTTTTGCCGAGGAGTTACCCGACCAAACACTGTGTGCTTGGCCACAAACTCGGCGAGTTCCTGCTCATCCTCGGGCAGGTCTCGGGCGTCGATGCCAGTACCAGCACCTGGCACTCCCGCTCGTCGCGCTACTGCTGCAACAGTTCCGGGGTGATCCCCAGAAATGACCTTGAGGGTGACGCCCTGCTCAACAAAATACTGCAGGGTCTCATGGGCATCGCTACGTACTTCGTCCTCGAGGAGCACGAGAGCTCGTGGCTCAAGATCTGTAGGAAGGTTCTCTCCGGTGAGTTCTGCGGCTGTGGCAAGGAGGATCACGCGACGGCCCATCTCAGCCTGCTCGGCAACTTGCGCCGAAATCTCGGACTCGTGTTCATCTAACAAAAACTCGGGGGCGCCCATGTAGACCGCAATAGGTTGCGCCCCTGATTCGGGGCTGAACTGCGCCGCCGACCACTTGCGCGCCGAGGAGAACGGAACGGTGCCCGTGAGCTGCCAGCTTGGGGCATCGGGGTAGGCCAGGGCGATAGCGCGCTGGGTTGCATTCGGGTCTGGGTCACTCGCTCCAACTGCAGCCAACAAAAGCTCGGGATTGGCTTTGCCTAGCAGCTCATCCTTGGAGTCGGATTCCTGGCCCAGATGCAGCAGTTCGGCCACCACAATGTTGCCGGTGGTAATCGTGCCGGTCTTGTCTAGGCACAAGGTGTCGACCCGAGCGAGAAGCTCAACCGAGGCCAGCTCACGCAGGAGTGCATTCTTCTTCGACAGCGAGATCACCCCGGCCATGAACGCAATGCTGGTCAACAACACCAATCCATCCGGCACCATGGCAACCGACGCGGCCACAACCCCTGACAGAGCGATGCGCCAGTCCCCGTCATTGGTCTGCATCAGTCGCCAGAACAGCAGAATGGCGATGGGTGGAATCGCCAGCATCAAGACCTTCAGAATCTTGTTCACCCCGGAGCGAAGTTCGGAGTTAACAAGAGAGAACTTGCGTGCCTCTTGAGCCAAACTCGCAGCGTAGGAATCGGCACCAATTTTGAGCGCCCGGTACTTGCCCGATCCCGAAGACACAAAGCTGCCAGAAAGCACCTGCGCTCCGACAGCTTTGTGCTCAGGGTCTGACTCACCAGTGAGCAGTGACTCGTTGAGCTCCAACCCTGTGGACTCAACTACTTCGCCATCAACGACAACCTGTGCGCCCGGGGCAAGAATCAGCAAGTCATCAAGCACCACCTCTTCTACACCTGACTCGAACTGCTCACCGTTTCGCATCAGGACTGCATGAGGGGCAGTTAAAACGGCAAGGCGATTCAGCGCCGAGCGGGCCCGTAATTCTTGGATGATGCCGATGACCGAGTTCGTAATAATCACTCCGCCAAACAACATGTCCGGCCCAATGCCGTCAGCAATAATGATCAGCACCAACATGAATCCGACGATCCCGTTGACTGGGTTGATCACATTCGCGCGAATAATCTGCCCGACGGTGCGATCAGGGGCATGCGGCAAGGTATTGACCTGGCCTGCCGCAACACGCTGGTCAACCTCGGCCGAGGTGAGCCCCGCTTCGGCCCAAGCAGCGTTCAGCACATCCGTGGAGACAGGGCTTGAGACAGCAGGAATAGCAGCATCCGACACGGACACAAACTAGTCCGTAGCTACCACGAGTTCGCCCGGCGCAAGACGCGGTGCGCTTGCATGGGCTGGGTCGCGACGCTCTTCGATCCAATCATCAATCCGCTCCCACCACTCGTACAGCCACAACACGCGTTCATTCGGATCAGTCGGGATGTCCTCATGGCGAACCGTCCACCAAGTCAGACGAACTTCTCGATCGAGAGGAAGCCCCGACCACAAATCTCCCAAGGTCGACAGTTGTTCAAGGCCCGTGTGCGCCACAAACAAAACATCGGAATCAGGCGAGGCATCGATTGCAGCAAAAGCACCCGCAGGTCGAGGAGGCAGGACATGGGCCAACCCTTCAGCCGTCTGCGCCGCTTGGTCCAGACCCTGCTGCCGCAATCGTTCGATGGCCCGGCGCTTTCGGCGCTCACTGAAGTTGCCGCCCTCTGGAAACAGCAGCAGCGCGCCATCTGGCTCAAGGTCGGCTGCCAGATTCTCAATCGACTCGATCACGCCAGAACCTGGGGGTGGGTTCGGGCTAATAAATCGATTTGGTAGGCGGTTCAACACAATGTCGATGCAGGGATCCAACTGCAACAAATCCTTGAGCACAATCCGAGGTCGCCTCCCGTAAATGTTGATGAGTAAGTGCGCCAGAATGAAGGAATCCCCTGCACCGGCATGTCGGCTAAAAACAAGCACCGGCCGGATGGGAGTTACCCCCTCACGCTGCTGCAGGGCCGCAGCACGGGTGGGTCCAAGAGCGAGGTCATCGGGAACCGACTCTGTGATGAGCGAAAGGCCCAGCACCTTTGATGCAGAGCCGACAAGGCCGCGCAAGTACCAGCCAGTCAGACGGATATGGGCGCGACAGAACCGTTCCGAACGCAACTTCCAGCCAAAGCCACTCAGCACCCACAGCGAGAGAAGGCCAAAGATCCCAAGGCTCTCTCGCAGTAGATAGACGAGCAGAAACCAAAACATGCGCAATGCTCGCCAACGGCCAGGCAAAAAGCGCACAAGGAATGCAAGCACCAGCAACACAACTGGGGTGACTGCCAGCAAGAACGCTGTTAGCGCAATCATTGCCGGAGCCAGAATCACTCGTCGCACAACTCGAGGTGGCAATCCCGCAGTCATCGAGGACCCTCGCCGCTGAGTTCGTGCAGCTTGAGATACTGCAGACTCGCGCTCTTGGCACTGACCATTCGGTCATGAACATCGGAAAAGTCGCGATACCGAAACTGCCGCAAATCGCTTGGACGGGGACCTGTCCCTCCCGTAGGTAAGACATGTACCTCAACGCCTTCAGGGAGCTTTTCCATGGCAACGGTAAAGCTTCGTCTTCTTGCGATTTCGAAAGCCACTACCGCAACCTCGTGTGGTCGTTTCGGAACGGTAAGGGGCTGCTCGATACGACCTACTTGCAGCACAAAAATTCGGCTCGCCCCAAGTTCCACAGCTCGCTGAACCGGAATCGAGTCAACAATTCCTCCGTCGAGATAATGCCGATCCCCGACCTGAACCGGGGGCAGAAGTCCAGGGACAGCACTCGAGGCAAGAACTGCATCAACAACGGGCCCCGCAGTAAACCAATGCTCCCCCGCTGTCTCGATGCAAGCAGCCACGCATTCAAACCGGACGGGCAGTTGCTCGATCCGCTGCTCATGCAGTGTTTGTTCGAGAAGGGTTCGTAGCGCTTTGTTCGAGTGCAGGCTGGTACGGGCACTGGCCATATGGCGCAGGCGTTCAACTACCGTGCCGCCAAACACGCCACTGGCCTCCATAGAAGTCCATAAGGTGCGCAGTCTTTTCACTCCCGCAATTGTTGGATCGGATGCAACTGCAGCGCCGTTGATTGCCCCGATCGAGGTGCCAAGTACAAGGTCGGGAATGATTCGCTGCTCAGCTAGCGCCTCAAGCATTCCCACCTCAGCAGTGCCCAGCTTGCCGCCACCGCCAAGCACAAAGGCCGTAATCACCTCGGGCTCTTGGCCATTGAGCGCATCAGCATTGGACTCCACGCGAGAATCGTTCCACATTCGGGCACTAACTTTGTGGTCATGCCCCCTCATCACGGTCGTCCGCGCCGACATCAAGAGTTGCATAAGAGCAGTCGCACGAGTTGGTTGCGGGCATCGGTGCTTGGTGCCAATGACGGGATTCTGTCAACCGGTGCGCTGTTACTAGGTGTGGCAACTGCGGGTGCAGACGAAACTCAAATCCTCTTCGCTGGTATTGCTGGCTTGACAGCAGGGGCTGCATCGATGGCACTCGGAGAGTACGTATCGGTCAGTTCTCAGCGTGACGTTGAACTGGTTGAACGCTCGATGGAAGCGGCCGAGATTGAAGAAGACCCAGAGGGCGAACTTGCCGAGCTCACCGGGATCTATGAGGCACGAGGTCTCACTCCCGAGCTTGCGTCATCGGTGGCTCAGCAGCTTATGGAGATTGACCCGCTTGAGGCTCACCTACGTGACGAACTGGGCCAAACCGACATGACTCGTGCCAAGCCGCTCGAAGCAGCAGTCTCCTCATTCTTCAGTTTTGCTGTGGGTGCAGCACTCCCGCTGGCCGTGGCTGCTCTCGCTCCTGCTGGAATCAGAGGCATTGCGATAGCCGTTGCAACGCTTCTTGGCCTGCTCGCACTTGGCGCCCTTGCAGCACGCCTCGGTGGCGCGAACCAAGGTCGTGGTGCACTCCGCGTCGGAGTCGGTGGCGCTGTTGCGCTGGCTCTGACCTTTGCAATTGGATCGCTGCTCGGAACGTCAGCGCTCTAGCTAACAGCGTTCCAGACAAAGCAGCGCGCACCCTCCCAAAACGTGCTCTGTCATGCGTGTGTCCCCCCATGGGGGGTCACACGCATGACAGAGCGGGGGGGCTTATTAGCAGCCGGTGCCATTCCAGGCTGAGCGACCGCCACTGTTCAAGGTGTAGAGCGCAACGGCATCTTGTACCTGCCAAGGTGCCTGTGCTGCTGTTGCATAGCCAGGGTGACCAGCTCGGGCAGAGAGCGTGCGCCATGAACTGCTCAAGAACTGATATGCACCCGAGGCGCTGCTGCTGGGGTTCTGCGCACCATAACCATTGATGTGGGGGTATCCGCCACGGTCTGACTCATGACGGCGAACACAAACCAAGAAGGGGTGTTTCTGAATCGCACGCTGCTGAGCTTCGACGGCGGCAACGTACTCCTGAACAATGACCTGCTTCTGTGCATCAACCTCGGTAGCGGAGATGGCTCCATCGCCATTGAGGTCGCGGACCCAAGTCTCGACGGGGCCGGTTGGGAAACAACCCGTGGCCATGATGGCCATGAATGCGGCACCAGCGAGAACGCCCACTCGCCGGGTACGGCGCGAGGAGCGAACTGCTGGCGCCTGCTGACTACTTGATTCACCGGAGCGACTACCGATGGACCATCGACCCTGCCGCGCTGCAACAGAGGTAGTGGTTGAGCTCGTGAGGCAAGTGGAATCTGCGGAGTGTGCTTGGGAGTTCATGAAACTGCCTTTCAGTTCTATGTCGGTTTGGGAAGTCATGTGACGACCGGGAGACATTATTACGAACTATATGCAGTTTTGTAACATTCCGTAACACAAATGTGACACAAATCACTTTTTCAGATCTGAAGGTAAATCGAAGAAATCAGGAGGTTTCAGGAGGCCGTTGAGTCCTCTGCCTGACCGGAGTGAACTAGTGCTGCTGATTCAGTTTCGAGCACGGCTTGAGCCAAAGCCTCATCAACAAACTCAGTTGAATCATCGATCACCTCAGTCGAAGGTCCGACCTTGGTACGGCTTGCGGTGCGAGGACGTTTCACACCCCAGACGATGTGCAACTTCTCGAGCAGAAACAGCACATACCAAGTGAAATCAATCTCCCACCACTTGGTTCCCTGACGTGCCAAGTACGCAGCTTTGTGGTGGTTGTTATGCCAGCCCTCGCCCATGGTCAGAATGGCTAGCAGTGCGTTGTTTCGACTGGTGTCCTCGGTTTCGAAGCGACGTGACCCGAACACGTGAGCAAGAGAGTTAATCAAGAAGATCGCATGCCAGAGCACGACTGTGGACAGCACAAACCCGATGAGCAACCCAGACCATCCGCCAATGAGTGTGCACACAACTGCAAGTGACCACGGTGCAATCCAGTCATGCTTTGAAATGAATCGAAGCTCCGGGAACTTCTCAAAATCCTTAACGGAACGAAGCGGTGCGCTCGTAGTGTCATCAGAAAGAATCCACCCGGCGTGACTCCACCAGAAACCCTTACGCGGGGTGTGAGGGTCATTGATGGTGTCTGCAAAGCGATGATGAATTCGGTGGTGACCCGCCCACCAGAGGGGGCCTTTCTGCGCTGCCGTGCACCCGCCGTAACCCAGAATGAATTGAAACACCCGAGAGGTCTTGTATGCCTTATGCGAAAAGTACCGGTGATACCCGCCCGTGATAAAGAACATCCGGGTCCAGAAGGTGACTGCAAACAGAATCCATGCAGTTCGACTTACTCCCGTGAAGATCACCAGAAGCGGAAGCAGGTGCATGGCAAAGAACGGGATAGAAGAGGTCGGATTGATCCGACCATGCGGCAAGCGTTCGGTATCGATGACAAACCTTCCGGATAATTCGGCAGGTTCGCCCCGCCGAGTACTTCTTCAGACTAACTCGGTCCAAATAGTTGGCCAAAAATGCCAACTAATGACAGCCGCCACCGCAACAACCGCCTGAATGCGAGGGGGTTGAGTTACTCGGTGCCGCTCGCAGTGTGTCGCCCCCGCCCGAAGTTGCAGCAAAAACTGACAACAGGCGCTTTGCTCCGACATGCCCATCAGGACACGTTGCTGGATCGTCCGCTGCGGCCATGCTCCGGCGATCCTCAAAAACTGTCTCGCAGGTTGCACATCGAAACTCATAGGTAGGCATGAAAATCCTCCACGTACGGCCTGCTCACATCCTGTGTCAATTGAGGTGCTCACAGCACAGAAGTGAGCACCAACTTCGTTGACGAACCCAAGGGTACCTGCATGGGGTACGCAACAGGGCACCGAACTCATCGGTGCCTATGGGCTCTCGAGGACCACCACGGCCGCAGCAGTTGGCCCGTCATGTGTGAGCGAGACATGAGTAGTCCAGTCGCTGCCGAGCCGGCCTTGGACAAGCACTGCTAGCTGCCCGGAGACCCTCAAGCTGGGGCGGCCGTATGTGTCGTTGACAACTTCGACCTCGGACAGATCCGCAGAAGCAAGGGCAGCCGCGTCCAGCATGCAACTCGCCGAGACTGCCTGAAGAAATGCCAACTTTGCCGCAAACCGGGCGGCTAAACGCTGCGCTCGAGTCGGGTCCGATTCGCCTGCCCGCTCCCGTTCAGCAACCGCGAAAGCTTCCATGGAGAATCGGCTTCCGTCGGTATCAAGCTGGGCGAGAAAGGCCGCGACGTCGATTACCTCGAGACCTATTCCGCTCACGCCCATCTTCGACTCCCCTTAGCCACAGCGCTCACACTAGGACCTCAATCTGGTTCAACTCGAAGCATGTAGTTGGGCTCTAGTGGGAGTTCGCTCGGAGCGGGACTAGTTTTCAAACGTGTTTAACGACCCAGAAGACATCACCAACCTTGCCCCTGCCTGGGTAGAGCGTGATGCCGCGGTGGTGTGGCACGGGTTCACTCAGATGGCGACATATGAGAGCAACTCCCCGATCATCGTAGAGAGCGCCGAGGGCAGAGAGCTCATCGATGTTGACGGTCGCCGCTACCTCGATGCGATTAGTTCGCTCTGGGTCACCACGCTTGGCCATCGAGTGCCCGAGCTTGATGCTGCACTTCGAGCACAGATTGACCTTGTCGGACACTCAACTCTGCTTGGCAACGGCAACCGAACCACTATTGAATTTGCCGAGGCGCTCGCAAAAGTCGTTCCCGTCAAGAAGCCACATTTTCTGTTCGCATCGGATGGTGCCGCGGCTGTCGAGCAAGCTCTCAAGATTGCGTTTCAGTTCTGGACGAACCAGGGAATTACGCAGCGCCAGAGCTATCTAGCTTTTGGGGGCGCCTACCACGGAGACACACTGGGATCGCTTTCTGTTGGGGCAGGCGGATTTGGAACCGAGATTTTTGACCCACTTCGCTTTGGTGTACTCCGCGCCCCAGGCTTCGAAGACCCAAACTGCATACAGGTTGCCTGCGCGCTCATTGCCGAACATGCCCAAGAGCTTGCGGCAGTCATTATTGAGCCACTCGTGCAAGGCGCTGCGGGAATGCAGATGCGGCCGGCTGCAGAGTTCGCAGCTCTTGGCCAGGCCTGTGCTGAACACGATGTCTTACTGATCTGCGATGAGGTTGCCACTGGCTTTGGTCGCACTGGAACGATGTTTGCAAGCGAGCAATGCGGGTTGCATCCAGATCTGATGGCCATTGGAAAGGGCATAACCGGTGGCTATCTTCCGCTCGCAGCCACCGTTGCTAACGAACGGGTGTACCAGGCATTTCTAGGAGAAGACCTTAGCGAACGCACCTTGTATCACGGCCATTCTTATAGCGGGAATCCGCTAGCCGCGGCAGTTGCTTTAGCGCACCTTGAGCTCTTTACCTCCCTCGAGGTACTCGCGAACGTTAATGAACGGGCCACTCAACTAGAGCAGCTACTCGATCAACACATCGCGGGTTTGCCGGCCGTGCGAAGCATCCGTCAACAGGGCCTCATGGTGGGCGTAGAACTCGCCCCACCAGAGGGAACAGTGCGTTGGGGACGAAAAGTCACTGCAGAATCGGTCTCGCGTGGCGTGCTCATCAGACCGCTCGGCGATGTCATGGTGCTGATGCCAATTTTGACGAGCACTCCTGACGAGATCACTCGCATTGTGATGACGCTTGCTGAATCGATTTCAGCCGTGGCCCAGACCGAGCAGCAGTATCTTAAGGCAAGCCAAGTTGAGAACAGCCAGGATCACGCAGCACATGAGTGACCGCTGGCAGGAACTCATTGCTCAACGTAATGCTGCAACCCATGCGGCAGGCCGGTGGCGAAGTATCCGCACCCTTGACTCGGGCCACGCTGTCACTGCGATTCGTTCAACAGGCCAAGCAGTTGTGAGCTTTTCCTCGAATGACTACCTGGGGTTGAGTCAGCATCAACGAGTTATCCAAGCCGCCCAAATGGCTCTGGGCGACTATGGGGCGGGGTCCGGGTCTGCCAGGTTGATCGTGGGCAGCCGGGCCATTCATGATCAGATGGAAGCCGCTCTTGCTGTGTGGACAGAGCGAGAGTCAGCCCTGCTTTTCCCGACAGGGTTTCAGGCAAATATGGGTGTCATCGGTGCGCTCACTACCGCCGCCTCATCTCCTGGCTGCGTGGTCTATTCCGACGCACTAAATCACGCGTCCATTATCGATGGCATACGCGCCGCACGGTCACAGGTTCAGGTCTATCGGCACAACGATCTAGATCACTTGGCTTCGCTCATGGCAGAGCATCGAAATTCTCCGGCACTAGTCGTAACAGATGCGGTGTTCTCTATGGATGGCGACCTAGCGCCGCTTGCCGATCTTGAACAGCTTTGCAAGGCCACCGATGCACTGCTCCTGGTAGATACGGCACATGCTGTCCTTGGTCCGCCCGTCCCAAAATCTGCGGTGATAGTTGGGACTCTGTCAAAGACACTCGGTTCGGTTGGAGGGTTTCTTGCCGCTGAGCAGTCACTCGTTGACCTCTGCATCAACACAGCAAGGTCGTTCATCTTCACCACTGCAAACGCGCCGGCCGAGGTTGCTGCTGCGCATGCGTCCCTGCAGGTTTTTTGCTCCCCAGAAGGCGCTGAATTGCGTGCCAAGTTGCGCAGCAACATCGACCTGCTTCGGCCGGGTCACCCATCTCCAATCCTGCCCGTGCTGCTGGGCTCAGAAGAACACGCCATGGCGATTTCTCACGCTCTACTAGCGCAGGGCTTGCTCGTCCCTGCCATCCGCCCGCCCACAGTCGCCCCAGGCACTTGTCGCCTGCGAATTGCAGTATCAGCAGCCCATGAGAGATCCGATCTTGCTCGCTTGACAGCGGCCCTTACCGAACTCGGAGTTGAGATATGACAGACGACTCTTTCCTAACCGCGTCTCGGCCTGATTCCATTGTGCTGATTGCTGGCACGGCAACTGAGATCGGCAAAACCTGGGTCGCGACTCGACTCATTACAGAACTGCGAACTCGACAGATCCATGTGCAAGCTCGCAAGCCCGCTCAGTCCTTCCATCCTCAAGACCCAACCACTGATGCCGACTTGCTTGCACAGGCCTCGGGTGAGGACCCCCGCAGGGTCTGCCCGGAGCACCGCTGTTATCCAGTGGAAATGGCACCGCCGATGGCAGCCGATTCCCTTGGCCTCAGTGCCATCACCCTTGCTGAGCTTGCGGATGAACTCGCTACATCATGGACACCCACCCCTCTCTCTGCACTGCCTGCCGAGTCAGGTTGTCCGGTGGGATGTATTGAATTAGCAGGTGGGCTCTGGTCACCCATCGCACATGACGGCGACTGCTTAGACCTAGCCAAACTGCTCTCCCCCGAGCTCGTCATTCTGGTAGCCGATGCGGGCCTTGGTACGATCAATGCAATACGGCCTGCAGTTGCAGCCCTTGCAGAAGTAGCTCCGGTGAGCGTCTTCTTGAACCGCTTTGACTCAA
>ERZ888423.2126-NODE-2126-length-15547-cov-19.821908_pt1 | contig 15547 bp, 2 predicted proteins | sample MGYA00520523_ERZ888423 | MGnify/ENA primary metagenome ERZ888423 (study PRJEB32303, sample SAMEA104408611) | aquatic metagenome | biome: Brackish water; feature: Pelagic; material: water | place: Baltic Sea | collected 2014-06-08T10:24:00 | depth 30,27 m ...
TTGTCGGCGCGTGTATCAGTTCGTGCGGTCTGGGTAAGGCCCTGCCGCTGCTGACTCCGTCCGAAGCTTCAGCCTACCGCCGGCACGCGGTCGATTCCATCGGGTTCTGGGAGGACTTCGTCCTCTCCACCTTCAAGCCCTCTGAGCTTCGGCTGTTCCGACTGCTGCACTCCGTAGGCGCGCTCGAGCCTCTCCGTGCCCGCTCAGGGCGCATTGTCGCCCCGCACTGGCTTCACCTCGGCCGCCGCGCTCACGATCGCAACCGCGTCGCCCTCTCCGCCCGGTGTCGCAGTGCGTCGTCACCCCTCCGCGTAAAGCGCGGCTCTGACTTATGTCTGGTGCTGGCCTCGGCAGCGGTCTTGGTTGCGGTGGGCGCCTCGTCCGCGGGCGCCTCCCTCCCGGTTGCCCACGCTTCCGCGGCGGCCGTCGGCGCTACGGGCTCTGTCTCCCTGCTCCCTTCACTCGGGAGTGTCGGCCGGCCCGCGCAAGCGCTGGGCGCCCTTATCGCCACCGAGCTGGTGTGGCGACTCTTCCGGCTGGTAGTCGGGTGGTCGTGGCGCTGCTCCGTCTCCTGGCTGGCCGTCCGGTGTTCTGTCTTCCTTCTCCGCGCTGTCGCGTGCGCCGCCTGCTACCCGTTCCATATCTTGACCACGGCCGACTCCCTCATCCGTGGGTTGCCTCCCCGTCGCGCGGCGACGATGCTGGTTTGCTCCGTTTACATGGACTTCGCCGGAGCTGTGGAATCCACACTTTCATGCTTGCTGCCAGCGTGGTCGGTCGCCCTCGCGGCATACCGTGTGCTCGCTTCTCTCCCTCGCGCCGCGTGGTCCCGCCCCGGTGGTTGGGAAGCGTACTGGGCATCTGATGGCAATGGGGAAGCGTACTGGGCTAGTGAATTTGGTAACTCTGGGGAAGCGTACTGGACCCGCATGCTCAGTGTGTTCTCCACCACCGTCCGTGCCTCTGTCCGGCGCCGCGGCCCCAGCCTCCTACTCCTTGCTCTCATGGCCTGCTGCGCTCGGCGGCGCCACATCCTCGTCGCGCTCAACGCCGCTCCCGCCTCCGCCGCTGTTGGCCTCGGCGCGTCTTCGTTAATCACAATCGCGGCCACGTGCACGCAGGTGCTCGGGTCGGTGGTGCTCCTGGGCGGTATCATCCTCGCCCTCTGCCCCCGCAAGTATGCGATCAAGTTCTGCATGGCAACCGCTGTTCTTATCCCGGCGTGTGCCGCGTTGTCGCCAGACTCGTTGCCCCGCCCCGCGCCTGTACCTGCCTGCTCCACGCTGAGCCCTATCGGCGCCTCTCACGCACTGCTGCCTAACGTTAGCGTGCCCACGCACTCCAGCAACGCTCTCCCGTGTATCCCGTGCGTTCCGTTCACCCCCCCCGGCCCTTCGCGTCCTGGCGACATCGTGGCCAGATCGGCCGACTCCTCCGTTCGGCACGCCATTCGGTTCTTCCATCCAGACTCGCAAGCCAATGTATCCACGTGCACCAGCGAGGACGACCTTCTGGTCGTCACATCTCGACAGGCTCTCTCCCTTCGAGGCGTCGGCGACTCCGCCGGCCGCGTCACTGCGGTCGGAGTCATGCGCTGCTCCCTCGTGGACCCGTCCTCCGGACGCGTCTCCACTTTCGACCTGCCTAACGTGCACGTGTGCCCCTCCTCAGGGTGCTTCCTGCTCGGCAACGATGCCCGACACGTCGGGGTGGTATTCAACGGCGAAACCGGGCACGTTCGTGTTCGAAACGACAGCGGCGTCACGTCATTCCCCGCTGAGCTGGACAACGACCTGTGGCGGCTCCCCGTAGTCATACACAAGCCCCACGGTCGGCTCGCATTCGGCTCGTCGCCCGTAGCTAAGACTTTCAACAAGGCGCTGGAAGCCGGGTCCGACGATCCTGCGCCCGCGCCCGCTGACCCTGAGCGCGACAGTCGGCTAACCATGGCCGAGTACTTTGGCGGCTGCGGCTTCTCCTCGCACGGTATGCGCGAATGGTTTCGCACATGCGCCTACTTCGACTCGTCTGACGAAGCTGCCACTACCTTCGCCAACTCGTTCCCGCAGGTGCCCGCCCACGGTTCGTTCGAGTCATGCCTCGAGCACGCGGCCGAGCCCTCTTCTTTTGTCTCGAAGGCCAAGCTCGCCGATATCGCCATGTGCGGCGTGCCCTGCAGCCACGTGTCGCGGCTCAACTTCCATCGCGACGAGTCTGGTCCGGTCGCCCGCTTGCTAGTGCAGTGTCTGGAGCTGCTCCGGTTGTGCAAACACAAAGTCTTCGTCGTCGAGACCTTACCGGAGTCGCTTCGGGCTGACTGCGGTCGCCTCTACCGCGACTTTTGCGACAAGGCGGCAACGTTCGGCTACGTGGTGTTTCCCATGCAAATGTCGCCGCTGGACCACGGCGGCGTGCAGTACCGGCGGCGCCTCTACCTCGGGTGCGTTCGCCTGGACGTGGCCAACCGGCAAGGTCCCTTGTCCGGGCCGCCGGCTCTCGGGTCGGACACGCGCCCCCAAATGCTCTCCTTCCTCGCTCCTGTGCGTGACCTCGACGTTCCCGCCTTGCGTGTGGATCGGGACTGGCGCGTGGCCACCCCGCCGTCCGCCTCCGGCGGCTACCGAGGCCCCATCCCGGCCTTCGTTCACGGGTCCTACGGCCCGCACCGCACGGCTTACTCCGTCTACGGTCCGTGCCCCACCTTAACGTCCAGTGATTGCGTCATCCATGACCCCCGGCCTGGGGTGCGGTGCTGCAGGCGCCTAACCCTCGATGAAGTGCTGTGCATGCAAGGATGCAACCCCTGCGACATACGGTTCGACGACACCATGACCGAGTCGGAGTGCCGCTCCATGGTTGGGCTCGGCATGGACGGCTTCTGCCTGCGTGCACTCGGGCGGTACCTCCACGACTATCTTCGTTCCTCCCCCAACGTGCCCACCGCCATGCTCACGGCCAGCGAATGGCACGTCAAGCTCGGCCACGCCAGCCAGGAGCAAACTTCAAAAATGTTCCTGCCGGGCTCCTCCACCCCGGTCCCGTTCATCACATCCCCGTGTCCGGTGTGCCCTGCCGGTAAATCCAAGACACACGCTCGTAACCGTGCTCAAGTACCCAAGGCTGCGAACTACCTTGACTTGTGCTACTGTGACATCAAAGTTTGTTCTCACGAGTCGCGCTCTGGCGTTACATGCCTCATAGGCTTTTGCGACTCCAAGACCGGGAAGAACTGGGTTATCCCCCTCAAGAGCCGGCACACGTCCTCGGTAATCGCTGCCATGGAAACGTGGCGCGTCCAGATGCTTAACAACACCCCCGTCGGGCACCTCCGGCTCGACAATGACTCGTGCTTCACGTCCGCTGCCTTCAGAGCCTACGCCACGGCTAGCGGCCTTCCGATCAGTTTTAGTGAAGCGTACCACCAACACCAAAACGCCATGGCAGAAGCCATCTGGTCGCGCTGCCTACCACTGACTATTATTAATATCCTGTGTGCTCCCTGGCTAGGCATCCTATACTGGGACCGGGCTTTCATGCACGCTGCACATATGGTCAACCACCGCCCGGCCAGTGGCAAATCGGTGTGCCCGGAGACCCTCGCCTCCGGCAAACCCGTCGACATACGGCTCCTGCACGAATGGGGCCGTGTGGGCTACGTGCACCGGGACGTGCACCACGGTTTCTCCGTGCGCGCCGACAAGGCCTACTACCTCGGGCCCTCGCAGGGCCACGCCCCTTCCGTTTGCGACATGCTCATGTGCGCTACCGGCAAAATCAAGCAGTCGGCGTCCATCACGTGGATGGGACCCAACAACGACTCCGTCGTGTCGATGCCAAACGACATGGACATCGAGTTGTTGCCTACGTCTCTCCCACATGCTCCTGATACTCTTGCCCCTTTGTCTCTGGCCTCGCCTGATGACTTCGGCCCGGCAATGGCTGAGCCACACGCTCACCCCGACAACGTCCCCGCTGATCACGGCACCGGAGCCTACCCTCGGCCCCGCCGTGTCTTCGCAGCCGACCCCCCCTCGCCCTCCGCGGCTGAGCCCTCGGCTCCGGCGGCCGTCACTCGTCCCGAAGCGTCCGAGTTTGATGCTCCTGAGCGCGTTACTCTCGGCGACTGCTCACGCATCCGAAGTCCCGCCGTCCTCCGGCGGGTGCGCCTCGTCAGCAATCTCGCCGTCGACGACGCTATTGGCACCATGTACGAGGACAACAACGGTCACATCGTCCCGTACAAACATGCTGACCTCAATTATGACCTGCGCTCTGGCGCGCTCATCCTCGTTCGACCGTCCAGTCCATCTCCCACCGCGTTTGACCCTTCTCCCGCTGTGGCAATGCAAACCGCCGTCGTTGACGACTACGTCAGTGGCTGGGGTGGCACGGAAAACCTGCAGTACTTCTCGGACAAAGACGCTCGCGAAATCGAGTTCATTGCGCGCGAAGACCCTCACTGCACCCAACCGTCCTGGGCCTTCAAGATCGAAGTCGACGGGGTCAACGAAACCTACGTCATGCGTCCCAACCGCCGTCCCCACGCCATGCGCGCGGACGGCCTCCCTATCCCCAAGGACGGCATCCGCATCGCGCACCACAGCCAGATGCACAAGATCGACAAGCTCGCTCGCCGAAACGACGTCCTCCGATCCATCGAAGACGAGTACGGCGGGCTGGACCGTCGAGACATCTGGGAGCTCGTCCCGCTTCCGCCAGGCGAAACCGCGTTCCCCGTCATGCTCGTCATACGGGTCAAGTACCTGCCGTCCGGCGAAGAAGACAAAGTTAAAAGCCGTGCCGTCATCATGGGCAACCTCATGGAAAAAGGCAAGCACTATGGCGACACGTTCAGTCCCTGTGGGTCCCTCACTACCGTCCGGTGCATGCTCGTCGACGCCCTACAACACGGCATGTGCTGCAAGAACATCGACATCAAGCTTGCCTTCACCTTCGGCAAACCCGATCGGCCCACTTACGTGCGGCAGCCCCCCGGTCGCAAGCTCCAGTACGGCGAAGACGGGCAGCCCCTCGTCTACTTCCTTAAGCAGCTGCTCTACGGGACCCCATCAGGGCCCCGCAGATTTCATGTCGAGATGCACAACGCCCTCATCAAGCACGGTCTTACACCCAGCTCGACCGACCCATGCTTGTACACCAGCAGTTGTGGCCTTGACAGGCTCAACTGCTGTGTGTACGTTGATGACTGCTTCCTTACGTACACAAACTCACCTGGTGGACGTAAGTTGCATTCTCAGCTCATCCACATGCTGCAATCGCGGTTTGAGCTCCAAGACGACGGGCTCACCGACTGCGTCAACTTCCTGGGTATGCACCTCGAGTGGGCCAGCGACCGCTCTTCAGTGCGCGTGTCCACGCCGGCAATCATCGACACTCTCCTCGAGTCCGAGGGCATGTCTGGCTGTCGTCCGGCTCTCACACCCGGCATCCCTCACACCCTGGTGTCCCTCCTACACTGTCCAGCTGACGGCCCCGAAGGCGACGCTGATCGCGCTCTCATGCGCGGCAAAGACTACCGCTCCCGCATCGGTGCTCTGCTGTGGGTTTCCCGTAACGGCAGGCCGGACATCGCGTTCCAAGTCAACGCGCTGGCGCGCGTCTCCCACAACCCGGGTATCGAGCACTGGAACCAGACGACCTACTTGCTGCGATACCTCAAAGGCACGCGCGACTTCGCCCTCGAGTTTCGGCGCGACCCCAAGCTCCCCCGCAGTCACTTCGTTCCCGTCGGGTACAGCGACGCGGACTGGGCCCCCAACTACGGCAACACTGACGACAACTACCGGTCCACCACTGGGTGGCTGTTCCAGATCGCCAATAACACCGTGTCCTGGCGGTCTCGCCGGCAATCGCGCTCGGCTCAAAGCAGCGCGGAATCCGAGTACTACGCTGCCGCCGACGCCGCCAAAGAGGCCATTCACCTTCGGCGCCTGCTGGGCGACCTCGGACATTCCTGCATACACCCCGTTGACATACACGTGGACAACCAAAGTGCGATCAAGCAATCCAACGCGCCCGTCGACCAAGAGATGTCTCGCCACGTCGACTTGCGCAGTCACTTCCTCCGCGAAATGGCCCGCCTTGGGCATATTCGGTGCACGTACATCCCCACGGCTGACCAGCGCGCGGATGTTATGACCAAGAACATGCCCGCCCCAGGATTCCGCCGGATGCGGGACTGGCTTGGGGTATTTTCCGGCGCACCTTCAGTGCGTTAGTTGGTTGATATTCTTTCCTGGCAGCCCTACAGCTAGCTAGTAGTGCAGTTTGTTTTCTTGTAACCGTAGTGCGCGGTTAGCGCTCTTCGGTTAGGAGGGGGTGATGCTGTGCTACCGGTAATACCGGTAGCGCAGCACCCGTGCTAGGCATTCCTAGCACACTGCTTGTTACATCCTGTATATCCTACCTGTCCCTCGCCGTCCAGCGAGAGACTGTGTGGCCACAATCTGTTTTCACCTTACTCCTGGTGGAGCAGCATGAGGAAATGGTCCCAGCTTTACGCTGTGTGAACCCCTGTCCACTTTGCTACAAGTTAAAGACTTTCTTTCTTTTTTCTTTTCTGTTATCACTCCTTCTGGTTGACATCTTGCGATGCCTGCATCAGACTACGACGAAGACCCTCGCTCAAAAGTATGCGTTGAAAGCGGCCTGGCTACCATAATGAAGCCTTCAGTTGGCCGCAGAATCTACGATAACTTCCGCCTCAAGGTCATGTTGTGTCTTATCAAAGCTAAATGCTTCGATATTTTGTGGACTGAAGCCAAGGATTGGAAACCCGACGGCGCCGGCGCGGTCAAGCGCAAGCTGCGCAGCAAGAACAGCGTCGGCGGTGCCGTCCAAGGCATGGATAAAGAAGGAATCACTATTGAGGAAGCAACTATTACTGCCAAGACAATTATTCTCGAACACTTGGTCGATGGTCCTTGGCAAAAGAAGCTCTTACAAATATGCGAGAAGAAACGGCCCATCTTTTCGTTCTTCTGGGACTTGGACATGAGGTATTTCGACAACAAGTGCAGCAAGGCTAACGTCTCTGCTCTTCGAACCTTCCAAGATTTCAAATTTAAACCTGACGAGGACGACCTGACCCTCGCCGGCCAGGTACACGATCACTACCGTGACGAGTACGAGTTCCTGGCCAAACTGAACTTTACTGAGTTGGAAAAATGGGAGATGTACCAGGCTTTTCTGGACCTCGACGTCATGCCCAATGTCCACCTCAAGGACGCTGTCCAAAGCCTTTGCGAGAAACTTGAAGGCCGCTACAAAGGGCAGTGTTCGGAAGACTTGCTACAGGATTTTCGCGACAAACTTGAAGACGTGGTTGAAGACTTCCGTTTGAAGGGCACCTTCGCCACTCTGGAAGGTGCCGCTAATCAACCCGCTTACCCGCTGCTGCCGCACCCACACGGTGTCGTCATGTCCGCGCAGCGAGCTTATGAAGATTCCCGTTCTGGGGCCACGTATTCTCGTCGCACTCGCACCGACTACAGCGCCATTCCTGGTCAAGGTCGGATTCCCCGGCGAGACCATGACCAGGGCAATCGCGGTCGCTCTGCCCCCCCCGCCGAACACCGCGTATCCTGGCGTGACCGTCGACAGGACTCTTCCTCCGCCACTCCCTCGGCCCCGGCCTCGGAGCGCAAAAGCCTCCCCCGGTCCAAGCCCGACAGCGTCAAGGAAGAGGACTGGCTCAAGATGGACGGCGATGCCATGGACGTATGCGTGGGTCCGAACAACAAGGACCCGCGTTGCCGCAAGATTATCGAAAACCCCGATGGTACACGGCGTCGCTGCGGCCAGAAGCACTTCACGCGGCAGCACAGGGAGCTGCACCCCACGGCACGCTTGGCCGTGATCGAGAATCAGGACGCTTTGGATTACCAGTTCTACCTCGAAATGAAGAGCCAGGATGGGTTCCCGTCCTACCCGGCCCCGTCGGCAACGCGTGGGTGGTCTGAGTTCTGCGACAACCTGGTCACGGTTGCCACCGTGGTCGGTGTTCTGGGGTGCGGCGCCTACCTCCTCCTTCCGGAGTGCGTCCTCCTCGCCAACTGCGCCCCCGTCGCGGCCACCGCCAACTCCGTCGTCGGCTGGACTGTGTCTTCAGCCATGGTGCCGTTCGTTGCAGCCGGGCCCCCGCCCGCCGTTGCGGTCGTGGCCACGTTGTGCCGGGCTCACATGAGCTTGCAGCACGACCTGGTCCTTCTGGCGGTGGGCGCTGCCCTGGCGTTGGCCGGCCTCCTGACTCTCCTCGCCTCTTCGCCTGGCCCGATCCTGCTGCGCGGCCGCATCCCCGGTCCAGGACACGAGATGAGGCTTCCCCGGTCCAGGCCCGATAGCGTGAGCGAAGAGGACTGGCTCAGCATGGGTACTGATGCAATGGACATATGCGTGGGTACACACAACAAGGACCCGCGTTGCCGCAGGATTATCCACTACCCCGATGGCACTCGTGGTCGCTGCGGCCTGCAGCACTTCACGAGGCAGCACTGTGCTCCTGATCACGTGTCACTCTTCGACGAGGTCGTCCAGCTCTTGCAACCGGTCTTCCCCCGGCTACTCTGGCCCGCTCTGGTCGCGGTGCTGGCGTCTCTGGCGGTCTCCGTGGCTTGTTCGGCCGCCCTGCCCGCAGCATACGGCTCCGATGCCTCCTTCTCCTGGCCCGAGCCGCCCACGTCAGCCATGGTCCCGTATGACCGCTCGTTGGGCGTCCCGATCTCCGTCGACTGGTCGCCCTCGATCGGCGCGCACCTGCTGTGGCTGGCGCTCGCCCAGCTCGGCGTGGCTGCATTAATGATCCTGGCGTTGCCCGCTGCCTGGCAGTGCTTCGCGTCCCTCCGGTGCGCAGTGCGCCTCCGCGCGTACGAGGCCACCGCCCTTGCCCCCCCCTCGCTGGTCGTCTTGACGTGCTGCCTCGGTCCCCGCCTTGCTCCGCCGGTTTACCACGCGGTTGGCTGGCTTGTCGGCGCGTGTATCAGTTCGTGCGGTCTGGGTAAGGCCCTGCCGCTGCTGACTCCGTCCGAAGCTTCAGCCTACCGCCGGCACGCGGTCGATTCCATCGGGTTCTGGGAGGACTTCGTCCTCTCCACCTTCAAGCCCTCTGAGCTTCGGCTGTTCCGACTGCTGCACTCCGTAGGCGCGCTCGAGCCTCTCCGTGCCCGCTCAGGGCGCATTGTCGCCCCGCACTGGCTTCACCTCGGCCGCCGCGCTCACGATCGCAACCGCGTCGCCCTCTCCGCCCGGTGTCGCAGTGCGTCGTCACCCCTCCGCGTAAAGCGCGGCTCTGACTTATGTCTGGTGCTGGCCTCGGCAGCGGTCTTGGTTGCGGTGGGCGCCTCGTCCGCGGGCGCCTCCCTCCCGGTTGCCCACGCTTCCGCGGCGGCCGTCGGCGCTACGGGCTCTGTCTCCCTGCTCCCTTCACTCGGGAGTGTCGGCCGGCCCGCGCAAGCGCTGGGCGCCCTTATCGCCACCGAGCTGGTGTGGCGACTCTTCCGGCTGGTAGTCGGGTGGTCGTGGCGCTGCTCCGTCTCCTGGCTGGCCGTCCGGTGTTCTGTCTTCCTTCTCCGCGCTGTCGCGTGCGCCGCCTGCTACCCGTTCCATATCTTGACCACGGCCGACTCCCTCATCCGTGGGTTGCCTCCCCGTCGCGCGGCGACGATGCTGGTTTGCTCCGTTTACATGGACTTCGCCGGAGCTGTGGAATCCACACTTTCATGCTTGCTGCCAGCGTGGTCGGTCGCCCTCGCGGCATACCGTGTGCTCGCTTCTCTCCCTCGCGCCGCGTGGTCCCGCCCCGGTGGTTGGGAAGCGTACTGGGCATCTGATGGCAATGGGGAAGCGTACTGGGCTAGTGAATTTGGTAACTCTGGGGAAGCGTACTGGACCCGCATGCTCAGTGTGTTCTCCACCACCGTCCGTGCCTCTGTCCGGCGCCGCGGCCCCAGCCTCCTACTCCTTGCTCTCATGGCCTGCTGCGCTCGGCGGCGCCACATCCTCGTCGCGCTCAACGCCGCTCCCGCCTCCGCCGCTGTTGGCCTCGGCGCGTCTTCGTTAATCACAATCGCGGCCACGTGCACGCAGGTGCTCGGGTCGGTGGTGCTCCTGGGCGGTATCATCCTCGCCCTCTGCCCCCGCAAGTATGCGATCAAGTTCTGCATGGCAACCGCTGTTCTTATCCCGGCGTGTGCCGCGTTGTCGCCAGACTCGTTGCCCCGCCCCGCGCCTGTACCTGCCTGCTCCACGCTGAGCCCTATCGGCGCCTCTCACGCACTGCTGCCTAACGTTAGCGTGCCCACGCACTCCAGCAACGCTCTCCCGTGTATCCCGTGCGTTCCGTTCACCCCCCCCGGCCCTTCGCGTCCTGGCGACATCGTGGCCAGATCGGCCGACTCCTCCGTTCGGCACGCCATTCGGTTCTTCCATCCAGACTCGCAAGCCAATGTATCCACGTGCACCAGCGAGGACGACCTTCTGGTCGTCACATCTCGACAGGCTCTCTCCCTTCGAGGCGTCGGCGACTCCGCCGGCCGCGTCACTGCGGTCGGAGTCATGCGCTGCTCCCTCGTGGACCCGTCCTCCGGACGCGTCTCCACTTTCGACCTGCCTAACGTGCACGTGTGCCCCTCCTCAGGGTGCTTCCTGCTCGGCAACGATGCCCGACACGTCGGGGTGGTATTCAACGGCGAAACCGGGCACGTTCGTGTTCGAAACGACAGCGGCGTCACGTCATTCCCCGCTGAGCTGGACAACGACCTGTGGCGGCTCCCCGTAGTCATACACAAGCCCCACGGTCGGCTCGCATTCGGCTCGTCGCCCGTAGCTAAGACTTTCAACAAGGCGCTGGAAGCCGGGTCCGACGATCCTGCGCCCGCGCCCGCTGACCCTGAGCGCGACAGTCGGCTAACCATGGCCGAGTACTTTGGCGGCTGCGGCTTCTCCTCGCACGGTATGCGCGAATGGTTTCGCACATGCGCCTACTTCGACTCGTCTGACGAAGCTGCCACTACCTTCGCCAACTCGTTCCCGCAGGTGCCCGCCCACGGTTCGTTCGAGTCATGCCTCGAGCACGCGGCCGAGCCCTCTTCTTTTGTCTCGAAGGCCAAGCTCGCCGATATCGCCATGTGCGGCGTGCCCTGCAGCCACGTGTCGCGGCTCAACTTCCATCGCGACGAGTCTGGTCCGGTCGCCCGCTTGCTAGTGCAGTGTCTGGAGCTGCTCCGGTTGTGCAAACACAAAGTCTTCGTCGTCGAGACCTTACCGGAGTCGCTTCGGGCTGACTGCGGTCGCCTCTACCGCGACTTTTGCGACAAGGCGGCAACGTTCGGCTACGTGGTGTTTCCCATGCAAATGTCGCCGCTGGACCACGGCGGCGTGCAGTACCGGCGGCGCCTCTACCTCGGGTGCGTTCGCCTGGACGTGGCCAACCGGCAAGGTCCCTTGTCCGGGCCGCCGGCTCTCGGGTCGGACACGCGCCCCCAAATGCTCTCCTTCCTCGCTCCTGTGCGTGACCTCGACGTTCCCGCCTTGCGTGTGGATCGGGACTGGCGCGTGGCCACCCCGCCGTCCGCCTCCGGCGGCTACCGAGGCCCCATCCCGGCCTTCGTTCACGGGTCCTACGGCCCGCACCGCACGGCTTACTCCGTCTACGGTCCGTGCCCCACCTTAACGTCCAGTGATTGCGTCATCCATGACCCCCGGCCTGGGGTGCGGTGCTGCAGGCGCCTAACCCTCGATGAAGTGCTGTGCATGCAAGGATGCAACCCCTGCGACATACGGTTCGACGACACCATGACCGAGTCGGAGTGCCGCTCCATGGTTGGGCTCGGCATGGACGGCTTCTGCCTGCGTGCACTCGGGCGGTACCTCCACGACTATCTTCGTTCCTCCCCCAACGTGCCCACCGCCATGCTCACGGCCAGCGAATGGCACGTCAAGCTCGGCCACGCCAGCCAGGAGCAAACTTCAAAAATGTTCCTGCCGGGCTCCTCCACCCCGGTCCCGTTCATCACATCCCCGTGTCCGGTGTGCCCTGCCGGTAAATCCAAGACACACGCTCGTAACCGTGCTCAAGTACCCAAGGCTGCGAACTACCTTGACTTGTGCTACTGTGACATCAAAGTTTGTTCTCACGAGTCGCGCTCTGGCGTTACATGCCTCATAGGCTTTTGCGACTCCAAGACCGGGAAGAACTGGGTTATCCCCCTCAAGAGCCGGCACACGTCCTCGGTAATCGCTGCCATGGAAACGTGGCGCGTCCAGATGCTTAACAACACCCCCGTCGGGCACCTCCGGCTCGACAATGACTCGTGCTTCACGTCCGCTGCCTTCAGAGCCTACGCCACGGCTAGCGGCCTTCCGATCAGTTTTAGTGAAGCGTACCACCAACACCAAAACGCCATGGCAGAAGCCATCTGGTCGCGCTGCCTACCACTGACTATTATTAATATCCTGTGTGCTCCCTGGCTAGGCATCCTATACTGGGACCGGGCTTTCATGCACGCTGCACATATGGTCAACCACCGCCCGGCCAGTGGCAAATCGGTGTGCCCGGAGACCCTCGCCTCCGGCAAACCCGTCGACATACGGCTCCTGCACGAATGGGGCCGTGTGGGCTACGTGCACCGGGACGTGCACCACGGTTTCTCCGTGCGCGCCGACAAGGCCTACTACCTCGGGCCCTCGCAGGGCCACGCCCCTTCCGTTTGCGACATGCTCATGTGCGCTACCGGCAAAATCAAGCAGTCGGCGTCCATCACGTGGATGGGACCCAACAACGACTCCGTCGTGTCGATGCCAAACGACATGGACATCGAGTTGTTGCCTACGTCTCTCCCACATGCTCCTGATACTCTTGCCCCTTTGTCTCTGGCCTCGCCTGATGACTTCGGCCCGGCAATGGCTGAGCCACACGCTCACCCCGACAACGTCCCCGCTGATCACGGCACCGGAGCCTACCCTCGGCCCCGCCGTGTCTTCGCAGCCGACCCCCCCTCGCCCTCCGCGGCTGAGCCCTCGGCTCCGGCGGCCGTCACTCGTCCCGAAGCGTCCGAGTTTGATGCTCCTGAGCGCGTTACTCTCGGCGACTGCTCACGCATCCGAAGTCCCGCCGTCCTCCGGCGGGTGCGCCTCGTCAGCAATCTCGCCGTCGACGACGCTATTGGCACCATGTACGAGGACAACAACGGTCACATCGTCCCGTACAAACATGCTGACCTCAATTATGACCTGCGCTCTGGCGCGCTCATCCTCGTTCGACCGTCCAGTCCATCTCCCACCGCGTTTGACCCTTCTCCCGCTGTGGCAATGCAAACCGCCGTCGTTGACGACTACGTCAGTGGCTGGGGTGGCACGGAAAACCTGCAGTACTTCTCGGACAAAGACGCTCGCGAAATCGAGTTCATTGCGCGCGAAGACCCTCACTGCACCCAACCGTCCTGGGCCTTCAAGATCGAAGTCGACGGGGTCAACGAAACCTACGTCATGCGTCCCAACCGCCGTCCCCACGCCATGCGCGCGGACGGCCTCCCTATCCCCAAGGACGGCATCCGCATCGCGCACCACAGCCAGATGCACAAGATCGACAAGCTCGCTCGCCGAAACGACGTCCTCCGATCCATCGAAGACGAGTACGGCGGGCTGGACCGTCGAGACATCTGGGAGCTCGTCCCGCTTCCGCCAGGCGAAACCGCGTTCCCCGTCATGCTCGTCATACGGGTCAAGTACCTGCCGTCCGGCGAAGAAGACAAAGTTAAAAGCCGTGCCGTCATCATGGGCAACCTCATGGAAAAAGGCAAGCACTATGGCGACACGTTCAGTCCCTGTGGGTCCCTCACTACCGTCCGGTGCATGCTCGTCGACGCCCTACAACACGGCATGTGCTGCAAGAACATCGACATCAAGCTTGCCTTCACCTTCGGCAAACCCGATCGGCCCACTTACGTGCGGCAGCCCCCCGGTCGCAAGCTCCAGTACGGCGAAGACGGGCAGCCCCTCGTCTACTTCCTTAAGCAGCTGCTCTACGGGACCCCATCAGGGCCCCGCAGATTTCATGTCGAGATGCACAACGCCCTCATCAAGCACGGTCTTACACCCAGCTCGACCGACCCATGCTTGTACACCAGCAGTTGTGGCCTTGACAGGCTCAACTGCTGTGTGTACGTTGATGACTGCTTCCTTACGTACACAAACTCACCTGGTGGACGTAAGTTGCATTCTCAGCTCATCCACATGCTGCAATCGCGGTTTGAGCTCCAAGACGACGGGCTCACCGACTGCGTCAACTTCCTGGGTATGCACCTCGAGTGGGCCAGCGACCGCTCTTCAGTGCGCGTGTCCACGCCGGCAATCATCGACACTCTCCTCGAGTCCGAGGGCATGTCTGGCTGTCGTCCGGCTCTCACACCCGGCATCCCTCACACCCTGGTGTCCCTCCTACACTGTCCAGCTGACGGCCCCGAAGGCGACGCTGATCGCGCTCTCATGCGCGGCAAAGACTACCGCTCCCGCATCGGTGCTCTGCTGTGGGTTTCCCGTAACGGCAGGCCGGACATCGCGTTCCAAGTCAACGCGCTGGCGCGCGTCTCCCACAACCCGGGTATCGAGCACTGGAACCAGACGACCTACTTGCTGCGATACCTCAAAGGCACGCGCGACTTCGCCCTCGAGTTTCGGCGCGACCCCAAGCTCCCCCGCAGTCACTTCGTTCCCGTCGGGTACAGCGACGCGGACTGGGCCCCCAACTACGGCAACACTGACGACAACTACCGGTCCACCACTGGGTGGCTGTTCCAGATCGCCAATAACACCGTGTCCTGGCGGTCTCGCCGGCAATCGCGCTCGGCTCAAAGCAGCGCGGAATCCGAGTACTACGCTGCCGCCGACGCCGCCAAAGAGGCCATTCACCTTCGGCGCCTGCTGGGCGACCTCGGACATTCCTGCATACACCCCGTTGACATACACGTGGACAACCAAAGTGCGATCAAGCAATCCAACGCGCCCGTCGACCAAGAGATGTCTCGCCACGTCGACTTGCGCAGTCACTTCCTCCGCGAAATGGCCCGCCTTGGGCATATTCGGTGCACGTACATCCCCACGGCTGACCAGCGCGCGGATGTTATGACCAAGAACATGCCCGCCCCAGGATTCCGCCGGATGCGGGACTGGCTTGGGGTATTTTCCGGCGCACCTTCAGTGCGTTAGTTGGTTGATATTCTTTCCTGGCAGCCCTACAGCTAGCTAGTAGTGCAGTTTGTTTTCTTGTAACCGTAGTGCGCGGTTAGCGCTCTTCGGTTAGGAGGGGGTGATGCTGTGCTACCGGTAATACCGGTAGCGCAGCACCCGTGCTAGGCATTCCTAGCACACTGCTTGTTACATCCTGTATATCCTACCTGTCCCTCGCCGTCCAGCGAGAGACTGTGTGGCCACAATCTGTTTTCACCTTACTCCTGGTGGAGCAGCATGAGGAAATGGTCCCAGCTTTACGCTGTGTGAACCCCTGTCCACTTTGCTACAAGTTAAAGACTTT
>ERZ888423.2128-NODE-2128-length-15536-cov-7.549448_pt1 | contig 15536 bp, 11 predicted proteins | sample MGYA00520523_ERZ888423 | MGnify/ENA primary metagenome ERZ888423 (study PRJEB32303, sample SAMEA104408611) | aquatic metagenome | biome: Brackish water; feature: Pelagic; material: water | place: Baltic Sea | collected 2014-06-08T10:24:00 | depth 30,27 m ...
TTTAGAACAATGAACAATGAACAAAGAATAAGGCGATGCACTGAGCTTTGCCGAAGTGAACAAGGATTCCGTAACCAGGAAATAATGTAATGTTGTTCAAAAGAGCAAGTCTCTGATCTCAGCTCTCAATTCTGTTTTCTCAAGCCTCACGCCTATTTCCTCACGCCTTTTACAAAGTAATATTGATTCTTGTCAAACGTCAAATCAGATGGAATAGTGCTCCATTTTATTGTGATTAAATAAGGAATATGATCTGTGACAAGCATCATTTCGAAATCTTTATTGCACTTGGTCCAACGAACTTTTGTCTCATTCTTTTTTTGCTTGATTTGCAAGGTTGGTGGATGTTTAACGCGCAAATATTGGTCAAATATTGGTTTCAAATTCATGTTGAGCTTTTCACTCATAAATGTTTCTATTTCTGCACTTGTAACCGTTTTATGGTAAAAGACTGCATTCATCTCTCGTAGCATAGATCGAAAAATGGTATCGTTTGAAACGATTGTTCGAATTGTATGAAGCAAATTTGCGCCTTTGTAATACATGTCACCACTTCCTTCTTTGTTTACACCATAGTGACCAATAATTGGCTTGTCATTTTTAATGCTACGTCGCAATCCTCTACAGTATGTATTGGCTGCTTCTGTTCCATAGAAATAATCTGTAAACAAGGTTTCACTATACGTTGTGAAAGATTCGTGCACCCACATGTCTGCAATATCTTTGGTGGTAATGTTGTTACCATACCATTCATGTCCGCTTTCGTGGATAATAATGTAATCCCATTTTAATCCTACGCCAGTTCCACTTAAATCACTGCCCAAATACCCTTTTTTGTATTTGTTTCCATAAGCAATCGCACTTTGATGTTCCATGCCCAAATGCGGTGATTCAACCAATTTATAGCCATCCTCATAAAAGGGGTAGGGACCAAACCAAAACTCAAGAGCTTTCAAAGTTCTTCCTGCATCAACGAAGTGTTTTTTAGCTTTTTCTTCGTTTCCGTTCAACACCCAATAATCCATTGAAAGCGGACCTTTTTCACCTTGATAGATTTCCGAAAAATGAACATAATCGCCGATGTAGGGAATCATGCAGTAGTTATTAATGGGATTGTTTACTTTCCAGGTATAAAGGGTTTTAGAATCATTTATTTCTTTTTTTTGACTAAGTTTTCCATTGCTAACACAAACCAAATCTGACGGACAATAATAATTCATTTCGACACTATCTACTTCGTCTTGCTGTGTGTCCTTGCAAGGAAACCAAACACTTGATCCCAGACCTTGACAAGCAATGGTAAACCAAGATTTCCCATTCTCATCTTTGGACCAAATAGCACCACCATCCCAGGGAGCATTTTTTGCAGTACGTGGGATTCCGTGAAAGTATATTTTCGTGGTGAATTGTTCATTCAATTTGATGGTTCGATCAAGATTAATCGGAAATAAATAAGCGGCACCAACTTTTTTCGAGCCGGAAAGTGGTAAGTCAATCATTCGTTTATTCTGAGAATAAAGCACCACACTGTCCAACTGCATTGGTTGTTGTAAATCTATTTGAAGGATATTCTTTTCAGAAGATTGGGTTACTGTGAACGACATTTCATTTGTACCATAAAGAGTACGCAAATTGAAATCGAAATCAACAGAGAGTTTATAATGAGTAAGATCCCACCAATCGCGACCTGCACCATATCCGCCTCGTAAAGAATCAGCGGAGGAGTATTGTCCAAAAACGACTGAATTAAAGACAAGAAATAGAAAGACAAAAGTTAAACGCATCAACAGATTTTCTTTCGAAGATAATGAATTTGATTACACTTCGCGCATCATCAAGAAATCGGCTAATCCGATTAAAGGTTGTTTGGCAGCAGTGTCAACTTTAAGTTCATTCAAAGCGGTCATGGCAAGATCGTAATGTGCTTGCATGATTTTTTCACAGGCAGTTCGCGCACCTAATTGGTCGTATAACTCGCGTGTCTTTTCAACTTTGAAATTCAAATCATTCGCACCTGACAACTGATGCAAAATTTCTTTCTGTTCAGTATCAGCGAGCTCAAAGGCTTTGAGATTAAGAAGAGTTTTTTTGTTTGCAATAACGTCACCACCAACTTGCTTTCCAAATTTTTCTGGGTCAGCATACAAATCTAAAATGTCATCTTGAATTTGAAATGCAATCCCAATGTGTTGACCGAAATCATAGATATGACGGCGATTTGATTCTGAAGCGTTGGCAATTATAGCACCAATTTCTAAAGCACAACCAAGTAAAACAGAAGTTTTCAAACGAATCATTTCTACATAATCGTCAATTGAAACATCAGAACGTGTTTCGAAATCCATATCCATTTGTTGACCTTCGCAAACTTCAATTGCAGTTTGATTGAACAAATGCAGCAAGGCTGGTAAATGTTCATTGTTTTGTTTAGCTAATAATTGGTAGGCTTTCACCAAAAGAACATCACCAGAAAGAATCGCAATATTTCTATTCCATTTAGTGTGTACCGTTTCTTTGTTTCTGCGGAGCGGTGCCTCATCCATGATGTCATCATGAATCAACGAGAAATTATGAAATACTTCTATTGCGACTGCAGCATGAATTGCCGATTCTTTGCTATTCCCAAATAATTCTGCCCCTAAAAGCGTCAGTATTGGACGCATTCGTTTACCACCCAATGCCATAAAATAACGCAAGGGATCATATAGATTTGAAGGGTGTTGAGGGAAATCAATTTGCATGATTTCTTTTTCTAAAGCTTGGGTATAAGCGGCTAAATCTTGCATTAGTCTTTAATCAGATTCATTAAGTACGTTCCGTATCCACTTTTAACAAGCGGTTGCGCAATATGTTTTAATTGGTCTTTAGAAATAAAATTATTTCGGTAAGCGACTTCTTCAATACAACCAATTTTCAATCCCTGACGCTCTTCAATCACTTGAACAAATTGTCCAGCTTGCATAAGAGACGCAAATGTCCCCGTATCAAGCCAAGCAGTTCCACGATCTAAAACCGCAACTTTAAGCGCTCCTCTGCGCAGGTATTCTGCATTTATGTCGGTAATTTCATATTCACCACGTGCAGATGGTTGCAAGTTTTTGGCAATTTCAATGACAGAATTATCGTAAAAATACAAGCCAGGAACAGCATAGTTTGATTTAGGATGAATTGGTTTTTCTTCAATTGAAACAGCGTTCATTTCCTTATCAAACTCAACAACTCCATAACGTTCTGGATCACTCACATGATATGCATAAACTACTCCACCTGTTGGGTCATTGTTTTCCTTCAACAGATTGTCCAATCCCACACCGTAGAAAATGTTGTCGCCAAGGATTAATGCAACCTTGTCATTTCCGATGAATTCTTCACCAATCACAAACGCTTGAGCCAATCCATTCGGTACTTCTTGTACAGCATAAGAGAAGGAGCATCCTAGTGATTTTCCATCACCCAATAATTTTTCGAAGTGCGGTAAATCGTGTGGGGTAGAAATAATTAAAATTTCTTTAACACCAGCACTCATCAAAATAGACAAGGGGTAATAAATCATTGGCTTGTCGTAAATAGGCATCAATTGTTTTGATACCGCCAATGTTAGAGGATGTAAACGTGTGCCAGATCCACCGGCTAGAATGATTCCTTTCATCGATATAATGGTTTAAATAGCCAACAGGCACCCTAAGGTAATTGAAAGCTAGTCTTTAATTTCTTTCGTTGAATTCCCTTCAGTTTCATCATCATCTTCTCCTTCAATTTCAAGGTCAGCCCAATCAATGTCACTTTCTGCTGAATAGGCTTCAAAATAAGGTTCTTCAAATGATTTTGTCGTAATTATACGCTCTAAACTCAAAAGGAGAGAAGGTAAAAGTACTAAGTTGGTAATCATCGCTACAAGTAAAGTCACCGAAATAAGTAAACCGAGTGCTTGCGTTCCACCAAATTGAGAGAAGGTAAAAACGATAAATCCGAAGAAAAGAATAATTGAAGTATAGAACATTCCAAGTGCTGATTCTCTCAAGGCAAGAATTACACACTCTTTCAAATCATATCGTTTGAGTTTCAATTCTTGACGATATTTCGCTAAAAAGTGAATCGTGTCATCTACTGAAATACCAAATGCAATTGAGAAAACAAGCAATGTTGATGGTTTTAATGGAATACCAAACCATCCCATAATACCACCTGTAAAGAATAGTGGGACTAAATTTGGCAGCATAGAAATAACCACCATTCTCCATGAACGGAAAAGCAAGGCCATTAATATTCCAATCATGAAAACGGCGAAAATCAAACTGGTAATTAAATTGAATACAAGATATTGAGTTCCTTCTGATACGACAACTGATGTACCTGTTAAAGTAATATCGTAGTATTCATTATTGATAGCATTTCTTAATTGACCTTTAAATTCTTTTTTAGAAATGTACTTTTTGATTAACTCAGGGTCACTATCAAATTTGAATTGTAAATTTGAATTATCACCAGCGATTTCAGCAGTTAAGCTGGAGTATACACCTGGATAAAATTCTAAGATTGAATCAACAAATTCTTTTTTACCTTTTTCGAATTTTGCATAGTATTTTTCAATTCCTTTTCTGTCGGGGTTGAAAATGCTGTCAATTTTGAAGTTCAATTCTTTCACCTTGTCAGATGTCTCATACGAACCAAGATCTTTCATTTGACAACGAATGCGCAAAGTTGTTTGAGTTGTATCTAGTAATTCTTTAACTGACAAACCACCGCCGTTGGCATTAGTCATATTAAAATTGTCGAGGTATTTCTTGAGACGTAATCGGTCTTTGTTGGAAATGAGCGTGTATTTGTCTGGATTATTATCGTAGTATGCCATATTTACCACTTTAATAAAATCAACGATGGAAATACTTTTTGAAAACAAGGTATCAGCCATGAAAACACCTTGTGTAGCTTCGATTTTTTCTAAAGTACTTCGTTTCAACAAACGGCCTTTTTCTTTGTAATCCACCATCACTTCAAAAGGAATTGCTCCACCGAAATGTTTTTCCATGAATTTTACATCATTAAGAATCTGATCATTTTGAGGAAGGTCACCTGTTATATTGCCAGAAACCTTAATTTGTATTAGACCAATAACACTTAAAGCTATGATTATGATTGTTGTGGTATATACCCAAACGCGTTTTTTTGTAACGATATTAATTAAGCCTTCTATTAATCCAGATGCCATTTTTCGGTCAAGATGCTTGAGGTGTTTTTTCTTAGGTGTTTTGGAAAAAGAAGCAAAAATTGGCAATAAACAAATCGATAGTATAAACACCATTATAATGTTTAAGGCAGCAGACAAACCGAATTCTACCATTCGTTCTGAATTGGTGAAAATGAATGTCATAAAACCAATTGCCGTAGTGAAATTGGTCAAAAATGTAGCCAATCCAATTTTCTGAATAACCCTAGAAAGTGCTTTGACTTTATTTCCGTGTTCTTTAACCTCTTGGTGGAATTTGGTAAATAGGAAAATGCAGTTTGGAACACCAATAACAATCATCAAAGGCGGAATCAAAGCCATTAATACAGAAAGTCTAAATCCGAAGAAACTCATACTTCCAATTGCCCAAATAACCGCAATAACAACTACGGAATTACAGATCATGACCACTCGCATTGAACGGAAAAATATATATAAAATAACAGAAGTTACTGCGAAGCAAAGAAGAATGAAAATGTACATTTCAGATTGAATACGCTTGGCTAGAACAACACGTAAGTGAGGTAATCCTGCGTAATGCATTTTTCCAAAATGGGTTCCGTAGGTTGACGCTAATTTTTCAATTTCTAAAACTACTTTTGACTTTTTTTGATCCGTTAAAAAGCGTTCGTCGACACCAATCATCATTAATGAAACATTCGTCGAATCATTATATAATAACCTATTATAAACGGGATTTCTTTTTATTTCTTTTTCAATCTCTTCAATTGATTTTTCTTGATAAGTAATATCTGAAAAAATGCGCTTCGTCTCAAATTTGTTTTGTTCAATATTATTAGAAATCGTGAACAAAGTCGCTTCTGAAATAATGGATTCAACCCCATCATATTGCAAAATTGAATCACCCAATTCTTTCCATTTAAGAAAGTTTGCATTGGTATAAAGTGAGTCAGTTTGAACAGCAATTACGAGCGTACCTCCGTCTTCTCCAAAATATTCTTTGAACTTGTGATAGTTTCGGGTTGTCTCAGAATCTTTTGGTAATAGTATGCCATACTTATTTTCTAATTTTAGTTGTGTAATTGCATAATAACCGAAGAAAACGGTTATCAAGGCAATTGCTCCTAAAATGAAGAAACGATTTCGTAAAATAAAATTGGCAATAAACCTCCACATGGGCAAAAAATTCTAAAAATAAGCTACAAAAGTACGAAAATATTGATGGTTAGCAAACCTAATCAGGGCTTAAGGTCGGTATTGAGCCATTCAAAAAATTCGCGCTGCCACAATAAACCATTTTGTGGACTTTGAACCCAATGTCCTTCAGTTGGAAAATGCAAGTATTTACTTCTTAAACCAAGCAGTTGTGCTGCCTGAAAAGCCTGCATTCCTTCGCTTTCTGGAACTCTAAAATCCATCCCACCATGAATTACGAGCATTGGTGTATTCCAGTTTTGCACATAATTATGAGGACTGTTTTTAGTGTAATTCTCTTTGTTTTCTGTTTTCCAGTATGGTCCTTTATGATCCCAATTTGCGAAGAACAACTCTTCCGTTGTTCCATACCAGCTTTCCAAATTGAAAAGTCCACAGTGACTAATAAATGTTTTAAAACGGTTCTCATGAATACCGGCAAGCATGTAAACAGAATATCCACCATAAGAAGCACCAACAGCACCGATACGATTTTTATCGATGAACGGTAGTTTAGCAGCATCATCAGTTGCGCTTAAATAATCTTGCATTGCTTGACCACCCCAATCTTGTGAAATTGTATCGTTCCACTCTTGTCCAAATCCAGGTAAACCTCTTCGGTTTGGAGCTATAACAACATAGCCTTGTGAAGCCATTAGGGCCAAATTCCATCTAAATGAAAAGAATTGACTCACCATACTTTGCGGTCCACCTTGGCAATAGAGTAAAGCTGGATATTTTTTGTTTTCGTCAAAATTAGGAGGAAGAACCATCCAAACTAACATTTGTTTCCCATCAGTGGTTGTAATCCATTTCTCTTCTACTTTTGGCAGTGTTATTTTAGAAAGAATTTCATTATTCGAAGAAGTTAATTGTGCAACTTCTACTTTTGGTAGTGTTATTTTAGAACGAATTTCATTATTAGAAGAAGGTAATTGCGCAACTTCTACTTTTGGCAGTGCTATTTTAGAAAGAATTTCATTATTAGTAGAAGGTAATTGACCAACTAAACCTTTTTTTAATTGTACAGAAAATAATTCTGTTGGAGCAACCATTGATTGACGACCAGCATAAATGGTTTCACCAAAAATTGAAAGGCTCACATAATCGTGCTGACCTGATGTTAACTGACGAACATTTTTAGTATTTATTTCAATTTCAAAAATGTGTTCGGAACCTTTTGTTGGTGAAATGAAATAAATGAATTTTCCATTTGGATGCCAAACAAAGCTACCAACAGTTTGATCTACTTGTGCTGTTAAATTAATGTCTTTGCCATCTAATCCGCGAATAATGATATCGTTTTTATCCGCTTCAAAACCATTTCGCGCCATGCTTGTCCAAGCCAAAATACCAGTTGATGAGTATGATGGATTATTATCATACCCTAAATAACCTTCTGTTAACGTGCGTGTTTTTTTTGTGTCAATTGAATACTCATACAATTCACTGTTCGTGCTTTGCGCAAATTCTTTTCCTTTTAACTTTTTAGAAGTGTAAATTAGTTTCTTCGCATCAGGCGTGTAGCAAAACTGTTCTGTTCCACCAAATGGAGGAAGAATTCCATCAAAAAGTTCATTTTGTAAAACATCGACACCGATAGGCATCACTGCATATCCATTAGCATCAGTTGTTATTTCATGAATAAAAAGATGACGACTCATAAAATCATTGTAATGATCCCAGTGACGATACATTAAATCATCTTCAACACGCGCATTTGCTTTTGGAAGGTCAGCGTATTTATCTTGCAGGGTTTCTTTGGTTTTTATAGCTTGGATTGTAACAAGTGATTTTTCATCCGGAGAAAGTTTAAATCCCTCCAATTCAATTTCTGCAAATTTAGAAACCTGTTTCTTTGCACTGCCATCAGCGCTCATGGTCCAAATTTGCAAACCTTCGTTTTCAGTTGACATGAACCAAATTGTATTGTTTTTCCCCCATTGCGCTTCCATTTCTGAAAAAGGGGTTTGCGTAATTTGCTTCGTTTTAGTTGTTTTTAAATCGATGACAAAAAGCTCGGTGTTTCCTTTGTTCTCGGACATGTTGAAGGATCGCTGAGAATAAAGCAAATAATTACCGTCAGGAGAAACTACACCACCAGAAACGCGATTGAACTTCCAAAGTAACTCTGGAGTTAAAACATTTTGAGCGTTAATAGAAAGGGTAATAAGAAATGCACTAAAAATCGAAAATACTTTCATGAAACTAAAATTTGGATAGTGAAAGTAATAAAAAGAAAAAAATTAGAGTGAATTATTAATTGTTTTCTTCTTTTTGGATCGATCGATAAACGATACAATTGTTAAAAAAACCAACACAATTCCGACAAAAGAAATCGTATAGAGCAAGTTATCACCAATTGAAACGTCCTTCATAGATAGAAAAACAAAGCTATTCAGCCCGATAAGCAGCGTAATCATACAACGTTGAAACCACCTTATTCCTTTCATTTATAGCATTTTGATAGGAATAAATATAGAAAAATAGTTGATAGAAGCAAAAAATAAATTAAAATATTTACTTAGAAGTTGAAGTTAACTTTGTCAATAGTATATTTCCATCAACATCGGTTTCCTAGAAGCGCTTATGAAGGTGTCTAATTCTAAAAAATAATTTTCTGACACCATCGGACAACCTAAACTATTACAAATTTCATAAACCTGCTCTTCATCTGGGACACATGAATAGCGATGTAAAACCACCAATCGATCATACGCTTTGCTATTGGTAGCGTCTAGTCCATGAAGTTTGTACGATTTCCCGAAATTACCAATGTAGGAACCACCAATTTTATATTTTCCAAGTGAGGACATGTATGAATTTGGCGTATTGCTAAATTGTAAGCTGTCTTTTATTCCTGTTTCGGATCCACTGCCGTGTGAAACTAAACTGCTACTCAGAATTTTCATTGAATCCAAGTCGTAAACAAACAAGCGTTTTTTGCCTGAGTGTTGGCGCATGTCGATCAGAATGGCTGTTTTTTGACTGTAATTGGGATACTTTTTTAGATAGACTTTTAATGCAAGTGCTCTGTCCTTTAGTCGCTGGTGAATGGGAAATGAATCAGTTTCTTCAACTGTAAACCCGGTTTGATTTAAGTCATTCAAGGGATTGTTCTGACCTTGAACACAAGAATTCAATAAAAAACTAGAAAATATAAAGAAGAAAATCTTTGTCATAAAATATGCTTTAAGATCAAAAGTCAAGATTTTCAAAAAGTAACATTTTAAAGTCCTTTTTCAAAAATGATTTCTGCCATTTCTTGTTGCAATTTTTCAGCTTCTACAGCTGCCTTTTCAGCGAAATCATGTCCGTTTGAAGCATAAATAATTCCACGGGATGAATTGACCAATAAACCACAATCGTTGTTCCATCCGTAATTGGCAACATCTTCTAATGAACCACCTTGTGCACCAACGCCCGGAACTAAAAAGAAATGATTGGGAACCATTTTGCGCACTTCACCGATGCCTTCTGCACGAGTTGCACCAACGACGAACATTAGGTTTTCATCGCTTCCCCATTCGCATGATTTACGCAGGACTTTCTTGTACAATTCCTCACCACTCGAATCTTGCGTGAATTGAAAATCATTGGCTCCTTTGTTCGAAGTTAAGGCAAGCAGAATCACCCATTTATTATCGAATTCAAGAAAGGGTGTTACACTGTCCTCTCCCATATAAGGTGCAACGGTAACTGAATCACAGTTTAGGTATTCGAAGAATGTCTTTGCGTAATATGTGGACGTATTTCCAATGTCACCGCGCTTTGCATCGGCTATGGTAAAGATGTTTTTTGGAATATAATCAATGGTTTTTTTCAATGATTCCCAGCCTTTTGGACCGTAGCATTCGTAAAATGCAATGTTCGGTTTATACGCAACTGCAAAATCTTTAGTGGCATCAATAATTGCTTTATTGAATTCAAAAATGGGATCTTCGGTCTCCAACAGATGAGGAGGAATTTTTGATAAATCAGTATCTAATCCTACACAAAGGAATGATTGTTTAATGCGAATTTGTTCAATAAGTTCTTTGCGCGTCATGCCGAAAATCAATTTTTATCAAAAGTAAACAAAGAAATAGTTTTTGCTTTAAGGAATCACGATTTGCTTCACACTTTTCGTGCGAACAGAAAAATAGCCTAAGCACCCACCTGAAAAATTCGAAGTTGGATTCGCCGGTGTGGCTCCTTGTTCATTTTGTTGAAGCGTATAGAAGTATTTGAAGACCGATTCGTCAATTCCGAACATTTCAACGTCTACAGTGTCGCCACTTTCAATTCCATCTGCGAAGATTGGTTCCATCATTAAATTCCCATCATTGTATGCGTCTTCTTGGATAAAAATTCCTGGTTTTAAGATATTGTTAGCAATGATGTTGAACTTATAATAATTATCAATCCCACCTGGATCTTGTCGCACGGGGACAAGTGCATTCAACGATGTAGGTCCAAAAGAAAAGGCAAATGTTTCAAGTGTGTCAATCACTACATTCTGCATCATTTTTCCGCTTGCAACAAATACTTCAGAAGCGATATTGACACTCAAAGAATAGGTTCTTCCTTCAGCGACTGGATAAGCAGTAGCTTCATAAATCCCAGGAGATACAAGCACCATTGTTTGAGAATTCCCCAAATCATCACTCAACACAACAATTGCATTATCTACAGTTGGCATAACTGAAGATGCGCTGAGATTTTGAGATTTAGTAATTGATACACGATGTGTTGTTTCGCCAAGTGTAACAAATCCTTCGATGACATATTGAGGATCTTTATCATTGATATCAACTTCAATGACCTTGGTACAAGAACTGATGATTCCAAGTAAAATGAAGAATATAGAAAGTCTAATAATTGATTTCATATCATTTAAATTTAAAATTGTAAGTAACCGAAGGAACCCATCTAAACAAGGAAGTCTGAACCGCTTCTGTCACATTGGGATTGTCTGCATTTTCTCTAAAAGTAATCGTAAATGCATTCTCTCTTCCGTATAAATTATAGATGGAGAAATTCCAACTACTTTCAAACTTTTCGGTATTTTTTCGCAACCAAGTTACGCCTAAATCCATTCTGTGGTAAGCTGGCATGCGGTAACCATTTCTTTCCGTGTATAAAAATTGTGTTGTTCCACCAACAGTATATTTTCCAGATGGGAATGTAACGGCATTTCCAGTGTAATAAACGAATAGTGCTGAAATCGAAAGTTTCGGTGTGATATCGTAAATACCTACAATTGATATGTCATGGGTTCTATCTTGCTTCGCAGCGTACCATGCACCATTATTGATTCCCTCTATTTTGCGTTCTGAACGAGCAAGAGTGTAACCTAACCATCCTGTAAATCGACCGCTTTTCTTCTTTAACATGAGCTCAACCCCATACGCGCGACCAATTCCATACAACAATTCGCCTTCAATTAATTCATTGGCTTGCGTATTGGCTCCATTGCGGTAATCAATCTGATTTAACATTGATTTATAATATGTTTCAATGCTCAATTCATACGTATTTTCTTTGAAATTTTTAAACCAACCCACAGAAACTTGATCTGAAATTTCTGGCTTTGTATTCAAACTAGAAGGAATCCAAAGATCTGTTGGAGAGGTCGTGGTTGTATTCGAAATTAAATGAATGTACTGCGCATTTCTTGAATAAGCTGCTTTGATTGAGGCTGATTTAGAATACAAATAACTCATTGAAACGCGTGGTTCTAAAATGGGATATGTTTTTACAAACGCATTGTTTTCGTAAACCATTGTGTCAAGCACATCGCCTTCATCTGAATAAGAATAAACGTTTTTTCCATTTCCAAGAAGTGAGAACGTGCTCAAACGAAGTCCATAACTTACTGTGAATTTTTCTGAAAGAGTCCAGTCGTTTGTGACAAAAGCCGCAGCCTCAAGTGATTTATTGGTTGTTAATTTAAGTGGATTAATTCCTGAACCTTCACTTGCATCAATTTGACCAGGTATAATTCCATGATGAATTGCGTTAATTCCGAAGCGAATTTTGTTGCGGGTATTCATGAAATATTGAAATTCTTGTTTGATGTTCACATCTTTAATTGAAGATTTGATATCAAAATTTACATCTTCATTTGAAATCCCAATCAAGTAATCATACGAACTGTAAATGACTGATGTATTTGAAAACAATTTATCGTTCACGATATGATTCCAACGCATGGTTCCGGTTGCGTTTCCCCAATTGATTCCGAAAGCATCACCTAAACCTAATTTATCACGACCGAAATATCCTGACATAAACACACGGTTTTTCTGATTAATACGGTAGTTTACTTTTGCATTTAAATCGTAGAAATAAAGCTTATTTTCCTTGAACTGATCTGTTGCTTTTAGAAACATATCGACATACGTTCTGCGACCAGAAATAAGAAACGACGCCTTGTCTTTTATGATTGGACCTTCCACATTCAAACGCGATGAGATGACACCAACTCCACCACTCACATTAAATCGCTTATTGTTTCCCTCGTTCATTTTAATATCCATAACGGAAGAAAGTCGTCCACCGAAATTCGCAGGTTGATTTCCTTTATATAAAACGGCGTCTTTGATGGCATCTGAATTGAACGTAGAAAAGAATCCCAATAAATGCGATGCGTTGTAAACTGGAGCTTCATCTAATAAAATTAAGTTTTGATCAGCTGCTCCACCACGAACATAAAATCCAGCATTCCCTTCCCCAGCACTTTTAACTCCAGGAAGCAATTGCATTGTTTTAATGATATCTTTTTCACCTAACAGAACGGGGATTTTCGCAATTGCAGCTGGATCAAGTCGCTCAACGCCCATGATTGGGTCGGTTAATTGTTGATCTAATTTTTTCGCTGTGACATTCACTTCTGCGAACTCTTTGATTTTTTCATTGGAGTTGACCAATTTGAAATTCAACTGTGTGTTTTTTGTTAAGTCGACAGTTTCTTCTTTTGCTTCATATCCGATTGTTACAAAAATAAAGGTGTAAGTTCCTGCTGGTAAAGTGATTGAATAAAAACCATATTCATTGGATTGAGTGCCGATGTTTTGGCCTTTCACTTTTATCGTTGCATTGATTAATTCTTCTCCTTTAGTAGAATCTGAAACAGTTCCACTCAAGGTAAATTTCTCTTGAGAGAAACTTGTAAAAGTTAAAAGAAGAAATAGGGTGAAGAGATATTTTTTCATGGTGCAAATATCGTTACACACATTGAACTGAATGATGAATTTTTGTTAAAAGGTTAAAAATGCTGATGAAAAAAACAAAAGGATGTCTACAAACGGATTTTCCCTAAAAAACTTCCTGACCTTTCAGTTTTTCTGCATTTTCTGCAAGCTTCAGCGAATCGATCATTTCCTTCATATCACCATTCATAAAAGCATTTAAATTGTAGATGGTTTTATTGATTCGGTGATCGGTAATTCTTCCTTGAGGATAATTATAGGTTCTGATTTTTGCTGATCGGTCACCCGTAGATACTAGTGTTTTTCTGTGAGCTGCACGTTCATTGTGAACACGATCCAATTCTGCTTGGTAAAGGCGAGAACGCAATACGGAAATTGCTTTTTCTAAGTTTTTATGTTGCGAACGACCATCTTGACATTCAACTACAGTTCCAGTAGGAATATGCGTCAAACGAATCGCCGATTCTGTTTTGTTAATGTGCTGTCCACCTGCACCTGATGCGCGGAAGGTATCTTTTCGCACATCGTTCATGTCTAGTTCAAAATCGACTTCTTCTGCTTCTGGTAATACTGCAACTGTAATCGCAGAGGTATGAACACGACCTTGTGATTCAGTCTCGGGAACACGCTGTACACGGTGAACGCCTGATTCAAACTTTAACATTCCGTAAAGTCCCAAGCCAGTGATTTCCATTGAAATTTCCTTGTATCCTTTCGTTGTCCCTTCGGAGGAGTTTAATATTTCGTATTGCCAGCCCATTTCTTTGAAGAACATGGTGTACATTCTGAAAATGTCTTCCACAAAGATACATGCCTCATCACCACCTGTACCTGCACGTAATTCCATAATGGCATTTTTGTCATCTTCAGGATCTTTTGGAATCAACATTAACTTGATTTCTTCTTCAAGAATCGGTCTACGCTGTTCCATTTCATCGATTTCCTCTTTCGCCATTTCGCGCATCTCAGAATCAGTCTCTAATTCGAGTAGTTCCTTTGAACTTTTTAAATTATCGATGAGGTTTTTATATTCTTTGTAAACGTTGTCAATTTCTTCTAAATCACGGTATTCTTTATTCAACTTCACATAGCGATCCATGTCGGAGATAATATCTGGATCGACGATTTTGGTTCCGACCTCAACGAATCGGTAATGAATAGCTTCTAATTTTGAAAGTAAATCTGACATTTCTGAAATTTAACGATGGCAAAGGTACGTTTTTTCTTCTTTAACATAGAGATTTAGAGAAAATGGAGAGCACAGAGATTTTATTCTTTTTCTTTAATTCAATCTCATCGTCAATGATTTATAGCTGTTTTTTGATTCAATTTTATTCATGACAGTTGCCCATTTATTCTTCGTCTAACGCCATCTTTTAAGTATTTGGAATTAAAATTCACCAATAGCCCAAGTTGACTTTTAGATAATTTAAGATAAGACACCAATTGAGCTTCATGAATTGGAAGTATTGTTTCGACGGATTTTAATTCTAAAATGACAGAATCATTGATTAACATATCTAGTCTGAAGCCTTTATTCAATTTTTTACCTTTAAAAAACAGTGGAACTTCAACTTGCCTTTGAACCTTTAGTCCATTTTCGACTAATACACTTTCAAGGCACTCTTCATAAATTGACTCCAATAATCCAGGTCCAAGTTCTTTGTGTACTTCTATACAACATTCAATAATATCATAAGTGAGTTGGTTATACTCCTCCAGTGAGTTCTTCATTTGTTTGGTTTTTACTTGAAGTTAATGAAAAAATCTAAGTAATTAAAACGCAAATAGAAGATTTTTCTGGATGTAATATTAAATTGTGAAACCTTTTTTAACACAGAGAGCGCGGAGCTTAGGGAGCTTTCACAGAGATGTATTCTTTTAAAATGTAAATCTCAGTGCTCTCTCTTTTTCTCAGAAAACTCTGTGTTAATTTTTTTTTGACAAAACATTTGACGTTG
>ERZ888423.2129-NODE-2129-length-15535-cov-6.995801_pt1 | contig 15535 bp, 13 predicted proteins | sample MGYA00520523_ERZ888423 | MGnify/ENA primary metagenome ERZ888423 (study PRJEB32303, sample SAMEA104408611) | aquatic metagenome | biome: Brackish water; feature: Pelagic; material: water | place: Baltic Sea | collected 2014-06-08T10:24:00 | depth 30,27 m ...
GGCAGTGCTCAGCCCCTCCCGCATAACCCTCGAATATAACGGAAAAATCCGGCCGCGGCCGGATCGGGAGAACGGTTTCGCGGGGGCAAGTGGCGGAGCGGATGGGTCTGACATCCAACGCTCTCTATTCTTCCGAACATAGAACTCACCGCGCGGCGGGCGATGTAAGGGCTCGTCTTGAAGCGCTTGAAGGGCGATCATTTTGTCATCCCCCGACGCTAAGCGACAGCCCTACCCCGCTCAAGCAAAGTTCCTCTGACATGACCCGCCAAGCCGCCTCATGTGGTCGAGATCTGCCACCGTCGGACAACACACGGAAATTCGGCCCGGAAGAACCTGGACGCCGGCCTCGCAGGTGTCTCACCAGGGATCGACGCAGCGAAGCGCCGCGGGACCAGCGCGGCGACACAACCAGGTGCGGGTTCCGGGCTACACGAGACCCCGTAGAAAGCTATGCTTATAGGTAATGAAATCTCTTTTCTCTTTTTCTGCTGCGTTTCATCGGGATCATAGAGAATGATGGCCCGGCACTTCTATTCGGGTGAAAGCCAAATTTTGGGAGGGACACTATGAAACTCGCTTCGATCACACTTTTCGTCGCTGCATTATTGCTGGGTAGCCCAGTCGCGGCACAGACTCTGCGTGCCCATACGACGGACGCGGGTTCGGCGCCCAACACCGTCACCAAGCTTGTTTCGCGGTACGCGGGAACCGAGGGAATCGATATCCAGGTCTCGGAAGGTCAGGTGATGACCCGGTCGATGTTCACCGTGGCGAATGGCGGCGCCGAAATCATTTCGGCGATCATCGGCCAATACGCCCGCCTGGCCACCGGGACCGGCCCCTTCGCGGACATGAGCACCGAGGCACAGGCGGCGGCGACACGTTTGCGGTCGGTGTTTTCGTTCCCGGTTGGTGCGACGCATATCCTGACCTGGGACGGCAACGGGATCGAATCCTTGGACGACATCGCCGGGCACCGGGTCTACACCGGGCCGGGCGGCGGCGGCGCGTCGGTCGACAACGAGGAACTGATCGAGATCCTGACCGGACTGCATGCCGGAACCGACTACGAGGCGGTGCGGATGCCCTGGGGCGAAGGGATGCAGGCAATGCGCGACGGGCAGGTGGACGTGATGTTCCGCATCGCCCCGGTCGGCGCCGCGATCATCCAGGAATTCGGATTGTCGCGTCCGATCAGGTTCCTGGGCTTCGACGAAGAGGATGTCGGGACCGCGGCCTTCGAAGCCTACATGTCGGTGCCCGGGCGCACCTTCATCGAATTGCCGCCCGGCACCTACGAGGGGCAGGTCAACCAGACGTCGCTGGAACTCGCCGGCTTTTCCGCGGCCATCGCCGTCAACGCCGACGTCGACGAGGACACGGTCTATCGGCTCACCCGGTCATTCTGGTCGAACCTTGCCGAAATCCAGGCGGCGGCAACCTTCATGCGCGCCGTGACGCTGGAGCATCCCTTCACCGCGCTGAACATGCCGCTGCATCCGGGCGCGATCCGCTACTACGAGGAGGTTGGCGTCGCCATTCCCGACGCGTTGCGCCCCTAATCCAGCAAGTGTGGGGCCCGGCGCCGCTCTGCGGAGCCCCTTGCATCCGGACTGCCGTGCCAGCACGGGGTTGCCCCATACAGGACTCGCCAGATGACCCTATACCCATCTCTGAAACGTCTTTCGCTGATCTTCGGTTTCGGCATGGCCCTCGTGGGGGTGCTGAATGCTTTTCCCAGCATCTTCGGCTTGCCGACGCCCGGGCCTTACCCCGCGATCGTCCTGCGTCCGGCGATCTTCTTTGCCTGCGTGCTGGTCTTCGTGCTCAACAGCCCGTTCGGCGAGGTGCTGGGCAAGCGTTTCGGCCCGATCGGCACGCTGGCGGGTTTCGTCGCCGACGGGGCGGTCGTCACGATCATGGCGTTGGCCAGCTGGCGGTTCTACGTGGTGATGACGATCCTCGACTCGCGGCTCTATTTCTTCAGCGCCTTTGACGCCTGGCTCGCGGTCGGCGCGGCCTTCTGTGTGGTCTACCTGTGCTGGCGCGCCTGGGGCACACCGCTGGCGCTGGTGGCGTTGGCGCTTCTTCTGTATTTCTTCACTTCGGATTACTGGCCCGGGTTCTTCAACCGGGTGCCGCCGGACTTTGTCGAAGGGGCGAGCACCACCTTCTGGTACGGGCTCGGCGCCGGCATCCTGGGCAGCATCACCGCGACCATGATCCTGACGGTCTTCGTGTTCATCGTCTTCGGCCAGGTGCTGGAGGGGACCGGCGCCGGCATGTCGCTGATCCGCGTCTCGTTCCGGCTGACCCGGCGCTTCCGGGGCGGGCCAGCGCATGCCGCCATCGTTGCCTCGGGCCTGTTTGGCACCATGTCGGGCAATGCCGTGGCCAACGTCGTCGGCACCGGCGTGCTGACCATCCCGATGATGAAACGCAACGGCTTTCCGGCTCATTTCGCCGGTGCCGTCGAGGCCACGGCTTCGAGCGCCGGCCAGATCATGCCCCCGGTGATGGGGGCGGCGGCGCTGGTGCTGGCGGATTTCGTCGGCGTCTCGTATTTGACCGTGATCACCGCGGCGCTGGTGCCGGCGCTGCTATATTACTTCAGCCTGTTTGCCGCCGTGGTCTTCGAGGCGCGCAAGCTGAACATTGGCCGCTCGCCCGAGATGGATGCCGAAATGCGCATGCAGGCGCAGGACCTGCTGAACCTGGTGATGGTCTTCGTGCCGGTGGCGGTGATGGTTGTCTGCCTGAAGGTCGGCTTCTCGGCCGCCGGCGGGGGGATCTTCGCGCTTGCCTCCAGCGTGTTGCTCAGTTTCGTTAGCCCCGACGTGCGGCGCAACCCGATGGTGCTGCTTCAGGCCTTTGGCGCGGGCGGCGTGGCTTTCGCCAACATCATGATGGCTGTCGGGGTAATCGGCATTGTTGTCAGTGTGCTGGGCGCGACTGGCTTGCCCACCGATTTCGCCAACCTTGTCAGCCAATATACCGGAGGGGCGCTGTTCTGGACGCTGTTGGCGGCCATGGCTGCGTCGCTAGTGCTGGGCATGGGCATGCCGACGCTGCCCGCGTATCTGACCATCGCGCTGATCCTTGGGCCCACGCTGCGCCACTTCGGGCTGAGCGAACTGTCGCTGCACCTGTTCGTGCTCTACTACGGTGTCGCGTCCTCGATCACGCCGCCGGTGGCGCTGACCGCCTATGCCGCCGCCTCGATCGCCGGTTCGCCGCCGCTGAAGACCTCGATCTGGGCGTACAAGGTCGGTCTGGTGAAGTTCATCATTCCCTTCGTCTTCGTCTACAACCCGGTGTTGCTGTTGGTTGACGAAGGGGGCTTCAACATGGTCAGCCTGATCGACATCCTGTTGCGAACGATGCTGGCGATCTTCCTGATCTCCTCGGCGCTGACCGGTTTCGACCAGCGTCGCCTGCACGCGGTCGAGATTGCCTTGCGTCTTGCCGCCGCCATAACCGTTCTGTGGACCGATCCCCTGGTGCACTGGCCCGGCGTGGCGGTCGGGTTGGCGCTCTTCGCTGTGCACTGGGCCTCTGTCCGGCGCGCGCAAGGGGTCTGATCGGGGGATGCTGACGCTGCACCACATAGGGATCACCACCCGCAACCTCAGACGGCTGGAGGCGTTCTATCGTGATCATTTCGGCGCCCAGGTAGTTCGGCGCGGCGGCTGGCCGGGCGGGCAACAGGGGTTCGACCAGTGCATGGGCCTGCACGACAGCGCGGTGCGGATCGTGCTGCTGCGCTGCGGCGCCGCGCATCTGGAACTGTTCGAATTCACCCGGCCGCAGACGCTGCCCGCGGCCGAGGCGTCGGTGGCGCGGGAAGGGCTGACGCATCTCGCCTTCCAGGTCAGCGATTGCCGGGCCGAATACGCCCGGCTGTCGGCGGCCGGCATGCGATTCAACGCGCCGCCGCTGCTGACCCCTGTCGGCGCCTGGTTCACCTATGGCCATGACCCTGACGGCAATATCGTCGAGCTGATCCAGCCGCCGCCGGGCGACTGATGCGCGGCAGGCGGCCGGTCAGAACACGATCGTGCGCAGGTCGTGGCCGATGGTCAGCGGACCATCCCAGGTGGTACGCACCAGCGCCTCGAAATCCGCGGGGCCGGTCTGCGGGTCGTCGCTGGGAGTGAAATGCTGCACCACCAGACGCTTGACGCCTGCCGCGCTGGCGATCCGGCCGACATCGTCGCCGAAGGTGTGGCCGGCGATCATGTGCTCCATCAGATTCGGCTTGATGGCGCTGAGGCGGGCGCACATGCGCTCGGTCCCGGCGCGGTGCATGACCTCGTGAACCAGGATGTCGGCCCCCCTGGCGAAATCGGCCAGCGGCGGGAAATAGCGGGTGTCGGCCGAGAACACCACGGTCTTCGACTCGGTTTCGAATTTCAGCGCGTAGCAATCGGTCACCGGCGGGTGCGGCACGCGCAGCGCCGTGACCCGCACCCTGTCGTCCTGCATCACCAGCCCTTCGGCGAACTCGAGACAGGGGAACATGCCCCGCGGATCGGCCTGGCCTTCGTCGGCCATGCGGATGCCGACGTCATAGGCCATCGCCTGAAAGAACAGGTCAACCGTGCGGGCCAGCGGCGGCGGTCCGAAGATCGGGATCTCGCGGCGTGGCGACGAGGTCCAGATCGTGTGCAACAGCGGTCCCAGTTCAAGGACATGGTCGGAATGATGGTGGGTGATGAGGATGGTATGCGCCTCGGCCAGCGTGAAGCCGGCCTCGACGAACTGCCGCGTCACGCCCAGCCCGGCATCGACGATATAGGGCCGCCCGCCTAGCTGAAGCACCGACGACGAGGGCCAGGACGAGCCTTTCGACAGACGCGGCCCTCCCTTGGTGCCCAGCAGGATCAAACGGTCATCGGTCATGGTTCTTCATTCTCCCTTGCGTGGCGTCGTGGTCGCGGCGAGCGCCAGGGGTCGGGACGTCGCGATTGACTCCCCGAAGCCGGCCAGCGGTTCGCCGGGCGTGCGGCCTCAGGCCTGGTCCGGCTCGCGATAGTCCAGCGGTGTCGCTTGCCAGCCTTCCCAACGCCGCTGCCAGTAGAGATTGTGCAGCGCCGTCGTCACCGGGCCGACCCCGCCGGCCAGCCGCTGCCCATCGACCGCCGCGACCGGCAGGATGCCGCCGGCGCTTGAGGTCAGGAAGGCCTCGTCGGCCTGCTTGAGCATGTCGACGGTCACTTGCGTGCTTTCGACCTTCAGGCCGAGGCCGGCGCACAGCGTCAGCGCCGTTTTCCGGGTGATGCCCTCGAGGCAGCCAAGATCGGGCGTCAGGACCCGCCCGTCCTTGACGATGAAGACATTCGAGCCCGGCGATTCCGTGAGCGCGTCGTGACCGTCGGTCAGGACGCTCCAGTTGGCGCCGTTTTCGCCCGCCTCGAACAGCGACATCGCCAGGTCTAGCGAGCAGAAGTTCTTGGCCCGCGGGTCCACCGCGTCCGGCGGGATGCGAATGTGGTCGCGCGAAACCCACAGGTTGATGCCCGCCTCGCGGTCGGCCGCCCCCTTGATGAAGACATAGGGAATCACGAAGCCGTAAAACCGGTTCTCGAAGCGGTCGGGATACAGCCGGTCAGAGGCCAGCGCCGGGTTCGGTCCGCGCGTCACGCACCACCAGACATAGGCGTCCTTCAATCCCGTCGCCCGCACCATGTCGGTCAGCGCCTGCGTCTCGGCGTCGCGGCTGCCCAGCGGGTTGGTCAGTTGCATCCGCGCACAGGACCGCGCAAAGCGCTCTTGATGGGCCGCGAGGGCAAAGAACTGCCCGCGGCTGACGGTGACCACGTCATAGACCGCGTCCGCGCGCATGAAGCCGAGGTCAGTCACCGGCACCCGGGTCTGCGCCAGCGGCACCACGCGCCCGTCGAGATGACCGGCGCCAGCTACGAATTCGGGCGCATGCGCTGCGCGGCGGTGGTTGGGGTGGTTGGCGACGATTTCTTCAACCGGCGTGAGCATCGGTAACCTCCTCTGAACTGTCGACCTCGAGCGCATCGCCTTCGGTCCAGACCACACCCGCGCTGGCGGGATAGAGGTCGGAGACTCGGACGGCGCTGAACGCCTCCCATTGCACGAGCTCGTTCAAATCGCGGATTTCGGCGTCGAACAGGATGTTGTGGATATCGTCGCGGTCGTATTCCAGAATTCGCGCGTATGAAGCGAGTTCGTTGACGAAACGGATGGAGCGATCGTCCTCGTCCATGCCGATCCCCTCGATGCCATGCGGCATGCAGATGGAATGCACGATCAACGCGGTATTCGACGCTTCCAGCCGGTGCGCGTCGCCCATCGCCCAAGTGCGCTCGATCACGTCCGCATCAGTCAGCGCCGAGGCCCAGACCTGTTCGACCGTCATGGCCGCCGGATCGACCCGGTACTCGACCCCGCGCGAGAAGGATTTCTCGAACGGCAGGCGCGGCTGGCCGGGGCGGGCCTGATAGATGCCGTTGTCAAACATCACGATGGTGCCTTCCGAGGTCACCCGCGGGTTGTGACCGTGCCAGGGCCAGCGGAAATTCGCGCCGACCGGGGTCAGCAGCTTTGCCGCCAGGTCGGGCCGCCAGTTGCTGTGATCGCCCAGGATCCAGCGGATCTCGCCGCTGGCGCGGTCGACGCCGACCACCGCGTCCTGCAAGCGCAGCGACACGATCACCTGATCGTTGGCCGCGTCGTAGCTGACGCCGTTGCAATGCGTCCAGTCGCCATGGTTGGGAAAGCCACGCACGTGCCAATAGGCGTCGAGCGCGTCATAGCCGATGCGCTGGGTATCGAGATGGTCGAAGCTGTCCCAGCTCCAGACGATCTCGCCGCTGGGCGTGAACTCGACGATCTTGTCACCGACGACGTGGCGATCGGCCCGGCAGGTATCGGGCTCGTGCACCGAGGCCGGCCAATCCTTGACCAGCCGCGAATGGCCGGAAACGGCAAGGAAATTCCCGTTCGGCATCTGGTGCGGCTGATGATGCAGGCTTTGCACGTCGACCGGGATGGCGCCGTCCATCGCTCCCTGCGGGCGGCGCGCGGCGTAAAACGCGCGCACCGTCTCGCCCTGAAGATCGATCTCGCGCGAGCAGAACTCGGTGTCGTGCACGAACAGGTTGCCCGAGGCCAGCCGGTGCAGGCCGGCGGGCCGGTTCGGCATCCGGCGCATCCAGCGAATGCGGGCCAGATGGTCGATGGCGATCAAGAGCCCCCAGCTCGTGGTGAAGCGCCGCTGCGCCGGGCTAAGATCGCCAACCCGGCCATGCACGCGACGGCGGATGGACAGGAAGGTAAAGCGCCCGGCCATCCGCTCGGGCGTGGCGTGGTGCAGCCTTATTGGGGGCCGTTCCAGCGGGTTGGCGGGGGCATCGACAGGCGTGAAATGTAGCGGTTCGCCCCAGGTGCGGACGCCGCCATGGCCGAGGATCTGCACGGTGATCGTCGCGGTCAGGTCGGGCAAGAACCCGAGCAGCAGCAAGGGGCTGTCCGAGGCCGGAAAATCGAGGGTCCATTGCGCCTCGCCCTGGGCGATCCGCACGCGGACCCGGCGGGCGCCATAAGCGCGCACCTTCAGCCAGGCGCAGAGCGGCACTTCGGCGGCGGCGGGCGACACCGCGGGCGCGGCGAGAAACGACAGGTCGGCCATCACGGGGTCTCCGGTGCGGTGTCGGGCGCGCGGCCGGTGGCGCGGGCCAGAATTGCGGCGGCCGGGGCGATCGGCGTGTCCCCGGCAAAGGCGACGAAATGGTCCGGGCGAATCAGGATGAGGCGGGCCTGCCAGCGTGCCGTGCTGTCGCACAAAGGTGTCTCGATGATCGTCAGGGGTACGCCCTGTGCCGCGGCGGCGGCGGTGAAGTCCGCCACCGCGGCCGGATTGCCGCCCAGGCTGATCAGCGTGAAGCCGTCCGAGAGCCGGTCAAAGACGCTTTCGCCATCGGCCAGGGCGACCGGCGACAGGTGGTGCCCGGCGCGGGCGCGATGCCGGTGCTCGCCCACCGCCCCGGACCGGCCCTCGCCGCCCCAGACGACGGGCGAGCCCGCGTAATTGGGCAGAAAGCGGCTGACCTCGGGATCGCCGCCGGCGGCGCGGGCGTTCCAGGCGGCTTCGAATTCGGCGCGGTCACGCGCGGGGTCGTGGGCGGCGGTGAAGGCGCGGTCGTCCTCGATCATGCGGGCGATGAAATGGTCGCGCGTGTCGGCAAAGACCGAGTGGCGTTCGGCGCCATAGCTGTCCAGTAGCGCGCCGCTGCCCCAGCCCTGAACTTCGGCGGCCAGCTTCCAGGCCAGGTTGCGCGCGTCCTCGAACCCGGTGTTGATGCCAAAACCGCCATAGGGCGGGTGAACATGCGCTGCATCCCCGGCGATGAAGACCCGTCCGGCGCGATAGCGGTCGGCCAGCGCAAAGCGCAGGTTCCAGAACCCGATGTAGTGAAATTCCTTGGCGAAGGGCTGCCCGACCACGCGTTCTAGCAAAGCGTCGAAGGCCGCCTGATCCTCGCCGGCGGAATCGGGCACGGGGGCGTGGAAGAACCAGGTCCCCTCGGCATCCACCCGGCCGAAGAACTGCCAGTAGCCTTCCAGCGCCGGGTTCATCACGTTCAGGAACGCCTTGGCGCCCCTTTCGGGACCCAGCAGGCGGTCGAATTCGGGCGAGCGAAAGACGATCAGGGCCATGCGCTTGCCGCGGTCGTCCTCGGTCTGGGTGATCCCGGCGAAGCCGCGCACCTGCGAGCCCGCGCCATCGCAGCCGACCACCCAGGGCGCCGAGAGGCGCTCGGTTGCGTCACTGGCGGTCTGCCGGATCTCGACCTCGACGCGATCGGCGGCTTGCGTCAGCCCGGTCACCGTCCAGCCAAGGCGGATGTCGACCCCCGGCACCTGCGCCGCGCGCTCGCGCAGCACGCGCTCGGTGTCGTATTGCGGCAGGCGTTCGTTGTCGGCGCCGTAAAAAGCGCGCACATTGCTGCGATTGAGCCAGTCGTGGGCGTATTCGCCCAGCAGCGTGCCATAGACCACGGCGCCCGAATTGCCGAAGGAATCCGGGATCGGCGAGGCCGCGCGGATCTGTCGCGACACGCCCCAGCGGCGAAAATGCTCGCCGGTGCGCTGGGTCATGTTCTGACCCTTGGGAATGTTCTGCAAACGTGTGTGTCGTTCGATCACCAGGCAGCTCAGACCGCGCTGTCCCAGATCGATGGCCAAGCCTACGCCGACCGGGCCCCCGCCACAGACAATCACATCACATCCAGACATGCGCTCCCCCCGGTTGGTCTGCAGGCCGCCATCACGACGGGGGAATGCTAGGCAAGACCAAAGGAGAGACCAAGCCGGGTTGCGTTTAACCCTCCTATCAGATCTGCTTATGCCTCGTTCGCACTTGCCGGCATCCGCCAGCCCAGCTCGCCCTCGGCGATCGCCTGGTCGACGACCTCGATCACCCCGGCGCGAACCACTGCTTCGGCCTTGCTCATGCGTTCGACGCGCGGGCCGGCAAGATGGATGCAGCGCACCAGCGTCGGCAGGTCGATCCGGCGAACAGCGCAGGTGCCGTCAGCCAGTTCGTCGGCGTAGATCGCGGTAGGGGTGAGCGTGATCTTCTGTTGCTGCATGACAAAGACACGGCGCAGGAACATGGACTGGATCTCGATGCCGTCCTGCAATTCCAGACCGCGCTCGACCAGCGCAAGCTCAACCTTCTGCCAGGATGCAGGATTGCGGCGGTCGTAGACCAGCGGCAGCGTGACCAGAACCTCCAGGGGCACCGGGTCGGGCAGCGCGCGCATCAGATCGGCGCGGCCAACCAGTGAGAATTCCTCAAGGAAAAGCGGAATCGTCTCGCTATCACAGGTGTCAAGCTCATGATCGGTGAAGGTGAAGTCGCTGTTGCCGGCCTCCCATTCGCGGTCGATCTCGGCGACCTGACCTTCGAGAAACAGCATCGAGACGCTGTTGTGCTTTTCGTTGCAAAGCGCCATCAGCCGCGGCACCAGGAACTTGGCCAGCGAATGCGTGACACCGATTCGGACCGCGCCGGTGCCCTCGACCCGGAACCGGTTCAGCGCGCGGCGGGCGTTTTCCAGTTCGTGCAGCACCCGATCCGCGTGCTCGTAAAGCGCTTGACCGGCGGGCGTGGGCCGGACGCCGCGCGAATGCCGGGTCAGCAGTTTCAGTTCCAGCGCCTCTTCCAGGCTGCGGATCTGCATGCCGATGGCCGGCTGCGACAGGTTGAGCGTGGCGGAGGCAGCCGACAGGCTGCCGGCATTCACCACCGCGTGAAAATACTTGAGTTGCCTCAGATCCATGACGCCCCCGATTTCCAACTATAAGTACGAGTTTCTGCTCGACTAAGCAATTCGACTTTGTGCTATGCCCCGCGCGCCTTCATTCTAACGCCAGATTCCGAGGGAGAGCCGCATGCGAACCGCACACAACTACATCCGCGGAGACTGGGTCGAGGCCGCATCGGCGCCCGACCTGCACGACAGCATCGACCCGGCGACCGGCGAGCTGGTGGGGCAGGCGGCACCGGGCACTGCCGCGCTGGCGGAAGCGGCGGTGATGGCCGCCCGCCACGCCTTCGAGACGACGGGCTGGGCTGGTGACATGCGCCTGCGCTTCCGCGTGCTGATGGCGATGGGGCAGGCGCTCGACGCGCGCAAGGCGGAACTTGCCGACCTGCTGGTGCGCGAGAATGGGAAGATGCTGGGGCAGGCGCTGCACGAAATCGGCGCCGCCGCGAACGAATGCTCCTACTATGCCGGTCTTGCACGCAACGTCTTCGGCCGGACGCTGGAAAGCGCGCCGGGCAATTTTTCGTTCCTGACGCGCGAGCCGGCGGGGGTGGTCTCGGTGATCGTGCCGTGGAATGCGCCGGTCACCTTGCTGATCCGGTCGCTGGCGCCTGCCCTTGCCGCGGGCTGCACGACGGTCATCAAGCCGGCGCCGCAAACGCCCCTGATCAATGCCGCGATCATGGAATGCATCGCATCGATCACGGAACTTCCGCCGGGCGTGATCAATTCGGTCAACGAGAACGGCATCGAGGTCGGCACGGTGCTAGCGTCGCACCCCGAGATCGACGCGATCACTTTCACCGGGTCGTCGCGCACCGGCAAGATCGTCATGGCCAAGGCTGCACCGACAGTGAAACGGCTGTCGCTGGAACTGGGGGGCAAGTCGCCTGCCGTGGTCTTTGCGGATGCCGATATCGACGCCGCCGTGGCCGAGATCCGGCGCTGCGCCATCGTCCTGAACGGGCAGATGTGCACCGCCATCAGCCGCGTGCTGGTGGACCGCGCGATCGAGGCCGAGTTTGCCGCCAAGCTGACGGCTGCCTTTGCCTCGGTGCGCCTGGGTCATGGTCTGACGCCGGGTTCCGAACTGGGTCCGCTGATCGACGCCGCCAGCCGCGACCGTGTGATGTCGGTGATTGAACGCGCCGAGGACGAAGCCGAGATGCTTTTGCGCGGGCGACAGGGCACCGGCGAGCTGACGCGGGGCTTCTTTGTATCGCCCACGGTATTCCGGTGTCGAGATATCGACAGCCCCCTGATTCAGGAGGAACACTTCGCGCCCATGGTGTCTCTTGAGCCGTTCGACGACGAAGCCGATGCGATCAGATTGGCCAACGGGACGCGCTTTGGCCTCGCCGCCAGCGTCTACACACGCGACCTGAACCGCGCAATGCGCGTCAGTCGCAAGATCCGAATGGGCTCGGTCTGGTTGAATTGTCACAACCGTCAGATGGCCGAGGTCGAGACCGGGGGCTTTCGCGAAAGCGGCATCGGCCGGTTGCATGGGCCCGAGGCGATGAACGATTTCCTCGAGACCAAGCACATCTACCTGGAGTCAGAGGCGTCATGAGCCTGATTCAATACCTGTCGCGCATCCAGTTCGACTTCGATGCGATCGACCTTTTGGCGGACGAGATCAGCGCTTTGGGCCTGCGCCGGCCGTTGCTGGTGACGGATCGCGGAATCGAAGCCTCGGGCATTCTGGGACGCGCCCTGCACGCGGCGCATCCGCACAAGCCGATGGTTTTCAGCGGCACCACCGAGAACCCGACCGAGGCCAATCTGGACGCCTGTCTGGCTTTGTGGGCCGAGCACGGATGCGACGGCGTGATCGCGCTGGGCGGCGGCTCGGCGCTGGATCTGTCAAAGGCGGTCGCGCTGCTGACCAGCCATGGCGGGCGCTTCGCCGACTACGACGTCAAGACCGGCGGATCGGCCAGGATCGGCAAGGTCTCGCCGCAAATCGCCATTCCGACGGCCGCCGGAACCGGGGCCGAGATCGGCCGCGCGTCGGTTATGTCGCTGCACGACGGACGCAAGTGCGTCGCCGTCAGCCTGAAGATGGTGGCCGATACGATCATCGCCGACCCGGGGTTGACCCTGAGCCTGCCTCCGCGACTGACGGCGGCGACGGGCATCGACGCCTTGTCGCATGGAATAGAGAGCTTTCTCAGTCCCAGCTACAACCCGCCGGCCGATGCGATCGCTCTGGATGCCGTGGCGCGGACAGCGCGTTCGCTGCGGCGCGCGACCGAAGTCGGCAGCGACCGCGAGGCGCGCCGCGAGATGATGATGGGCGCGCTTGAGGGCGGGATGGCGCTGCAGAAGGGGCTTGGTGCCGCGCACGCGATGGCCACGCCACTGGGCGAGGCGCATTATCACCACGGCACGCTGATCGGCATCCTGTTGCCCCATGTCGTTGCCTGGAACCGTCCCTTCAGCGAGGACCGCATCGCCCGGCTGGAGCAGGCGACGGGGGACGGGCGCCCGCTGGAGCGGTGGCTTAGCGATCTTGTCGGTGACCTGGGCTTGCCGCAGACCCTTTCGGCCCTGGGCGTGCACTCGGCGGACCTGCCGTCGATCGCCGTCAAGGCCGCCAAGGATCACCTGACACTGACGAACCCGCGCCCGACCGGCGCTGACGACTATGGCACCCTGCTGCTGGAGGCGATGTGATGTCTTACGCGCGGCCCAATGACAAGCCCGACGCGGCGACCTTGATCGCCATGCACCGCCAGATGTTGCTCATTCGCCGTTGCGAAGAACGGCTGGAGCGTGACGTGAAGGCCGGCAACACGCCGGGCCAGGTGCACCTGTCCACAGGGCAGGAGGCGGTACCCGTCGGGCTTTCGGCCCATCTGGATGACGGCGACAAGATCACATCGACCCACAGGGGCCACGGACATTTCCTGGCCAAGGGCGGCGATCCGCAGGCCATGTTTGCCGAAATCTATGGCATGGCCGAAGGGGTGTGCGGCGGCATGGGCGGCTCGATGCATGTGGCTGATGTCTCGAAAGGCATTCTTGGCGCGAATGGCATCGTCGGCGCCGGTCTCGCCATTGCGACCGGGGCCGCCTTCGCGATCAAGCTCGACGGCAGTGACCGTCTGGCTGCGTGCTATTTCGGCGATGGGGCTGCCAATCAGGGTGTGCTGATGGAGTGCCTGAACATCGCGTCGCTCTGGTGCCTGCCGCTGCTTTTTGTGTGTGAGAACAACGGCTATTCGGAGTTCTCGCCCTCGAACACCGTCACCAGCGGCCTCATCGCCGACCGTGCGCGGCCCTTTGGCGTGCCGGTCCGCAATGTCGACGGCAACGATGTGGCGGCAGTCTGGCAGGCGGCGTTGTGGGCGACAGATCATGTCCGCGCAGGCCGCGGCCCGGTCTTTCTCGAAGCGCGGACCTATCGTCATTCCGGCCATTTCTCGGCCGAGCCGCTGGTCCTGGACGCGCCTTACCGCCCGGCCGGTGAGTTAACCGAATGGCTGCAAAAGGACCCGCTATTGATTTCGGCGCGTGCGATCGAGGCTGCGGGCCACGCCAGCGCCGCTGATCTGGCACGAATGGACGCCGAGGTGACACAAGCGGTGACCGAGGCCGCAGAGGCCGGGCTGCAGGGAACCGCGCCCGCCGGGGATGCGGCCGGTCGTTTGATGTTCGTCGATCGGGAAGGAAACGCGTGATGGTCCGGAAAAGGTTCATTCAGGCCATCAACGAGGCGCTGTTCGAGGAAATGACTCGCGACCCCAAGGTCATCCTGATCGGTGAGGACGTCGAGGCCAGCATCTTCGGGGATACGCGCGGCCTTCACGCCGCCTTCGGGCCCGACCGCGTACGCAACACCCCGATTTCCGAGGCGACGCTGACCGGCATGGCGGTGGGTGCCGCGGCCTCGGGATATCGGATCGTGCTGCATATGATGTTCGCCAATTTCATCTACACGGGCTTTGACGCCATCGCCAACCAGATGGCCAAGATGCGGCTGATGACCGGCGGGCAGGTCTCGTTGCCGATCACAGTCATTGCCAGTTATGGCGGCGGGCGTTCGACGGCAGCGCAGCATTCGGACACGCCCTATCCCCTGCTGATGAACCTCGGTGGCATCAAGGTCGCGGTGCCAGCCCACCCCGCCGACGCCAAGGGATTGCTGAAATCGGCCATTCGCGGCAATGACCCGGTGTTCTTTCTTGAGCCCGGCGGCCGGGGGGGCGAAATGGGCGACGTTCCCGAGGACGACGTAACCGTGCCGTTCGGGGTCGCAAACCATTTGTCCAGCGGGGATGATGTGACGCTGGTCACCATGGGGTCCTGCGTCAAGATGACCGTGCAGGCGGCGAAGACCTTGGCCGCCGAGGGGATCGCCGCGGACGTGCTCGACGTACGGACCCTGGTGCCGCTGGACCAGGTGGCGATCCTCGGCTCGGTGGCAAGAACCGGGCGGTTGATCGTGGTGGATGAAAGTCGCGATTCGTGCTCTGCCGCCAGCCAGATCGCCGCGATCGTTGCCGATAGAGGGTTTGCCACGCTACGCGCGCCGATTCGCCGCGTGACGGTGCCGGATACTTCTATGCCGTACGCTCCGGCCTCGGAACGGCCGCTCCTGCCAAGTGCGGAGCGCATCGTCGATGCCGCGCGTGACCTGCTGCGGGCAACGACTGCAAGGAGAACGCAATGAAAGTGAAGCTGAAACTGGCCCGCGTTGGCATGAACATGGAGGAGGGCACGATCATTGCGTGGCACCTCACTGTCGGGGATTCCTTCAAGGCAGGCGATGCGCTCTACGATGTCGAAACCGAGAAGGTGACCAACGAAGTCGAGGCTCCCGGCGACGGCCGCCTTCTGGAAATCCTTGTTGCAGAAGGCGAGATCGCGCTGGTAGGGCAAGAGGTGTGCATCGTGGAAAGCCTTTGACCAGTGCTGTGAGACCAACTCGAACGCGTTTCAGTTTGTGGGCCCCCTCCTCGTCAGTTCACGCAGAGACCACGCCACTCGGCGAGAGCGGCGGCGCGAACGCAAGCGGGCCCGCGAGTGGCGCACGCCGATGCCGGAAGTGGCGCATCTCACTGCGGGCGATCCAAGGTTGCGGTGCGGATCAGGGGGCAGATCAGACGCGCTCGAATTGGTCGCGTAAAGTGAAGCAAATGGTCTCTGAGCCTCCCCATCTGAATTGGTCCACCGTTATGTTTAGGAGACGGAGGACAAGGAATGGCGAACAAGCGGCA
>ERZ888423.2131-NODE-2131-length-15528-cov-22.175596_pt1 | contig 15528 bp, 15 predicted proteins | sample MGYA00520523_ERZ888423 | MGnify/ENA primary metagenome ERZ888423 (study PRJEB32303, sample SAMEA104408611) | aquatic metagenome | biome: Brackish water; feature: Pelagic; material: water | place: Baltic Sea | collected 2014-06-08T10:24:00 | depth 30,27 m ...
GCCATCCACTCGCGTAAAGCCGACACCACAATCTCGCGACCAATAATCACGCAGGCGGCCAACGTGAACAGCAGGGTATCATGACGCTCCACCAGCAAAACCAGAGCGATAGTGACCATCAATTTGTCCGCCACCGGGTCGAGAAAAGCGCCAAAGGCTGTCATCTGACCAAGCCGTCGAGCGAGATAACCATCCACCCAATCGGTTATCGCTGCAAAGGCAAAAATCCCCGCTGCAAACAGCAAATGATTTTTGAACGGCAGATAGAACACCACCACCAGCACAGGGATGAGCAGAATCCTCAAAATAGTCAATGCATTAGGGATTGTGATAGGCAACTGTTTCGATATCCTTTCAGACAATTACAAGTGTCACTTTTAAACGGGGAGTGCCGCCGTTAGCCCAGTTTAACCCAAGCGCACACCTTGATTCAAATACGGTATCTGATCCGTGCCTGCTGCTGCAAACGTCCCAGACCAATCCTAACAATAAGCAGTTTACCCATTGTGTAGATGGTCGTAGATCTGTTGTGCAATCGCCGCGCTAATACCCGAAATCTTTTTCAATTCATCAATATTGGCATTCTGTACACCTTGTGCACTGCCAAAGTGACGCAGCAGTTCACGGCGGCGCTTAGCACCCACACCGGGAATGTCCTGCAACGCTGAACGCTGGCGGGCTTTATCACGCCGGCCACGGTGACCGGTAATAGCAAAGCGGTGCGCCTCATCACGTATATGCTGTATCAAGTGCAGGGCGGGATGGTCTGGTGGCAACTGTATCTGCTCACCTGTCTCGCCGTTAATTAACGTTTCGAGTCCGGCCTTGCGCGTGACTCCCTTTGCGACACCGACAACCTCAACCCCAGAAACCTGCAGGTCGTTAAGGACTGACATGGCCTGAGCAACCTGGCCCTTACCCCCGTCGATCAGAAGGACATCAGGCATTTTGGCCTCTGTGGTCTTAAGCCTTTTATAACGACGCTCAAGAGCCTGGTGCATTGCGCCGTAGTCATCGCCGGGCGTGACGCCCTCGATATTGAAGGTACGGTAGTCGACCTTGCGTGGGCCATGTTGATCAAACACAACACACGAAGCGACTGTCGCCTCGCCAGAGCTATGGCTGATATCAAAACACTCCATGCGTTCTGGCAGCTGCGACAAACCCAACAAATCCTGCAAGGCCTGCAGCCGTCCCAGCATGGTCTGGCGTCCGGCCAAATGCGCGGTGAGATTGGTTTCGGCTGTTTGCTGTGCCAGCATCAACCATTGAGCGCGTGATTCACGCACCCGACTGCGTAACTTCACCTTTCGTTCAGCCTGCACCGAGAGTGCCTGGGCGATTATATCGGCGCTGTCTGGCTCTGCATTGACAATAATTTCTGCCGGGATCGCTCTGCCCAAGCCGAGATAAAACTGTGGGATAAATGCCGCCAGCAGTTGTTCTACGCCCTCCTGTAGCTTTAGCGGAGGGTAATACGTTTTACTGCCTAGCACCCTCGCCTCTCGTACAAACAGCACCTGCACACACGCTCGCCCATGTGACGCAGCAGCTGCAATGATATCCAGATCGCCACTGACTCCCTCGATACCCTGACTCGCTTGTACGTGCTGCAAATGACCAATCTGATCGCGATATATTGCCGCTTTTTCGTAGGACAGTTGCGCTGCAGCTTGCTCCATATCGTCTGCCAGTCGAACCATCAGTTGCTGAGATTTCCCACTCAAAAATAAACTCGTACTTTCAACTTGTTGGGCGTAGTCCTCCTCAGTCACAAGATCTACGCAAGGTCCGCTGCAGCGTTCTATCTGGTATTGCAGACAGGGGCGTGATCGATTCTTGAAATAACTATCTTCGCACTGCCGCACTTTGAATACTTTTTGCAGAAAATGCATAGATTCGCGCACTGCACCGGCGCTGGGATAGGGCCCAAAGTACTGGCCCTTGCGTCTCTTGGCGCCACGGTGCATGGCAATTCTCGGGAAGTCATCGTCACTGGAAAGAAAAATATAGGGATAAGATTTGTCGTCGCGCAGCAGCACATTGTAAGGCGGTTGCTGTGTCTTGATCAGGTTATGTTCCAGTAACAGCGCATCGACTTCAGTCGTTGTCACGGTCACCTGAATATCCTGAATCTTAGCCACAAGAGCCATCGTTTTATCCGTCAGGCCACTGGCCCGAAAATAACTCCCCACACGGTTTTTTAAATTTTTAGCCTTGCCCACATACAACAGTCCACCCGCATCATCGTACATCTGGTAGACACCCGGCCGTGTCGTGAGCGCATTGACGAATGCTTTGTGATCGAACTTACTCACGGATTAAGCCCATATATCCTCGGCTCAATTTCCAGCTCTACGCCAAATGCGTCATGCACTGAGCTGACTATTTCGCTGGACAGCGCCAATAATTGTGCGCCGCTGTCACTACCATAATTGACCAGCACAAGTGCGTGTTGTGGGTGCACACCTAGATCATCTGCTCGATGACCTTTCCACCTGCATTGGTCGATCATCCATGCGGCAGAGACTTTAACGCTGCCGTCGGCTTGAGAAAAACACGGTAGACCGGGATGTTTGGCGAGCAACAGCGCTGCCATTTCTGAGCGCAGTAATGGATTCTTAAAAAAACTGCCTACATTGGGTTCAATCGAGGGGTCTGGCAGCTTACTACGACGGATGCTGACAACCGCGTCAAATACCGTCTGAGGCGTCGGCTCAACATCAGGGCGTTCAGCAAAAAAAGTCGCCAGAGCAGGGTAGCTGATATTGACACTGGAACGCCGAGACAACTGAATATCTATCGCGGTAATGACCAGCTGATCTTTGCGCTCGTGCTTAAATATACTGTCTCGATAACGAAACTGACAGGCTGCATTGTCTAGCGTCACCGGTTTATCATCCGCTATCTGCCTAGCATGTACCTGCAACAAGACTGACTGTAATTCGACCCCGTAGGCGCCTATATTTTGAATCGGTGACGCTCCGACCGTGCCGGGAATCAGCGCAAGATTTTCCAATCCGTAATAGCCTTGCTGCAACGTCCACTGCACTAACTCGTGCCAGTTTTCCCCGGCTGCTACGCGTAAAATAACATCACTGTTTACGGCATCTAGCACCTCAATACCGCGCACTGCCTGCTGCACTACCAGTGCTTGAACATTACCGGCTAAAACAATATTACTCCCTTGCCCAAGCGCAACGACAGCAACACCCTCCGTCCTCGCCCATGCAAGAGCCTCCAGCAGTTCATCGTCATTGGTAACACAGGCAAAAGCGTCCGCTCGCGCTTGCAAAGCGAGCGTATTATGCTTGCGCATGAGCTTATTGCGGTAAAAGTTCATCGTCTCGTATCTGTTCAATACGCAATTTTAACGCTTTCCTTTTAATATATTACGCACCAGCAGTAAATCGTCGTGTGTATCAACGCCGGCAGGGACAGTATGCACTGCACTATCGACATGAATGCCGACTCCATTGTGCAAGGCACGTAACTGTTCCAGGCTTTCTAACTGCTCCTCGGGCGCAGGCGGCCAATTGACAAACTGGTGAAGAAACTCAACCCGGTAAGCATAAAGGCCTATGTGGCGATACCAGCTTCCGCCACTGGGCATCACGTCGCGCGCTTGCATAAATGCATCCCTTGGCCATGGAATAGGTGCTCGGCTAAAATACAACGCCATACCCTGTGCGTCGCTGACGACTTTCACCAGATTAGGATTAGTGAGGTCTTCTATATCGACAATGTCCTCGCACAACGTGGCGATGCTGGCATGCGGGTGGGCGCTCAAATTAGCCGCGACTTGATCAATAACTTGGGGAGGAATCAGGGGTTCATCGCCCTGCACATTGACAACAATATGGTCGTCAGCCAAACCCAGTGCCGCCACGACTTCCTGCAGCCGGTCTGTGCCGGACGAGTGCTCTACAGAGGTCATGCACACCTGAGCACCAAAGGCCTGAGCGACCTCTACTATACGGCTATCATCGGTTGCAATCACGACCCGCTCGGCCCCGCTTAGACCCGCCTGCTCCCAGACTCTTTGCACCATCGTCTTGCCCTGTATCTCGAGCAGAGGCTTGCCTGGCAATCGGGTCGACCCGTAACGCGCCGGTATAACTACTGTGTATGCCATGCAAAGCTCCGTGTAAGTACAGTAGGGGCAGATCAGCGCCCGTCGCGACTGCCAGACAATGCTGACGGAGCGGCTGGCTGCCTGGTGGTGATAGTCAAATGTACATAGCCCATCTGGCCCGCAGCATCCATTGCCTTTACCACATCCTGATGCGCGGCCTGCGCATCGGCCGTGATGGACATAGGCATCGTCGTGTCCCCTGCGGACAACCTGTATATTGCGTCTTGCAAGGTGCGCATCTGATTGTCGATCAGGACCTCGCCATTAACGCGATAGGTGCCAGACTCATCGATCAATATCTCAATAGGCTCCTCCATGGCTTGTTTCGGTTGGCCCTGAGCCTCAGGTAAATCGATATTCAATTGGGTCTCACGTGTAAACGTGGTTGAAACCATAAAAAAAATCAGCAGCAAAAAAACCACGTCGATTAGCGGTGTCAGGTTAATGCCGACCTCTTCACGCGCGTGTCGTCTAAACTTCACACCGTCACTTCCGTCTTTTCTTCACTGTGCAGCGCATCAACCAACGTGATGGTCTCCTGCTCTAGCTCAACGACGATCGCATCGATTTTGCCAACAAAATAACGGTGCATCACAATGGCTGGAATCGCGACCGTCAACCCTCCAGCCGTCGTGATCAGGGCCTCTGAGATGCCTCCAGCAAGAGCACTGGCATTGCCGGTGCCTTGCACCATTATTTCGGCAAACACGTCAATCATACCCACCACAGTACCGAGCAATCCGAGCAGGGGTGCCACCGCGGCAATGGTGCCAAGTGTATTCAGATAACGCTCCAGATCGTGCACTACATGCGCAGCCGCCTCCTGAATGCTCTCCTTCATAACATCTCGACCGTGGTGGGCGTTGGCCAATCCCGCCGCAAGAATACGGCCCAGCGGAGAAGATTGTCGCAGCGTGCGTAGCCTAGGCCCGTCCAGTTCCCCTTTTTTGAGTTGCTTCCAGACTGTTGCTAGCAGATGCGGTGGTGCGATCTTCTTTGGATTAAGGGTATAGAGGCGGTCAATACAGATTGCCAGCACTAAGATAGAGCACAGCACTATCAGTACCATCAACCATCCGCCAGCCATTAACAGTTCAAGCACAACGCCGCCCAATTCAGGTTCAATACTGACGCATTATACGACACCACAGGTGGAGCGTGAAGCGGGACAAGCGTCACAGCCAGTAGCGCCGGTGAATTTCTCGGTAGGCGCTAATCTCCAGTGCCTTACCCGGCACTATTGTAAACTCCAAAGCGCCCTGTGCAGCGGTGTGATATAGCGACGCATCCGTGTCTTGTAACCTTTGGGTTACGCTCGGATGCGGATGCCCAAAGCGATTGGCATAGCCGCTGCTGATCACTGCAGCCTGCGGCCGTGTGTGCTTAAGGAACGCCAGAGAGGACGATGTTTTGCTGCCGTGATGGGCAGCCAGAAGCCACTCGCTGCTGAGTGTCTCACCCCAGTAACGCACCAGTGTCCGCTCCCGCTCGTTGTCAATATCGCCGGGCAGTAAAAAACGATAACCCCCCACCTCAATCTGTAATACACAAGAACTGTCATTACTGCTACGCGTTGTCTCTATCGCCGGAGATAGAAACTGAAAGACCTGTCCACCAGGCCAGCGCCAGGATTCGCCGGCAATGCAGGGTCTTCCCCTGCCATACTGAGAACCATCGCCGCCAAAACGCAAGCGGTCAACGGGCAGCGCAGCCAACACATCCTTGGCGCCAGCACTGTGATCAAGATCTGGATGACTAATTACCAGCGTGTCCAGCACATTCACACCCTGCAACTGAAGGAAAGGCAAGATAACCATCGAACCCATATTCATCCCATCAGGGTTCCCGCCACCGGTATCGTATACCAACACGCGGTCGCCGGAGCGCACTACCACTGCTGTGCCCTGCCCTACGTCCAGCACGGTCACGCGTGTGTCGAGGGAGGGCGGCTTTGATGGCGTACTGGGAGGTAGCAACAGAGGCAACGCCAATATCGGCACCAATAGTTTCAGCAAACCCTTGCCCGGAAGAATCAATAGACTGACCGCCACTATGCCGGCGAGAACCTGTGGCAGGTTGGCTGTCAGAGGAAAGTACAACCATGTGCCGCCCAGACTCGACAGGCCTTTGGCCCATGGCAGAATCTGCTCTAACGGCCAACCTGCCAACTGCCAGAGTATTGACTCTAGCGGCCATCCGCAGAGAAAAGTCACTAAAGCCATAAGCGCCAGAGGCACTACCACCACGCCGATAAGCGGAATCATCAGCAAGTTCGCCAGCATCGCAACCAGACTGCCACCGCCAAAGAACAACGCGCCCAAAGGCAGCATCACCAGCGACATGAATCCATGCGTATGGAACAGCCGCGGTATCGCACCCATGCCCTGCTGCCATTTGGCCAACCACAGCAACGCCGCCACGGCACCGAAGGACAGCCAAAACCCGCTCCCTATTGCCGCTAATGGGTTGAGTACGAGTACTACCGTTGCGGCCATTAGTAGATTTCTGGATGCGCCGCTTCTGCGCGCCGCCAAGGCGGCTATCACAAAGCAACTGAGCATGCACAAAGCCCGCTGAGTAGGGAGCGAAAAGCCCGCCAGAGCACTGTAAAGGCTAGCCAAAACTAGAGCGAGGGCGCCCGGCATGCAACCGCTTAAAAATCCTGTAGTAAAAAAAAGACGCTGCACAATACCGCCTAACAAATAGCCTACGCCCGCAATCATTCCAATATGAAGCCCCGAGATCACCAACAAATGATTAATTCCGAACTGCTGAAAAAGAAACCACAGTTGATGATCAATGCCGGCTTTATCTGCCACCGTAATGGCCCGCAAAATACCGATGACCTCCGGGTTCAGATCAAGACGCGCAATACGCTCGCTGATGGCCTGACGAAGACGATGGTGTTTTACAAAGAGACTCGAGATCTGAGGTTCTTGACGTGTCTCGCTGGACTTTCGAACGCTGCCGACACCGCCAATACCTCGCTGGGCGAGCCAAACCTGCATATTGAATGAGCCAGGGTTCGCGAGTCCCCATGGCTTATGCAGCTTGACCTCAAACTGCCACGCGTCTGCGGGACGAATCTTGTGGTCGCCATAGTAGGACAGAATAAGCTTTGAGGGCCCCACGCAGCGCGATGGCGATATGTCTCGCACCGAAAATTCGAAGCGCTGTCGTAAACCACCGTTGAGCATACGACTTTCGCTGGGCAGAGAAGACACGGTCCCCGTAACGACCAGCGGAACCCCGACACACGCATCGACCAAGCGGTGCTGCAGCAATACGGTGCCGTGAGCCAGGCCCACAAAACAACCACAGGCCAGTCCGCACGTCACTCGCGCAGCCACTGTCCTCCAGCACAGTGCAATCAAGGCAATCGCCGCAAACAAGACACACCAGACCGAAGACGGCAAAAACGGCCACCAGCCGACAAAAATAGTGCCTGACACCATGCCAATCATCCATGATTGCATAGAGCGACCCCCTAAACGCAAAGCAGTCCGGCTCTGTCGTTGGATTTTGAAAGTCAGCGATGATGGCGCATAATAGCCGTCTCGCGGTTCATAATACTGGTCATCGCGATCCGGTTACGGCACAGTATCGCAACCAGTCAATCACATACATAAGGTCAATGACAGCGCACTTGCAGTCACCTATTTAATGCCTAAAAAAGCGCTTCAAAAAATCGTCCCCAGTCTTGCGACCATCCGAAAGATTAAAGGGCTGAGTTTTCTTGGGGACTGGATCTATGCCAGCAATCTGTGGCATATCAATCGTTATTCTGCCGCCATGGCATTTTTTGTCGGGCTGTTTGTCGCCTTTATGCCGATACCTGGACAGACGATTGCGGCAGCTGTGCTGGCGGTGTTGTTGCGTTGCAATCTACCTTTATCGGTCGGACTGGCATTCGTCACCAACCCGATTACCATCGCCCCTCTGTTTTTCATGGCCTACAAAATTGGCGCGTTGATTATCGATGTCCCGCTGCAGAATGTTGAGTTTGAACTGAGTGTGTTCTGGCTGAGTAACAGCCTCGCTGCAATCTGGAAGCCCTTTCTCATGGGGTGTCTGATTTGCGGACTGTTTTGCGGATGTGTCGGTTATTTTGTGATCAGCCTACTGTGGCGCTGGCGTGTCGCACGTCTCTGGAAAGAGCGCAAACGCAAGCGAGAGGCCAGAATCTTTAACGGTCCTGACTGAGTATTAGTGCCGGCGACATTTTCGCGGCGCGTCTGGCCGGATAAATCGCTGCAATCACGCACATCGCCAGAGCAACCCCACCAACGGTCATGACATCTCGCAGCAGCAGATCTATAGGTAGAAACGACACCGGGTATACATCCGTGTTGAGGAATCGCATTCCCAGTAGTTGTTCCAGCCAGCTCACAAGGCTGGGGACTGCCTGACTGCCCAGAGCCCCCGCAACACTGCCCAGCACCACACCGACCAAACCGATCATGGCACCCTGTAATACGAAAACCCACGCAATATCGGCGCCCGTAGCGCCCAGCGTGCGCAAAATCGCGATATTGCCCTGTTTATCCATCACCACCAATACGAGAGAGGATACGACATTAAACGCCGCCACCGCGATTATGGAGAACAACAGTATGGATATCAGATCACGCGACAGCTGTATCGCCGAATAGAGGTTGCCATGCGTCATCATCCAGTTTGTACTGTAGAAACCAGGAGGGAGGGTACGCTGTAAATCCCACGCGATAGTCTGCACATTAAACAGTTCACGTGTCGTGATGCGGAAACCGCTGACCTGCCCATCCAGCCCCGCCAGATCAGACGCGAGCGCCAAATGCACCAAGGCAACAGACTGATCAAGCTCGGTTCCAGTACTCAATATCGCGCTCAACTGAACCGTTTTGAACCGAGTCGGTCCGAGTTCACCTGTGCGCCCCGCACCGGGCACAATTAAGTTCACACGCTCTCCCACCTTGACGCCCAAATGTTCCGCCACACCGGCGCCCAAAATGAGTCCGTCTTCCTGCTGCCGAAAATGGGCCGCTTGCTGCGCCTCGAGATAGGGCACAAGCGGCGCAAAAGCACCATTTTGGCTGGGGTCTAGACCTATTCCGCGCACAGTCTCGATGTCTGTGCCACGCATAATGAGTGCGTCGAATTGAGCGAAAGGCATGACTTCTTCCACGTCGGGATGGGCTTTTAGCAACTCGGCATTTTTGTGCCAGTCAACAATAGGCATGTCAGAGTAAATCGTAATATGCGGCACCAGCGACAGTATCCGCTCGCGCATTTCCTTATCGAAACCGTTCATAACAGACAGCACAATAATCAGAAGGCTGATTGCCAGCACCAGCCCCAATATCGACAACGATGACAGAAACGCTGATAAATGTCCTTGGCCAAAGGCAAAGGTATACCGCACAGCGATACGCAGTCGCTCTGTACCGGTCACATCAGCTCCTGCAAAATGCCATCACGCAATTCCAACGTACGATTCATGTGCGCGGCAATAGCAGGATCATGGGTTACCACGACAAAAGAAGCCTCATCCTGACCAAGCTCATCGATCAAATCCAGTACTTGTCCTGCTGAGGTGGGGTCTAGGTTTCCAGTCGGTTCATCCAGCAAAACGCAATCTGGACGAGCAACCAGCGCCCGGGCAATTGCCACACGCTGTCGCTCACCCCCAGACAAATGCGCAGGCCTATGAGCCAGGCGATGCGCCATACCGACACGCTCCAGCATGGCCTCCGCAATAAGCCAGGCTTCTTTTCGGACCGTTCCTCCAATCAACAAAGGCATGGCGACATTTTCTCGCGCATCAAATTCCGGCAGCAAATGATGAAACTGATAAACAAAACCCAATTGCGAATTACGCAGCTGGCATAATGCCCGTTCATCGAGTTTAGACAAATCTTTGCCGTTCATCAGAACCCGGCCGCTACTGGGATTATCCAGGCCACCCAGCAGATTTAAGAGCGTGGATTTTCCCGAACCGGATCCGCCGACCACGGCGATTTTTTCGCCGGAAAGCAGCGTCAGATCAACACCGCGCAAAACGGTAACGGAGCGATCGCCATCTTCGTAGACGCGCGATAACCCCTCGCACTGCAGTACTACTTTACTCATAACGCAACACCTCTGCAGGCGCGATACAGGCTGCACGCCAAGCGGGATAAAGAGTGGCCAGAAGACTCAATAACACTGAAGCTGCCACCACCACGGCCACATCGAAGCTCTGCAGCTCGGCGGGTAATTCACTGATAAAATACACTGACGGATCGAATAGCTTCATGCCCAGCGCACGCTCCAGGGCAGCGATAATGGTGGCAATATTGGTGGCCAGAAATACGCCCACCAGGGCACCGACGGTAATTCCAACACCCGAAAGCGCCAACCCATGAGCGACAAAAATAGCCATGATGCCGCCAGCCCTAGCACCCATCGTGCGCAATACGGCGATGTCTCGGCGTTTCTCCGCCACTGACATCACCAATGTTGAGACAATGTTAAATGCGGCAACCGCCACGACACTCAGCAGTAATAAGCTCACCATGAGCTTTTCCAATTTTACTGCGCTAAACAGCGAACCTTGTGTCTGGCTCCAATCCTTTACCGAATAAGTATCGGGAAGCTGTATGGCCACACCGCGCATGATGTCAGGCGCTGCAAACAGATCCCGAGTTTTGATCTGCAAGCCATCGACTCGGCCTTTGCTACCGAGTAACTTTTGGCCTGTCGCAAGCGACACATAGGCCTGAAAGGCATCAGGCTGCGCACCGATTTCAAACAGGCCGGTCACCTGCAGCCGTTTGTTGCGAGGGAACATCCCCAGAGGCGTAACAGTCAGGCGGGGCACTGTGACGTCGACATAATCTCCGAGACCGACTCTCAAAATGTTGGCGAGTGAAACGCCTAGCACAACGTTGAAGCCGCCATTCTCGAGACTCTGAAGATCGCCAGCGATCATCGCATCGGCGAGGCCTGACACCTTACTTTCGAGCTGAGGGTCAATGGCGGTGATCACAGCACCACGCTGCATATACGCAGTGCCGAGAATCGCTTTTTCTGTAATGTAGGGTGAAACGGCGACCACGCCCTCCATGCCTTCAATGTCGCTCAGCAGGTCACGCCACTGTCCAACCCCCTCCCCTGTGCTCTCCACGAAACCGTGCGGCACAAGAGACAAAATCCGACCCCGCAACTCACCCGCAAAGCCATTCATCACGGCTAACACCACAATGAGACTCGCAACGCCCAACACCATTCCCAGCATGGAGACTGTAGCAATAACAGACGTGAATCGATTACGTTTGCGGCTAAAGCTGTAGCGGATACCGATAAAGGGTGCGTAATTCAGCATCGGGTTACGGAGAAATCTCAACCGAGAATCATCCGGCTCTATTTATCCGCTCGGTAATACTGCGAGCCCTTGTCTTTGCCCGTTTCCGTGCTGCGAGTCTCCTCCTCGCAGCGTTGGGGGTTCCCTCCACAGAGGTCACAGGCTGTGTCGACACCCAGCGCTCCCATGCCACCGCAGGAACCCTTGATTGGCGCCCGTCCCGCCAACACGCCAACGGCCATGCCTGCCATAACCAGCCCCATTACCAATATACTGATCAAAAATAATGTCATATAACAGCTCTTCTATTTAGAGGTCATCACTAAAGCTCTGCAGCCGGTAGATAGGCCGAAAATAACGGGGTGTGACTGTGCACAAACTCCTCATCTAGCCTCCGGATGAAATATACCGCCAATCCTTGTGCTTGCGCTACCGCCATTGCTTTCTCGGCCCCAAGGACAGTGAGAGCAGTGGCCCACGCATCGGCCATCATACAGCTTTGATGCACCACAGTAACAGACACTAAATCATGCGTAACGGGGTATCCGGTTCTAGGGTCAATGCTATGGGAGTAGCGACGACCATTAGCTTCAAAATAATTGCGGTAGTCCCCCGAGGTCGCGATTGCCACATCCGTCAAGCTTAACGTGATCGCAATAGAACGCTCGCTGATTTTTGGCTCCTCGATCGCTATCCGCCACGGATCGCCCCGGCCACTGAGCCCAGACAAACGCATCTCCCCACCAACTTCCACCATGTAGCGTCTGACGCCCTGCGCCGACAACCACTCAGCGACTCGATCGACGGCATAGCCCTTAGCCAGCGAAGACACATCAACAGACAGATCACTCTGCTTTAGAATACGACGGTTCTGAACATCTAGGCGAAGATTAGCCTGCCCTACTTGACTCATCAGACCCGCTATCTCGTCTTGTGCGGGGGGCACCTCTATTATACCGCCCGGACCAAACCCCCACAAATCAACCAATGCGCCAACCGTCACGTCGTAAGCGCCTTCACTCTTTTGGCCAACGTCGAGCGCGGCTCTAAGGACCGCAAAGAATTCGGCCGAAGATGAAAACCATGTCTGCGTATCAATCGCATTGAATGCGCTGATCTCGGAATCAGTGCGGTAGGTAGACATGCTCAGATTAACCTGCGCCAGCAACGCCTCAACCCCTTGCTGTACCTGACTCGGAGTGAGCTCAGGTGGCCCTTCGATATAGCTGACACCCCACGTAGTGCCCATAATGTCACCGCCGAGTTGCACAGGCGGTGTTTGGCGATCACAGCCCGCGAGGAGAAACAGCGCAAGCAAACAAAAAAGCCACTCACGAGAGTGGCTTAGCGACGACGCAAAAGTAGGTTTAACCACCGAAATCGTCGAGCATGATATTCTCCGGTTCCACTCCCAGAGACGTTAGCATCTGTATAACCGCCGCATTCATCATCGGCGGACCACACATGTAGTATTCACAATCTTCTGGTGCCGGGTGGTTCTTCAGATATTCTTCAAACAAGACATTGTGAATAAATCCGGTGGAACCCTCCCAGCCGTCTTCAGGCTGAGGATCGGACAATGCAACATTCCATTGGAAGTTCTCATTTTCTTGCGCCAGTTGATCGTACTCTTCGACGTAGAACATCTCTCGTAGCGATCGGGCACCATACCAAAAAGAGATTTTTCGATCGGTATGCAGTCGCCTTAACTGATCAAACAGCAGTGACCGCATCGGTGCCATACCCGCGCCGCCGCCGATAAACACCATCTCTGCTTTAGTCTCCTTGGCAAAAAACTCACCAAAGGGGCCGTAGACCTTCACTTTGTCGCCAGGCTTGAGATTAAATGCCCACGAAGACATCAGACCGCAGGGAATACCTTGGCTGCCTGGTGGAGGACTGGCAATACGAATATTGAATTTCACCACGCCTTCTTCTTGCGGATAATTCGCCATGGAGTAGGCTCGGATAACCGTTTCGTCGACAATTGACTCGAGTTTGAAGAAGCCGAATCGATCCCAATCACCGCGATATTCCTCGTCTACATCAAAGTCAGAATATTTGACGTGATGCGGCGGACATTCCAACTGCACATAGCCGCCGGCACGAAAATTGACATTCTCCCCTTCCGGCAACCGCAGCGTTAACTCTTTAATAAACGTGGCCACGTTGGGATTGGATTCAACGGTACATTCCCACTGTTTGACGCCGAACACCTCATCCGGAACCAAAATCTCCATATCTTGTTTGACGGCGGTCTGACAACTCAGCCGCCAGCCCTCTGCGGCTTCACGTCGATTAAAATGCCCTTCTTCGGTCGGCAACATCGACCCACCACCTTCAGTGATGATGCATTTACACTGGGCACAAGTCCCCCCGCCACCGCAAGCAGACGGTAAAAACAGATCAGCTTCAGACAATGTCTGCAGTAGCTTGCCACCCGCAGGGACGGTAATGCGCTTTTCACCGTTAATCAGGATATGCACCTCACCCGTGCTCACCAAATAGGAGCGCGCATAAAGAATGACTGCCACTAGCGAAAGCACAATCGCCGTGAACATGCCGACACCAAAAATAATGGTCATATCCATATCAGTTTAATCCCGCCTAGATATCGATACCGCCAAAGGACATAAAGCCCATGGCCATAAGGCCAGCGGTAATAAAAGTGATTCCCAGACCCTGCAGACCTTCCGGTACATCAGAGTATTTGAGCTTTTCGCGAATACCCGCCAGTGCAATGACGGCAAGTGCCCACCCTACCCCAGAGCCGAGGCCAAAAACGACACTTTCGGCAAACCCATAATCTCGCTCTACCATAAATAACGCCGCACCGAGGATCGCGCAGTTGACTGTTATCAACGGCAGAAATACGCCCAATGCGTTGTAAAGTGCTGGCATAAATTTATCGAGAAACATTTCCATTATTTGCACGATAGCCGCAATCACACCGATATAAGAGAGCAGACCCAAGAAGCTCAGATCCATATCAGGCAACCCGGCCCACGCTAGCGCTCCATCGGCCAGCAAGTAGTGATAAATCAAATTATTGACCGGCACGGTGATTGTCAACACCACCGTCACGGCAATGCCCAAACCGATGGCCGCTTGAACCTTCTTGGAGATTGCTAAAAACGTACACATGCCTAAAAAGAACGCGAGCGCCATATTTTCAATGAATATAGCGCGAACGAATAAGCTTAGCAGGGCCTCCATTACGCACCCTCCCTTACCGCTGTATGACTCGCAAGCTTAAATTCGGTCACTTCCACTTGGTCTTTGCGCACACTGCGCAGCACCCAGATAAAACCACCGATCAGGAAAAACGCGCTGGGCGGCAAAAGTAGCAGACCGTTTGGGACATACCAACCGCCATCAGTGACAAGCGGTAAAACCTCAAAGCCCATCAGCTTGCCAGAGCCTAATACCTCACGCACAAACGCAACGGATACCAATACCACGCTGTACCCAAGGCCGTTTCCTATGCCGTCGACAAAGCTGGCCATAGGCGGATTTTTCATGGCAAACGCCTCGGCGCGACCCATGACAATGCAGTTGGTAATGATAAGTCCGACAAACACAGAAAGCTGCTTACTGATACCAAACGCATAAGCCTTCAGGAACTGGTCCACCACAATCACCAGCGAGGCGATAATAACCATCTGCACAATGATGCGGATGCTGCTTGGAATATGTGCGCGGATGATCGAAATAAACATACCGGAAAACGCTGTGACGAGTGTCAATGCCACGCACATCACCAACGTCACTTTCATTGACGAGGTGACGGCTAACGCGGAACAAACGCCCAGAATCTGCAACGCGATTGGATTATTCTTAAAAATTGGACCGGTAAGCGTTTCTTTGATGGCTTGCATAACTAGGCCTCCCCTGCTCGTAGGTTGTTAAGAAAGGGCTCGAAGCCATTTTTACCCAGCCAGAAATGCACAAGATTCGTCACCCCTTTACTGGTCAGTGTCGCACCGGCGAGGCCGTCGACCTCCCACGGAGCGTCGACGTCAGCAGGATCGACGGAACCTTTGACAAGCCCAATCTCCACCTCACCATCGCG
>ERZ888423.2133-NODE-2133-length-15527-cov-7.119506_pt1 | contig 15527 bp, 17 predicted proteins | sample MGYA00520523_ERZ888423 | MGnify/ENA primary metagenome ERZ888423 (study PRJEB32303, sample SAMEA104408611) | aquatic metagenome | biome: Brackish water; feature: Pelagic; material: water | place: Baltic Sea | collected 2014-06-08T10:24:00 | depth 30,27 m ...
ACTCCTTCCCCTTCCCATTTGATCTTGCCCCAACCCAATTCAATGGCGCTTAGCTCAATAAAACGCCTCACTGATTCTTGGCGGCCGGTGGCGATTACAAAATCTTCCGGTGGCCCTTCCTGCTGCAACATGCGCCATTGCATTTCCACATAATCGCGGGCATGGCCCCAATCCCTTAACGAATCAAGGTTGCCCATAAATAAACATTGCTCAAGGCCGGCATCAATGCGGGCCAACCCGCGACTGATCTTGCGCGTTACAAAGGTTTCGCCACGCCGCGGGCTTTCGTGGTTAAACAAAATCCCGTTGCAGCAATACATCCCATAGCTTTCGCGGTAATTAACAGTGATCCAGTAGCCATAAAGCTTGGCAACGCCGTAGGGGCTGCGGGGATAAAAGGGGGTGGTTTCAGATTGAGGCGTTTGTTGCACTAAGCCGTATAACTCACTGGTGGAGGCTTGATAAATACGGGTTTTCGCTGTTAAACCCAAAAGCCTCACCGCTTCCAGGATGCGTAGGGTGCCGAGGGCATCGCAATTGGCTGTGTATTCCGGCTCCTCAAAGCTCACCGCCACATGGCTTTGGGCGCCAAGGTTATAAATCTCATCGGGTTGCACTTGCTTGATGATTCCCACCAAATTGCTGCTATCGGTGAGATCGCCGTAGTGCAGCACCAACCTTGGATCGCATTCGTGGGGGTCTTGATAAAGATGGTCGATGCGGCTGGTATTAAAACTGCTGGCTCGGCGTTTTATGCCATGAACCTGGTACCCCTTTTCCAGCAGTAATTCCGCTAGATAGCTGCCATCTTGGCCGGTAATACCTGTAATTAAGGCCTTTTTAAGCATCGCCTTGCGAGCAGCGTTTTGCAGTAGTGCATTGCACTGTATGCACCACAATGCCTGCTATTGACAAATACTTCATGGCTCTTGCCGCAGTGCGCAAAATTTGTTGCATCGGAGCTGGCTATGTGGGGGGGCCCACCATGGCTGTAATCGCTGATCGTTGCCCAGAAATTGAAGTAACGGTGGTGGATCTCAATGCCGCCCGTATTGCCGCGTGGAATTCTTTAGATCTGGCCCGGCTGCCCATTTATGAACCGGGCCTAGATGCGGTTCTGCAACGGGCACGGGGCCGCAACCTGCACTTTTCAACAGATGTGGATCAGGCGATCGCTGCTGCCGATATGGTTTTTTTATCGGTTAATACTCCCACTAAAACCCGTGGGGTGGGAGCCGGCCAAGCATCGGATCTGCGCTGGATAGAAGCTTGTACCAGACAGGTAGCTGCCGCCGCAAAAGGCCACACGATCGTGGTGGAGAAAAGCACTCTTCCGGTGCGCACTGCAGAAACGATCCAAGCGATTCTCGCGGCCGCCCAAGTGGGAGAAGATAAATCTTTTGCGGTGTTATCTAATCCTGAATTTTTAGCGGAAGGCACTGCTATCAATGATTTAGAGAATCCAGATCGGGTTTTGATTGGTGGTAATGATGCCGCTGCCTTAAATGCCTTGGCTGAAATTTATGAGCATTGGGTGCCAACTGTAAAAATCCTACGCACTAATCTTTGGAGCAGTGAATTATCAAAACTCACGGCAAATGCATTTTTAGCTCAGCGCATTTCATCAATTAATTCAATTGCGGCCCTTTGCGAGGCCACCGGGGCTGATGTGAAAGAAGTAGCTAAAGCAATAGGAAGTGATTCAAGAATTGGCAATCGTTTTCTGCAAAGCGGACCTGGCTATGGAGGTAGTTGCTTCCAAAAAGATATTTTAAATCTTGTATATCTCTGCGGTTATTATGGCTTGGCTGAAGTTGCTAGTTATTGGCAGCAGGTGGTTCAATTAAATAATTGGCAACAGCAACGTATCGCCCGCTTAGTGGTGCAAAAATTATTTAATACCGTAAATGGAAAACGTATTGCCATGCTTGGTTTTGCTTTTAAAGCAAACACAAACGACACCCGTGAATCGCCGGCAATTCGCATTGCAAAAGAGTTGCTAGAAGAGGGGGCCCAGCTTGCAATTCATGATCCCAAGGTGAATCCAGATCAAATTAGTAAAGATTTAGCCCAGCCACCCGGCCTTGATATGGCTGCTGATGTGCACGGTGGCTGGGCGATGGCCCCGTCGCCCCTGGAGGCCTGCATTGGCGCTGATGCAGTTATTGTTGTTACCGAGTGGCAACAGTATTTCCATTTGGATTGGCAGGGAATTTACGCTGTGATGCGAAAGCCGGCGTGGTTATTTGATACCCGCGCTATTGCAAATGGCAAGGCTGCCCTAGCTGCTGGTATGCAAGTGTGGACTATTGGGGAAGGTTGAAATGGGTTTGCGTCATTTAGTAACCGGCGGTGCAGGTTTTGTTGGCTCCCATTTGATCGATCGCTTGATGGCAAAAGGCGAAGAAGTGATCTGTTTAGATAACTATTTTACCGGCCGAAAAGATAACATTCGCCATTGGATTAGCCACCCTAATTTTGAATTAATTCGCCACGATGTAACAGAACCAATCAGGCTTGAGGTGGATCGTATTTGGCATCTAGCTTGCCCTGCATCCCCTGTTCATTATCAATTCAACCCCATAAAAACCGCCAAAACCAGTTTTCTTGGCACCTACAACATGCTTGGCCTAGCGCGGCGGGTGGGGGCCAGGCTTCTGCTTGCTAGCACCAGCGAAGTGTATGGCGATCCGGAGGTGCATCCCCAGCCTGAAAGCTATCGCGGTTGCGTTAATACGATTGGTATTCGCAGTTGCTACGACGAAGGTAAACGGATTGCGGAAACACTTTGCTTTGATTACAAACGTATGCACGATGTTGAAATTCGTGTAGTGCGGATTTTTAATACCTATGGCCCCCGCATGCTGGAAGATGATGGCAGGGTTGTGAGTAATTTTATTGTGCAGGCCCTGCGGGGGGAACCGCTTACCCTTTATGGCGATGGCATGCAAACCCGTTCTTTTTGTTATGTGGATGATCTCGTGGAGGGTTTCTTACGTTTGATGGAAGGCCCCCATACAGGGCCAATGAATATTGGTAATCCTGGCGAATTCACAATTAAACAACTAGCTGAATTAGTGCGAGATCGCATTAATCCGAATTTAGAGTTGGTATATCGCCCGTTACCGCAAGATGATCCAATGCAACGTCAACCAGTTATTGATTTAGCCCGTGAAGTGTTGGGCTGGGAGCCACAGATTTCATTGCAGCAGGGTTTAGAGCCAACAATTGCTGATTTTAGAAAGCGGGTTAAATAGATCTAACCGGCATCAAATATTTTTTTACCCTTTGCAGTTTTTTGTTGGCGATGGCGCCGTGCCTCCCGTGAAGTGAATTGGCTCACAGTGGGGTTGCCATGTGAACCATCCACATGGGCCACCTGTTCCCACAAATCCCTTGGAGCCCACCTAACTGTATGGGCTACTTTGTTGTGGCGAATTACATGGCACCAGCGGCAACTGCCACACTTTGTGCAATACAACTCTTCAAGCCATTCATTGCTAAGTACCAAAACTGGATAGTTTTGGATAATTAGCTTGGCTTTTGTGGCCTTCATGCCCCGCTGCACTAGCTGATCAGGGTTCAGCAGGTGCAAAAAATATTTTTTGCCATTCCCCACCAGGAATTCATCTAAGTGGCTAGGGCAAAATAATTCCCTTCGTTTCGGGCGGCTGCGTTGCCTGCCGCCATCGGAAGTTGTTTCCACCAGTTAGGCAGAACCCACGCCCACATAGGAGCCGTAGAAAAACAGACCCACCACAAAAATCACTGCCATTCCACCAGCTGTTGCAACCAGCCAAAGGGGTAGGGGACCTTCAGTCCAGCGGCTGCGCCATGGCACTGCTGGGCGGCCGTCTGGTAGACGATCAGGAATACGACCGTCTGGTATCGAAGACTTCTTGCTGCTCATAGCATTTGGCCTCAGTTAAAGAAGTAGCTGGAAAATAAAATTCCGGCTGCAAAAACAAACAGCAGCCCCAAATAAAGGCTGGTGCGGTTTAGTTCAACCGGCAGGTTGTTTGGGTTTGGATTGCGCTGCATGGCAAAGATCTAACGGCGGACAAATTGCATAGCACCCAAACAACCCAAGAAGAAAACTGTGGGGATGCCAAGGGCATGAAGTGAGAGCCAGCGCACCGTAAAAATCGGGTAATTACGGGGCGTGGTGGGGGAGGAGGAAGTCATAGGTGGCTTAATTCTTAAGACGTAGATCCAATTGAGCTTTGCCCTCGAATCGTTGGCTCACCACTGGAGCTTTTTGATCATTTGCTTGGAAATAAGCATCTGGCCGAGGGGTGCCAAAAGCGTCGTAGGCAAGGCCGGTGCTCACAAAAAGGAACCCAGCAAGGAAGATCGATGGCAGTGTTACGGCGTGAATCACCCAGTAACGAATGCTTGTAATGATTTCGAAGAACGGGCGTTCCCCGGTAGAACCGGCGGCCATTGCAATTCTCGTATCTGCTTTGTGATCCTAAGGGCTTGTAACCACCTGCTGCTGGAAACAGTTACAGGCTGGAACAGTTAGAGAATTTCAGCTGAATCAGGGCTAACCCAGCGCAGCAGGGTGCCCCTTTCGCCTAAGGCAAAGCCCTTGCCATCTTCTAGAAACAGCAAGCGGGTGAAGTTGCTTGGGGTGGCAGTGCCAACCCCATCGCGTTGCCAATGGCTGCCCCCATCAATGCTTGATAGCAGGGTGCCGTTGCCGCCTCCGGTCCAGATCGTGCCATTCGGATCCCAGGCCATATCCAAATAGCCATAGCCATTGGTGATCGGGATTACCGGCTTACTCCATTCCTCAGGGTTGCTGCCATCTGGGTTAAAGCGCAGTTGCGCGCCGCGGGTAACCATCCACAGTTCGCCACTGGGTTGGAAACCCATCGTTTGCACCCGTTGGCTGCTCACCCGGTTATGGGGTTGCCATACCTGATCGCCAGGGCTCCAGGTGGAAAAGAAATTACCGAGCCCACTCACGCTCACATAACTGCCATCGGGGCTGCGGCGCAGGTCGCGCACTGCTCCAGCGGCATCACTAACTTCCGCTTGCCAGCTCTTGCCGCTATCGCTGCTGCGGTAGATCGCCCCCACAGTTGTTGCTAGTTCTGCCTTGTTAGGGCCGGTGGCATTGATTAGGTAAGGATCGCCGGGCAGTTTTGTATCGAGCAGCAAACGCGTCCAATTTTGGCCAGCATCATCGCTGTGCAGCAGCAAACCTGGTTGGCCTGCAATCCAGCCTTCATCACCAAGAAAATCAATACTAATTAAGCGAAAATTTTCCTCTGCTGGCAGGTTTATCGCCCGTTCGGCCCAGCTGTTGCCGCCATCGTTGGTTTCCATCACCAGCCTGTTGCTACCCACCAAAAAGCCGTGCTGGCTATCGGTAAATGCCACATCAAGGGGGTTGGAAGAGATGTTTAGCGGCACTGGCACCCAGGGGCTGCTAGGGGCAGTGGCAAGGCCGGTAGTTACGCAAGCGGTGGTGAGCAGCAGCACCAAAACACAGCTCAATAAAGGCTTGAGTATTGAGTTGATCGCTTGATTCAGTGCTTGTGGGATCGATTTAGTCATGGAGTGAGTTGCAGGGTCAAAATTCAGAGCCAAAATTCAGAGCCAAAATTCAAAAACAAGAATTCAGCGCAGGGAATAAAGAGATAAGAAAAAAGCAACAGCTAAGGCGAAGCCACCAAAAATCAATACGTTTTTTTGGCCTGGAGTGAGCTTATTTACGCCAAAGCCAAATTTAAGATTTTCTTCAAAGCCGCTTGGTTTGTTGCGGGGGCCGATATCGCGGAAAGCACCCACCGGGCTGCGACACACCGGGCAACGGAAACGGCGTGGATCAATTGCGCTGAATGGCGTATTTACCTCGATACCGAGTTTTTTTACCCCTTCTTCTGGGTCGTAAACAAAGCCGCAGCTGCGGCATTCAAAGCGGTGGGTATCTGGATCGCTTTCTGGAACAACAGTTTCTGGAACAACAGTTTCTGGAACAACCAATTCTGGAGCAACAATTTCGGGGCTATCTATTTCGGGGTTATCCATGGCAACAGCCCAATACGGATACCGACTCTATCGAGCCGCTGCTGCGGCAACGGTGCCACACTGGTTGAATTAAATCTGAGTAGCCCTCAGGCATGTTTGTTCTTCCTGGCTACGACGCCTTTTTGGGGTTTTTGCTTATTGCAGCGGCAGTGCCGGTGCTGGCACTTGTCACCAATAAACTGGTGGCCCCTAAATCCCGCAGCGGTGAGCGCTTGCTTACCTATGAATCAGGCATGGAGCCTGTGGGTGGCGCTTGGATCCAATTCAACATTCGCTATTACATGTTTGCGTTGGTATTTGTGATATTCGATGTGGAAACCGTATTTCTTTACCCCTGGGCCGTGGCTTTTAGTCGCCTTGGCTTGCTCGCTTTCATTGAAGCGCTCATTTTTATTGCCATATTGTTAGTGGCCCTGGCCTATGCCTGGCGCAAGGGCGCCCTCGAATGGAGCTGAGTGTGACAAACAACCAAACCCCATCATCTATAGATGCTTTGAGAGATCTCAGGGCAGCCAGTTGCGGACCCGTTGGTGCCCCTGAAATCACCACTGGCCTTTCCGAGAATGTGATTCTCACCAGCCTTGATGATTTGCACAACTGGGCCCGCCTCAGCAGCCTGTGGCCGCTGCTTTATGGCACCGCATGTTGTTTTATTGAATTTGCTGCGTTGATCGGCTCAAGATTTGATTTTGATCGTTTCGGTTTAGTGCCCCGCTCAAGCCCCCGCCAAGCCGATTTAATCATCGTGGCGGGCACCGTAACAATGAAAATGGCACCCGCGTTGGTGCGTTTATATGAACAGATGCCAGAACCTAAATACGTAATTGCCATGGGGGCATGCACTATCACCGGAGGCATGTTTTCAGCTGATTCCACCACAGCTGTGCGCGGGGTAGATAAATTAATTCCAGTGGATTTATATCTACCGGGCTGCCCGCCACGGCCAGAGGCGATTTTTGATGCGGTGATCAAATTGCGCAAAAAAGTTGGTAATGAAGCCCTGCAAGAACGGGGTCGTTTGTTACCCACACACCGTTATTCCACTGTTTCCCACCGCATGACTGCGGTAGAACCAATCATCGACGGGCGCTACCTGCGAGCAGAATCACAAAAACTAGCCCTTGCGGCAGCAGAAGCAGTATCTCCACTCGATTTAACAATCTCCGCCCCTAAAACCACTCCTGAACCCATCGCAGCAGCGGCTCAACCATGACTGATCTCAGCCCCGGCCCCTTTGCGGAATGGTTGCAGCAACAGGGTTTCGCCACCCAGCTTTTGGCCGCAGATCACCTTGGTATCGAGCGCATTGGCGTTGACCCAGCGGTTTTGCCCCTAGTGGCAGCCGCCCTTAAGGCCAAAGGTTTCGACTATTTGCAAGTGCAAGGTGCCTACGACGAAGGTCCTGGTAAAAACCTAGTGAGTTTTTATCATTTAGCTCAGCTTGGTAATAGTGATGGCCATAGCACTATTGAAGTGCGTCTTGAGGTGAGTTTGCCCCGCAGCGGTGATCTAACTGTGCCATCTCTTTATCCCCTTTACCGTGGTGCTGATTGGCAAGAGCGGGAATGCTTCGATATGTTTGGTATTACTTACAGCGGCCATCCTCTGCCGAAGCGTTTATTAATGCCAGAAGATTGGGTTGGTTATCCTCTTCGGAAAGATTATGTGCAACCCGATTTCTATGAACTCCAAGATGCCCATTAATTAGATTTATTTTTTTGGCTGTTGCGATAAAAACGCATCACTGCAAGGGCCAAGCTTCGCGGTTCATGGCGCAAGGTGCCTCTGCTTGCGCGCCCAGCACTGCGTTGTTGCTTGCCTTGCATAGAAGCCAGCATCACTACATAGCCCTGCTTTTTTAATTGCTTTACCTCGCAATGCACCGGTTCCGCGCCGCGGGCGCGGTAGTAGTTGAGCTCTGGCCCACTTGCAAGAGCCTCTTGGGCGAGTACCGCATCAAATAAACGCCCCTGCACCCCATGGGTGGCAAGTTGAGCTTCTATCGCCCTGAGATGGCCGGCCACATCAAGGCCATCTGTTTCACCGGGTTGAGTCATTAAGTTGCAGATGTATAGGCGGGGTGCTTGCGAGCGGCCGATCGCTTCTACCAATTGGGGCACAAGCAAATTTGGCAGCAACGAGGTGTAGAGGCTGCCGGGGCCCAGCACGATTAAATCTGCCTGTGCAATCGCTTCAAGGGCTCGAGGTAATGCAGCTGGCCGTGATGGCGTGCAACCAAGCCGCACGATGGGGCTATCGGCCTTGCCGATATTCGATTCGCCTTCAAGCCGGCGACCATCCTCTAATTCAGCCCAGAGGCGCACATCGGAGCTGGTGGCTGGCACCACTTGCCCCTGCACCGCAAGCACCTTGCTACTGGCGGTAATTGCTGTTTCAAGGCTGCCGGTGATGGCGGTGAGAGCTGAGATAAATAAATTGCCAAAACTATGGCCTTCAAGGCCACTACCAGCGGTGAAGCGGTATTGAAAAAGCTTGGTTAGTAGGGGTTCTTCCCGGGCAAGGGCCGCTAAGCAGTTGCGGATATCGCCTGGGGGTTGCACCCCCAGCTCACGCCGCAATATGCCACTACTCCCTCCATCATCAGCCACCGTAACGATTGCGGTGAGATTGCCGCTATAGCGCTTTAAGCCGCTCAATAAGGTGGAAAGACCAGTGCCACCACCGATTGCCACGATATTTGGGCCTCGGTTTAAGCGCCGCTGGGCCACCAAGGCATCCACCAGAGCGGTTTCGTTTTGATGGGGTGCCAGTGCCCGTTGAATTGAGCTAAAACTGCGGCTCTGGCCTATTAAAATCATTGCGGCTCCCAGCAGAAGCACCAGGGGTCCTGTAAAACCACCACCGGCCCCCGCCAGGGAGCGCAACAAAGTTTCGATTGCTGTGATTGTCCAGTAGATAGGTTTAAGGTCTGCCCAGATGGCTGCGCCCAATAGGGCCATAACCAGCCCTAGGGCTGAGGTGAGCACCCAGCGCTTCACCACAAGACCCGGTTGCAGCCACTGCACCGCGCGCCTTGAGCGCTTCACCAGTTCGTCGCGGCGGTGATTATGTTCGCCGGCGGGTTGTCCCATGTATTCACCTTACTTAGATGAGTAATGCCCGATTCCCCATAAATCATTCCAGCTCGCCGGTGGTGGAGTTACGCGGGGTGAGCTTGAACCGGGGTAATCGGAGGATCCTTTCTGATCTGCATTTGCAATTGCTGCCAGGGGAGAGCTTGGCAATTGTGGGCCCATCCGGCGCAGGAAAAACCACAATTTTGCGAATGCTGGCCGGCTTGGAAATGCCAACTGATGGCGATTTGCTGCTTTTTGGTGAGCTGCAGCGCTATTTACGCCTAGATCAAAACAGTCCCCCTGATGTGAGATTGGTTTCGCAAAATCCAGCCTTACTTGCCTCCCTTTCGGTGCTGCAAAATGTTGGTTTTTTGCTTTACCGCGATGGTTCCCACGCTGAAGCAGAAATCCGTAGCAGGGTGGCTCGCTGCCTTGAAGCTGTTGGATTAGCGGGCACAGAAGACATGATGCCGGCTGAACTATCCGGTGGGATGCAAAAACGGGTTAGTTTCGCCCGCGCCATGGTGGATGATCCAGGCTCTGGCCAAGATTTTCCCTTGTTGCTCTTCGATGAACCCACCGCAGGGCTTGATCCGATGGCTTCCACCCGCCTCGAAGATTTAATGGTTACCACCACTCACCTTGCTAAGGGCACTTCTGTGGTGGTGAGCCACGTTTTAAGCACGATCGAACGGGCCGCAGAACGGGTGGTTTTGCTTTACGAAGCCGAATTGCGTTGGCAGGGATCAATAGAAGCATTTAAATGCAGTGATGATCCTTTTGTGGTTCAGTTCAGAACCGGTAGCCTTACAGGACCCATGCAACCAAAAGAGCTGTAATTAAGCGATGCGTAGAAGCGTTAAAGAAGCAAGTATCGGTTTTTCACTTCTGGCAGCAATAGCCGGTGGGGTGGGGCTGTGGTTTTGGTTATCTGGAGTGGTTTTTGGCAAAAAAAGTTGGCCAATCCGGCTGCGATTTGCTGATGCTGCAGGCCTTGCCCCCAGAAGCAGCGTCACTTTTAGGGGAGTGCAAGTGGGCTCTGTAAATAGCGTTACGGTCCAAGGGGGGAGCGTTTTGGTGAACGCTCAGATCAACAATCCTCAATTGCTATTGCCACGGCCGATTACGGCTCAGGTGCGCAGCGGTTCATTGCTTGGCGGTGAGTCCATAGTTGCACTGGAAAGCAGCTTATTAGATAACAATTCACCCGAACAAATCTCGAGGTCGTTATCTAGTAGTGGCCTACCCCTAGATAGCAATTGTGATCCCAGCTTGATTGTTTGCGCAAACGGCTTGGTGCATGGAACTGCTACCCCCAGCCTCAACGCAGTGATGGGAATGATGCAAAACCTATTGGCAAAAGCAGAGAAAGAAAACTTGATCGGTAAGGGGGCGATTACCCTCACCGAAGTAAGTAAAACATCAAAAGCATTTGGAGTTACAGCAAAACGTGCTGATCTAGTACTTGCTAGTGGAAATACATTGGTTTTACAGCTCCAAAAAGCGATAAAGGAGGCGGATCCATTGATAAAAGATCTAAAACTAGCCACCGCTCAAGCTAATTCTACTTTAAAGCACACTAATAATATTGTGTCTGCTTTTGATAATCCTCAAACTATTAATGAACTAAAGCGCACACTTTCTAACGCCGAGCAGCTCACCCGCCGCATTGATGCGATTGGTGGAGATGTGCAAAAACTTAGCGGCGATCCAAATTTTGTTAATGGAATGCGCAGCGTAACTGTAGGCCTCGGAAAGTTTTTTGATGAATTATATCCAGAGATCCGCAAGCCGATCAAATGATAAATACATAGCTAATTCTATTTTGAATATTTATCGATTTAGTGCTTCCAGGGCAATTGCTGCAATTGCCTGATCGCTCGCTTTTGGTAATTGCACATATCGGCCGCCAGCTGCTTCTGCCAGTTCTTTACCCATGCCACTGCCAATGAATTTGCGTTCGGTATCTATTACTAAGAGTTTTAAGCCCAGCAGCCGGTAACGCCCTGCCACCTCCTTAAGTTCTTGTTTTAGATCAACTGTTACTTCTGGTTCTGGTAGCCCCAGGGAACGCCCCAAAGGCACATTGCCCCTGCCATCAGTAATTGCTACCACCACCACCTGGGATAAATCACCACTTTGCAAAGCATTTGCCCCCACCTTTGCTGCTTGAGCTAAGCCATGGGCGAGGGGTGAGCCACCTCCGCAAGCCATGGTTTCTAGGCGGCGTTTAGCTGCGGTGATCGAGCGGGTGGGAGGCAGCAACACCTCGGCTTGTTCGCCTCTAAACGGAATTAAGGCCACCTCATCGCGGTTTTCGTAGGCCTCCGTTAACAAGCGCAGCACCGCTCCTTTTGCGCTTTGCATGCGATTAAGAGCCATCGAGCCGCTCGCATCCACGAGAAAAATAACTAGGGCCCCAGCTTTACGTTGCAATTGTTTTGCCCTTATGTCCACCTCCTCCACAATCAACTTGCGGCCTGGGAAGCGTTCCCTGCGGCTTTTTTGGTATGGCGCCGCTGCCCGCAAGGTGGCATCAACGGCGATACGGCCGCCGGGCCCCCTTGGTATTACAGGTCGCACGTAGCGGCCGCGGTTGTTGCTCAGCACTAAACCTCTTGAACCGCTTCTTGCTGCTTTGCTTTTTGCAGCTTGAAACGAAAGTAATTCTGGATCGAGCGCTATTGATTCAGCATCCAGCATGAATTCCTCCGGCACAGCAGGGGGGGAATCGGCTGATTCAGGGTTCTCATCTTGGTTGTTTTCAGAATCCCCACCTTCGTTTTCTGCCTGGCTTTCTGCTTGGTTCTCTTCTTGGTGATCTGGCTGGTTCTCGGCTTGATTTTCGCTTGAAGGTTGTGGCTCTTGAGGAGGTTGTTGATCGGGTGGTGTTTCTTGGGATGGAGCTGAAAGTTTTGCCCGCGGCGCGATCACTAGCCGCACCGCTAATTGCAGATCTTCTGCATCCACAACGTTGCGGCCATCAAGGGCGGCATGGGCTTTTGCCACCCGCAGGGCATACAACTCAGCGCGGTGCCCCACCACTCCGCCTATCAGCGCTTCTTGCACCAGATAAGTGATTTGAGCATTGCTGATGGCTACATCTGGCAACCACTGGCGAGCCAACAGCAATTGAGTGGCAATTGCATCGCTTTCCTCCTGCCATTTGCGGCGAAAAGCAGTGCTGTTTTCGGCGTAATCGATCGCAGTTTCTGTGATTAAAACTCGCTCTGCTGTGCTTACTGTTTGATCAGCGCAAAGAGCAATTGCAAATCGATCCAGCAGATGATCGGCCATTGCCCCCTCTTCTGGATTGAAGGTGGCAATCAATAGGGGCTTGCAGGGATGGGACACACTCAAACCCTCCCGTTCCACTTGGTTAAGACCCGAACCCACGGCCGCTAGCAGCAGATTTAAAGCGTTTAAATCCAACAGATTTATTTCATCGATATAAAGCACGCCTCTATGGGCTTCTGCCAGTAACCCCGGTTGAAACAACGTTTTGCCTTCCGCTAAAGAGCGGGTTACATCTACAGATCCCACCAGGCGATCTTCTGTTACCCCCAAGGGCACTTGCACAAATGGGGCTGGGATCACCATGCTTGGTTGCTCGCCATCGGGTTCGGCGTTGAAACTGCCATCAATAATTTCGATCGCAGGCAAAAGCGCATGCAGGCCCCTTGCCAGCACTGATTTGCCGGTGCCGCGGCCGCCAGCTATTACAACCCCGCCTAATCCGGGATCAACAGCTGCTAAGAGCAGCGCCAATTTCAAGGTGGGATGGCCGGTTACAGCCGCCAGGGGAAATACCTGGTTAGCGGTGGAAGGTAGGGCGGACATAGGGCCCAAAATCCCCTCCAGCATCGCAGCTTGGCCGCTGTTGTATGAGGAAGAGAACAAGTTTGATCTAGGTGTTCTCAGCCGCTATTGCCCTTGGTAGCAATCTTGGCGATTGCCTTGCCCTTCTCGGTGCAGCTCGGCTGGGGCTAGATGCCCTCGCCCAACCTGGTTCTTTGCGCTGTTCTCCCCTATTTCGCACTGCAGCGGTGGGCGGGCCCGCTGGCCAACCCGCGTTTTTAAATGGGGTGGCGCTGTTGCACTGGCTTGGTAGTTGTGAGCAGTTGTTGCTGGAATTGCAACGGCTGGAGGCGGCTGCAGGCAGGGAACGGCTGGTGCCCTGGGGGCCCCGCAGCCTGGATCTTGATCTTTTGTGGTGCGGCAATGAGCAACGCAATACAGCCAACTTGCAGCTGCCCCATCCGCGGCTTTGGGGGCGTCGCTTTGTGCTCGAACCACTAGCAGCCCTTGATCCTGCCCTTAAGCCCCCTGGCCAAGAAAAAACGGCGCAGGAACTGCTCGAAGCACTTTTATTAAATTGCAGCGAACCTGCACCGCAGCGGTTGCCCCCAGCAGCGCTTTGGCCCAATTAATCGCCAAAATGGCATTACAAGCAAAAAGCGAGTTTTAAATCCTTGGCCCCCATCCCAGCCCCGGAACCAGCCGAATTGCTTGACACCATCGCAACCCTTGCTGTGCGCAAGCTGCGCATGGAAATCCAGCATCTGCGCTTACCCCTTGGGGTGGAGGGCACTTACGGCTGCATTAAGCACCCTGGAGCATCTTTAGCTGTGCCGGTGTTGGCAGATGGCCGGGTGGTGCTGTTGCGCCAATATCGATTTGCAGTGCAGCAGCGCATTCTGGAATTTCCAGCTGGCACATTGGAGGTGGGGGAAGAACCTCAGGCAGCGATGGCACGGGAATTAGGGGAGGAGGCTGGTTACAGCGCGGCGCGCTGGGATTCCCTTGGTTTGCTGCTGCCCTGCCCCGGTTATTCCGATGAAGTAATTCACTTGTTTTTAGCCCGGCAATTGCAGCCGTTGCCTAGCCCTGTTGCGGCAGACCACGATGAAGATATTGAAGTGCTTCTGCTCACTCCTGCCCAATTGGATGCAGCCCTTGCCAGTGGTGATGAACCGCTTGATGGCAAAAGTGTTACCGCCTGGTTTCGGGCCAAACAACTCTTGGGGTTGCACTAATGGCTGATGCATTTTGCCGTTGGTTGTTTTGGCATCGCCGTGATCTGCGCCTTTCAGACAATTTGGGGCTTGCGGCTACTGCACTAAACAATCCAGCTCTTGCAGGCGTTTTCGTGCTGGATCCAGCTGAGTTGCAGCATCCCAGCATGGCGCCAGGGCGCCGTTGGTTTTTGCTCGAAAGCCTGCGGGAATTGCAACAGCGCTGGCTTCAAGCAGGCAGCCGTTTGCTTCTGCTTAAGGGTGATGCGCTGATATTGCTGCCCCGCTTAGCCCAGCTCCTTGCGGTGGAGGGGGTGGCCTGGAACCGTGATGTGGAACCGCTGGTGCGGCAGCGCGATCAAGCCCTCGCAAAAGCACTGCAGGGCCAGGGTTGCAAGGTGGCAGCTGATTGGGATCAATTGCTGGTGCCGCCTGAGCGATTACGCACCGGCGCTGGTGATCCTTATCGCGTTTATGGCCCCTACTGGCGGGTATGGCAACAACAACCAAAAGCAGCGCCTGTGGCTGCCCCAAGTGGTTTATTTGATCTCACAGCCGCAGAAATTACGGCCATTGAGGCAGCGGTGCCGCCATTGCCGCAAACGGCCACAGTTGATTTGGAAGCATGGGATGGCGCTGGTATTTGCCCTTGCCTACCTGGAGAAGCAGCAGCTCTTTTGCAATTGCAGCGATTTGCTGATGGGGCTCTGCATAGCTATGAAGAAGGCCGCAATTTGCCAGCCGATGGGGGCACGTCCCAACTCAGCGCTGCATTGCGCACGGGCAGCCTCAGCCCACGCACCGCTTGGGCCGCCAGTTTGGAAAGCTTGCAAATTTGCCGCAGCGACGAACAACGCCAATCGATTCGGGTGTGGCAGCAGGAGCTGGCTTGGCGTGAGTTTTACCAGCAAGCTTTGTTTCACTTTCCAAGCCTTGCCGATGGCCCTTATCGGCCCCTATGGCGCCAATTTCCCTGGGAAAACAAGCCTGAATGGCTGGAGGCATGGAAACAGGGCTTAACCGGAGTGCCAATTGTTGATGCTGCGATGCGGGAACTTGCGCAAACCGGGTTTATGCACAATCGCTGCCGCATGATCGTGGCTTCTTTTTTAGTGAAAGATTTGATCTGTGATTGGCGTTTTGGTGAGGCCTGGTTTATGGCCCTTGAGGTGGATGGTGATCTGGCCGCCAATAATGGAGGCTGGCAATGGAGTGCCAGTAGTGGGATGGATCCAAAACCGCTACGAATTTTTAATCCAGCCACCCAAGCGCGCAAATTTGATTCAGAAGCTGTTTATATCCGCCGCTGGTTGCCTGAACTGCAACATGTGAATACGGCGGATTTACTAAGTGGTGAAATCGCCCCCTTGGAATCGCGCGGCTACCCAGAAGCTTT
>ERZ888423.2134-NODE-2134-length-15520-cov-11.065826_pt1 | contig 15520 bp, 13 predicted proteins | sample MGYA00520523_ERZ888423 | MGnify/ENA primary metagenome ERZ888423 (study PRJEB32303, sample SAMEA104408611) | aquatic metagenome | biome: Brackish water; feature: Pelagic; material: water | place: Baltic Sea | collected 2014-06-08T10:24:00 | depth 30,27 m ...
CGGCTTCAGGCGATCCTCACCTCAAACAGCATGCCACTTGGGGAATGTCGGATAAGGGGGAGCACAGCAGTTGCCCGGTCGAAGTCGGCGCGGGGCGCACTGCGGCTGACGGAGTAGCCTCTCATGCATCCGCAACACGCCCATGGATCTTTCACATCATCAGATGTCTAGCGTGTTGTCCTTTTCCCACTGGGTGAAGTGGGACACGTAGGAATTCCATTCCTGCTGCTTGAGGTTCAGGAACGCGGCAGAGAACTCTTCGCCCATTGCGGCTTGCAGCGCGGTGTCTTTCTCGTATTCACGCAAGGCGTCCAGCAGGTTGAGCGGCAGCTTTGGCGCGTCGGTGATCGTGTGCCCATCGGCATACATGTCGATATCGTGGCGCGGGCCCGGATCGGCCTTGCTGCGCAGACCGGACAGACCGGCGGCGATGATCACCGCCTGCAACAGGTAGGGGTTGGTCGCCCCGTCCGCGAGGCGCAACTCGAACCGTCCGGCGCCGGGCACGCGCACCATGTGGGTGCGGTTGTTGCCCGTCCATGTCACCGTGTTGGGTGCCCAAGTGGCGCCGGACATGGTGCGGGGCGCGTTGATGCGCTTGTAGCTGTTCACCGTGGGGTTGGTGATCGCGGCCAGAGCCGAGGCGTGTTTCATGATGCCGCCAAGGAAGTGTTTTCCGCGCTCTGACAGCCCGACTTCACCCGTCTGGCCTGCGCCTGTCCCCGCAAAGACATTGGTGGTCGCATCGGCCCCCGGTGCATCCCAGACCGAGACATGCGCGTGGCATCCATTGCCGGTCAGCCCCTCGACAGGTTTGGGCATGAAGGTCGCGCGGTATCCGTGCTTTTCGGCGACGGTCTTGGTCATGAACTTGAAGAAGCTGTGCTTGTCCGCGGTTTTCAGCACGTCGTCGAAATCCCAGTTCATTTCCCACTGGCCGTTCGCGTCCTCGTGGTCGTTCTGGTAGGGGTTCCAGCCCAGTTCGAGCATGTAGTCGCTGATCTCGCGGATCACATCGAGGCGGCGCAGGAACGCCTGCTGATCATAGCAGGGCTTGGCGGCGGTATCGAACGGGTCCGAGATTTGGTCCCCAGACGGGGTCAGCAAGAAGAACTCGGCCTCGACGCCAGTCTTGACATGCAACCCTTCGGAGGCGGCCTCTGCAATCAGCTTGCGCAACACGTTGCGGGGGGCTTGGGCGACGGGTTCGTCTTCCATCACACAGTTTGCGGGCACCCACGCGATGGTCTTGTCCCATGGCAAGATGATGACCGCCTCGGGGTCGGGCACAGCAAGCATGTCAGGATGCGCAGGGGTCATATCAAGCCATGTGGCAAATCCCGCAAAACCGGCCCCCTCCACCTGCATGTCTCTGATGGCGCGGGCGGGCACGAGTTTGGCCCGTTGTCCGCCAAACAGGTCGGTAAAAGAGATCATGAAGTACTGAATGCCGTTGTCGGCTGCGAATTTCACCAGATCGGTTGCCATGGTTTTTTCCCTGTCGTCATCTTCGTGAATGTCAAAGGGCGCGCCCCTGTCTGGCCGCGCCCCGTTGTCTTTTAATAGGTTGTGCCGGGCTTGCCGGGGTACCAGTCGGTGCCGGCCAGCGGAATTTTGGCCATTGCGGCGGCCTCCATCGTCACCGCACAAAGGTCTTCGGGTTCAAGATTGTGAAGGTGGTTTTTGCCACAGGCACGCGCAATCGTTTGCGCCTCAAGCGTCATGACCTTGAGGTAATTGCTCAACCGGCGCCCGCCCTCGATGGGATCAAAGCGCGCCATCAACTCAGGGTCCTGCGTGGTGATACCTGCGGGGTCCTTGCCTTCATGCCAGTCGTCATATGCCCCTGCGGTGGTGCCAAGGGCTTGATACTCCGCTTCCCATTTGGGGTCATTGTCCCCCAGAGCGATCAGGGCCGCCGTTCCGATGGCCACCGCATCTGCACCCAGCGCCATGCACTTGGCCACATCGGCCCCGTGGCGGATGCCACCCGAGACGACCAGTTGCACCTCGCGGTGCATGTCCAGATCCTGAAGGGCGCGCACGGCTTCGCGAATGCAGGCCAGAATGGGCTGGCCGACATGTTCGATGAACACATCCTGCGTTGCCGCCGTGCCGCCCTGCATCCCGTCCAGAACGACAACATCCGCCCCGGCCTTGACCGCCAGTGTCGTGTCGAAATAGGGGCGCGCGCCCCCGACCTTAATATAGATCGGTTTTTCCCAGTTGGTGATTTCGCGCAATTCGAGGATCTTGATTTCCAGATCATCCGGCCCGGTCCAATCCGGGTGACGACAGGCAGAGCGTTGGTCGATCCCTTTGGGCAGGTTGCGCATCTCGGCCACCCGGTCCGAGATTTTCTGCCCCAACAACATTCCACCCCCACCGGGTTTGGCCCCCTGCCCCACCACGATCTCGATGGCATCGCAGCGGCGCAGATCGTCAGGGTTCATCCCGTAGCGCGACGGCAGGTACTGATAGACGAGGGTCTTGGAATGTCCGCGCTCTTCCGGGGTCATGCCACCGTCGCCGGTGGTGGTCGACGTGCCCGCCATGCTCGCCCCGCGCCCCAGCGCCTCCTTGGCCGGACCCGACAGGGCCCCAAAGGACATGCCCGCAATGGTCACCGGAATATCAAGCTTGATCGGGTTTTTGGCAAAGCGTGTGCCCAACGTGACCGAGGTTTCGCATTTTTCGCGGTAACCTTCGAGCGGATAGCGCGACATGGACGCACCCAGAAAGAGCAGGTCGTCGAAATGCGGCAGCTTGCGCTTGGCACCCCCACCCCGGATGTCATAAATCCCGGTCGCAGCCGCGCGCCGGATTTCCGCGTTCGCCACATCGGTGAAGGTCGCCGACTGTACCGGAACAGTGCGCGGCACGCCGTTGTGATCATCTTTCATGGCGGCCCCTCAATATGCATTATCGATGTCGAAGTTATAAAGCTTGCGCGCAGAGCCATAGCGTTTGAACTCTTCCGGCTTGGCGTCACATCCACCGCGTTCCAGCAGGTCTTCGAGGATGGCGAGATGTTCGGGGCGCATCTCCTTTTCGATGCAATCTGCCCCAAGCGACTTGACCGATCCCCGCACGAACAGGCGCGCCTCATACAGTGAATCGCCCAAGGCTTCGCCCGCATCGCCGCATACCACCAGATTGCCCGACTGGGCCATGAAGGCGGACATATGCCCGATATTGCCATGCACGATGATGTCGATCCCCTTCATCGAAATCCCACAGCGCGAGGAGGCATTGCCCTTGATGATCAGCGTCCCGCCATTGCCGGTGGCGCCCGCATATTGCGAGGCATCGCCTTCGATGATCACGGTCCCGCTCATCATGTTCTCGGCCGTTCCCGGACCCGCCGAGCCATGCACATGCACGGTGGCCTGCTTGTTCATGCCCGCGCAGTAATAGCCCGTAGAGCCTTTCACATTGACCTCAATCGGGGCGTCAAGACCGACGGCGATAGCGTGACTGCCCTTGGGGTTGGTGATTTCCCAAACGGTTTGATTGGTGTCACCATCTTGCCCATGAAGTGCACTGTTCAAGGCGCGCAGGCCCTGCGCTTCGAGGTCGAAGGTCTGCATTCAGGCCGCCCTTTCATGGGTCTGGGGTGGCGTGTCATGGCTCCAGAAATAGACTGTTGCAGGCTCCGGTTCCCAGACGCGCGCGACGTCGATGCCGGGCAGGTTGACCAGCGCGCGATATTCGGACCCGAAGGCCACATATTGATCGGTTTCCGCCATGACGGCCGGTTTGCAGGCAATCGGGTCGCGCACCACGCCAAAGCCGTCCTTGGTCCCGACAACAAAGGTAAAGAACCCGTCCAGATCCTCCAGCGCGCTTTGCAAGGCTTCGCCCAAGGTCGACCCGGTCTGCATTTTCCACGTGAGGTAAGCCGCACCCACTTCGGTGTCGTTCTCGGTCTCGATCTGGATGCCGAGGCGCCGCAACTTGCGGCGCAGGGAGTTGTGGTTGGACAATGAACCGTTATGCACCAGACATTGATCCAACCCGGTGTTAAACGGGTGCGCCCCAAGGGTCGTAACAGCGGATTCCGTCGCCATCCGCGTGTGGCCGATGCCATGCGTGCCGCTCATCCCGCGCAGATCAAAGCGGCGCGCCACATCGCGTGGCAGCCCGACTTCCTTGTAAATCTCGATGCGCCCACCCCGGCCCATGACGCGAATATCCGGATGCTGCGCGCGCAAATAAGCCCGCGCGGGATCTATCTGATCTGCCTGTATTTTCACAATGGCATGGGTGTCCTTGACCGTCGCCTCAACGTCACCTGCAAGAGCAGCGCGCAAAGACGTTTCAAGCGCGGCAAATCCCGTGGCCGGGTCATCGGTTTGCAAAGTCAATTTCGCCCGCCCTTGCGTTTCAGCGCTGTAAATCGCGATGCCCGCACTGTCGGGTCCGCGATCCGTCATGGTGATCAGCATGTCCGTCAGCATATCGCCGAGTTTCGGCTCCAGTGACCTGTCTTTCAAAAACAGTCCGACGATCCCACACATCTTGGCAGCACTCCTCAAGAACGATTCTCGCCCGACCGAGACCGTAGGCCATCGTTACCACTGTCCATGAGGTGTCGCAACTGCGGTGAATATTTTTTTACCTGTGGGCAACCTAATTCAGCCTTCCGCAAAAGAATTGAGCGGCAAGTGGGCGCAGACCCGCCCCATCTTTTCGACTCTATGTCCGATTTGAGCCCAACCTGGTCCGAATTCACCCGCGATTTTCCCTGTGCGGCTTGGCTAAATGCCACAAAGGAGTCGGATGCGATGCGCTACTCAGGTTTCAACGTCATCAAGCAAGCATTGAGCGGTCACAAAGGCTGGGGCCCAGCTTGGCGCGATGTGACGCCTAAAGAGAGCTATGACTATGTGATCATCGGAGGCGGCGGGCATGGCCTTGCGACGGCCTACTATCTGGCCAAGCAATTCAAACAGTCGCGCATCGCCGTGCTTGAAAAGGGCTGGATCGGTGGCGGCAATGTGGGCCGAAACACGACGATCATCCGCTCGAACTACCTGTTGGACGGAAACCAGCCCTTCTATGAATTCTCGCTGCAGCTTTGGGAGGGGCTGGAACAAGAGTTGAACTATAACGCCATGGTCAGCCAGCGCGGCATCCTGAACCTGATCCATTCCGACGCGCAGAGGGATGCGTTCATCCGGCGAGGCAACGCGATGATCCTGCATGGTGCGGATGCAGAACTGCTCAGCACACGCCAGATCCTGCGGCGTTATCCTTTCCTGAACGTCAACAATGCCCGCTTTCCGATCCAGGGTGGTCTGGCCCAGCATCGCGGCGGCACCGTGCGCCATGACGCCGTGGCCTGGGGCTATGCCCGCGCCGCAGACCAATGCGGGGTGGACATCATCCAGAACTGCGAAGTGACCGGATTCCGGATCGAAAATGGCACCTGCCTCGGCGTCGAAACAACGCAGGGCTTTATTGGTACAAAGAAGGTCGCGGCCTGCGTTGCAGGGTCGTCCTCGCGGCTGATGGCCTTGGCCGGGATGCGGCTGCCTATCGAAAGCCACGTCTTGCAGGCTTTCGTGTCCGAAGGGCTGAAACCGGTGCTGCCGGGCGTCATCACCTTTGGTGCGGGACACTTTTATTGCAGCCAGTCCGACAAGGGCGGGCTGGTCTTTGGCGGCGACATTGACGGTTACAATTCCTACGCGCAGCGCGGCAATCTGCCAGTGGTCGAGGACGTGTGCGAAGGCGGCATGGCAATCTTTCCGATGCTCGGCCGGGCGCGGCTATTGCGCATGTGGGGTGGCATAATGGACATGTCGATGGATGGCTCTCCGATCATCGACAAGACCCATATCGACGGGCTCTATTTCAATGGTGGCTGGTGTTACGGCGGGTTCAAGGCAACGCCTGCCTCTGGCTATGTCTATGCCCACCTGCTGGCCACCGACACCCCGCATCACACCGCTGCCGCCTACCGCTTTGACCGGTTCGCCAAGGGGCGGATGATTGATGAAAAAGGCGTGGGCAACCAGCCCAACCTGCATTGAGAGGACCAAGGATATGCTGATCCACCACCCCCTTCTTGGCCCGCGCGATGCCTCTGAATTTGTCTACAAGGGCGACGCCGCGCTGATCCACCGCCCCGATTGGCAGTCCGAGGACGCACAGGCACAGTTCGCCGATTACGGCTATCTGCGCGACAACCCCGCCGGGCCACTGCGCGAATTGTGGTTCCATGAACAGGGCGACAGATCTTGGCTGGTCGTGACGCGCGACACCACCAGCCACGAAATCACGTCCGTCGAACTTGCCAGCGACGTGGCCCGCAGAGAGGCGCGTGCGACATGACAGGGGTCAATCGTCTGGACGGCGGGCTGATCGACCGCACTAAACCGATGCGCTTCACCTTCGACGGGATAGGCTTTACCGGGTTTGAGGGCGACACGCTGGCTTCAGCACTGTTGGCCAATGACGTGCGCCTGATGGGGCGATCCTTCAAATACCACCGCCCACGCGGACCAATGACCAGCGGGTCGGAAGAACCCAACGCCCTTGTAGCGCTGCGCAGTGGTGCCCGCAAGGAACCCAACACCCGCGCCACCACGGCAGAGCTGTTCGCCGGTCTGAGTGCGACATCCCAAAACAGGTGGCCTTCGTTGCGATGGGACGCCATGGCTGTCAACGACCGCCTGTCTCAGTTTTTCGCCGCCGGATTTTACTATAAGACGTTCATGTGGCCTGCCGCCTTCTGGGAAAAGGTTTATGAGCCGATCATCCGCAGGGCAGCCGGCCTTGGCACGCTGAGCCATGAGCCGGACCCGGATTCCTATGACAAGGGCTTTTTGCACTGCGACCTTCTGGTGATTGGGACGGGTCCGTCCGGGCTGATGGCGGCCTTGACGGCGGCACGCGCAGGCGCCGATGTGATCATCGCGGATGAGGATTTCCTGCCCGGTGGACGGCTCTCTGCAGAAACACACATGATTGAGGGCCAGAGCGGGGCCGCATGGGCGGCGGCCTCTGTCGCAGAGCTGCAGGCCCTGCCGAATGTCCGTGTGATGACCCGCAGCACGGTGATCGGTGCCTTTGATCACGGCATTTACGGCGTTGTTGAAAGGGTAAGCGACCACCTCAAGGAGCCATTTGCAGGCAAACCCCGGCAGATCCTGTGGCGCGTCTACTCAAAACGGGCCATTCTTGCAGCGGGCGCCACCGAACGGCCCATCGTGTTCGAAAACAATGATCGTCCCGGCATCATGCTGGCCTCGGCGGTGCGGGCCTATGTGAACCGCTGGGCGGTGACGCCTGCGCGGCAGGTTGCGATCTTCACCAACAACGACGATGGGCACCGCACCGCGCGCGACCTCGCCGCCAAGGGGGTGGACGTCACAGCGGTGATCGACACCCGCTTGGACGCGCCAACGTCGGCTGACTATCAGGTCATCGCCGGGGGCGTGGTCGTCCAGACATGGGGACGGCTTGGCCTGACCCAGATCGAGGTGCGGACGCCCAAGGGCGAGAGCCTGCGTATCCCGTGCGGAGCGCTCGGGGTGTCGGGCGGATGGAATCCAAATGTCCATCTGACCTGTCATCAGGGGGCGCGACCTGTATGGAATGACACCATTGCCGCCTTTGTCCCCGGAAACAGCCTGCCCCCCGGACTGATCCCGACCGGGGCCGCAGACGGCGCGTTCAGCACCTATGAGGCGTTGTCATCCGGACAAAAGGCGGCACATGTGGCACTCAGCGATCTTGGCATCCCGCACAAGGTGTCGGACCTGCCCGAGGCCGAAGATGCCCCTGTGAACATTACCCCTTTCTGGCATGTGGCCAGTGCAAAACGCGCCTGGGTCGACCAGCAAAACGACGTGACTGCAAAAGACGTCCAACTGGCGCATCAGGAGAACTTTGTCTCGGTCGAGCACCTGAAACGCTATACCACGCTGGGCATGGCCACGGATCAGGGGAAAACCTCGAACACCGCAGGGCTCGCCATCATGGCCGACATCGCCGGCAAATCCATCCCCGAAGTCGGTACCACCATGTTCCGCCCGCCCTATACGCCCACGGCCATCGGCGTTCTGGCAGGCCGTGCGCGCGATGAGGACTTTCGACCGATCCGCAAGACACCGTCCCATGTCTGGGCCGAAGAACAGGGTGCTGTATTTGTCGAAGTGGGCATGTGGCTGCGCGCGCAATGGTTCCCGAAACCGGGCGAGACCCATTGGCGTCAAAGTGTCGACCGCGAAGTGCTTCAGACCCGAAAGTCAGTCGGGATCTGTGACGTCACAACGCTTGGCAAGATCGATGTGCAGGGAACAGACGCCGCGGCCTTCCTCAACAAAGTATATTGCAATGGCTTTGCCCAATTGCCTGTCGGCAGGACCCGATATGGTCTGATGCTGCGTGAAGACGCGATCGCCATGGATGACGGCACTGCCGCGCGGCTGGCCGAGGATCATTTCGTTGTCACCACCACAACCGCGAACGCCGTCCCTGTCTATCGGCACATGGAATTCGTGCGCCAGTGCCTGTTCCCGGACATGGATGTGCAGCTGATTTCGACCACGGAAGCATGGGCGCAGTTCGCCGTTGCCGGTCCGAAGTCACGCGCGCTGTTGCAACAGATCATCGACCCCCCATTCGACATCTCAAACGACGCTTTCCCGTTCATGGCCTGCGCCGAGATCACTGTGACGGGTGGTTTGCGCGCCCGCCTGTTCCGGATTTCATTCTCAGGAGAACTGGCTTTCGAAATCGCGGTGCCCACCCGGTATGGCGATGCGCTGATGCGCCGGATGATGGATGTCGGCGCGGGTTTTGACGTTGTGGCCTATGGCACCGAAGCGCTGAGTGTGATGCGCATCGAAAAGGGCCACGCAGCGGGCAACGAGCTGAACGGGACAACCACGGCGCTGAACCTCGGCATGGGGCGGATGGTGTCAAAGAAAAAGGACGCGATCGGGTCGACCTTGTCCGAACGCGAGGGGTTGACCGAAGGTGACGCGCTGAAGCTGGTGGGCCTGAAACCGGTCGACCCCGACCACAATGTGCCTGCGGGGGCCCACCTGATGACCAAAGGGGCCACAGTGTCGGCCGCAAACGATCAGGGCTATGTCACGTCAGCCTGCTTTTCGCCGAACCTTGGCTGCCATATTGGCCTTGCCTACCTCAAATCAGGTGACAGCCGGATGGGTGAAATCATCCGCCTCGTCAGCCCGCTGACCGGTGTTGATCACGATGTCGAAGTGGTCAGCGCTCACTTTGTCGATCCAAAGGGAGAGCGTCTGCGTGCATGATCTGAGAGCGATAACGCCGCTCGGGCGGTCAGAGCCCGTTGTCGAGGTACATGGCACGGTGACCATGACGGAAGTGACGGATGTCGCCCTTGCCTCTGTCGCCGCGCGGCGCGGCCGGGAGCCCGAAACGCTGGCCGCGCTGGAACGTGTTCTGGGGGATGCGCCCCCCGCCCCGGGATGCCTTGGCGGCAAGACCCTGACCGCCTTCTGGATGGGTCCGGACCTGTGGATGATCGAAGCGCCCAACGACACCCACGAGGATCTCGCAGCACAGCTTGCGGCCCTCTCCAGCGGTGCGATGAGCGTGACCGAGCAGACCGATGCGTGGTGCCGTTTCGATCTGACTGGCGAGCGGTTGGCTGACGTCTTTGAACGCCTGTGCGCGGCCAACATCCGCGCCTTTCAGGGCGGCGAGGCCGTGCGCACGACGATCCATCATCTGGGGTGTTACATCCTGTGCAGAACGCCCGCGCATATGTCCGTGATCGGCGCGCGCTCGTCTGCTGGATCTTTGCATCACGCCCTCAGAACCGCTCTTGTGTCGGCCCTCTGATCAGACCGAAGGTACGGGCAGATTGCCCTCGACACGGTAGAGGTTGATCCGTTTGCGATCCTCTTTCGGCGACAGACCAAAGGCAGAACGGTAGTGTTTCACGAATGGTTTGGCGTTGGCATAGCCCACCGATGCGGCCACGTCCGCAATGCGGTCATTGGTGTACATGACGATCTGGCGGGCCGCCTTCATGCGAAGATGCCGGAAGTATCGTGTGGGACTTTGACCTGTGGACTGCTTGAACATGCGTTCAAGGTGGCGGGGCGTGATGTTCAGTTGCGCCGCAATGTCCGCAACAGCCGCCGGCTGGGTCACGTCTTGCGCAAAAATGTCTATCGCCCGCGCAACCAGCGGCGACAGGTCGGTATCGGTGCGTATGGCCTGACGCACCGGCAGGGTCTGACGGACACCGACCTTGCGCATCATCGGGTGCTGGAACCAGCATGCGACCTCATTGGCCACATCCGCGCCAAGCGCGGTATCGATCAGGCTGAGAGCCACATCAAAAGCCGCCGCGGCACCCGACGCAGTGATGCGACGGTTCGAGACCTCAATGACTTCATTGCTACGCCGTGTGTCGGGAAATTCGGAAGTAAAGGCCGCCTCGTAGCACCAATGAACTGACAGCTTTTCATCGCCGGCAAGGCCACTGCGCATTAGAGGAAACACACCTCCACTGACCGCACATACCTGCGTTCCATGCCGGTCGATGGCGCGCAACAGCGATGCCGCGCGGGGCGTCTGGAACCGGGCCGTCGGTGCGGATAGCAACACGAGATAGTCAAGGTCGCGCACCGCCTCAAGCCGGATGTCTGCATCAAAGGAGATGTCTGCGCTGGAAACGACCTTCGTTGCTGCTTCGGACACAAGCACCCAGTCAAACGTCCGTGAGTCAGATATCTCGTTGGCCGCCCGCAACGGTTCGATCATCGAGGTCAAGCAAGCCATCGGAAAGCCCGGGAACAGCAGAAACCCTATCCTTGTCGCCACTTTCGTTCCCCCAGAAAAACCCAACCTGCGCTTGAAACTTCACTCCGGAGAAAAAATATTTATAAATATGAATAATGGCTAGCGGAATCGACAAAATGGCTGTCGTATCTTGCCGGTGAGCAAACGAGGAACGCAGATGGCAACCACAACTGACTCGCGACAGCGCACATCAAAGCTGTATCAAGATCCTCATAGCGTGCGCGATACACGTGAGAAAGTCCTTGAGGTTGCCATTGGCCGCGAGGTGCGCGCCTTTCGCAAACAGCAGGGCATCACCGTCGCCGAGTTGGCGAAACTGACCACCCTGTCCATCGGCATGCTGTCCAAGATCGAGACCGGCAACACGTCGCCCTCTCTGACGACCTTGCAAACACTGGCCAACGCGCTGTCCGTCCCGCTGACGTCGTTTTTCCGTGGCTACGAGGAAAGCCGCGAAGCCATCCTGACCAAGGCAGGCGAAGGTGTGGAAATGGAGCGCGCCGGGACACGGGCCGGTCATCAATACAACCTTCTGGGCCACATTGGCTCAAATTCGAGCGGCGTGATAGTGGAGCCCTATCTGATCTCGCTGAATTCTGAATCCGACACGTTCAAGACCTTCCAGCACAGCGGGATCGAGATGATTTACATGCTCAAGGGTAAGGTGGATTATCTGCACGGCAGCGAGGTATACGCGCTTGCCCCCGGTGACACCCTGTTTTTCGATGCGGATGCCCCGCATGGCCCCGACCGGCTGGTCGAGTTGCCGATCCGCTATTTGTCCATCATCTGCTATCCGCAGCAGAAATCCTGACAGACCAAGGCCACCGCCATTACAACGCGCGCAACCAGTCGTCCCATCTGGGATCGTTGAACATCATGCGCGCCCGTGCGTATTTCCAGATGCCGTATTTCTGATAGTCGAAGTCCCAGCTTTGCAATTGGCGCTGTTGAACGGCCCACGACCCCCACTTCATATCGGCCAGGGCCCGCCCGACGCTGACCCGGGCGACGATGTCTGCGCTGACATGGCCGTAGTACAATTCAATCATCTCAAGAGACGTCGTTTCATCAATGAACATCTCACCAAGGAACATGCCCAACTCATAGGCGCGCTCATTGTTGGAGGCATATTCGAAATCAATCATCTTCATGTCGGTGACCAAGTCGTCCTTCACGGCCACCATGAAATTGCCCGGCATCGGGTCATTGTGGCAAGGGACAAGATCAAGGCCTGCAGCCATGAACGCAGATTTGGCCTTGGTATATTGCTTGAGCAACCAGTCGATATCGACGGGGTAGATAGCCCCAAGCGCCCGGCCCTGTTCGATGTGCTCATCGATCATGTCAAAACAGGTCTTGGTATCTGAAATCGGTGATGCCGAGTGGAACACCTTGTACAATCCCACCACCCGCTCAAGGTAGGTTTTGTGCGCATAGTCCGCGTTGGTAGACGCGCGATACCCTTCGAGGAATTCGGCAACTTCCAGCCCGGTTTCCTTGTCGAAGTGAAGCACCCTTGGGCCAATGCCCATCGCATGTGCCTGAAGGGTCGCATCATGAGACGCATCGCGATTGATAAAGCTTTCCGTCCCGAGCCCATACACTTTCATGAAGTGCTTTTTGCCATCCTTGATGGCCACGAAATTGGCATTGGTCACCCCCCCATCCAGAGGTGAGACATCAACCTCGTCCCACGTCCAGCCCGGAACCGAATTCACAGCCGTGCGAAGTTGGTCTTCCAGCGTGCCTGACATATCAAACTCCTAGGCTGCTATCCGGATGCGATCATGGGCATCCGAGGTTTTGAGGCGCGCTTCGAGACGCAGGAAACGCCAGGCGGAATACTTGGAAAACTCCAGACTACTGCGCGCAGAACGCGCGCCCATCAGCGCTCCGATCAGCCCCCAACGCATGTCATCTGCCAGACCATAGAGCATCGCGCGCTGGAACAGCCCCTCATCAAAAGACCCGTGCCACTCTTCAAAGCCTGCACGCGCATCCAGATCGTTTTCGAAAAACTCCACAAGGTGACATCCCACATCTTCAAACGGGTCTGCATCACCGGCGAGATCGAAATCAATCAACCTGATCTGATCGCCCTCGCCCACCATGTAGTTGGCCGTGTTGCCGTCCCGGTGACACGGCAAGCTGTCCCGGCCCCGACTGTCAATTTTGCGTCTCGCGTCCGCAAAAAAGTTGGCAAAGACCTCCATATCCCTATGGATTGGCACCGCGTCCTTTCGCACCATCGAAACGAAGGTGTCGATCTCATCAAAGATGCACACCTGTTTTCCAAGGGCTGCGAGGCCCTGAAACCTCTGCTTTGCAGCGATCACGTTGGCGCGCAGGCGCGGGTTGACGACATCCTGCAACCCGCCGGAGCGCCATGGCAGTGCGATATCCTCAAAGGCGATGATCCCATCCGTGCCCCATGTGTCGATCACCGTCGGTCCAAGTCCGGCAGCACCCGCCATCTTTGCGGCCGTCATGGATGTGTCCGTGTCGACATAGAACGCCGTGTCCGGGTGATAGTGTTTCAGGATGATCGACCCCGCCCCGGCAGATGCACGCCAGATGTCGCCTTCGACGCCGCGCCAGGCCGGTGATGCCAGAACGGTCAAAGGGTTTTCGAATGTTTCTGGTGCGTGACCAAAATGCGCCGTCGCGCAGCGCAGTGCTGCGTCTTGCCTACGTGAACTCATTTATGTGCCCTCCTTGAGTGCTGATTTCCTTTTGGCCGCGTGGTGAGCAATGCCGCGATCGCCGCGCGGCTTGCTTCGTAACCGGCAATGACATCAGCATCCGAAGTGAACTCGTCCGGGGCGTGGCTGATCCCGTCTTTTGATGGGACAAAGATCAGGGACGCTGGACAAATGGTTTGCAGGTTGATCGCGTCATGGCCTGCAATCGTAGACATACGCATGGTGTTCAGGCCCGCGCCGAGTGCGGCCGCGTCGACTATGTCACATCCGACGGGATCAAACTCGGTGACGGGCCGGTGGCCTTCGGTTTCGATGTCCATGGCACAGCCCTCGACCTCGGGCAGGCGCGCGATCTCTGCTTTCAGATCCTGCAGCGCAGCTTGGAGGGCGACCTGATCGGGGCTGCGCAATTCAATCCACAGCCTGACGGTCTCGGCAATGGTGTTGGGAGAGTTGGGCGCGATCTCCATGCGGCCGACAGATGTATAGAGATCCGACGCTGCCGCTTTGGACAGGGCATTGACCGAAACGACAAGATGAGAGGCCGCCAACAGCGCGTCTTTGCGCGCGTGCATCGGCGTGGGGCCTGTATGATCCGCACGTCCGTGGACACAGACGCGCAGCTTGACCGCACCCCAGCACCTTTCAACGATACCGATGCTGGTCCCAGTCGTCTCAAGCCTTGTGCCCTGTTCGATATGAAGCTCAAAGTAATAGCCGGGTCTCGGGATCACATCCGACCCAAGACATCCAATCTCAGACAGCGCACTTTTGACCGAGATACCGGCCGCGTCCCTGATGGCCAAGGCCTGATCCGGCGGTATTGCTGCGCAAAACACACCACTGCCCAGCAGGCTTGGTTGAAACCGCGCCCCCTCTTCACTGGTCCAAGAGACCACGACAAGATGGCGATAGACCGGCACCAGATCACCCCGTTCCACGGCGGACTTCAGCGTCTTGGCCACCACCATGGCGGTGATAACGCCCAGTGCGCCGTCAAAACGGCCGCCATCGGGCTGGCTGTCGAGGTGAGATCCGCAAAAGAAGGCCAGTTCCGGATCACCGACACCAAAATCCACGAGCCCGAAAATGTTGCCAATCTGATCGATGCGGACCTCAAAGCCGTTTTGGGTCAGCCAATTTGTAAAACAGGCGCGCGCCTCACCTTCGTGGGGGTCGCAAGCAAGCCGGGACACGCCGCCCTCGGGCGTCGCACCGAAGCGCGAAAATACCGCAAGCAGGTCAAGCATTTCGGCATGTGCCGGGTCATGGTGGAAGTCGGCGACAGTCATATCGGCCCCGTTCTGACAAAAAATGAGAAGAGGATCAGGAAACGCTCCACCAACGTTTGGCATGATCGAAGGACAGAAGGCCCGACGCCTTTCGAATCGACCAGTCCAAAAGACGGAAATTCTCCGCAGGATGGCTTTTCCCGCCTGATACGACCCTCAATTGAGCAAATAGCACCGCTTTTGCCCATTTAATCACCGCCGCGTAAATGGAATGGCGTCCAGCCGCCCGTTTTCGGCCTCAGGCGTATTGTGTCTGCGTTGATCGCCAGAACAAGATGCGCTGCGACCCGTCATGCTTGCTGGTGCAACTGGCGGGTGACAGTTGTACAGGATTACAAGATGGATCCCAGAAAAACACCGGTAAGGATCGGCTTTCTCTATTCAAGTACCGGTGTCACCTCGGCGGTCGAGACCAACCAACGCAACGCAGCCCTGCTGGCGATCGAAGAGATCAATCAGAGCGGTGGGCTGTTGGGCGAGGAGCTTTTGTTCTCGGGCAATGACACAAGTTCCAACCCCGCTCAATTTCGGGCCGAAGCCGAACGGTTGATCGTGGAGGACAAGGTCGAAGCCTTGTTTGGCTGCTACATGTCATCCTGCCGCAAGGCTGTTCTTCCGACTATCAGTGACCATAAAACAATGCTGTTCTACCCCACACACTATGAGGGTTTCGAATACGCAAACGGTTGCATCTATTCGGGATCGGCGCCC
>ERZ888423.2135-NODE-2135-length-15519-cov-6.381596_pt1 | contig 15519 bp, 10 predicted proteins | sample MGYA00520523_ERZ888423 | MGnify/ENA primary metagenome ERZ888423 (study PRJEB32303, sample SAMEA104408611) | aquatic metagenome | biome: Brackish water; feature: Pelagic; material: water | place: Baltic Sea | collected 2014-06-08T10:24:00 | depth 30,27 m ...
TCACCGGCCTCGGTGTGACGATGGACGATGTCCCGTTCTACATCGTGGGCCTGGTTGCCTTGACCTGCGTCGCTTCCATCAGTTTCGGCGCCCATACCGCATCTCGTCAGGAGCTCCTGGCCGAGACCGAGCAGCACCTCGTGCAAGCCCGAGCTCATGCCGAGGCCATCGAAGCCAACATCGTCGTTGCCGAACGGAACCGAATCGCCCGAGAACTCCACGATGTCGTCGCCCACGGTCTGTCGGTGATCGTGGTGCAGAGCGGGGGCGCCCAACGGGTCCTCGATCGCCAGCCGGAGGCGGCGCGCCACGCCTTGATCCAGGTCGAACAGCCGCTCGCCAGGCCCTGGCCGAGATGCGTCAGGTCCTCGGAGTCCTGCGGGCAGACGATGCGACGTCGCTACGTCCGAACCCCGGCATGGAGGCTCTCGACGAACTGGCCCACAATTTCGCCGAGAGCGGACTACCCGTTGCACTCGAGATCGAACCCGATTGGCGACCTCCGAACGTGGCGATCGATGCCGCCGTGTACCGAATCGTCCAGGAATCCCTCACGAACGTACTGAAGCACGGCGGCACCAACGTGCGAGCCCAGGTCGCGATTCGGCACGAGAACGACCAGGTCCTCGTGACCGTCGCCGACGATGGCCGAGGATCGGCATCGGCGAACAGGCCCGGCGGTCACGGCCTGCGGGGAATGCAGGAACGGGTCGAACTCTTCGGCGGAACGCTCCGGGCCGGGCCTCGTCCGGGCGGGGGATTCGAAGTTCGAGCAACGCTCCCACTCCATCTGACCCCCGCCAACCGATGACGCTTCCAGAGCCACCTCGTATCCGAGTCGTGGTCGTCGACGATCAGGAACTGGTCCGAACCGGTTTCCGGATGATCCTCGAGTCCGAGGACGACCTCGTGGTCGTCGGTGAGGCCAACGACGGCGAGCAGGCCCTCGACGTCATCGCGGCATCCCGACCCGATGTGGTCCTGATGGACATCCGTATGCCTCGGCTGGATGGCGTCGAGGCCACTCGCCGGCTGGGAAGCAACGGGCCCAGAGTCATCATTCTGACCACCTTCGACCTCGACGAATACGTCTTCGCAGCAATCCAGGGTGGAGCCAACGGCTTCCTCCTCAAGGACACGCCGGCCGATGAACTCGTCGCCGCCATCCGGGTGGTGGCCTCGGGAGACGCACTCTTGGCGCCCTCGGTCACCCAGCGCCTGATCGAGCGGTTCCGGGCCGCTGCGCCCCCCGCCACGACCCCCCATCCCGGCATCGGCCAACTCACCGACCGGGAGCGAGAGGTGCTGATCGAGATGGCCCGGGGTCGATCCAACACCGAGATCGGCGACGTGCTGTACGTCGGCGAGACGACGGTGAAGACCCACGTCGGCCGGGTCCTTTCGAAGCTGGGCGTTCGGGATCGGGTCCAGGCCGTGGTGATCGCCTACGAATCCGGCCTGGTCACGCCCGGAAGCAGCTGACAACCGGGACACCAGTAGGTGCTCCGAGCGTGCTCCCCCTGCACGATCCGCACGATGGCGGTCCCGCAGCGCCGGCACGGTTTCCCGGCACGTCCATAGACGGCGAGTCCCTCGGGAACCGTTCGCCGAGCGCCGGTGTCGAGGTTGGCCCGCAACAACCGATGGGAGGTTTCGACCAGGGCGCGACGAACATCGAGGGGCAGATCCTCGATCCGGGTGGTCGGTGCCAGGCCGACGGCATGCAGGACCTCGCTCTTGTAGACGTTGCCGACCCCACAACAGATGCGTTGGTCGAGCAGCACCTCGCCGACCGAGGTGCCGATGATGGCCCGGTCGAATCGCTTCACGGCCGCATCGAGATCGGGGGCCGGGCTGGTGAGATCGGGCCCCAGATGCCGTGCACGACCGGAACGCTTCAACGTCACGTGGGGTGCCGAGAAGCAGACGGCGACCCAACCCGACGACGCCTCGAGCACGGCGCGAGCCGCCCCGGGCGAGCGACGCCATCGTTCACCGACCCGGTACAGGTGCCAGGATCCCGTCATCACCAGGTGGGTCTCCAGCGTGGTTCCGTCACCGAAGTCGATCAGCAGGTACTTCCCACGAGCCTCCACCCGCTCGATCAGGGTTCCCGGCATCGGACCCTTCTCCACCAGGCGGGGCGCCTCGAACCGAATCACGGTCTGACCGGCGAGGGCGGGTCGCAGACGAGCAGCCGTTCGCCAGATGGTGTCGCCTTCGGGCACCCCGGCAGTGTGGCCGGGGTGGACCGCAAGGTCCTCATCAGATCGCCATCTCCCCCTCCAGGATGAGACAACAATCATCTCATGGGTCGACGACAAACCCCGCGCTCGGCCCTACCCTCGAAGAAGTCGAATCCCGCTGTGCCTCGACCGACATCGCCCTGCCCCTCAGCGCCCACTGGAGCTCCCATGTCCTCTTCCTCTGATGCACCTTCGACGCCGACCTCCTCGACCGCGACCGAGACCCTGGCGGCCCGGGCCGATCACGCGGTGAAGATCTACGGCTCGGGCGACACCGAAGTCCATGCCCTCCGCGGCGTGTCGGTCGACTTCAAGGCCGGCGAGTTCACCGCCATCATGGGACCGAGCGGCTCGGGCAAGTCGACCTTGATGCACTGCATGGCCGGCCTCGATCGCCTCTCGGGAGGCGAGGCCTACATCGGTGGCGTGGCGCTCTCCACGCTGAACGACAAGCAGCTGACGCTGATCCGGCGAGAGAAGGTTGGCTTCATCTTCCAATCGTTCAACCTTGTCCCCACCCTCAACATCCGGGAGAACGTCACCTTGCCGATGGATCTGGGTGGCAACAAGATCGACGATGCGTGGGTCGACGAGGTGATCACCACCGTCGGTCTGGCCGATCGGGTGAAGCATCGACCCAACGAACTGTCCGGCGGTCAGCAGCAGCGGGTGGCCGTGGCCCGGGCCCTGGCCACCCGACCCGACATCGTGTTCGGCGACGAACCGACCGGCAACCTGGACTCGAAGACATCGGCCGAGATCCTCGACTTCATGCGCACCGCAGTCAAGGAACTGGGCCAGACCATCGTGATGGTCACCCACGATCCCGTGACCGCGTCCTATTCGGATCGAGTGCTGTTCCTGGCCGATGGCCAGATCGTTCAAGAGATGATCGACCCAACCCCGGACTCGGTCTACGACACCATCCGGAACCTCGGAGACTGACATGTTGAAGCTCGTTCGGCGCGGCATCACCGCCAATCTCGGCCGACTCGTCCTCACGCTCATCTCGGTCGTGTTGGGTGTCGCCTTCGTGTCCGGTTCCTTCGTCCTGGCCGACAGCCTTCGCTCGGTCTTCAACCAGATCAGCGAGGACGCGTTCGCCGGGGTCGATGCCCAGGTCCGCGCCGTCGAACCCGAGATCAACTCGGGTGAGACGCTGCTGCGCTTCGATCAGTCGGTGCTGGAAGGGATCCGCCAACTCCCCGAGGTCGAGTACGCCGAAGGCGGCCTGTTCGCCTTCGAGCAGACCTATTCCATCGGTGACGATGGTGAGGTGATCCGACCACAGGGTCCCCCCGTGTTCACGTCGTCCTGGGGTGGTCCGAGCCCGGTCTCGAGCTTCACGTTGCTCGAGGGAACCGCTCCGCAGGGTCAACAGGTGGCGCTGGACAGCGGCCAGGCCACCACGGGCGGCTTCGAGGTGGGTGACCTGGTCACGATCTCGTTGCCCATCGGTGAGCCCGAACAATTCGAGCTGTCGGGCATCATCGATTTCGGGCAGGGAGGCACCGGCGGTGCGTACTTCCTGCTCTATGACCTGCCCACCACGCAGCGCATCATCGATGCCGCCGGAGTGATCGACTCGATCGTGGTGAACGGTGTGGACAGCGTGGCCGAGCGCGACCTCTTGGCGTCCATCGACAACATGCTCCCCGAGGACATCGAGGTGGTGTCGGGTGACACGGTCATCGGCGAACAGCAGGACAGTTTCGGTAGCTTCATCGACATCTTCGGCAACATCCTGCTGGGATTCGCGGTCGTGGTGCTCTTCGTCAGCACGTTCATCATCTACAACACCTTCGCCATCCTGGTGGGCCAGCGCACCCGGCAACTCGGTCTGTTGCGGTCGATCGGGGCCAGTGGCACGCAGATTCGGATCATGGTGCTCCTGGAGTCGGTGATCATCGGCCTCATTGCGTCGGTCGTCGGATTGTTCGGCGGGCTCGGCGTTGCGTGGCTTTTGAAGAAGCTCTTCAGCAGCGGCGGCAACTCGTTCCCCGAAGGACCGCTCCAGATCCTGCCCCGCACCATCGTCGTCGTGGTGTTCGTCGGACTCTTCGTCACCGTTGCATCGGCACTGTTGCCTGCCATTCGGGCCTCTCGTGTCTCTCCCCTCGAGGCGGTCCGCGACGGTGGCCAGAAAGAGCGCAGCATGCGCTTCCGGCTCATCGCCGGCGGCGTGGTACTGCTCCCCGGTCTCTTGCTGTTGGCCCTCGGCATGTTCGGCAGCATCGACAGCACGGCGTCACGCCTCGGCGCCATCGGCATCGGGGCCGCGCTGACCTTCATCGGCGTCTCCATGCTCAGCGCCCTGTTCGCCGGTCCGGTTGCCGCCACACTCGGGACCCCGGTGCAGCTGTTCAAGGGGGTCACGGGTCGACTGGCCCGGGACAACGCCAGTCGCAACCCGCAGCGAACGGCTGCCACCGCCACCGCCCTGATGATCGGGCTGGCGCTCATCACGGGGGTCGGCGTGCTGACTGCGTCGCTGTTGGCGACCTTCGACGATCTGCTCGAGGATGCACTGACCGCCGATCTGTTCGTCTACGAGGAGAACCAGGGGCTGTCGTTCTCGGCCGTCGTGGTCGACCAGCTTCGGGCACTTCCGGAAACCGACCTGGTTGCCGGGTCGGCCGATGTCGAGGTCCTGCTGAACGATGAGGTGACCAATGTGGTGGCGTTCGACACCGACACCGGCACCGACGTGGTCAACTACGGCATCGTCGAGGGTTCGGCCAACATCACCGAGGGCGGAATCGCTGTTCTCGACACCGCCGCCGGCGATCGCGGCCTGGCCCTCGGTGACACGGTCTCGGTCCAGTTCGAGGACGGGTTCGTGACCGACCTCGAGATCCAGGCCATCTACGACGACAACACCGTGGTCGAGCGATCGTGGCTCATCAACCGCCGTCTCAGCGCCCAGCACGTCCAACTCGACCAAGTCGACTTCGTCGGCGTGACCTTCCCCGAGGGAACGGACGTCCCGGCCGGTCGGCTCGCGGCCGAAACCGTGACCGGCAACTTCCCGCAACTGACCGTGCAGGACAACTCCGAGTTCCAGGAAGAGGTTCAGGGGCAGGTCAGCCAGCTCCAGATCGTCACCACCGGCCTACTCGTGATGTGTCTGATCGTTGCCTTCTTCGGCATCGTGAACACGATGGCGCTCTCGGTGCTCGAACGCACCCGGGAGATCGGGCTGCTCCGGGCCGTCGGGATGACGCGGCGACAACTCCGCACGGCCGTGCGTTGGGAGGCCGTGATCGTCAGTGTGTTCGGATCGTTGCTCGGCGTGGGAATGGGTCTGTTGCTGGGATGGGCCGCCGTGGTCGCCATTCCGGACAGTTTCATCAGCACGACGGCCGTCCCGTGGGGCCAGTTGGTGATCTACGTCGTCATCGGTGCGGTCATCGGTGTGATCGCCGCCTACTTTCCTGCCCGTCGGGCGGCCCGGCTCAACGTGCTCGACGCAATCTCCCACGCCTGACCTGGGCCCCTCAGCTCCTTGTCGGGCCCTTGTAGCCTGGCTTGAAACCATGGGCCAGCAGCACGTCGCGGATCGCAGTCTGCTCGGCGGGAGGCTGTCCGTTGATCTTCAGGACCTCGATGCGCTTGACGTGCCGCCGGCTGACCAGGCCGGTCAGCGCATCGACCCAGGACGGATCATCGACCGCCCGCTCCCAGACCGTGATGGATCGCCCGCCTCGCTCGAGGAAGGCCAAGGGGTGACCGTCTCGTAGCACGACGTACGCACCAGTGGCCCGAGAGGGCCGGCCCTCGTTGGCTGGCCACGGAATGGCAGCGCCGTAGGGCTGGGCCGGATCCCCCGCGGCCAACACCAGCGGAGGCGCGAGATCGAGCACCGGGCGGTCATGACGTTCGTCACGTAGCCGGTCGACGGCGCCCGGTAGTGCGAACTGGGCCGCCCCGAGCCCGGTCACGAAATAGCCTCGTCGAACCTGGCCCCGATCTTCGAGCGCCTTGAGCACTGGGTACACCCCGGCGAAACCTCCCTCGGCCCCCTCGGCCAAGGCCATCTCGCGAGTCAAGACCCCGTAGCGTTCGAGCAGCTGCAGCGCCCGAGTGGTGGCGGCTTCGGTGGCCGTGATGGCCGGCAGTCTCAGAGGCGCCACCAGAGACCACCGTCCGGTCCCGGCAGGAGGTCCGAGCCTCGACAGCGAACGGAGATCCGGTCGTCGAGCGGTTCGTCCTCGAGTCCCGACCTTCGATGGAACGGCTCCCGACACCAGGGCCCGCAGCGGAGTCAGCGAGTCGTTCGTCACCTCGCCGGCCCAGACCAAGTCCCACAGCGCACCCAGTACGGCCCGATCGCTGTAGTCGCAGTCGGCATCCTGAGCGGCGGCCACGAGGTCGGTCCAGAACGAGGCACCACTGCGGCCCAGGGCCAGCCTCAGCGCGTCGTGCAGTTCTCCGATCACCGGTTCGTCCGGTTCGGGGATGAGCGCCGGCGCCTGATCTCGCCACACCAGACGAACCCGACCGTCACCGGTTCCCAGGGAACCGGCGCCGACCCACACCACCTGACCCGAGGTGAGCAGTGTGTCGAGATCAGCCGGTGCATACGTGTTCACCCGAGAGCCGAGGATGTCGTGTTCGAGAAGCGATGCCGGCAGGCTCGCTCCTTGCATCGCGGTGATGACCTCCGCCAGTCCTTCGACGCCCCGCAGGTCGGATCCGACGTGCTGCCAGACAGGAAGGAAGCGGGCCAGCACGTCTTGCTCGACCGGCTCGACCTCCGCTCGCAATGCCGCGAGCGATCGACGTCGAAGCACACCCAGCACCTCGTTGTGACACCACTCGCGCTCGGAGCCATCGGGCCGGAACTCGCCGCGGACCAGGCGCCCCGACCGCTCGAGCTCCTCCAGGCCGACCCGGGCCCGATCCGGCTCGATTCCGTAGTGGGCGGCGACCTCCCCGGTCAGGAAGGGGGCATGGGTCCGGGCGTAGCGAGTGAGTAGATCACCGAGCGGATCGGCAACCGGGTCGGTGAAGGCTTGGGGCAGCCCCGGGGGGAGCGCCGTACCGAGCGCATCGCGGAGACGCGACGCGTCCTCGGCCGCAGCGAACCGCGGTTCGGAGGCGACAACCGTTCGGATGATCCGACGGTCACTCAGCAACTTCTGGACGGCCCCGTCGGAATCGAGGCCGGGTTCCCCATCGGCGGTGACGGTCTCGACCCGGGCTGCGATCGCGGCCGAGGTCAGCGGGCCGAGCCATCGGAGCAGATCCTCCACCCCGTCGAGGTGACGGGCCTGCCAGCCATCGGCGGTGCGCTGCAACTCTGCCTCCAGCTGATCGAGGACGTCGGGGTCGAGAAGTTCGCGCAGTTCTTCGGCCCCCAACAGATCACGCAACAGCTCACGGTCGAGCGACAGCGCTGCAGCTCGCCGCTCGGCCAGCGGAGCATCGCCGGCGTACATGTACTGGGCGATCCAGCCGAAGACCAGCGACTGAGCCATCGGTGAGGCCGTGTCGGTATCGACCGAATGCACCTTGATCCTGCCACTGCGCAGCTCGCTCAACACCTGAAGCAGCGCCGGGAGATCGAACACGTCGTTCACGCATTCCCTCGTCGTCTCCAACAGGATGGGGAAGCTCGGGTACTTGGCCGCCACCGCCAGCAGGTCTGCCGCTTTCTGCCGTTGCTGCCACAGGGGCGTGCGCCGATCCGGTCGGCGTCTCGGGAGGAGCAATGCTCGGGCCGCGCACTCGCGGAACCGGGCTGCGAACATCGCGGTGTTGGGCAATTGGGTGACGAGTAACTCGTCGAGGTCATCCGGGTCGATGAGCAGCTCGTCGATCGGCAACCGGTCGACGGCTTCGGGCAGTCGGATCACGATGCCATCGTCGCTCCACATCAGCTCGACGTCCCAACCCCATTGTTGGGCCAACCGATGCTGCAGCGCCATGCCCCAGGGGGCGTGAACCTGGGCACCGAAGGGAGTCAACAAACAAACCCGCCAGTCACCGATCTCGTCCCGGAACCGTTCGACCACGACGGTTCGATCGTCGGGGACCTTTCCGGTAGCCGTTCGCTGCTCGTCGAGGAACATCACCAGGTTGCTGGCCGCCAGCGCGTCGAGTCCGTGACGGGTCCGGAGTCGGGTGTGGGCCTCCTCGGGCGAGGCGGCCAGGATCTCCCGGCTGAAGGCGCCGATGGCCCGGCCCAACTCGAGAGGACGACCGGGGCCGTCCCCGTGCCAGAACGGCATCTTTCCCGGCTGGCCTGGAGCCGGCGTGACAATGACTCGTTCGTGGGTGATGTCCTGGATTCGCCAGGTGCTGGCCCCGAGCAGGAAGGTCTCGCCGGGGCGAGACTCGTACACCATCTCCTCGTCCAGTTCGCCGACTCGCGCACCATCGGGGAGAAACACGCCGTACAAGCCCCGATCCGGGATGGTGCCGCCGCTCGTGACGGCCAAGCGCTGCGCGCCGGGGCGGCCACGGACCACACCTTCGACCCGGTCCCACACGATCCGGGGTCGGAGTTCGGCGAACTCGTCCGACGGGTAACGGCCGGCCAGCAGGTCGAGCACGGCGGAGAACGCCTCGTCGGACAGATCGGCGAAGTTGGCGGCACCCCGCATGAGTACGCCGAGATCTTCCACCTGCCAGTCGTCGAGGGCACAGGCCGCCACGATCTGTTGTGCCAAGACGTCGAGAGGATTGCGGGGGTAGTGCGTCTCCTCGATGAGGCCGAGTTGCATCCGTTCGACGACGACGGCTGCCTCCAGCAGATCGGCCCGGTGTTTGGGGAAGAGTTTTCCTCGACTCGGCACGCCGACCTGATGCCCGGCCCGGCCGACCCGCTGCAACCCCCGACTGACCGCCCCGGGAGACTCGACCTGGATGACGAGATCGACGGCTCCCATGTCGATACCGAGTTCGAGCGACGAGGTCGCGACCAGGCCCTTCAGCACGCCTCGTTTGAGTTCATCCTCGATGATGAGCCGCTGCTCCCGGCTCAACGAACCGTGGTGGGCCTTGACCAGTTCGTGGCCGGGCTCGGGGGGTCGTCCCTCGGCCTCGGCCGAGCGGTTCTCGCCATCGATCGCCAACTCGTTGAGACGCGTGGCGAGGCGTTCCGCCAGACGGCGGGCGTTCACGAAGATGATGGTCGATCGGTTCTCCTGCACCAGTTCGAGCAATCGGGGATGCATGGCAGGCCAGATACTGCGACGGGCCGGGCCGGCGGCCGCCGGGCCACTGACCGGTTCGTCGATCACCTCGCCGAGCCGACCCATGTCCTCCACCGGCACGATCACCTCGACATCGAGTTCTTTGCGTATCCCGGTATCGACGATGGCGACAGGCCGGGGTTTCCGTTCACCGGAATCGGGGTCGGTGGCGAAGCCACCGAGAAATCGGGCGATCTCCTCCAGCGGGCGCTGGGTGGCCGACAGCCCGATGCGCTGAGGCGGGCGATCGGTCACTCGTTCCAGACGTTCGAGCGTGACCGCCAGGTGGCTTCCTCGTTTGGTGGCGGCAAGGGCGTGGATCTCGTCGATGATCACGGTCTCGACCCCGACCAGGGTCCCTCGCACCTTGGAGGTCAGCATGAGATAAAGCGACTCGGGGGTGGTGATGAGCAGATCGGGTGGATGAGTGGCCAGACGGCGTCGCTCGTCGGCAGGGGTGTCACCGGTCCGCAGCGCGACCTGCGGTTCGTGGAACGATTCGCCGAGCCGCTCGGCGGCCAACCGCACGCCCTGCAGCGGGCCGCGAAGGTTCTTCTCCACATCAACGGCCAGGGCCCGCAGGGGCGAGATGTAGAGGATGCGAGTGCGGCGGTTCCCCTCGACAGGAGGTTCCTGGGTGGTCAGCTGGTCGAGCCCCCAGAAGAACGCCGTGAGCGTCTTGCCCGAGCCGGTCGGCGCCAGGATCAAGGTGTGGTCGCCGGCCGCGATCCGGGGCCATCCTTCGGTTTGGGGCGGTGTCGGCTCGGGAAACGTGGTGGAGAACCAGGCCGCTGCCGCCGGGCTGAACGCGTCGAGAGCCGGATGCTGCGTTCGGTTCGCTGCGCCACTGCCCACCCGACCACGCTAGGAGCTTCATCGGTGGTTCTCACCGGACACCATGGGGTGCGGAACGCCCTCGATGCCGCCCGCTACGATGTCGGCCGTGACCAAGCCCTTTCGATTCGGCGTTCAGGCCAAGCAAGCGAGGAATCGGGCCGAATGGCAGGAGCAGGCGAGGAAGGTCGAGGACCTCGGGTACTCGACCCTCACCATTCCCGATCACTTCGACGGCCAGTTCGCACCCGCCCTGGCACTGCAGGCGGCCGCCGATGCCACGACCGACCTCCGGCTGGGCGCCCTCGTCTTCTGCAACGACTACCGGCATCCCGTGGTGTTCGCCAACGAGATGGCAACCCTCGACGTGCTGTCCGATGGTCGTGTCGAGCTGGGAATCGGAGCCGGGTGGATGCAGACCGACTATGTCGCCGCCGGCATCGCCTACGACCGTCCCGGCGTTCGCATCGACCGCATGATGGAGTCGGTGGAGATCCTCAAGGGGCTGTTCGCACCGGGCCCCTACCGTTTCGAGGGTGAGCACTACACGATCCGCGATCTCGACTTGATGCCCAAGCCCTTGCAGACGCCTCACCCCCCGTTCCTGATCGGTGGTGGCGGGCCTCGCATGCTCCGCCTGGCCGGCGAACACGCCGACATCGTCGGCGTGAACCCGAATCTCCAATCGGGAGCCATCGACGCCGACACGGTGTCGGATGCCACCGCGGAGCGTTATGCGGAGAAGGTCGCGTGGGTCCGAGAGGGCGCCGGGGACCGGTTCGATCACATCGAATTGAACATCCGGGCCTTCTTCGTCGTGTTCAGCGACGACCGCCACGGTACGGCCGAAGCCATGGCCGGCGCCGTGGGCCTGACCGCCGAGCAAGCGCTGGCGAGCCCGTTGGCCTTGGTCGGTGATGCCGCTTCGATGATCGACGATCTGGTGGAGCGGCGAGAACGATACGGGTTCAGCTACATCGGTATCGGACCGGATGAGATGGACGCCTTCGCGCCCGTCGTTGCCGAGCTGGCTGGTCGCTGATGGCCGAAGAGATCGATGACGTACGGCGCCGCATCGAGCAGGCCGCCATCCAAGCCGAGTTCGAGACCGGCGAACGAGAGGCCACGGTCGAAGCGGCCAAGGCCCATGTCGCCCTACGCCTGGCCCGCATGACGCTGGGGGTCACGGTCGTGATCATCGGCATCATTGCGCTGCCCCTTCCCGGCCCGGGCTGGCTGATCATCGCCGGCGGACTCACCATCCTGGCCAAGGACGTGGCCTGGGCCGATCGTGCGTTGCGCTACATCCGCCGACGTGTTCCCGGAGTGCCCGAAGACGGCAGGATTCCGCGCTCTTCGTTGGTGACGATGGCGTTCGTCACGTTGGCTGCGGTGTCGGCTTCGGTCTGGTGGAACTTCTACCGCTGATCAGGCGCTGGGTGCCACTCAGACCTCGGTGCTACCCAGCCGGTCCCATGTAGCCGGTCCTACCCAGCCGATGCGAACGACTCAGAACAGATGCTGCTGGCCCGGCGGCGCCGGGTCGATGGCGGCGGGGTGATCGGGGAGATCCGAGGCCAGCGGCCCCGGCAACGGACGTTCATGCACCAGCCGAAGACGTCGGGTGGCGCGAGTGAGGGCAACGTAGAGCGAGCGGGCGCCTTGCGGTTCCTCGTCGAAAATGGCCGCCGGCTCCACCACCAGCGCAGCGTCGACCTCGAGACCCTTGACCAGATTGACCGGCACGATGGTGAGCGATTGATCGAGACCGTCACGAGGACCGAGACCCACCGGCACGCCGTTCGCCTCGAAGGTGTCGGCCAGTCGCTGGTAGAGCGAGGTCGGCGTGATGATGGCCACGTTGCCCTGGCCGAGATCTCGCAGCTCCTCCTGGGCGACGCGAACCACGTGTCCCAGCAGATCGTCGGCCACCTGATCGAAGCGCGGTTCGTCCCCGTCGCCTCGCACCGCGGTCGGCGGCGTCAGACCGGGGGCGGCCAACGGCAGCATCTTCGCCGCCAGGTCCATCGATGGTCCGGGAATGCGATAGCCGACGGTCAACTCGGAGCGTCGAGGAGGCCGTCGATCGGGTAGGTGTTCGAGAACTTCGTCCCAGTCGGCGTGGGCCCATGCGCCCGTCGACTGTGCAATGTCACCCACCACCGTCATGGATCCCCCCAGGGAGCGACGGGTCAACATCCGCAGCTGCATGGGGGACAGATCCTGCGCTTCGTCGACCACGATGTGGCCATAGGTCCGGACGTCGTCGTCGTCGTGGGACTTGGGCCGGGGACCGAGTCTCTCGTAGGCCTCGTCCAACACGGGCACGTCGTCGACCGTCCACACGATGCCCGACGTCTCCTTTCCTGGTTGCCAGCCTCGGAACAGCGCGGCCTGTTCGGCCTCGCTCACGTCGATGCCGGCCGAGCGTATGAGGGCTCGGGAACCGAAGAGGTCATGGAGCAACTGGGCCGGGGTCAGCACCGGCCACATCCAGTTCAGCGCCTCTCGAACCTCGAGATGATGACCCACGGCCTCGTGGACCTCGGCTCGTTGCGGCATCTCGGGGTGAGAGGCAGCCAACGCGTCGAAGACGCTGTTCACCACGAACTTCCGGGCCGCGTTGTGGGTCCGGTACCGACGCCGAGCCTCGTTCACGATCCGCTCGGACTCCGCGACCCGAAGCCGGAGCCGCCGCACACCCATGCCGACCACCAGATCGGTCCGGAGCGGACGCTCCCGATCCCGCACTGCACGACGGATGAGCTTCACCATCCGCAGATCGCCTTTGATACGACCGGCTGCGATCGGATCTCGACCCGACACCCGAACATTGCGTACCAGATCGGCCAGGACCGACAACTCGACGCCGGCTTCCCCCAACGACGGAAGCACCTGTTCGATGTAGCCCAGGAACAGGCGATTCGGTCCGATGACCAGGACGCCTTGTCCCTCGAGCGGGAACCGGTGGGTGTAGAGCAGGTAGGCGGCTCGATGGAGGGCCACCACCGTCTTGCCCGTTCCCGGGCCTCCCTGCACCACCAGGACCCCGGGTAGCGGCGCCCGGATGATCTCGTCCTGTTCGGCCTGGATGGTCCCCACGATGTCGGACAACCGGCCGGTTCGAGACGTCTCGAGTGCAGCGATCAAGGCTCCCCGGCCTCGAAGCTCACGCCCGTTCACGGTGGCCCGCTGGGTGAGCGCGGCGTCGCCGAAGAACTCGTCCTCCAAGCCGAGCAGCTGACGTCCGCGCGACACGAAATGCCGGCGCCGCACCAGGCCCTGGGGATCTCGACCGGTGGCCCGGTAGAAGGCTTCGGCCACCGGTGCCCGCCAGTCGACGATGAGCGGGTCCTGGTTCCGGTCCGACACGGCGACTCGTCCGATGTGATAGCTGCCGGCGCCCGCCGCCTCGTTCTGATCGATCCGGCCGAAGCACAGCGACCGATCCCCGATGTCGAGATCTCGCAACCGGCCGGCGATGTTCTCGTTGATCATCTCGCGTTCCCACCGCGCCTGATTCGTTCCGCCCGCTCCCACCTCGACCATGTTCTTGAGCCGAAGTGCTTCGGAGCGGGTCTCATCGAGACGTGCGTGAGCGAGATCGAGGTGGGCCTGTTCTGCCGCCAGCTCGGGATGTGGGTCGTTCAAGAAGGTCCTGACTGCGGAATCGGTCGAGGCTCGGGCTGCCTCCACCGGGGGGTTGGCAATTGTACGGGGTCGGGCGCCGGTACCGTTCACCGGGTGAGCACCCACCTCCAGGACTCGTCCTTTCTCCGGGCAACAAGGCAGGAACCAGGCGATCGCGTGCCGATCTGGTTCATGCGTCAAGCCGGCCGATCGTTGCCCGAATACTTCGATGTCCGGGGTGACGGGTCGATCCTCGACGCGATCCGTGTTCCGGACCGGGCCACCGAGATCACGCTGCAACCGGTCCGCCGCTACGGTGTCGACGCCGCCATTCTGTTCTCCGACATCGTGACACCGGTTTGGGCCGTTGGTTTCGGCATCGACATCACCCCGGGCGTCGGACCGACCTGTGATCGCCCGTTCCGTTCGGCCGACGACCTGCAACGGCTCCGCCCCCTCGATCTCGATGCCGATCTGGGATTCCAGACCGAGACGGTACGCAACCTGGTCGCCGAACTCGACGTCCCACTCATCGGCTTCGCCGGGGCACCGTTCACGCTGGCCAGCTATCTCATCGAGGGGCGCCCATCACGGGACTATGCCAAGTGCAAGGCGTTGATGATGGGCCAACCCGAACTGTGGCATCAGTTGTGCGAGCGGCTGGCCGATCTGGCGATCGGCACGCTGACCGCTCAGGTCGAGGCCGGGGCATCGGCCATTCAGCTCTTCGATTCCTGGGCCGGCGCGCTACGGCCCGAGCATTATCGGGAGTACGTGTTTCCTCACTCAAGCCGCATTCTCTCCGCCATGGGTGATCTCGGTGTGCCCCGCATCCACTTCGGCATCAATACCGGGGAACTCCTGCCCCAGATCGCCGAAGCCGGGGCCGACGTCGTCGGTGTCGATTGGCGTACCCGACTGTCCGACGCACGGGAGCGAACCGGAGGAACGGTGGCGTTGCAGGGCAACCTCGATCCAGCCCTCCTCCTGGCACCGTGGCCGGTCCTCGAACGCGAGGTCCGGCGTGTGCTCGACGACAACGGCGGGCACCCGGGACACATCTTCAATCTGGGCCATGGCGTGTTGCCCCAGACCGACCCCGATCAGGTCAAGCGAGTGGTCGAACTGGTCCACGACATCGGCCGCGCCGGCCGGTGAGCGCTGCGGGTGCGGGGACGAAACTCGGCCCGAGCTCCGGTCCGTGCACGGTCATCGGCGGCGGCCTGGCCGGCCTCTGCGCTGCCTTCGACCTGCATCGGGCCGGCCGCCCGGTGGCCCTGCTCGAAGCAGACGATCGATTTGGGGGCAAGATCTGGAGTTCACCCGTCGGCGATCGTTTGGTCGATGCCGGCGCCGACAGCTTCTTGGCCCGAGTTCCTCAAGGTCGACAGCTCTGCGAGGAGCTGGGTCTGGCGGATGAGCTGACCAGTCCTGTGGCTCCGGTTCCCGCCTACCTTCACCGTGACGGCGCTCTCCACCGACTCCCCGAGGGAACCATGCTGGGGGTTCCCACCGATCTGAACGTGCTCGGCGATCTGATCAGTCCGGCCGGCATCCGGCGAGCAATCGAGGATTTCGACCGGCCGGCCACCGATATCGGCGGGGACATC
>ERZ888423.2136-NODE-2136-length-15510-cov-42.439599_pt1 | contig 15510 bp, 14 predicted proteins | sample MGYA00520523_ERZ888423 | MGnify/ENA primary metagenome ERZ888423 (study PRJEB32303, sample SAMEA104408611) | aquatic metagenome | biome: Brackish water; feature: Pelagic; material: water | place: Baltic Sea | collected 2014-06-08T10:24:00 | depth 30,27 m ...
TTTTAGCAAATGCTAACAAAGATTCTGAGATCATGAAAGGTCAAGGAGATGGTGAAAGAAATAAAATTTTTGCTGAAGCCTTTGGAAGAGATGCTGAATTTTTTGCTTTTTATAGAGCGATGCAAGCATATGAAACTGCTTTAATTGGTGGACAGACATCACTAATTTTATCTCCAGACAGTGAATTCTTTAAATTTTTTGGCAACATAAAGCCCACTAAATAAACTAAAATATGAAGGAGCTAATTATAGCTTTTGGTCTTTTTCTTTTTATTGAGGGTATAATGTATGCCTTATTTCCATCAAAAATGAAAAGTATGTTAAAAAAAATGGAACTAATAAAAGATTCCCAACTAAGAAGTGGTGGACTAATTTTTGCAGTTATTGGTTTCGTTATTATTTGGTATATTAAAAATTAAAATGAATAAGATTAAAAAATTAATAATTGTACTATTTTCGATTACCTTTGCTTCACAATTATTAGCAAAAGACGTACCCATATCATTTGCAGATTTAGCTGAACGATTAATGCCATCCGTTGTAAACATTTCTACAACCACAACAGTTGTTACTAATTCAAATCCGTTTCCAGGATTTCAATTTCCACCAGGGTCACCTTTTGAAGACATGTTCAAGGAATTTGGAACACCTCAAGCAAGAAAATCTGCAGCATTAGGCTCGGGGTTTATAATTAAAGAAAGTGGAATTGTGATAACAAATAATCATGTTATTCAAGATTCTGAAGATATTTTAGTTAGAGTTGATGGTGATAAAGAATACAAAGCAACAATTATTGGAGCAGATCCACTATCTGATATTGCCGTACTTCAAATAGATTCAAAAGAAAAATTTATTCCAGTAAAATTTGGAGATTCTGATAAAGCTAGAATTGGCGATTGGGTTATTGCAATCGGTAATCCATTTGGTTTAGGAGGAACAGTTACTTCGGGGATTATTTCAGCTAGGAATAGATCAATTGGACTGTCTCGTTATGAAGATTATATTCAAACGGACGCTTCAATAAACTCAGGAAATTCTGGCGGCCCCTTATTTGATATGAATGGTGACGTTATTGGTATTAATACTGCAATCTTAGGCAAAGGTGGATCAATTGGTATAGGTTTTTCAATACCATCTAATAGTGCCAAAAAAGTAGTAGATCAGCTAATAGAATTTGGTGAAACTAAAAGAGGATGGCTTGGGGTTAGAATTCAAGTAGTCACACAAGAAATTGCAGATGTAGAAGAGCTAGGTGAACCAAGAGGAGCTTTGGTTGCAAGTGTAGCTGAAAAAAGTCCATCTGATAAAGCAGGAATTAAAGATGGCGATATCATACTAGAGTTCAATAATACTAAAATAAATGAAATGAAAGAACTGCCAATAATTGTTGCACAAACTGAAGTTGGTAAAACGGTTGATGTTAAAATTTGGAGAAATAAAAAAGAGATTATTAAAGAAATTAAGTTAGGAAGACTTGAGACATCAGAAGATTTTAAGGTTGAGAAAAAAGAAAATAATAATGAGATACCTGAAATTTCTGAAATTAGATCATTAAAAATTATAGCACGACCCCTAAATGATAATGATATCAATGAAAGAAAGCTGCCCAACCAAACTACGGGCCTAGTTATAACTAATATCGGCAAAAATAGTCCAGTAGATTATTTAAATGTAGGCGACATAATTGTTGAAGCTCAAAAGAAAAAAATTAAATCTATAAAGGATCTTGAGGAAATAGTTGATACCGCTCTAAAATCTAATCAAAAAACAATTTTGATTGTAATTTACAACAATCAAAACCAAAAAAGATATATTGGTGTTAAGTTAGATTAATAATGGACAAACAGTCCAAGATTATTTTAATTTCAGGTCCAACGGCATCAGGTAAATCAAACTTTGCTGTAAAAATTGCTAAAAAAATTAATGGAGAGATAATTAATGCAGATAGCATGCAGGTCTATAAAAGATTAAAAATATTAACTGCAAGACCAAGTAATAAAAATAAACAGAATATTAAACATCACTTATATGGAGTAATTGATTTAGATAAAAAATTTTCAACAGGAGAATGGTTAAAAGCCACAATTAAAAAGATTAAAGAAATTAAAAAAATTAAAAAAGTTCCAATTTTAGTTGGAGGAACTGGATTATATTTTCAATCTTTAATTAATGGTTTAGTTGAAATTCCTGAGATACCAGTAAAATTTAGAAATAGGATTAGAGCAATACATAAAAAAGAAGGACAAAAAAAATTTTATAAAAAACTTTTAAAAATTGACCCAAAAATAAAAGGTAAATTTGACCAAAATGATTCTCAAAGAACTATTAGAGCTTTTGAGATTAAATCATTTACCAAAGTTTCAATGTATGATTGGTTCAATAAAACCACCTCAGAATTTAGGGATAGTGATTTTTTAAAATTATACCTCAGTGTTGACAGGGAAGAATTAATTAAAAGAATTAATAAAAGAACATTAGTGATGATGAAGGAGGGTGCCATAAAAGAGGTGAAAAAATTTATTTCATTAAAAATTAAAAAGGAACAAAGTGTAAATAAGGTAATTGGAATTGACGAATTGACACAGTATCTAGAAAATAAAATTGACTTAGATGAAGCGGTAGAGTTAATTTTAATTAAAACCAGACAATACGCAAAAAGACAAGCAACTTGGGCCCGAACTAGAATGACATCGTGGAACAAAATCACTTTAACTGCAATTGATGGTTATATAAAAAAATTAAATAAATCATCTCTTAAACTTGACCAATTAACATAAAGTCCGATAGATTGCCTGAATGCCAAAATTATATTCAGGAGCTGAAATTGTATTTAAATGTTTAGAAGACCAAAAGGTCGAGCATATCTTTGGTTATCCTGGTGGCGCTGTACTTCCTATTTATGATGAATTAAAAAATCATCCATCTATTAAACATATTTTAGTTAGACATGAGCAAGGCGCTGGTCATGCTGCTGAAGGTTACGCAAGATCAACTGGTAAACCTGGTGTTGTATTAGTTACATCAGGACCTGGTGCAACAAATGTTGTAACAGCTTTAACAGATGCCTATATGGATTCAGTTCCTCTGGTTTGTATTTCAGGACAGGTTCCAACGCACTTAATTGGTACAGATGCTTTTCAGGAGTGTGATACAACTGGAATTACAAGACCTTGCACGAAACACAATTGGTTAGTTAAAGATATTAATGATTTACCAAGAATAATGCATGAAGCGTTTGAAGTTGCAACAACGGGTAGACCTGGACCAGTATTAGTTGATATTCCAAAAGATATTCAATTCGCTAAGACAAAATATTCTAAACCAGTTAGAGAAAAAAAATCAAATGTAAAAGTTTTAAATAGATTTAATCAAAAGGACATTGATCAATTAATTGAATTAATGAACAAAGCTAAAAAACCTGTTTTTTATACTGGTGGTGGGGTTATTAATTCAGGACCAAAAGCAAGTGAACTTTTAAGAGAATTAGTTAAGGTAACTGGATTTCCAATTACCTCAACATTGCAAGGATTAGGAGGTTATCCGGGAGATGATAATCAGTTTCTTGGAATGCTTGGAATGCATGGAACCTATGAAGCTAATAATGCAATGCATGATTGTGATTTACTAATTAATATAGGTGCAAGATTTGACGACCGTATAACAGGAAAAATAGATGAGTTTTCCCCACAATCAAAAAAAGTTCATATAGATATAGACCCATCTTCAATTAACAAAATTGTAAAGGTTGATCTATCTATAGTTGGAGATGTTGCTGATGTAATTAGATCTATAATAAAAACTCTAAAAAAGAAAAACTTAAATTTAGAAAAATCTAATAAACAAAAAATTTCACAGTGGTGGCAACAAATTCAGAAATGGAGAAAAAAACAATCTTTAAGTTTTATTAATAGTGATAAAATTATTAAACCTCAGCATGCCGTACAAAGACTTTATGAATTAACAAAAAATCAAGACACTTATATCACGACAGAAGTAGGTCAGCATCAAATGTGGGCAGCACAACACTATAAATTTAACAAACCAAATAGATGGATGACCTCTGGTGGATTAGGAACTATGGGTTATGGATTGCCAGCAGCAGTGGGTGTGCAAGTTGCCCATCCGAAGAAATTAGTTATTGATATTGCTGGTGAAGCTTCAATTTTGATGAATATGCAGGAGATATCCACTGCTGTTCAGTATAATTTACCTGTAAAAGTCTTTATTTTGAATAACCAATATATGGGTATGGTGAGACAGTGGCAGGAACTTCTGCATGAAAAAAATTATTCTGAAAGTTACTCGAAGGCTCTACCAGATTTTGTAAAGTTAGCTGAGGCATATGGGTGCGTTGGTATTAGAGCAAATGATCCTAATGAATTAGATGAAAAAATCGAAGAAATGATCAATACTGATAGACCTGTAATTTTTGATTGTCGTGTAGATCAAGATGAAAATTGTTATCCAATGATACCCTCTGGAAAACCCCATAATCAAATGTTGTTAGGTCCAAATGACCAAGAAGATAATAAGATCACAGGAAAAGGAAAAGCTTTAGTTTAAATGACAAAATCTAAATCAGCATATAGCACTCCAAGTAAATTAGGAAAAATTGATACACACATTATTGTGGTATGGGTTGATAATGAAGCAAGTGTTTTATCACGTGTAGTAGGGTTATTTTCAGGAAGAGGATATAATATTGAATCTTTAGCAGTTGCTGAAATAGACCATAAAAAAAATCTTTCTAGAATTACAATTGTAACGACAGGGACGCCGCAAGTTATTGAGCAAATTGTATTACAATTAAAAAAACTAGTCCCAGTCCATAATGTTGCTAATTTTAAAAGAGAAGATAAAAATGTAATTTTTAAAGAAATGGCACTATTAAAAATTGTTGCAAACCCTGTCAAAATTAAGAAAGTTTTAAATACTTGTAAAAAGTATAATCCAGTTATATTAGATCAAACAAATAAATCTGCTGTAATTCAAATTACCGCATTAAGAAGAGAAATAGATAGTATGATAAAAAATTTAAAACCACTTGGTCTTGTTAGCGCCTCAAGAACTGGAGCGGTTGCAATGACTAGAGGCGCAGAAATTTTAAATTAATTACCAACAGGAGAAAAAAAATGAAAATGTTTTATGAAAAAGATGCAGATGTAGATCTAATTAAAAGTAAAAAAATAGCAATTTTTGGTTATGGGAGCCAAGGACATGCGCATGCCTTAAACTTAAAAGATAGTGGAGCAAAAGAAGTTGTTGTTGCACTAAGAGATGGTTCAGCAAGCAAAGCAAAAGCGGAATCAAAAGGATTAAGAGTAATGAATATGTCAGATGCGGCCGAATGGGCTGAGGTTGCAATGATATTAACTCCAGATGAATTACAAGCTTCAATTTACAAAAATCATATTGAACAAAGAATTAAAGAAGGCACAAGTTTAGCCTTTGCTCATGGATTAAATATTCATTACAAACTTATTGATGCTAGAAAAGATTTGGATGTATTCATGGTTGCACCAAAGGGACCTGGGCATTTAGTTAGAAGTGAGTTTGAAAGAGGTGGTGGGGTACCATGTTTATTTGCTGTTCACCAAGACGGAACAGGTAAAGCAAGAGATCTTGCACTATCATATGCGTCAGCAATTGGGGGTGGAAAATCTGGAATTATTGAAACAACATTTAAAGATGAGTGCGAAACAGATTTATTTGGAGAACAATCAGTTCTTTGCGGTGGATTAGTTGAGCTAATAAAAAATGGCTTTGAAACTTTAACTGAAGCTGGCTATGAGCCTGAAATGGCATATTTTGAATGTCTGCATGAGGTGAAATTAATTGTAGATCTAATCTATGAAGGTGGAATTGCCAATATGAATTACTCTATTTCCAATACAGCAGAATATGGTGAGTATGTATCTGGTAAAAAGATAGTAGGTAGTGAAAGCAAAAAGAGAATGAAAGAAGTTTTAGCTGATATTCAATCTGGTAAATTCACAAAGGATTGGATGAAGGAATGCGAAGGTGGTCAAAAGAACTTTTTAAAAATGAGAAAAGATCTTGCAGACCATCCAATTGAAAAAGTTGGTGCTGAACTTAGAGCTATGATGCCTTGGATTGGTAAGAAAAAATTAATAGATAGTGATAAGAATTAATTTTTACTAAAAACCCAAATCGGCCTAAAATATAGCCAAAATATAAAAATTATTTTGCAATCTCTAATATAGATTGTATTATGGATTTTCTAAAATTATTGGCTATGAGCGACAAAAATAAAGTTTTTATATTTGATACTACAATGCGTGATGGTGAGCAATCACCAGGGGCATCTATGAGTATTGAAGAAAAAATTCAAATTGCAAGAGTTTTTGATGAATTGGGGATAGATATAATTGAAGCTGGTTTTCCAATTGCATCTCCTGGTGATTTTGAAGCCGTGACAGCAATAAGTAAAATTTTAAAAAATTCAATTCCATGTGGATTATCTAGAGCCAGTAAAAAAGATATTGACGTGTGTTATGAAGCATTAAAGGCAGCACCAAGATTTAGAATTCATACATTTATTTCAACAAGCCCTTTACACATGAAGCATAAGTTGAATAAATCACCAGAGCAAGTATTGGATGCCATAAAAGAAAGTGTTACTTATGCAAGAAACTTGACAGATGATGTTGAGTGGTCTTGTGAAGATGGAACAAGAACTGATATAGATTATATGTGTAAGTCAGTTGAACTTGCAATCAATTGTGGAGCAAAAACTATAAATATTCCAGACACTGTTGGCTATACAATTCCTTCTGAATTTACAAAAATAATAACAACATTAAAAAATAAGGTACCAAATATTGATAAAGCAATATTATCTGTTCACTGTCATAATGATTTAGGATTAGCTGTTGCTAATTCTTTAGCAGGCGTTGCAGCTGGAGCAAGACAAGTTGAATGTACTATAAATGGAATAGGTGAGAGAGCCGGTAATGCTGCACTTGAAGAAATTGTAATGGCAATAAGAACAAGAAATGACTTAATGCCTTATACAACGGGAATTAAAACTGAATTATTAAGTAAAGCATCGAAAGTAGTTTCTAATGCAACTTTTCCAGTACAATTTAATAAAGCAATTGTTGGAAAAAATGCTTTTGCACACGAGGCTGGTATTCACCAAGACGGAATGCTTAAGAATAGAGAAACCTATGAAATTATGACACCAGAAAGTGTAGGGGTTAAGAAAACTTCATTGGTTATGGGAAAACATTCAGGACGACATGCGTTTAAAGAAAAATTAAATGACCTTGGTTATGCGGATGTAACTGATGATGTGATTCAAACTGCCTTTGGAAAATTTAAAATTTTAGCTGATAAGAAAAAACATGTTTATGACGATGATATTGCAGCTTTAGTTGATGATAGTATGGTTTTAGATAAATATGTAATTAATTTAAAATCATTAAAAGTTTTTGCAGGAACGGGTGAGCCACAAAAAGCAGAAATGACACTTGATGTTTATGGTGAGGTAAAATCAACATCAGAAATAGGAGATGGACCTGTAGATGCTATTTTTAAATGTATAAAAGTTTTATACCCTCACGATGTGAAATTATTATTATACCAAGTGCATGCCGTTACAGAGGGAACGGATGCTCAAGCTACTGTAAGTGTTAGAATTGAAGAAGAAGGCAAAACTACAGTTGGACAAGCTGCTGATACAGACACATTAGTAGCGTCAGCTAATGCTTATTTAAGTGCTTTAAATAAAATGATTATCAAAAGAAAAAAAACTGCTCCAATAATAGAGCATGAAACTCAAAAAGTGAAAGGTATATAAAAAGATGGCTAAATGGTTTAAAAATTTAACTAGTATATGGAGTCAAGATATGGCGATAGATCTTGGAACCGCTAACACACTTGTCGTTTTAAAAGGACAAGGAGTAGTTTTAAATGAACCATCTGTTGTTGCTATAGTTGAACACAATGGAAAAAAAACCGTTTTAGCTGTAGGGGATGAGGCTAAAACTATGCTTGGAAGAACACCAGGTAATATTCAAGCAATCAGACCTTTAAGAGATGGAGTAATTGCAGATTTTATAGTTACAGAGGAAATGATTAAACATTTTATTAAAAAAGTTCATAAGAATAGAACCTTTGCAAATCCTAGAATTTTAATTTGTGTTCCAACAGGATCGACACCAGTCGAGAGAAAAGCCATTCAAGATAGTGCGCTTGCAGCAGGTGCTAGAAGAGTTCAATTAATTGAAGAACCAATTGCAGCAGCAATCGGAGCAGGTCTTCCAATCTCAGAAGCGACAGGATCAATGGTTGTAGACATAGGTGGTGGTACTACAGAGATAGCCGTAATGTCTTTAGGAGGCTTGGTATATTCTAAATCATTAAGAATTGCAGGAGATGCAATGGATACAGCGCTAGTTAACTATATGAGAAAAGAATATAACCTTATGATCGGAGATAGTACTGCGGAAAAAATAAAAAAAGAAATTGGTACAGCTATTCCATCAAGTAGTAATACCTACGCTGTTAAAGGTAGAGATTTAAGATCGGGAACCCCTAAAGAGGTAAATATTACAGAAGAAGATACAGCGGAAGCTTTAAATGATATTTTAAAAGAAATAGTGAACGGCATAAAAGATGCGCTTGAAAACACCCCTCCTGAATTGTCGGCTGATTTAGTAGATATGGGATTAACTTTAACAGGTGGTGGTGCCTTATTAAAAAATATTGATAAAAGGTTTTCCAAAGAAACTGGATTACCAGTTTTTATAGCGGATAATCCATTAGAATGTGTTGCAATTGGTACTGGAAAAGCTTTGGAAAATGAAGAGATTTTTTCTACTATGTTATCTGAGTACTAAAAATAATGGAAACAAGCAGAGATGACTTTGTAATAGCAATAAGATCTGCTTTTTTAAATAAAGGAACGCAACAACGGTTTTCATTACTAGGTTTAATAATATTTTCTATTTTGTTTTTAATATTAGGGGGAATTAACTTTAAACCTATTAATTATTTAAAAATTGCTATTAAGGAAATTGTTTATAGATCCACTTTCATTGTATCGACTCCAGAAAATTTTATAAAAGAAAGTTATCTAAAAGTTCAAACACACTTAAATCTTTATAATATAAATAAAAAAAATGAACTTGAGGTAGCAAACTTGAGAGCAAAAGATTTATTAAATGAATTTATAGTTTTAGAAAATAAACGCTTAAAAAAAATAGTAGATGATTATCTAGTAGAGTCAGAAAGTACCTTTGCAAAAGTTTTAAGTGATAAAAATAGTCCGTTTTTTAAATCAATTATTGTTAATAAGGGCAGTAAACACGGTATTAATTTAGGCTCCATAGTGATGGATAATGAGTACTTAGTTGGAAAGATAGTCGAAGTAAATTTTACCTCATCTAGAGTATTGCTGCTTTCAGACCTAAATAGCAAGATACCAGTCATCTTAGAACCTATAGGTTTGTTATCAATATTATCAGGCACAGGAGAAGACTACGGAACCATTCAGTACAATAAAAATGAAAGCATAGTTGAAAGTGACGTTATTATTTACACATCTGGTATTGGTGATCTGTTTAAAGCTGGGATTCCTGTTGGAAAAATAACTATTAATAATTCAGAAAATGAAGATCAAAAGATAGAGTTTTTTTCTGATTTTGCACAATTAAAATTTGTAAAAATTTTATCTTTTAAAAAAGAAGAGAACTAATGGCAAAATTAAACGAGAAAAATATAATAAAAAAGATATTAACACAAATACCAATAATTTTACTTTTTATATCTGTATTAAATAACTTTGATTTTAATTATTTAAACTTAAAATATTTTTCATTCAATTTTTCATATATTCTAATTTTTTATTTTAGTCTAAAAAGAAACTCTAGCTTAGGGTATTCTTTTATATTTATTGCCGGTTTATTTAATGATGTTGTTAATGGTACACCAATTGGCATGAGTAGTTTGATCTTTTTATTACTCTGTGGTGTTGCTGCTTATCTTAGAGCCATAACATTAAGAAAAAGTTTGATAAAGGATTGGATATCATTTGTTCTTACAATTCTAATGATTAATTCATTATCTTTTGTGATTTTTAATTTATTTTTTAACTATGAAGTAAGCTATATTAGTCAAATGGTAAACGTTGTTTTTACCTCATTATTATATTTTATTTTTTCATTTCTATTTAATTTTATTGAAGGTAATTTTAATGTTAGGTGAAGACTTCGGAGTAAAAAAAATTCATACCATTAATAGAAGAATGTTTATTATTGGTGCTGCTAAATTTATTGTATTCGCAGGAATAATAGCAAGACTATTTTCATTACAAATTACAGATAATAAAAAATATTCTACTTTGTCAGATAAAAATAGACTCCGTGAATGGAAACTACCCCCTGTTAGAGGTGAGTTTTTAGATTACTTTGACAATGTAATTGCAGGAAATTTTAAAGTTTATCAACTACATGTTATTCCAGAGGATGTAGAAGATTTTAAATATCTAATGTTAAGGTTAAAAGAAATTTTAAGTCTTAATAATAATGAATTTGAAAAAATAATAAAACAAAAAAACCAGCAAAAACCTTGGGAAACATTGATTGTTTCTAATAATTTAACTTGGGAGCAGTTCTCTAAAATTAATTATTATTTATATGATTTAGTAGGGGCAAAACCTGTAATGTCTGTATCACGTAATTATCCTTTTAACGAAAGTTATACTCATGTTTTGGGCTATGTTAGTGAAGCTAGTGAGAAAGATATATTGAACAATGAAAATGTTAAAGACAATCATGTTCCAGGCCTTAAAGTTGGAAAAACAGGCTTAGAAAAATCATTTGAAGATCAACTACTCGGTACAAACGGCACCCAAAGATACGAAGTAAATGCTTATGGTAAAAGAATTAACCAACTTGATCACATTGAGGGTTTTAAGGGCGAAACTATTAAACTTACACTGGATACGGAAATTCAGAAACAATGTGGTGAACTTTTAAAGGGTGTCGCTGGATCAATAAATATAATGGATATTTATACTGGAGATATTATAGCCATGCAATCTTCCCCATCATTTGATCCAAATTTATTTCTTTTTGGAATTAATCAAGATGACTGGCAATTAATTAGAAACAACCCATTAAAGCCTTTAGTTAATAAAAGTTTGTCAGGACTATATTCTCCTGGCTCTACGTTTAAACCTATGGTCGCACTTTCAGCATTAGAAAATCGAATAATAACAAAAGATTTTAAAGTAAATTGTACTGGAAAAATTGAAATGTACGGACAAACTTATCATTGCTGGAAAGAAAAAGGCCACGGAGTTGTTAGTTTAAAAGAAGCAATGAAACAATCTTGCGATACATATTTTTATGAAATAGCAAGAAAACTTGGAGTTGATCGTTTAAGAGAAACATCAGTTAAATTTGGGCTTGGTGATAAAGTTTTAAATGAAACTTTTAGTAATGAAAAAAAAGGATTAGTACCGAATACACAGTGGAAAAAAAATACACTTGGAAAAGGATGGGTTTTAGGAGAAACTTTAATAACCGGAATAGGTCAGGGCTACATTCAAACTACACCGCTACAATTATGCTTAATGACAGCTCAACTCGCAAATGGTGGTTTTAAAATTTATCCAAAAATAACTGTAGAAAAAAATAACCAAACAGCAGAGGAAATAAAATTATTGATTAACCAAAATTCAAATAATATTAATGATAATTTTCTAAAAGAAGGGAAGGATTTTTTTAATTCATTAGTCAAGAACAAACATAAAAAACTTTTTTCAAATTCTGAAAATATAAAACTTGTTAGAGAAGCAATGTTTGCATCAACCAATGAGATTAGAGGAACATCTTATTCTTCCAGGATAGAAGATCCAAAATATCAATTTGCAGGAAAAACAGGTACATCCCAGGTTAGGAGAATTACTAAAGCAGCAAGAGAACTTGATTTAAATACATCTGAAATTCCATATAACGAAAGAGATCACGCTTTATATATAGCATTTGGCCCATATAAAAATCCAAGATATGCACTAAGTGTAGTAATTGAGCATGGTGGCTCTGGAAGTTCAACGGCAGCACCAATTGCAAAAGAACTATTTAAATTAATTATTGATAGACACGATCTTAGAGAACAAGTTCAAAAACAAGAAACTCTTAATACTTAAATGCAATTCACTTCACTAAGCGCACAATTAACTTTTTTTCAAAAATTAAGAAATTTTGATTATATTTTGTTAACTTGCATTTTATTACTTGGTTTAATTAGCTCTCTTTCGATGTATTCAACAGATGGTGGAGAGATTTTGCTTCACAGTAAAAACCATATATCAAAATTCATAATTTTTTTCTCTATGATGATTTTCTTATCATTTTTTAATATAAAAATTTGGCATTATTTTGCTTATTTATTTTATATCATTATTTTAGGTTCTTTATTTTGGGCTTCCCTTTATGGTATTAAAGCTTCAGGATCTCAAAGATGGATAAATTTATATTTTATTAATTTACAACCTTCCGAATTGATGAAAGTTGCAATAATAATTTGTCTTGCAAAATATTATCACCGGGTTCAGCTTAGAGAGGTTAACACTTTTCAGCATATATTTGTTGCATTGATAATTCTTATTCTTCCTATTATGCTTGTAATAACACAGCCAGATTTAGGAACTTCAATATTAATTGCATTAAGTGGTCTAGTTGTAATGTGGCTTGCAGGATTAAACATTAAATATTTTATTTATTCTTTTGTAGCGTTATTGATCTCAATGCCTTTTGCCATTTCTTTTTTAAAACCATATCAAAAACTAAGAATTTTGACATTTCTAAATCCTGACCGAGATCCATTGGGCTCTGGCTATCAGATAATTCAATCTAAAATAGCAGTTGGTTCAGGAGGTCTTACGGGGAAAGGTTTTTTACAGGGAACACAAAGTTATTTAGAATTTTTACCAGAAAAACATACCGATTTTATTTTTACTTTATTTGCTGAGGAGCATGGTTTTTTAGGCTCGTTAGGATTGCTATTAATCTACATTATAATTATTTACAGAATTATAAAAATTGGCACAATTTCAAGAAGCTATTTTTCTAAACTTTTTTGTTTCGGTTATGGATCTGCCATATTTTTTTATGTCTCTGTAAATATGTCGATGGTGCTAGGCCTGCTACCTATTGTTGGTTCACCACTGCCCATTATGTCATATGGAGGATCATCAATGCTTGCCACTATGATTGGATTTTCAATTGTTATGAGTGCTAAAATTAATCATAAGCAGCTAATAGCTTAGTATTTTAAGTAAAATTAGTCGAATTTGTCGCTGGAAAAAAATTTATCTAGAAACTATATAGAGCATAATGAATAAGAGATTAAAAATTGGAATTATTGGAGCTGGTATTCAGGGAATATCTAATGGGTTATTTTTACAAAAAAAAGGTTTTGAGGTAACAATTTTTGATAGAGATGAACCAGGTAGTCCTGCTGCCTCTTATGGTAATGCAGGTCATTTTTCACCTTATGCATGTGTGCTAATGAATAGACCTGATATTTTAGCAGATGTTCCGGCAATGCTTTTAAGTTCAACAGGTCCACTTGCTCTTAAGTGGAACTATGTCCCCAAAATGATCCCGTGGTTTCTACGATTTATAAGAAACTGTACAACAAAAAGAATGATGCATACTGCAAAAAATATGCATCAAATCTTAGATTTAGCATTACCAGCATATGATGAGTTGTTTGATGAAATAGATTTAGAAGGTTTAGTTGAAAAAAAAGGTATTTTATATATTTGGAATGATCAAAGTTTAAAAAGTAGAGAACTTGAAATTAAAGTTAGAAATGAGTTGGGCGTTGATCAACAAGTAGTAACTCCAAAAGAAATTCACGATTTAGAGCCACATATAAAACCATTTTACCATGGGGGTGTTTATTATCAATATGGTAGACATGCGAGAAACCCAAAAAAAATTCTCTTAAAGTTATATAATTTATTTTTAAAAAAGGGTGGAAAGTTTTTAAAAATGAATGTCCAGGACATTAATTTTGATGGAGATAAACCAGCTATAAAAACTGAAACCCAAAGATTTATTTTTGATAAGTTAGTAATTGCATGTGGAGCTTTTTCTAAAAGATTAACAGACAATTTAGATGAAAAAATACCTCTTGATACAGAAAGAGGGTATCATGTTCACTTTAAAGGTTGTGATCATCTTTTAAATAGACCGGTAATTTTTTCTAATAGAGGCTTTGGTATTACGCCAATGGAACAGGGGCTTAGAGTTGTTGGCACGGTTGAATTTGGTGGCCTAAATAACCCACTATCTAAAGGAAGAGTTAAAAATTTAATTAATAACGCAAAATATATGTTGGGTGATTTACCAGAACATGAAGATGAATGGATGGGATTTAGACCCAGTCTACCAGATTTTTTGCCAGTAATAGGACCATCAAAAAATCATAAAAATATTTTTTACTGTTTTGGCCACCATCATTTAGGATGGACATTAGGTCCAATTTCAGGGAAAATAATAGCTGGAATGATTGCTGAAGAAAATACCAATCTAGATTTAAAGCCGTATAGTTCACTGAGATTTAACTAAGTGAAAAAAAATACCAAAGCATACTTAATGTTGGTATGTGCAACATTGTTTTGGGCGGGTAATTTTAATGTTGGTAAAATTGCTTTTATAGAAAATATACCACCTTTTTCTTTATCATTTTTTAGATGGCTTCTTGTTTGGTTAATATTATTACCATTTACTTTTAGAGAAATTTTAAAAATAAAAAGAGAAATTTTAAAAAATTTACCATTATTATTTTTATTGGGATTTACTAGTGTGGGCATGTTTAGCTCCCTTACCTATAGCGCTTTGAACTATACACAGATAATTAATGCCTCACTTTTTAACACCGCAATACCTGCGATGATTATTTTAGTTTGCTTTTTATTAAAAATTGAAAAAACAAATATTTTCCAATTATCAGGTTTATTAATTTCTATTTTGGGAATTTTAGTGATTATTACCAAACTCGATTTAAATAATTTACTTTCCTTAGACTTTAATAAGGGTGATTTGTTTATGCTTGGTGGAGTGATTGCTTGGGGAATATATTCTGCGTTCTTAAAAAAAAGAACATTTAAAGTATCATTGCTTGCGCTTGTTCAAATTTTTTGCTCATTAGGTTTAATGTTTTTATTCCCAGCATTTTTATATGAGCTAATGCAGGGTAAAACACTAGTTGTAAACGAGGATCTTTTTTATATTTTGCTCTATGTTGCTATATTTCCTAGCATAGGTTCGTATTATTGCTGGGCTGGAGCAGTCGCAATAATTGGTGCCAATCGAGCTGGAATTTTTTTATCTTTAATACCATTATTTAGCACAATATTTGCAATAATATTTTTTAATGAAAAATTTCTATTTTTTCATTTCATTGGCTCTATTTTAATTATAATAGGGTTATTTTTATCAAACAAAAAAATTATAAATGCTTAAAGTTG
>ERZ888423.2138-NODE-2138-length-15489-cov-7.235519_pt1 | contig 15489 bp, 14 predicted proteins | sample MGYA00520523_ERZ888423 | MGnify/ENA primary metagenome ERZ888423 (study PRJEB32303, sample SAMEA104408611) | aquatic metagenome | biome: Brackish water; feature: Pelagic; material: water | place: Baltic Sea | collected 2014-06-08T10:24:00 | depth 30,27 m ...
CACGATGAGTTGTATGACGGCGTCGTTGATCCCAACTGGATTCGATCATTCCAGCCCGGCGACTATCCCATTATGCAAGTTGCCGATGGCAGCACGGTTGTCATTAGTGGCCACCCTGCCGAACGCGGAACGTTTGAAATCATCGTGAACACGATGAATCGTCCTGAACTTTTAACCGATCCTCGATTTGCTGATGTCCAGACGCGCCTTCGCAACTTGGGTGCACTGCAAGATGAAATGCGAAATTGGGCAATGACCTTGCCAAACGCGCAAGCCTTTGAAGATCGCTGTGCCCAATTTGGATTAGCCGTTGGAGTCATGCGCAGCGTTCGAGAATTAGCGGAAAGTGAGTGGTCAAATGCAAGGGGTGCAATCACTTCGGTTCCCGATCGAATCGGTGGCGAGGTGCGTATCCCGAATGCACCGTGGCACTTTACGAATAGCCATGTCGGAACTTCTGGCGAGCCGCGCTATCGCGGTGAGGATAATCGCAACGTGCTTCGCGACATCTTGAATATGAGTGACGACGAAATCAGTGCACTTGAGACAAATAACGTCTTGTCAAGCCGTATCCCGAAAAAACCTTAAGCATCAATCCCTGTTGGTTGCTGAATCACTTCGGTTCCCATAAATCGCACCATTGGTGGCAATGTTCGTGCCAAGACCGGTCCGGTCAAAATGACAAACAGAATTGTGCCGATTCCAATTTGTCCGCCGAGCAATATGCCAGCAGTAACGACTGCGCCTTCAATACCCCATCGTCCAACTTGCATACTTAAACCTTTGTCATTGAGGCCAAGCATCAGAAGCTCCATCGGGCCAGTACCGAGCGTTGTCGCGACTCCCACAGAAATCGCGAAATACAACAAGGCCATTCCTACAACCATCATCACTACGCGCCACAACATCAGTTCTGGTTCGGGCATGAGTGGCAAAACGATATTCACCACCTGACCAACTAAAACGGTTCCTATCAAAGTTCCCCAATTTGGTGGACGCTTGACGGCAACTGCCAACAGAGTGAAGAGTGCTCCACTAATCCAGCCCATCGTGCCAACGCCGATATTGAGTTGCTTTGCTCCACCTGTCGAGAACACATCAGCCGGCGCAACTCCAAGATGGGCTGACACCATCATGGAGATACCAGTACCAACCATCACGATGGCAAGTAACAAAGCGACCGCTCGAAACCGAAACGATTTCTTTTCAGTTGTCGTTTCGCTTTGATTCACCCAACCACACTAGGTGTTCTACTCCAACATCCATTGTGATTCTGGTGTTGATTTAGTTGGTATAACCGAATAAAACGACACCAGAATCACAAATGAGTTAGATCTTTTTGGGGGGACGAGGGAAGAAAGGACTCGTTCGGGCTATATAAGCGTCATAACCTTCGCGTCGCTTCTTCAATGACCTCTCAAGCAAAGTCACACCGCTTACTCGACGTAACAAATATGTCATGACCGCGGCCCCGATGAATCCCCAGGCACCACTTCCAGATTCGGCGGCGACAATAGCGATGCCCCACCACACACATGAATCACCGAAATAATTTGGGTGACGCGTGAACTTCCACAAACCCTGATCCATCACTTTGCCGGCGTTTGAAGGATCAGCTTTAAAACGTGTGAGTTGGGCATCACCAACAACTTCAAAGAACAAACCGATGAGATAGACGATGATTCCAACAACTGCGATCACACCGACTTCGGGTGACGAATCTGATTGACCAATTTGTACTGGCAACGACACGATCCACATCAATGTTCCCTGCAAACCAAACACTGTCACCAAACTGATGATTGGGAATCGCGGTCCCCAATGTTTGCGCATCGCGCGATAGCGAAAATCCTCACCATGGCCCGAGTTACGCCACAACAAATACAGACCGAGACGCAAACCCCAAACTGTCGTCATCACAGTCAAGATCCATTGGCGAGCGCTATCGCCGTCAGCGACAGCGCGAGAGATCCAGGCAACCAAAACAAAACCGAGGCCCCACACGATGTCGACGATGGACGCATTCTTTTTGATCAAACTGACAATCCAAGTTGTCAACATCAATGCGACGATTCCTATCGCTGAACTCAACATCACTTCACCCATGATGATTTCTCCTCATCTCGTTTCTTGCTGATAACGCATCATCTACTTCACCATCCATACGCATCCACTCATCATCTAACCACCGCGTGAACCCTTCGGCATTGCTTATTGACGCATCCGGGATCACATCACGGCTGACGCGCCGTAAATGAAATCGAATCGGTGGCATATCTGACGAAATCGCCTTCAAAATTCCGCCAAAGGTGTCAAGTCCCTCAAAGCCAACATGCCAGGCCACTACGACATCAGCAGATGTACAGCCTCGTAACATCGCTGCGGCACCAGCCGGTCGGGGTGGCAGCAGATGTCGCATATCACTCAAACGATCAGCGCGATCCTGATCATTAGTTGCGATTTTTTCAAGCGCTCGCGTTCGCTTCTTATTATTTGCTCGCGTTCCCTCTGGGAAAATGATTCCAACGGTTGAGGCGTCAATATTTGTGACCAAACTTTGAAGAGCCTCAAGTTCGGGAGTTGAATCGGTTGCTTGACGATCAAGAAAGTGATTCGGTAAACGTTGACCAACCACATCAAGACACGGATCAGCCAATAACTCACGTTTTAAAACAAATCGCGGATTCATGTGCGCCAACGTGGTCACAACATATGCAGAAACAAGTGAGTCAGCCAGGCTGGCGTGCCGCGCCAAAAGAATGACTGGGCCTGGCTTTAAAGCATCTATATTTTCAACCTCGACTGAAAAACCACAGGTCGCCTTCAACGCCCGCAGAAGGCGATCGGCCCACCATCGTTGTAGCGCGTAGTGCCGTGACAAATTCTTACTTTGGCCACCAATCCAAAGCAGTGCTGAACATATGACGCCAGCAGTTTCCAGCCACGCCCAACACACCGCGAATAACAGCAACCGGGCTAAGGGAAAGCGCCACTTCAAGCGAAACGAATCAATGATGATCACCAATGGCAACCACGCCGGGAGCAAAACTGTCAGTACAACGGCGCCAAGAATCAGCCCAGAAATACTGATGAAGCGACGCAACATGTCACAAGCGTAGATCTCAGTGGACCCCTACGAGAGACGCAGAACCCGTTAATCATCGGGTCGTTCGGTCAAGATGTGGGTATGAATTCTTCTCGCGCATCCTCGTGGACCCGCTCGCGATCCTTCGCCTTGATAGTTGTTCTCTATCTTGTGGCTGTTGCTGGGTCATTGCTCATCGCGTCAATCATTGGTTCAGACCACCCCGTCAAGGGCCTCATCTGGGGATACGTCGCGTCGGTTGCGTTTTTATACATCGCCAGCCAAATCGTCGGCAATGGTTCAACCTTTGATGCCTGGTGGAGCGTGATACCCCCAAGTTTTGCCATCTGGTTCTGCATCGTGCTTGATGACCCTGGACTTTTCAGCGACGCTGACCTGCGCCGTCTGGCGGTGGCGGTATGCGCCACGCTGTGGGGCGTACGTCTCACGGCAAATTGGGCCATCGGCTGGACCGGACTTGATCACGAAGACTGGCGTTACCGCATGCTGTACGAGACCGCGCCCATGCCACGCTGGGCCGTCAGTCTGACCTCGGTTCACCTGTTCCCAATGATCGTGGTCACCTTGGGTTCAATTCCTATGGCCATTGTGGCCTCGCATTCCGATCGAAGTTTTGGAGTACTGGACGGCATTGCGATTGTTGTCGCCCTCACTGGAGTGGCCCTTCAACAGTTCGCCGACCTTGATTTACGCCGTTTCAACCGCACCAAACAACCCGGTGATGTTCTCAATACTGGACTCTGGTCGCGATCACGTCATCCCAACTATTTAGGGGAAATGTGCTGGTGGTGGTCGCTTTTTATCTTCGTCCTTGCCGCCGAACCGGGTTCGTGGTGGGCTGGTGTCGGTGCCCTATCCATGACCGTCATGTTTTTTGCGGCCAGTATCCCAATCGCCGAAAAGCGCAGCGCCGAACGTCGCCCAGATTGGGAGGCCTATCAGGCCAGCACCCCCATGGTGTTCCCCCGCCTTCGTAAATAGTGTCAAGTTAGTTGAGATGTCAACCGATACAACAGGGTGCTTATTGCGACGACCGTGATTCCGGCCCTTCTGTTGGCCGTCGCTTTGCTCACTGTCGTCAGCATCGCCAACTTGTTACGTCAACACTCACGCACTCAACGACTTGTCGTCAGTTTGCGGTCCGAACAAGAACAGCTCGCCCAAGCCAATGACCGCTTGGCCCATGTTGCCTCCCACGACTCGTTAACTGAACTTCTCAATCGTCACGGAATTATCGAACACCTCGAACGCGCCATCGCCCACAGTCGCGATTCACACAAGATCGCCGTCCTGTTCATGGATGTCGATCGCTTTAAGAGCATCAACGATTCACTTGGTCACGGAGCGGGCGATCAACTTCTGCAAGTGATTGGACGCCGTATTCGTTCGGTCATGCCAGCAGATTGTGTTTCGGGCCGCCTCGGGGGCGACGAATTCATCATTGTGATTGATGATGCAACCAATATCGCTCGCGTTTCTGCGGTTGCCCATCGTCTCACTCAGGTCATGAGCGAGCCACTTGAACTCAGCGGCCGACTTGTGCGCATTTCAGTCAGTATCGGCGTTGCAGTCGGGCCCGACACTCATGACACCGCAAGTGAACTGATCGGCTTTGCCAACGTTGCTCTACATCGCGCCAAAGACGCCGGTCGTGATCGTATTGAGATCTTCACTTCAGATATTCGCGTTGAAATGCAACGACGCGCTGCTGAAGAACGTTCACTTCGTCTTGCTATTGATGCCGGCGATGTTGTTCCATTCTTTCAACCAGAGTTTGATGCCAACACTGGCCAAATAATTGGCGCTGAAATTTTGGCGCGATGGATTCGACGCGATGGATCTATCACGAGTGCAGGCGCAATGCTGACGATGGCCGAAGACGCCAGCACACTTGAACGACTGACATCAGTCATCATGCAACAATCACGGCCCGTGATTCGTCGCTTGGTGGCACTCGGACTTCCAACCGGATTTCGATTCCGCGTCAACCTGCCCCACCGTTGTACTCCACGCGCGTGGCGTGATGGCCAAGTGGCCTCTTACTTCACAGGTATTGATCCGAGCATGTTGACACTCGACGTCTACGAAACTGCGATGTTCAGCGATCTCGTTGGAGCTGCTGGGGTGCTGACCGAGATGCGTCAACTCGGCGCTCGCGTTTGTTTGGAGGATGCCGGCCGCGGTGGCGGGTCTTTGTCAATGTTGCGCTCACTTCCACTTGATGAAGTACGCGTCGATCGTCTTCATGTTGACGCTCTCACGTCTCATGCCAGCGATCGCGCTGTTGTTCGCGCCATGGTCAATTTGGCAAAAGACCTCGGTATCAGCATTTCTGCTGACGGGGTTGAAAGCGGAGCCCAGGCCGATGCGCTTCTTGCACTTGGGTGCACGACTCATCAGGGGCACCTCTACTCACCAGCGATTACCGCATCAGCCCTTGAGGACATGATCTTAAAAATAGCCGCAGACCGCGCTACTGATGGTCTGATGGCGTAGCGTTTCTCATTCGTGTCGTCGAAAACAATTGGTGTCATATGGATGCTCATCAGCGCCAGTGCGTATTCGATGTTCACCATTTTCGGCAAAACCGTTCTCAAAGAACTTGACGCCATTGATGTTCTCCTTTGGCGTTTCTTCATTGCTGTTCCAGTCGCGTGGATTTTCATTGTCGTACGCCACCGACGTGGTGGCCCCAGCCCATTTTCGGTGGCCTGGAAACCGCGGTTCGCAGCTGGCTTAGTTTTCGGTTCGGTTTCATGGTTGGGTTTTGCAGCCCTTGACCGCATGCCTGGTGCGTTATACATCGTCATCATTTACACCTATCCAGCCATGGTCGCAGTTGGTGCATCGCTGTTAGGAAGACCAGCATCAAAACATGTGTGGATTGCAGTTGCGATCACTCTCGTAGGTATCGCACTCACAGTTCCCGAAGTTCTTGATGGTGCTGGTGGCGCGACATTACTTGGACTCATTCTCACTCTCGGTAATGCTGTGATGTACGCGACGTACATGATCTTGAGTGAACGCCTCGTGAGAGGAGATCAAGCCGGTGACGGACTCGTGGCATCCGCATGGAGTTTGACAGGTTCTTTGGTCTTCGCAGTTGTCGTTGCAATCTTCAAATGGCCACCCGATTTCCCCGCCACTTTCAACGGCGCGAGTTCAATGGTTGGTCTCGCTTTAATCAGCACGGTTATTGCCAGTATGGGATTTTTCTTAGGAGTTCGTCATCTCGGTCCGGCCTCGGCTGCGCTTGTCGCAACCACCGAACCAGTTCTCACGTTAATTTGGGTTGTTGTCATTCTCGGAGATTCGCTCAAAGCAATTCAGTTACTTGGTGCTGCCCTCGTGATTATTGGTGTGGTGTGGTCGCAACGTACTCCGCCTGAAATAGTCAACGACAAAAACACCGACGCTCATCCAACGAGCGCCTGAAGTTCATCCACACTTACAGCCACAAAAGAGCTCGTTGTATACGACGGCAAAGTTCCGCCAGTACCGCTATTAGATGTCCACGAAATCTCCCAATCAACGGAAACAACGCCAACGAATACTCCCCCGTCTCGACTGATTGACGAATGTTGATAGGTGTACATACAAGGGGACGATGCTTCGTCTCCAAAAACGACACTCCATTCAAAACCTGGCCCATCACACTCCATCGAACCAACAAGTCCGCCGTTGGCTGTTCCGTCATCTTGAGAGATGAATCGCAGTCGCACCGGAGTTGCGGTCGTACGTGCCCATGCCGAGCCAAATACTGTTGGCACCCAAGCCATCGCGGTCACCGGACGCCACCAATTCGTATCAGCCCAGATCCACATTCCAACATTGACAACAACATTGTCAATGGGTGGAGCAGTCATGACCGATGGTTGAGGCAATCGGCCACGAACCAAGATGGCGGCATTCTGTGCCAATTGGGCAGTTGATGGTCGAGGAATCCAGACCAATGTCATCTGACCATCCGGTGTGTGTCGTTGGTACAAGTCGTAACGAATGGAACCAACCAGTTTGGTGATTCCAGTTGTTGCACCGATGCCACTGTCGTAGATGATCGCCGGCACCCAACGAAAACCAGATGAGTCCCGCCCTGACCCGCCAGGTGGTGATGAAGTTTGAATACCAGCCCAAATGGTGTCACCGGTGGTTCCCCCACTACCAACTGGTGCATCGGTGGCTAAAACTTGCCGATGGACATCAGCACATATCATCACAACCAGTGAAACAAGAAGTCCCAACACACTCATGCGTCGAAGCCGCATAGATCCTCCTCTGTTGTCCATCGGGTCAAGGTGCCTTCGCTCCACAACCAACGACCCTCAACTTTGGACAGTTTGAATGTCACCAGTGAGCTCATCATGGAGTCGTCAAAGATGATGTCGCCATCAACTAATACAACATCATCGGTAATGCAGGTGTACACCAGGGCCTTTGATGGCGACAGGGACTCTGTCTTGTCGATTCGGTAGCGGATTTCTCCACCGCCCGTTGCGGTGATTCGAGCACTTCGACGAGTGGTGATGAGTTCCGTGAGGTCGTTATAGATCGGACTATTTACTTCGGTAAATGTTGCAACATCGCACGAATACGGCTGACGCCCGCATTCAATACGCGCTTGCATCAGTGCGGCAAAGGCACTCATTAGATCATCCGCGGCGGTCGGTAGCGGATCGCTCACATTTTCTACGGCCACCGAATTACTTGAGTGGATGACCGCGGTTGGCACCACTGCGGTGTCTGGAGAATTAGTTTCAACCAGTTGACCAATCACGTCACCCGAAGTCCCGCCACACGCCCCGAAAAGCAACATTGCTCCAAAGAGCCATTGTTTCTTCATCAATTTTCCTTTCATAGTGACACTGTGGGATTTCAGAACCTCCCAACGGTGTCGGTTGCAATGAAGAGTGATGAAGAAAAAACAGACGATCTATAGGTCAAATGAACTACTCATGAAATCGGTGGAATCACTTTCTTGGAAATCACACGCCCTTGACAAAATCTGTAAAACTCTCACCATGACTTCTCCAATTTCACGTCGGATGTTTTTTGCCCTCAGTGCCTCGGTCGTCGTGGTCGCTTGCTCAAAGGATGAAAAGTCGACAGATACACAACCAGGCACATCAACTACTTCTGCTCCGACCACCAGTCCGGTTCCACAGGTAGCGCTATCGGGTGATCCGTTCACTCTTGGCGTTGCATCAGGAGACCCCACAACCGAGTCGGTAATCTTGTGGACCCGACTAGCGATTGATGCCCTCAACGGCGGTGGCATGCCCGACGAAGACATTGATGTGCTTTGGGAAGTTTCAAGCACTGATCAATTCACCGACATCATTGCTACTGGTGTTGCGACCGCTGAGACAAGATTTGGCCACGCACTTCATGTCGATGTTTCACTCCCTACTCAACAGAGTTTTGTTTCATATCGATTCAGAGTGGGCGGCTACACCAGTCCCGTTGGTCAAACTCGACTAGCAGCACCTGCTGATTCAGTTGAGCCTGTACGCATTGCCACAGCATCGTGCCAGAACTACACCGCTGGTTATTACACCGCGTATGACGACATGGTGCAAGAGGCGCCGGATCTGGTTGTTTTCCTTGGCGACTACATCTACGAAGGTGGTGTCGGAACTCTCGGCGACAATACGGTTCGTCTTCATAACAGCGAAGAAATCACGGACATCATCGCGTACCGAAATCGGTACGGACTGTACAAGAGTGATCCTCTTTTGCAGGCTGCTCACGCGGTTTGTCCTTGGGTCGTTACTTGGGACGACCATGAAGTGGAGAACAATTACGCCAACTTAAATCCTCAAGACGCCATTGACACGGCTGGGTTTGCTGAACGTCGCGCTGCGGCTTACCAAGTTTGGTGGGAACATATGCCGGTTCGACTTGCCCCGCCCGTTGACGAAAACCTCACCATTTACCGTCAGGTCAAGTGGGGTGGACTTGTCAACATGCTTGTTCTTGATAGTCGTCAATATCGCGACGATCAAGCCTGTGGAGATGCCATTCTGCAAGTCACACCCGCTTGTGAAGAAGCTCTGCTCCCCGACCGAACCATTCTCGGCACACAACAAGAAACATGGGTTGCCGACAACGTGGTGAGTGATTCCACATGGACCGTCCTCGCCAACCAAACCGTCATGACCGATATCAGACTTGGTGCAGCGATTTTGAATTACGACCAGTGGGACGGATATGCCCCATCACGTGATCGACTACTTGAGACGGTTGACACGGCACAGGCAAAAAATCTCATCGTGCTCACCGGCGATATTCATCTGGGAGGCGTTGGCCAACTGACAACCACTTCTGCCCCAGAGACTCCACGAGGTATTGAATTTGTCGCGACATCAATCTCATCAAGTGGCAACGTCAACGCAGCAACAGAAGCTCTCTTTGTCTCTTTAACCAACATCATTGATGCCGAGGCACAACATCGTGGTTACATTTTGCACACCGTCACCGCTGATTCGTGGACTGCCGATTACCGCATCGTTGATAATGCGTTAGTAGAGGGTTCGACAGTTTCGACGTGGAAAACTTTCAAGGTGACTGCGGGTTCCCCTGAAGTCATTGAAGTCTGATTTCAGCCCTATATAACGCAGTCAAAGATCTTATTGACAATTGCCATACCTTCGTCTGAGAGACCAATAGCAGTGGTCTCTAGAGTTCCGTTATTCAATCCATCCAAGTTCTCGGTCAGAAGATTCACATCTGCATCACTTAATTCTGAAAAGACTTTGTCGAGGCAGTCTGCGTCTACTTCAATACCTTGATCACCAGCCGACTTAATGAGTTCTTGAGCAATAACTTCAGCGCCATTGGAGTTACCGCCATCGTCGCCACCACAGGACGAAAAGCCCACGATTGCAATTACTGAAACCACTAATCCAACAAACTTTTCACTTCTGCCTCCTGGCAATTCATCACTTGACGTTCAAATGATTGCCAAACCCTAGTCATCTAGGTCGAAGCTAAAGCGGTTTTCTCTTGCTTCGCCAGTTCTTTCGCTTGCCGCTTTTGAGCCACCTGCATACGAATACCACCGGCGACTCCTTCGGGATTGGCAATCGCAGTAACAATCAACAACACTCCACCAATCAGTGCCTCCCATCGACCAAACGAACCAAACACTTGATTCATTGAATAGAAAGCAACTCCTGACGCTGCCGTGACACCGGCAGTCACTGCTCCGCTGACGCTTGTGATACCACCGAGGTAGGCGAACGATAACGCTGTCAGCGATGCAATGGTTCCGTACGACAGATCGGACACGGCACCGAATCGATAAGCAATCAGGGAACCACCCATACCAGCGATAAAGGCCGACAACCCGAACATCATCATCTTCACATGGGTGTTGTTGATGCCAACAGCTGCTGCCGCCCTTTCATTGCTACGAACTGCCAACATCACTCGACCCGATCCACTGCGACGAATGTTGGCCACCATCAGACACAAAATCGTCAAAACCGCCAAAAGGAAAAAGGCAAACACGGGTCGCGAGGTCTTATTGCCGTACACCAATCCGAGATTCCAGTCGCCCAGTGAAGGATTGGGAATTTTTGGTCCTCCAGTAGCCATGCTGCCGATGACCCACGGATTCTTAAAGACAAATTCGGCAATAGTCACCCCGCCAGCCAGGGTCACGATCGCCAAGTTGGTACCACGTACCCTCAAGGCCGGTAGACCAACCAAAACCCCGAACACCATGGCACCAAGCGCCGCAAGAATAGGAGCAATCGGAAAGGGGATTCCGTAATTGGTCGCCAATTTTGACAACGCGAATCCGCCAATACCAGCGAAAGCCATTTGAGCAAGAGAAGTCTGACCACCAAAACCGATCAAGACGACGAAAGACAATGCCAAGACCGCCGCGATCAACGAACTCATAATGGCGGCGCGCCACAACGGTCCCAGGAAAAGAATGCCCGCTGACGCAATCAGAATGGGCACTCCCGCTGAAAACCACGTGACATTGGCTGGCGGAACGTACGGCAGTTTCCAACCACCAACTGAGCCACGTTCGGGCAGACGCTCACCCGACACAATCATGGTGACGATGATGACCATAAAGGGCAAACCCTCGCGCATCCCATACTGAGGCCACCAACTAAAATCAAGTTGCATCTTGGTGAATGTGCTCTGCACCATTCCGATGGCAACACCCGTTAACACTGTTGGCCAAAAGTTGCGGAACTTACCAATGAGTGCAGCACCCAATGCTGGAATCAAGAAACCAAATGTAAAAATCGAACCATTGAGTTGCACGAGTGGTGCGGCCAAAATGGCAACTACTGCACCGACAACCGATGAAAGCACCCAGCCTGAAGCCGCCAGGAAATCGGGTGAATGACCGAGAAGAACAGCTCCCTTTTCATTCTCGGCGGCCGCTCGAGTGGCGAGACCAAATCGAAGGTACTTGCTGGCTGCCCACACAACGAGGGTGATCAGTAGCACAATGCCCAACAGCCAAAGTCCGTCTCGCGGCACGCGAAGTTTTTCAGTAATCGTCACGACCTCGCGGGGCAAAATTGGATCGACTCGCATTGCGAGTTGATCAGGAAACCGTCGATCCTTCAGACCAATCAAAACAATGATCAAGCCCACACTGGCCACAACTCGAGCCAAAGCGGGAGCATTTCTTAAGGGACGAAATATCAATACGTATATAACCAGTCCGGTAAGCGCCGCAGTCAACAGAGCCAAAATAAATGCCCATATGAAGCCGACATCGCCGCCAAAGTGGTACCGGTCTGGCAGACCCGGAATGGGGAACAAATAGGCCCCATTCCGGAGTTCTGCGTAAACGTAAGCACTCCACATTGCAATCGCGCCGTAGGCAAAATTGACAATGCCAGAGCCCTGATAACTAATGATGAGACCCATTGCAAAACCAGCAATGATCGCCCCAGCAGCGCTACCGAGCAACAAGTAAAAAAGATAATCATTCATAATGTGGTTCTCAATTTTCCTTGTTGCTCGGCAACACTTAACTGATCAGGGAAGCAGCGGGATGCTGTCCCACAGCTTTCCATTTTCGACAGAAACGACAGCACCGTCTTTGTATTCAGTCGCCTCAAAGACGAACGAGCAGAACGACGAGTAGGTCGGAGCAGCTGCGCCGCAGTCGAGTGGAGTGATTCCGCCAAACAGGTACAGACCATCAGTTACCTTCAGGTAGTCGTACAAGTTTTGACCCGTCATTTCAGTACCTTCAGCAACCATTTGGGCGGCAATGTCACGGAGCGTCATTGTCAAAACGGTACCCAGACCGCCAAGACCGAGAGCAGTGGTCTTCACATCAGCGGGCTCAACACCCATTTCGCCTGTTTCCTCATTTGGAATATAAGGAGCCAAGATCTTTTGGAGCAATGCCTTTTCTGGGGTGTCGCGTTCAATTTGACCACCAACGAATACCCAACCATTTGCATCATCGCCAACTTGACTGATGACATCGCTGTCCGAGCAGATGCTGGTCGTCAAGACTGGCTTGGTGATACCCGCAGTGGCATAACCACGAATGGTTCCGATACAGCCAGCGTCGGCATACAGCGAGATCAAAATATCAGGGTCATCCGCATTGGCGGCCTTCATCAAACCGAGATAGCCCGCATCGGTTTCGTTGTCTCCACCTGTGACGGCTTTCCATTTGATTCCAGCCTTATCTAAAGCTGCTTGAACACCAGCAGCGGTTGAGTTAGCCCCTGCATTGTCGGCATGAATCATGCCGACGGTCTTGGCCTGGTAGCGATCCTGAGCGATCACGGCCATGACCGCAGTCGTCGTCGCGTTTCCACCCGTCAAGAACAAGGCTTCCGCCGTGTTGTCGGGCGGCAGAATCGGCAATACGCCAATCACGGGAATGTTCGCTGCTCCATAGGTGGCATAGTCAGGGAACAGATCGAGTCCTAGCAGGACCAGTTCAACGCCCTTACCGATTAACTCTTGAGCACATTTCTGTGACGTTTCAGGAGTACCACCAGCAACGCAGGTTTCGAATTTGACCGGGCGACCACCGAATCCACCACTGGAATTCATGTATTCAAAAGCGGCCTTGGCAAAGCGACGAAGATCTGGAAAGTCAAGCCCGTTGGGATTACCTTCAGTGTTGACCATTCCGATCACCATTTCGGCTCCAGTCGGCGGACCGTCTTCGCTTACAGGTGCATCCGTGCCTGGAGCATCCGAGGTCATCGGTGCGTCAGTCGACGGTGCTTCGCTTGTTGCCGGTGCTTCCGTTTCCGCTGGCGAACTATCGCCATCGTCACCACCACCACATGCAACAAAGAACAGACCACCAGCAACGACCGCGGCGAGCGCTCGTGAGCGCCGCCGTGATCCTGGAGTCCCCAAACTCATGGATCGTGTCATATTTCCCCCTCAGTTGTATGCCGCGAATTGCGGCGCTTACTTAGTTGGCCACTGTGGCCGGTACCCAACTGCCGTGGAACCCAAAGGGGATTCGTGGCAATTGAACAGTTGCAATGAATTCGCTACTCATCGACTTGGCGTCCACGATGACGAACTCACTTGCGTCCTTGTGTTGGTCATAGATGTATGTCATCAAGTAACCATCGTCTTCAGTTTTGGCGCCTTCGGCTGGAGCGAATACGACTTCGCCGCAGGTACGGCCCTTACCGAGTTTGATTTCAGCGCACGTTCCGGCCTGACGGTCGTACTTCAAAATCGCACCTTCGTCGACTTGACCAAAGCCAGCGTTACCCATCGACATTTCGTAGCCGTAACGGTGCTTCTTGCCAATGACTGCATCGTTCACGCGTGGGAACTCTGCTCCACGATCATCAATTTGTTCTTCGGTGACTTTGCCAGTGGTGGTGTTGATGGTCCAACGCCACAAGTTGGGCGGCGGGAAGTCCATGGCATCTTTTTTCCAGATGTGTTCAAAGCGAGCAACATCAAGAATGATCTTGTCGCCTTCTTCGTAGCTGTTCATTGGGTGGAAGACATAACACGGGTTGATGTCGTACCACTTCACTTGTGAATCGTTTCCGTTGCGTGGCATCACACCAAGACGCGCCGGGTAGGTGTCGCTCCATGTGATCGGCATCTTGCCTTCAATGGCCAAGTTGAGATCAAACACCGCAGGCAGGTCCATGAACACCACATAGTTTTCAGTGATGTTGAAGTCGTGCATCATGGTTGAACCAGTCACGGTAATTTCTTCGCGCTGCACCATCTTGCCGTCGGCCGATACACGGAAGTAGGTGAGGTACGGCGGCAGCGGCGCATAGCCAAATGCCAACATTTCGCCAGTCGTCGGGCAGATCTTCGGGTGTGCTGTGAACGCGCCCTTCAAGACACCGTTATAATCGGTTGAACCAATGGTGTTGAGATTGCCATCAAGAACGTACGGAAAGTGTCCTTCTTCAAGAGCAAGAATTTGGCCTGCGTGTCCAACTACATGAGTGTTGGCTTTCGAACAAGTCATGTCCATCGTGACAGAGGGATCAAGAATGTTGATCGATGGATCCTTGATGAAAGGTGTCTGCACATAGCGGTTGCGATACCACTTTGCTGCACCGTCTTGTAGACGAAGACCGTGGATCATTCCATCGCCAAAGAACGGGTGATCGCTCATACCAGTTAACGGATTCGCACCATTTCGAAGGTAGCGACCATCAAGTTCGGTCGGAATATGTCCGACGACTTTGAGGTCGGTCAGCGTGAGTTCTTCTTGTGTTGGACGACCGTTACCTTGAAGGTGGGCCGGGATTTCTTCAAGCATTGACATGGTGTGTCTCCTGGTTGTGAAGGTTGATTCTGAATAAGAGTCGGTTACTTCTTGACTGCGTCTGGCGATCGAGCCCACATCAATGTGGCATCGAAACTGAGTGAATAATCGGGTATAAATTCCATGATCACGCGATGAGGTGAATCAAGGAACTTGCGGAATTCATCAGCGGCCTGCTGATTGTCAGGACGCAAACGATTAGCGAACTCGGGATAGAACCAATCTTTGGTGGCACGGTCGTCGTGAATAAAGCAGTCACCCTTATAGGTAATGGTCTTTCCACCACCAAGACTTGAGCCAGTGCTGTTGATACAAATCGATGAACGTGGATTGCGACGCAGTGCCGGAATGCGCTTACGTGTTTCGGCTGCGGTCAACCACAACTTGCCGTCCTTCGGTAAGTACGACATCACAACACCAAATGGTTCGCCTTTGCTATTCACCCACATGAAGACACACTCGCCAAGTGAGTACACCAACTTGTGTTCAAGTTCTGGCGTGAGCGCACATTCGGTGAGGTCTTCATAACTGTCGTGGTTGGACATTGCGTTCCCTTAACTAACTAGTTGATCAATATGTGACGACAGTAACACGCCTGTCAAGCCATATCTACCCC
>ERZ888423.2139-NODE-2139-length-15474-cov-14.017511_pt1 | contig 15474 bp, 15 predicted proteins | sample MGYA00520523_ERZ888423 | MGnify/ENA primary metagenome ERZ888423 (study PRJEB32303, sample SAMEA104408611) | aquatic metagenome | biome: Brackish water; feature: Pelagic; material: water | place: Baltic Sea | collected 2014-06-08T10:24:00 | depth 30,27 m ...
CTGTATTTGGAGGGAATTCTTAAATTATGGGCTCTATTTGCTCACTATTTGGTCGTCTTGGGGGCTGGGGTTGTGGTCTTGGAATCAATGTCATCATCATGGCCGGTCTCAAGTGCCAACAGACTTATGAGTACTAATCCGATGCCAATGTACTGCGCGCCGATTGGTAATCCACGACCCAAAACTGCACCAAAAAGGATGGCAACAACAGGAATTAGATTCAGCGTGATGGCAGTTTGCTTGGTGGTTAGTTTCGGGGCCGCGTAATTAAATAGTAAGAATGGTAAAGAAGTCCCAACTATGCCTGCTAAGACTGCGACATAAAAGTAGTTTCCAACACCAACGGGGGTTGGAATTTCGGTATTTGTAGCCGCAAGCATCACGATTGAAAACGCACTTGCTGAGGTCATTTGCCCGACTGTTAACGAAATTATATTCACCTGCGAATTTAGCCGGCGCATTAACAAACCATAGATTGCGCCCGCTAGTCCAACGCCCAAGAAAGCTAACGCGCCAATGAGACCCGCAGAGATAGATGCCCCAAGAATTATCAGTTGCACACCTGCAGTTTCCGGGTTGCTGGTTTGCCCAGCAATTCCAACAATGATTGCCCCGGATACTCCAACCAACAATGCAAGCACTGCCCACAGTGATAATTTCTCGCGCAAGAATATTGCGCCACCCAGAGCCAGGAAAATAACTTCGCTAGACATCAAAATTGCGCCAGTTGTTACCGATCCATATTGCCAACCGATATTGCCCGATAGATATGCCAAGCCGGGCTGGAGCAAGCCAAATGGAATCGCGATACGCCACGGTATGTGTTTGATTGCCCGCCGAAGTGCTGGGATGAATAATGCACCTGCGACCAGAATCAAGAGCCCACAAATCATTTCAATAACAAATACTGCGATAGGACTCATATGTTCAACGGCTATGTCGCCAATTGGGTTGCCAACTCCCCAAGCGACCATGGAGGCCATCATGGCAAATAGCGGTTTATTGTTTCGCATCGTTCCCCAAGTATCTCGGATTACCAGAGAACTCGTGAAACGAGCCAGCACATGCCAGAACCTTTCACGAGCTACTTGGATTAGATATTAATTTGCTTCGAGAAAATCTTTCAAAAGTTCATCAAAGCGCATGCGCTGCTCTTTACCTGCTACAACATGGGCAGCATCTGGCCAAGTAACACCGATGCAGTTTGGAATCAAATCTTCAATTAGCTGAGTGTGACGCGCAGTAGTAATCGAATCCAATAGCGCATGCAAAACGAGTGATGGTGTCTTGATATGGGGCAAACGCTCGCGGGAGTCGTGGTTATTGCAAGCATGGACGTAACGTTCGTGCGCTGCAAGGTTGCCATTTAGATCAGCCCAGGTGCCATTGTCACCGAGAAGGCGATCGCGATTTTCGTTGTAGAAATCTCCCGGAAAGGAAAATGATGCAACAAACTTTTGAAACGCATAGAAGCCAGACTCTTGGTGCACTGTCGTCATGCTGTCTAATTGGTCAACCATGACAGGGTCGGCAAATGCCCAGGTGCCCGTCATTACTAATGAGCGAGCAAGGTCTGGCCGTGCAAAGGCGAGTTCTTGACCAATGCAGGCTCCCATTCCAACCATGCCAACGATGTGAACATTGGTCCAACCAATGTGATCAATTAACTTTGCTAAGTCATCTGCGAATAAACGCATAGTTGCTTCTTGCGTGTAGTCATCGGTGCTATCGCGCATGCCGCGGTAGTCAAAAGTTAAAACTTCATACGTTTCAAATAAGTAACGCGGCGCATCCTTTTGTTTGCCGTGACAAAATGTGCCCCAGCCACCCATTACAACTGCTTTGTCGGCCCCAGGAATTCCCGAAATTTCGTAATACATTGAATGGCCATTCACATCGAAGGTAGGCATAATAGCTCCAAGTTTTTAAGGATTAGTACCTTAAATGTATACAAAGTTAGGATTTTTGGCGAAAAAACCCAATAACTGCCATAAAAAATGTTCTTTTTGGACACAAACTGTTTATTTATTATGACAAATTTTGGTTTTCGGGCTAAGTTTCAGGGAAACGCATTGCTGGAATTTGTGTTCTTGCAGTCTTTATTGCGATTTAAACCGGAAGGAGTTCCCCTGTGGATCTCGGAGTATTTTTACCAATTGGCAACAACGGTTGGCTCATCTCAACCACTTCGCCACAATACAAGCCATCATTTGACTTGAACCTTGAATGTGTTGAGCGCGCTGAAAAGTATGGCTTTGAATTTGCGTTATCCATGATCAAACTCCGTGGCTTCGGCGGACAGAGTGAATTCTGGGATTACAACCTTGAGTCCTTCACTTTGATGGCAGCTCTTGCTGCGCGTACCGAAAAAATTAAGCTGTTTGCATCAGTTGCAGTTTTGACTTTGCCACCGGCACTTATTGCTCGCATGACCACAACCATTGATTCAATTGCACCAGGACGATTTGGCGTAAACATTGTTTCTGGTTGGGCCAAGGGCGAATACGATCAAATGGGCTTGTGGCCAGGAGATGAGTACTTCGGCTACCGCTATGAATACTCGGAAGAGTACGTGCGAGTAATGCAGGATCTTTGGACAAAGGGATCCAGCGACTTCAAGGGCCAATTCTTCAAGATGGATGACTGCGTAATGTTGCCTAAGCCATCGGCAAAGATCCCACTTGTTGCTGCTGGTCAATCCGAGCGTGGTATGCGTTTCTGTGCTGAATACGGCGACTACCAATTCATTTTGGGAACCGGTGTAAATACTCCAAAGGCATTCTCACCAAGCGCCGAACAACTTGTGCGTGCCACCAAAGAAACCGGCCGCGACGTTGGCGCAATGGTTCTTTTCATGGTCATCATGGACGAGACAGATGAAAAGGCCATGGCTAAGTGGAAGCATTACAACGCTGGCGCAGACGCTGGCGCATTGTCATGGATGGCTGGCCAGGCTGCTGCAGACGTAAATGCAGATGGTAGCGGTACCGCTGCAAACATCGCACTTCCAGAAGGCGCAATCAACTTCAACATGGGAACACTTGTTGGCTCATATGCCTCAGTTGCTCGCATGCTTGATGAGGTTGACACAGTTCCAGGCGTCAAGGGTGTCATGTTGACATTTGATGACTTCATTACAGGTATGGACATCTTTGGTACAAAGGTGCAGCCGCTTATGAAGACTCGCGCTGGTAAGTAATAGTTCTAACAAACCAATGGCCACTCGCAAACGCGGGTGGCCATTGGTTTGTTTAAAAGTAATTGCTTAGTGCTGCTGCTAATCAGCTTCGTTGCGACCAAGAACTTCTTCGCGGGCCGCCAATACGTGCGCGCGCATCACATTTGCTGCCCAAACTTCATCGCCAGCTTTCATTGCAGTTACGATTTCACGGTGATGGCGCAAGCTCCGCTCAAGTGCCTGCGGGGAGTAGACCTTGTAAGTCTGCATCACAATGGGCACATGGATCAAAGTTTCAATCAATAATCCAAGTCGGGAAGAATTGGAGATCTCAATAATCTTGCCGTGAAATATCCGATTCTTTGCCGCCAGCGCGGGAAGTCTTTGCTCTGAAGAAAGTTCTGTTTTGGCCAGGGCTTCCATTTCGTCACAGATATTTTCTAGAAATGCGATCTCGGCAGCTGATGCCCGAGGAGTCGCTAATTCGCAAGCATGTGATTCCAGAATTGAACGCAAGTCAAAAATTTCTCTCAAGTCATCCGCGTCCCACTCGGCAACGCGCGCTCCGCGGTTTGGCGAAACATCTACTAGTCCCTCGGCTGCAAGTCGGCGAAGTGCTTCTCGAACTGGGGTGCGAGAAATACCTAAACTAACGGCGAGGTCTTCTTCAACCAATCGCTCAGAATTAGAAAGCTCACCACTGAGAATGGCAGTTCGGATCTGTTCGTAAACGGTAGATGCGATCTTTGCCATTTTTTTGCTCCCGAAAGCTAGCGGCTATTTGCGAGACCAAGTTGCAAATTGTTCAACCTGACGTCCCACTGTTTCCAGAGTAGTGCGAACACTTTCATCATCTGTGGTTCCATCTGCTGAAAACTTTGTAATTGAAGCATTAACGGTTGCGCCAAGTGGCGTCGGCCAAGCGCGCAAGGCATGAGCCACAACTCGGGTTTGCAGCAATGTGGTGGCTGTTGCTTGCCAGCCATATGCAACAGAGATACAACCAACTGCCATGCCATCTAAATAAACCCGTGGACCCTCGCGTAAGTCTTCGATGTAATCCAAAGCATTTTTAATCATGCCGGACATTCCGCCGTGGTACCCAGGGGTACTAATGATTAGTCCATCTGTTGCCGCAATTGCTGCCAGAAACTTTTGCGCGCTTTCGGTGCGATCTGGAGTTTCAGTGTCATAAATCGGAAACATTAAGTCCCGGCCCGTGATGTAAGTGACCTTGGCGCCAGCACCTTCTGCGCCGCGTCCAGCTACGCGAAGTGCTTGTTCACTTGATGAGCCTGGGCGAGTGCTGCCACCTATGGCAAGAATGTTAATTGTCATTTTTAATTACCTGACTTTCCGGCTGCGACCCAACTAGAAACTTGGGCAAGTTGGCGACCTTGAATGAAACAAGCTTTGAGCGCATCCTCATCTGGACGTGCGCCCTTGCGAGAAAAGTGGGAAGCGCCGTAAGGATTTCCCGTTACTTTGCTTACGTGCGCATCGCCATAACCAAGTGGCATGATCAAGGAACCCCAATGGTAGAAGTGATTATTAATTGCAAGTGTTGTTGACTCCAAGCCACCGTGCGCCGTTGAAGCCGTGGTGAATGCGGTGCCAACAGTGTTAACTAATGCGCCCTTAAACCAAAGGCCGCCAGTTGTATCAAGAAATGCTTTTAGTTGCGATGCGGGCCCGCCAAAGCGAGTTGGACTGCCAAGTGCGATGCCATCAGCCCATTCCAGATCTTCCAGAGTGGCAATAGGTTCATTGCGCATCGCATCAAAATGATCTTGCCATTTTTGATTGCTAGCAATAGCTTCAGCTGGCGCAGTTTCAGCAACCTGACGAACGCGAACTTCTGCGCCAACACTTTGCGCACCTTCACCAATGGCATTCGCCATTGCCGCAATGTTGCCAGTTGATGAGTAATAAACGACTGCGATCTTGGTCATTGGTTTTCCTTTATTCTGATTTTGGAGATGGGAATTGTCCGGCGCGACCTAATAATCCAGGTGCATCTTTTTCGAGTGCTCCAGCTAACCAAGTTGCCGTACTTACCAAGGCGTCATGATTTAGCCCTGTTACAACGCCTGAGCGCTGCAACATATAATTCAAATCCTCAGTTGCAATGTTTCCTGTTGCGTTAGGCGCAAACGGGCAACCACCAAAGCCGCCAACGCTGCTATCAAAACCAACGACACCTGCTTCAAGTCCTGCCAAGGCATTGGCATAGCCGCTATTACGAGTGTTATGGAGATGAAGTCGAGTTGCTACATCTGGAAAGCGTTCTTTCACTGCGGCAGTTAGTGCCCGAACTTGCCATGGCACACCAACCCCAATTGTGTCGGCCAGTCCTACTTCAGCAAGGTGTAGTCCAACCATGCCATCAAGTACTCGCGCGACTTGTTCTGTTGAAACCTCGCCGGCAAATGGGCAACCGAATGCAACCGCAACCGTCATAGTGAGTGGAATACTTTCTTGCTGACAAACATCAGAAACTTCCTTAGCAAGAACGAGCATTTCGGCCACAGTTACATTTTGGTTAGCCAAACTCATTTCGTCGGTGCCTGGAATTACTAAGTGAACTTCATCAACTTTGCTTTCAAGTGCGCGATCTAGACCCTTGCGATTCAGTATCAAACCCGAATAGGAAACCCCATTGTCTCTGGGTAAGCCGCCCATAACTTCTTCGGCATTTGCCATTTGGGGCACCCGGGTTGGGTGCACAAATGCCACAGCTTCGATGCGCTTGGCGCCGGCATCGGCCAATTGCGTGATCAAATCAATGCGCTGCGCTACCGTCATTGGGATCTTTTCGTTCTGAAGTCCATCTCGCGGGGAAACCTCGATCAGGTCAATGTCATTGCGCGGCATAGGCATGGTGGAGGTCATACGGCTATTCTGGCCTGAGATGGTATACAAGTCCACCTGAATTGAAATCTCGGAATGCCTAAATTATCGGGTTTTTATGGAAATGTGGTGGCGCGCTGGGTCATCTTTGTATACAAATAGAGGAATGCGTAAAAGCGCTGACTGCAACCAAAGGACTTAACTGTGACTGGACCACTTAGCGATCTAAGACTTGTTGAATTAGGTCAGTTACTTGCTGGTCCATACTGTGGCCAACTTTTGGGCGACTACGGCGCTGAAGTTATCAAGATTGAAGATCCACTACGCGGGGATCCACTGCGCGATTGGGGTCAAGAGAAAGCTCATGGCAAGTCACTATGGTGGCCAATTGCCGGACGTAACAAGAAATGTGTGACTGCAGATTTGCGCACTCCAGAAGGTCAACAAATTGTTAAGGAGCTTGTCGCACAATCTGACATGTTGCTAGAAAACTTCCGGCCAGGAACATTAGAACGCTGGGGTCTTGGCTATGACGTGCTTTCCAAAATTAATCCTGGTTTGATTTTGATTCGGGTTAGTGGTTACGGCCAGACTGGTCCTTACGCGCCGCGTCCAGGTTATGCCTCGGTAGGTGAGGCCATGGGTGGTCTGCGATATGTGATCGGTGAACCAGATCGCATGCCAGCTCGCGCAGGTATTTCACTTGGCGATTCTTTAGCTGCGACGTTTGCAACACTTGGCGCATTAGCTGCCCTGCACTCGAAAGAAAAAACTGGCAAGGGTCAAGTTATCGACGCTTCAATTTACGAATCAGTTATGGCCTACATGGAATCATTGATCCCAGAGTGGGCTATTGGTGGATACCAGCGCGAACGCACCGGTTCGGTCCTGCCGAAGATCACCCCAAGCAATGTCTATCCAACTAAATCTGGCGAAATGCTGTTGATCGCAGCAAACATGGACACAGTATTTAAGCGACTTGCTCACGCCATGGGTAAACCAGAACTTGCTAATGATCCAAAGTATGCAACCCATATTTCCCGTGGCGATAACACTGCCGAGCTAGACGCCATGATTGGCGAATGGAGCCGCACGTGGGAAATGAAGGATTTGATCAACCATTTGATTGAAGAAGAAGTTCCGCACGGTTTGGTTTACACCGCCAAAGACATGCTGGCTGATCCCCACATCCAAGCGCGCGAATCCATTATCAATGTTGATGTGCCCGGCGTTGGCGAATTCCCAATGCAAAACATTTTTCCGTTTTTCTCGGACACCAAGCCTTCGATTAGGTGGAGCGGACCAGGACATGGTGAACACACCGATGAAGTTTATGGCGAACTACTTGGTTACGACGCAGCAAAATTAGCTGACTTACGTTCCCGTGGAATTATTAAGTAAGAGCTTTACTTCCACATCCAGGAATAGAGTTCGGGGCGACGATCTGTCCAGACTGGCCAATCTTTGCGAGCCTTAGCCAATAACGACATGTCTAATTCGGCATGAATAATTTCTGGATAATTATGCCCACCAGCTTGCGCCAAGACTTCGCCAGTTGGGGCAATGATGCAAGAGCGACCAAAGAAGTCGTGCGTCTTACCACCACAGGTTTCTTCGCCCGAGCGGTTGGAGGCAATTACAAAGACACCAGTCTCCATTGCGCGTAGTCGTAAGTCATCAATGAATAATGATTCCCGCCAACCTAGAGACGACACTGGAAGCAAAACAACGTCCGCGCCAAGTGCGCGATTAGCAAGCCATGGTTCGGAGAACGCGCGGTCATAACAAATCAACGCGCCACATGAAACACCATCAACATCAAAGTTCATTGGTCCGGGACCGGCAGCGCAGTATTCATCTTCATGCACATCAAGGGTCGGCATATGTACTGAAGGCGCAGTTAGTTTACGAAATGCGGGATAGGTATTGCCGTCATGAGTTTTGCCATTCACCACGTCACCGTTGCGATCAAGGATCACAAGCGAGTTGTAGCGCACGCCGTTGTCTATTTCATACATGCCAAAACCGAGCGCAGTGTTGTTGGCTTTTGCGAATTGCGCAAAGGCTGCAGTGCTCGCACCGCCGACAACAGGCTCGGCCCAATCCCGGTACTTGGGACTCTTGTCGCCAGCGGCAAAGTAGGGGGTCGTTGCTAATTCGGGCAACAAAATCAGGTCTGGATTGGTGGCTGCCGCTTGCGTTGCTAATTCGAGCAACATCGCTACGTTTTCGGAGACATCTTGCGTGCAATTACCACTTTGTACGACTGAGACCTTCAAGGATCCTCCTGCTTTGGAATATGGCTAAACTAATCGAGATTTGCTCACTTGGTATACAAAATTCAAAGAATGTCACGTTTTGGTCAATTCTTCGAAAAATCAATAAATGCGGGCATAAATGGATTGTTTCGCCTGTTTCAAGGGGATTTCCTATGTTTTAGGCCTGATTTAACTGGGCTTGTTATCTGAATGTTGTATACAAAGTTACGGATTTATCCTGCGATAGCATCGTTTTTCCCGCAGACTTACACTCAAAGGAACTCTTTTATTTGGGAAGCCGTAACGCAAGGATTGGAAGTTCACGTGTCACAGACTGTTTCAATGCGATTCTTAAAGTTGGGCCGCAGCAGTTCCAAAGATCGCACGAGTGCTTCGGTTTCAAGTAGCTATCGAGTTCAGGCTTACGCAATTCTTGTCGCTTGGATTTTTCTGTTTTTAATCTTCAGCCTTTTACTCCCAGAAGTTTTTCCAACCAGTCAAAACATAACGTCAATTGCGAATCAAAAAGCCGCCACCGTATTACTTACTCTCGGCTTAGTATTTGCGTTATCGGCTGGAGAATTTGACTTATCAATTGGCGGCGCTGTTTCACTTGGAGCGGCAATACCAGCTTGGCTTGCAACGGTGCACGGCTTCTCACTTCCAGCTGCAATTTTGATCGCACTTGTATTTGCTGCGCTGTTTGGTTTTATAAATGGACTGCTCAGTGTCAAGGCAAAAATACCTTCTTTGGTTGTAACGCTCGGTACTGGTACAGCGCTCGGTGGCATTGTCAGTGGTATCGCAGGAAACACCACGCTCAGTGTGCAAACCTTTTCTTTTGTCGCATTAGTAAAGACTCGAATTTTTGGATTTTATGCCGCGTTCTGGTTTATGTTGATAATCGCCTTCATTGCTTGGTACGTGCTTGAGCACACTCCAGTGGGTCGACAACTTTACTTTGTGGGCGCGGGTCGCGAAGTCGCTCGCCTTGCTGGTATTCGGACTAATGCATATCGCTACTACTCACTAATTCTTTGCTCCACCTTGGCCGCACTTGCGGGCTCGATGGTGATGGCAACTGCCGGCGCTGCGCAATCCAGCATTGGTAAGTCCTATGTGCTGCCAGCGTTCGCGGCAGCATTCCTTGGTTCAACTGCAATTAGGCCAGGACGTTTCAACGTCTGGGGCACAGTTGTAGCAGTATATTTCCTCGAAACTGGAATCACGGGCCTACAGCTCAAGGGTTTCGAGGTTTGGATTACAGATGTGTTCTATGGGCTCGCGCTTGTTATAGGCGTACTTGTAGCCACAGTGGCGTCCAACCTTCGGTCGCGGTCGAGTGACTGAATCAAAACAACGAAAGGTACGTCTAATGCAAGCACAAAAGAAAATGCGTTTCGGCTTTATCGCCGCCGCACTTGCTGCTGGACTAGTTTTGAGCGGTTGCTCAAGCTCGTCTGAAGAAGCAGCACCTACCGAAGCAGCTCCAGCTGCAGATAATTTGGCAGTAGCACAGGCAGCATACGATGCTGCGCTTGCTGCTTCCCTAACATTTGCATACCCAGGGGACGCGTTTGACGTTTCGGCTGCATCTGGCAAGAGGGTTGCAATGATTTCGATCAACGACCAGATTCCAGTATTGAAGCAGTGGACCGACACGATCGCCGCAGGACTTGAGTCCCAGGGCGTAACTGTTACTCAGAAGAGCGACGCAGGTGGCATTATTGATCCACTACCTAAGTTCTTCGCACAGGCTGTAACGGACAAGGTTGATCTAATCATCACCAACGCTGTACCAGCTGCATTAATTCCACTAGCTGACTTGGGCGACATTCCAGTAATGACAACCAACCAAACTGCTGCACCTGGTGTAGCAGTGGCTGCAGGAATTGCTGCTGACCCATCATTTGACTACACAATCGCCGCAAGCTTGATGGCTGACTGGTTCTGTATCACTGGTGCTGGCGCCGGTAACGCAGTTGTATGGGGATCTGAAGGACAGGCTTCTAGCCCAATCATGATCGAAGTAATCAAGGCTCGCGTGGCAGAAATTTGCCCAAGCGCCATGGTTGATTACCAGGATGCACCACTTGCAACTTGGTTCGATGGAACACTTGACGGTGTTGCAAAGAATGCTGTTACAGCAGATCCAAGCATTACTCACTTGATGCCAATTTATGACGCCATGACTTTTGCAACTGGCGCCGGCCTAACCGCTGCTGGTTCAACCGCAATTCAGTCGTCATTTAACATGACACCTTCTGTTGCTGCTGGACTTGGTGTATCGGCACTCAAGATGGATGTTGGTTGTCCAAATGACTGGTTCTCATACGCCACAGTTGATGCAGGCCTTCGTCTGCTAACAGGTAATGCAGTTCCTAGCAACTACGGCATCACTTGCAAGGTATTCGACGAATCAAATATTGCTTCGATCGATGCCACAGTAGAAAATTCCGTCAATTGGTACGGAATTGACTTTGCAGCTGAGTTCGCAAAGTACTGGACAGCAATGTAATTAGTAAGTAATTGTGACTGGTTGGAGTTAGAAATAACTCCAACCAGTCACACTCTTATAGTCAGACTTAACGCTTGTAAGAAAAAATTATTAAATCGAATTAAAAATACTCAGGAGATTACTGTGACTGTAGACAGTGGCATTAGCCCAGTTCTTGAGTTCACTAATCTGTCCAAAACATTTGGACCAACTAGGGCTCTCGTTCACGTAGATTTTGATGTCCGTCCGGGCGAAATTCATGGGTTAGTTGGCCGTAACGGCTCGGGTAAATCCACTTTGATTAAAGTCCTGAGCGGATTCCACGACCCTGATCGTGGCACCCAACTAAAACTTCGCGGCGAAGATGTGGAGTTGCCACTTCGCGGTAATGACGCTGCGCAACTTGGCATGGTTTTCGTTCACCAAGACTTGGGACTGGTCCCAGCGTTTAGTATTTTAGAAAACTTGCGCTTGGGTACTTGGCGCCGCCGCGGACTTTCAAAGATCCCGTGGGCAGATGAAAAAAGTGCTGTTGCATATCAGTTATCCCAATTTGGATTGAAGTGGGATCCACTTACTCCTGTTGGTGCGCTGCCACCAGTTGATCGCGCCATTGTGGCGATTGCTCGGGCAATCCGAGAGATTGCAACAAATCCTGAGGGTCACGTTTTAGTTCTGGATGAACCAACTGCTTACTTGCCAAGTGAATCAGTAGACAAACTTTTTGATGCAGTTAAGAAAGTAACAAGGCAAGGAACTGGAGTAGTTTTCATCAGTCACCGCACCGATGAAATTTTGAATTTAACGGACCGCATTTCGGTTCTTCGTGACGGTCGTAAGGTTGCAACTGTTAACACTCGTGAAACCAAGGAAGCTGACTTAGTCTCGATGATTTTGGGGCAGTCGTTAAACGCGTTCTACCCAGATCACGTACCATCACCATCCAAAGAAATTGTGCTTTCGACGAAGAACATGGCAGCTGGAAGTATTTCGAAATTGAACATCACACTTCGTCGCGGTGAAGTACTTGGAATGACTGGCTTAATGGGCGCCGGACATGATCAGGTTCCGTACGCGTTGATTGGTGCGCTGGAACATACTGATGGCACGATAACCATAAAAAATAAGAAGTTTGAAAAAGAAGATCTAACCCCTAGAAAAGCTGTGAATCAAGGTGTTGCACTGCTTCCAGGAGATCGCACTGGGGCAAGTGGTGTGCTACTAGCAACTTTGACGGACAACCTTGGTATGCCAGTTCTGAGAAAGTACTTTATTGGCGGTCTACTGCGTCGAAACAAATTAAAGAAAGATGTGGGCGAGTTACTGCGCCGCTTTGATGTGAATCCGCCAGTGCCTGGAATCGAACTTCGCAAACTTTCAGGTGGTAACCAGCAAAAAGCGTTATTGGCAAAATGGATCCAAATTAAGCCAGACGTATTGCTACTGCACGAACCAACGCAAGGTGTAGACGTTGGCAGTAAGGCCGCAATATTCGGCAAGATTTCGGATGCGGCGCGGGCGGGTGCTGGAGTCATCGTGGCCTCTGCCGAGCATGAAGACTTGGCAAACATCTGTAACCGCGTGCTTATCTTTGCTGATGGCAAGGTTGTTGCAGAATTAGTTGACCGTGAATTAACGCCCGAAAAGATCGTTGAGCTCAGCTATTTGGGAACTCGTAAGGGTGGTGGAATTAAGCGCGGCTTCGTCTGGCGTCCACATATGAATGGACTCAAAGGACCTTACTTGCACGTGACGCGCAATTACACTTGGTCACCGCACAAAGTCGGTTTCAAAACACACATCGAATGGCCTGCTCCGGCAAAACCTGCGGTGCAGTACGAAAAGCAAGAGGCAACTTTTGTTTGGGGTCCACACACCGTTGGTTTCGTAAAGCGTGAGTATCGCTGGTTCCCACACACTGTCGGAATGCAAAACACCGCAATGCCATATCCTGGCCCACGCATTGTGAAGGTTGAACGAGAATTCAATTTGATTCCAACTGGCGAGTTAAGTTCGTTCTTTGTTTGGCGTCCACACTATGTCGGTAACAACGAACCGGTTTACTTAGGCCCCAAGGACGTCGATAAGTGGAAGACCGAACTTTCTGCCAGTTTGGCTGCCATGGTTGCCCGCGGCGAAATCACTGCCATGGTTGCAGAAAGGATGGCTAAAGCTGCCGGCGTCACACTTGGTAAGGCGCAAGACTTACGCGTGACGATTGAGTTAGATATTCGCACTAGGAATAAGGGCAATGTCGCAGACGTTAATCGCTTTAAGCATGCACTATTAAATATGGATCAGAACCTGCTCGATGTTAATGGTGTGCGAATTCTTGGTATTGAATTACAGCCTGACAAAACTCGCTGATTTAGACTCTGCTAATTCGATAATGGGTTGCAGAATTTCAAACGCCCAGGAATTTAAGTTATTCAATTTAACTAGTAAATTTATCTCACTCAACATTTGTTGACGTCGATTCTCTGGCAACTTCATCGCTAGTTCAATTGCTTTAAGTAAGCGCACCGGATGTGGTGAATCGGCAATTATGCAAGAAGAGCCAAGTGTGGCCATGGCGCCAACTTTAGGAGTAGCCACGATCACGATGTTTCTGACATTAAGTACTGCTGCTTCTTTGATGACTAAGTTCATGCCATCTTCCCATGAGGGAGCAAATAGAAAATCAAATCTTCGTAGGGCGCCAAGGGCGCCAGCGTAATCGATGGTTGTTTGATCGTGGATAAGTCCTGGTAACTAAACTTCTGATCAGATTCTCCAGATGGACTTTGATCAAGCACACTCCAATTAACCTCACAATGATTGGCTAACTCGGGTAGAACCACACTTAGCCCGCCGATGTGAGCTAAGTGTGGAATGTTTTGGGAATCAATTGCTATCGGACCACGACGGGACAAAACCCCAAGTTTAAAAGTTCTTGTCCTAGATTCATCAATCAAGGCTTGGTAGCTCGCACTTCCAAGCGAACGTAATCCAGAGTGTTGTCCGTCATGGCTTTTGCTAGAGTTTCAATTTGGTTTAATGGCCAATCTCTAAATACCAGAGTTTGCAAGTAAGTAACCAAAGTTTTATAACTGGGCAACACTGTTGGGTGCGGCCGTAACTCAACTTCAACATTGGTGAATCCAGATTTGACCAGTAATGATGTGGTGTCTTCGATGTTGGCGTAATACCAACTCGGAAAACTAGTTTCTGGGAATAATTCCAAAGCTAAATCAAGAGTTTGCTTCAGGTTTCCAAAACCGCCAGCATCGGTTGCCAGCCTGCCACCTGGCTTAAGGGCGGTGAAGAAATTGTTCCAAACATTACTGTGATCAGCTAACCAGTGCAGCGCTGCAACGGACATGATGGCATCGACGCTATTTGGCTCTACCGGTAGCGGGCTATCTAGGTCGCCTTGGGCAATAGTTACCCGAGGATCTGCGCCGATAGCAGCGCGACATTGATCCAGCATGGTGCGGCTTTGATCTACACAAATCAAATTGCCAGAAGTTAGAGTTTCGAGAGCAACTTGGGCATCTCTGCCAGTTCCGCAGCCTGCATCAAGCAAAGTTTCAGATGGCTGCAGATTTAATGCGGCAATAGTTCGCTTACCCCACTCTTGGTGGGGCAGCGGTAGGGCGTCGTAAGCTGGGCCGTCCCATTCAGGCATCAGTAGATCCAAATGCACCAGATGCCTTTAGTACAGCGATTTGTTCTTCCGTTAGATCCAACAAATCTTTAAGTACCGAAACCGTATGCTCACCACGCTTGGGAGCTCGCGAATGTTCTGTTCGCTTTGGCCCAACATTGACTGGCGATGCTGGCGTGCGGAGCTTGCCAAAATATTCGTGATCACTATGCGCGATCATCTCGCGGGCGACGGTGTGTTCCTCTTGGAATGCCTGCTCAATTGTGTTTACCGGGGAACAGGGCACACCTGCAGCCATTAGATCAATTAGCCATTCCTTGGTAGTTCGAGTCTTGAAGATGTCATCGAGCTGACTTACTAACGCATCTCGGTTTTCGTAACGCTTAGCAAAGTCGATGTAGTCCGGGTTGGTTGCCAGGTCAGGTCGGCCGATTACTTGGCACAGACGTTCATAAAACTTTTCCTTGGCGCAGCCGATAACAATCCAATAGTCCGTTGTTTGAAAAACCTGAAATGGAACCAAGGATGGATGCGCCGAGTGCGAGTGCCGAATCGGCTCATGGCCACCGGATAAATGCCAAGATCCGATGTAGCTCGTCATGGAAAGTGCGGTGTCATAAAGTGAAACATCGCAGTCCATTCCTATGCCGTCACGGCGAGAAGCGTGGATACCACTAATTAATGCCAGGGCGGCAACGAATCCGCCAGAGAAATCAACAAGTGAAAGCCCACTCTTGGTTGGTGGTCCATCTGGCTCACCCGTAAGTGACATCCAACCTGCAAGTCCTTGCAACATGTAGTCATACCCAGGTTCCTTAGACCTTGGACCCGTCATGCCAAAGCCACTGAGGGAGCAACAGACTATGGCTGGATTCAAGTGCTTAAGATCTTCGTAAGTTATTTTTAGTTTGGCAGGAACATCGCCGCGTAAATTCGAATAAACCGCATCACTTTGTTTTACCAAGTCTTCAAAAGTGGCACGACCACTTGGACTAGATAGATCAAGTGAGATTGATTCCTTATTTCGGTTAAAAGTTTCGAAAAA
>ERZ888423.2141-NODE-2141-length-15448-cov-44.562204_pt1 | contig 15448 bp, 20 predicted proteins | sample MGYA00520523_ERZ888423 | MGnify/ENA primary metagenome ERZ888423 (study PRJEB32303, sample SAMEA104408611) | aquatic metagenome | biome: Brackish water; feature: Pelagic; material: water | place: Baltic Sea | collected 2014-06-08T10:24:00 | depth 30,27 m ...
CTGTTCATCACTCGCCACCTATCCTTCAGCACCTTTTGCCTGCCATATAGGAAGCCGCACAAGGTTGAGAGCGGGATTCCCTTATCCTCTGCCCACTCCCTTCTTTTACTGATGGGAATCCTAATTTTTCTCCTGTTGATAATGTCCTTAAGATCCCAGCCTGGTTCATCTTCTGGTTTGGGCGCATCAATTGCATCACGCTTGACCCACCAGACCCAGGTGCCGCTTTTATTGGAGATGCTGTAATAGCGAATCAGGCCTCGCTTTTCAAGATGTGATAGGCTGCGGTTCACCGTGGATCGATCGCTGCCAATTTGCAAGGCAAGATCATTTATTGATTCCCACCAGCCGGGAACAAGCTGTTCAAGCTGAACCATGGCGAGCACCATCTCAGACCTGTACTGCTGGCGAAGATGAGCAAGGAAGTCAGGTTGGATCACTATTTACCGGGCGAGTTCAAGAAAATACGGTCAAGCGATTTAGTGGTAATTTCCTCCCGTCCAGTTTCGGTGTAATACATTGCAATTAGTTCCGCAAGCCTTTCCTGCAATGGTCCAATCGCGGCAGCTTTTGTAAAGCTGACTAAACAGTGACCTAGCACCCTTGGTGGGATCAGCATGTAGCGAAGCTTGTCAATTTCAGGCCATTGATCCATGCCAGCAATTTCCTTCATTTCCCCGCCACTGATAACGCCCAGGTTCGTCAACCGTTGCGTAACGCCAACAAGCCAGATTGTGATGATCATGGCATGTGTTTCCACATCAGTTGAGTGATTGAGCAATCTCCTTAGATGCGTTGCAAACTCTTCTGGTGTCCTTTCTGTCATAGCGTTTCTTCGTAAGTGAATTGAACTTCGCCGCGAACAACGCCAAACTGCGTGAACTTCTCAATTTCTCCCCCGAGCGCTTCACACTGGTCTTCGGTGGGGTAAATTACAGCTTCTACGCTGATTATTTCATCTGCAGCGATTGTCATCTTGATTGACTTGACAAAAAGTCCCTCAAGGCCCAACGCATTTATCATGCGCGTAGCAATATCCGATTGCCCTGAAACAAACATTTTAGACATGAGATGTTATTTCTTGAGGCGGCTCTACGATACCACGCTCTGTTTCAAATTGCAAGATCATTGCGCAAGCTGAATCGTAATTAGCCGATGCGTAAACTGCCCAGCGCTTAGAGTAAACCCGTTGCCTTGCCTCTGCTGGCGAAAACTGCTCGTCATCAGTTATCTGACCAGCAAGTTCCAGCAGGAGAAAGCGTTCAAGCTCTGAGTGCTTATAGTTGCCGGTTGATTGTTTTGGGAGCGGGGTTGCTTGCTTGATGGAGGGTTGAAATGGCAGGCCATAGTAGTAACTTTCGATTCGCTGGATTGCTTCCTTGAAGCTCCAGCCACGTAAGCGCATTAAAAGATCAATGCCGCTGCCTCCACCGCCTTGCTGGTTCTTCCCGCCGCAATGAGTACAGTACCAACCGGCTGGGCCATCATCTTTCATCCAGCGAAAGCGATCAGTACCGCCGCAACAGGGGCATGGTTGATGGACGCCGTTTAATTGATAGTCCCTTAACCCACCAATAGATACCAGCAGGTGGGGCCAGTGACCAGATGCTTTGCTGAGGATGTCCCACGATGGCTTGCGGGAGAACGCTTTATCAAAATCCACGAATTACTAGCGGAGTGGGAAGCTGTCTTGCTCGGACCAGTGAATGAAAGCGGTGATAACAAGCGAAACCGTAAATACCATGGCAGCCAGCGCTTGGATAAAGCCAAAGTACGTATAGGCAAGCGCACTTGCGAACAGAATTAGCGCCAAAGAAATGGCCAGGGCTGTTGTCATTGCCAGCGTGGCAAGAAGCAGGCGGGCGAAAGATTTCATTTTTCTGCAATCGTGCTAATTACGGAGCGAGTGCACTCATCAATCCATTGCTCTTTCGACTTCCAGCGATCATCTAGAATATGAAATTTTATGCCATTTGACAGCAGTACATAACTGCCAATACGCTTTTCAACCGAGACAGTAAATTCTTCTTCAAATTCAAGTCGCACTATAACGGGATCTCCTACCTGCAAGAGTGGGCGATCCTGTGAACCTTTAGGCTTGACGCTGGCTGGCTGCATAGCTGTTGGTTGATAGCTCGTCCACTTTAGCCTTGTGCGAGCTTGCTGTCAAGGGATTAACGGTTCTTGACAGATTTTTTTTGTAATGCCAGAATACGCTCAGTCAATCTACTAGCTATTGGAATGTCACCTTGGATTAACGATCGCTTGCCGACCCAGCAGGATGGCGACTTGCACGGCATGGTGCTATGGGGCAAGCAAGCCGGCCTACTGATGCCTTGGCAGGGCGTCAGGCCGCATGAGTGGTGGAGGCATTCTTCCGCCTGGAGCATGTCGGATAGCCAGAAATCAAAGGAATCGTCATGACTCAAAGCAAAGTCAAAGAGGCCTACGCTTTTGTCCAGAAGTCTTCCTATCGAGACCTGAGAGAGAAGGCCCAAAGCAACGAGCTAGACGCTGGCTTTCTTTCAAAATGCGACGAGATGCTTGACACTTACGCATCTCCTAGAAATTACATGGCCTGGAATGAGTACATGAAGATCTGCCTTCTTGCTGGTTGCGCAAAAAGCATGGAGTGGAGCTTCCGTGAAAGTGACATTCGTGGCGCAATTGCGTGCATAACATTCCGCTCTGCGATTTTGTCGAAGGCTTGCGCTAGGTATGTAAGCGAGCAAATCGTAGAGTCTTTCATTCAGACTTCACTGCCAGAATTGCCACCAGAAATAATTGATGTCTTGCCTTACGTTCATCTGATGCTGCCGCGCAACACCATTTATGACGCAGAAGGTCATGAAGTAATTTCTATTATGGTTCAGTCTGGAAACCTTTACGCGGACGAGTTATGCGAAGAGAACCGAGCCGTTGCAGAAACTTTTTTCCCAGAAGAGCAACTGGCTCCGCAAGAGCTGATGGGCTCCAAGGGGCTCCAGATTGTTACCTTTACCAAGTCTGGAATGGACGTGTTCCAGGAATTTATCACTCCTGACGCGAAAAGCTGGCACGAGTCAAACGTAAAGGCTGCTGGCGAATCTAAGTACAAGTCTGCCAATACTGAGAAAATAATTAGAATCGCCCTCAACTCCTTACTGGTGCATTTATACGAGCCAGAGTTGGTGACGACTGATCCCAGGCCTGCGACCAAAGGGATTGGCTTCTCTGGCAAAAGCAAGATTCCGCTTTCTCCAACATGGATCGGCAAGACCTTCCGCAATACAAGCGAACGCCATCGTCCTAAGATAGAAGATTCGGCGCGTAGCAATGTTAGATCTCATTGGAGACGCGGCCATTGGCATAGTGTTTGCGTTGGACCTAAGAGAAGCGAAAGGCGAGTGCAATGGTTCAAGCCTGTTTACGTCAATCCAGCGCTAGAACCTTCTTGAGCTGACTGGCCCATTGGGGAAGGCTGTTCTAGTATCAGGGTGTCGCCCGAAGGCCTGCCATGATCGAAAGCAAATATGAAAGGATTGAGAGCCTGAAAGCAAGAATCAAGACTTGCAAGTATTGGTATGGCTTTTGCGGTATGCTTGGGATACTTGCAATTACCTTGCTTTTCCTGTCAATTTTGCTTGGCAACAAAACACTTGGCCTTTGCGCACTCTCTTGGCTTGCTGGCAGTTTTTTTGCTTTTCTTGCGTCAGTCCTGAGGTCCAAGGGTAGTGAGCTGGGGGATGAGATTTGTGCTATTGAGCTATCAAGTCAGCTAGAGGCGAATCTAAATAATGGTGCGTCTCATTCAATTGAGACATGCTTCGGCCCTATTAGCATGAATTAAGCCATGGAACCGTTGGCGCTTACAGATTCCCAGAAATTTGAAATCGAAAGATTTTCGAGAGCCATCGATGCTACGGATGACGTAGCTGCATTAAAAAGCATTGCAAGTCAATTGCTCAGGGCTTGGATGACGCAAAAAGCTGCTACCGTCTGGGCAATGAAACAGACCATGCCTGCGCCCCTTTCCCGTCATGATTGAATGCTGGCTCACGGTGCAAGTGGACCTTCAAAGGACCATGGATGTTCGCGTAAGCGGAGAGAGCTACGCTGACGTAGCAGAGCAATACAAGGAGAAGGACGGCCTGAAGGTCATAGCTGTTAGACCATGCCATAGACCCGAGGAAGGCGATGCCTGAGCCAGCGTTTCCGCAATGCTTCACTGACCTTATGCGAAGCCTTAGGGAAAGCGGTTTAAGGTCGCCTGTATCAATTGAACTCGCCAGCAAGCAAGAAGCCCTCAAGATTGTTCAAGAAATAGAGCCGGCTGGATGGCTTACGGGCTCGATGTCCTACGTGTCCATAATGGGCGACATTGAGTCTGGAAGAATGCACAGCTTCTCGCTATTCGGCATTGAGTTTTGGTGGCGACCTAGCCCCGCTGTCATCGAGTTCCAGCAAGGTCTGAGGGCGGCAGCGTAGGGCTATGCCAGCACGATCCAGGGCTAGCGCCTATGCCGACCGGGCGGCGGCCAGTGGCCTGGGCCTGCTGGCAGATGCTGCAATCTTGCAGAAACTCAAGCGCCGCGCCAATTCAACGTTCGACGTGCAAGCGGCTGAAGCAAGAATGATTCAAGACTTGCTTCCGTATCAGAGAGATTTTGCCACCGACTTTGATCATAAGTACGTGGGCTTTTGTGGTGGCTATGGAAGTGGAAAAACTTATACTTTGGTTGTAAAACAGTTACTGCTGTGCTTTCGCTCACAAGGATTCACGCACCTGTTCCTTGAGCCTACCATCCCGCTGATCGATGACGTTGCTCTGCCAACCTGGAACCTGATCCTAGAGAAGTATAGCATTCCCCATACTTTCAGGGTATCACCTAGGCCAGTCTTCAAGCTTCTCCTGCCTGATGGCGAAACACCGATCCTCCTTCGTTCAATGGAGAACTATGAACGATTGATTGGTGTGAACGCTGCAAGCATCGCTTCTGATGAAACTGACACGACTCGCCAAGAAGTTGCAGAGAAAGCGATGATTAGGCTGCAAGGCCGTGTTCGTGTTGGCAACTGCCCTCAGATTGCTGCAGCCTCAACGCCTGAAGGCTATGGCTTCATGTACACCTTCTTTGAAGAGCAAAAGGCAGACAACAAGAAACTGTATCGAGGGAAGTCAGAAGATAATCCGTATCTTGATAAAGACTTTGTTGAAGACCTGAAAAGCAAGTACCACCCGCAGCTTGTCAAAGCTTATCTTAACGGTGAGTTTGTAAACCTTGAATCAGCTACTGTCTTCTACGAATTTAATAGAGAGAAGCACACGACTGGCGTATTCTTACCGGAGCCTACCGAAAGGATTGTATTCGGTGCTGACTTTAACGTTGGCCAGTGCCATGCTCTTTATGGAGTTGTCAGAGCTGGTCAAAGAGGGCAGGAGCTGCACTGTTTTGCAGAGTCGAAGGTGGCCGATACCTTTGGCTTGGTAACCCACCTTCAGCATAAGTATCCTCGGCACCTTGCTGCTGGACTGATTACTTGCTATCCAGACGCCAGCGGTTCCCATGATTCAACTTCGTCAACACAAAGTGATCACGAGATTCTCCGTGGTGCTGGCGTAAAAGTTGTAGCAGAGCGCAAGAACCCTTATATCGCAGAAACGCTTGCTCATGCCAATGTTCATATGCACCGCAATTTAGTATTTCTCAATCCAACTACATGTCACGATACTATTAACGCGGCTGAGCGCTGGTCCTACGACTCCAAGACATTGAAACCATCAAAAGGCGGCGCTGTCGATTATTCACACCCTGGGGATGCTTTGCGTTATTTGCTCTGGCAGGTCTTCCAGCGTGCTGGCTCTAGAGCTGGTCATGGCGGTCGCTGGAGATGATAAGATTTCAATGCACCAGCGATTGCCTTTCGGCGGGCACGACAAAAGATCGCTGAAACGTTGTTTGAAGGCCTTGGAGAAATTCAAGGCCTTTGTGCTTTGGCTAAGATATGTTCATCCGGTAGTGCGGTCCCGTGCCTTCAATCGACGTTCCTAATTCCATTATCCTGAGCGCTGATGATGTTCCTATTCCTTTTGATAGGAGATCGCCAGAGACGGAGAAGGTTTACGCGGAAGTCACTGATGTAGACGCATATTCAATTGATCAAGCAGAACAAGTCTCAAGAATTCTTCCTATTAGGTTCTGCACGCTGCCAGAATTTTATCTTGACGAAGCGATAGACGGCTATATTCCAAAAGATTACCAGGAGCACGCTGAAAGCTACAACGTTCGCAAGACGCGAGCAATGACTTGCTTTGAGCCGTTCTACTCGCACTATGTTGACATTATTGTTGGCACGGCTCTCAGGAAAGGCATAATTCTTCCGCAAGAGCTTACCGAAGAGTGGGAGAAGTTTTTTGAAAATGCAAATCTCGAAGGAAAGTCGATCACGTCCTTTGCTAAGACTTTATTTACTGAAGCCTTGAATGGCGGTATTGCTGGCCTGATGGCGGACTACCCCAGGGTCGAGACTGCTGACAAGGTGGCTCAGCGTAAGATGGGCCTTCGTCCGTATTTCACTATTATTAAGGTTGACGATATTCTTGATTGCAGGCATGAGAACGGCCCTGTTACGATTAACGGTGTCACCTCTTACGAAGCCAGGGTCGTCTATCTGAGGATCAAGTCAGAAATTAGAAGGGCCAGCAACGTCAATGAGCATTACGAAGAAGTGGTGCCAACTGTTGTGGTCTATGACATTCCCGAAGAGGGCGCAAAAGTGCGCGTGCGCGTTTATGAGAAAAACGTTACAGGACACCCTCACGAATACTTTTTGCCAGAAAACGGCGAGACTTCTCTTTCGATTGATTACATTCCATTTGTTCCTTGTTATGGCGGCAAGGAAGAAGCCTTCTGCCGTGCAAGGCCGCTTCTGTTTGATATTGCAAGGCTGAACCTTCACCATTGGGCCACCTCTGCTGATCTTGCAGAAACTATTCACCTGAATTCTTCTCCACTTTTGACTGGTACTGGTGTCAGGCCGGACGATGAGATCTATGCTGGCTCTGGTCGCAGCCTGTTCAGCCAAAACGAGAACGCAAGGTTTGGGATGGTATCCCCTGGCATGGATGGGGCTGAAACGACGCTTAAAGAACTTTCTCGGATCGAGAGTGCAATGGATCGCCTTGCAGCCATTGCAATTGCTCCAGGCAAAAGTCAGGTAGAGTCTGGCTTTGCGAAACTTCTTGATAGGTCGCAATCAGATTCCCAGCTTGCCGTCCTGATTGGTTCTTTGCAGGACTGCTTCAATAGGGCGCTTTGGTATGCTTCTGGTTACAGGCCTGACTCCTACCCTCAGATAAAAATTACGGTTAGCAAGAACTTTATTCCTGCCAAACTTCATAGCCAGCAAGTCATGGCAATCAGCTCCCTTTACAAGGACTCTGAGGCAATTCCTATCGGGACTTTCCTTGAGATGCTTGAAGCTGGAGAGATGTTTGAAGGGATGCACGGTTTCAGCGTCAAGGTCTTGCTTGACAAGATGGGCCTTGGTGGCTCTGAGCGCAGGTCTGAAATCGTCAAGCCAGCCTTGCCGCAAGACGACGCCAACCGCAGGCTTTACGTCCAGAACGATCCACAGGAATCAGCCGGGATGGGCGCTGAGGGCGAACCACCCGAGCAAATGGATGAACAGGACGAATCTTAAGCTACAATTCACGTAGTCACATTTTCAATTTATGTCCGATCCGATCGAACTGAGCGTCGAAGAGCTGCAAGCGAAACTGGGAGAAAGCGAAGCGAAGCTGCAAGCGTTGGAGCGCACGAAGACTGGTCTGTTGACCGATCTGCAAAAGCGCAAGGGCGTTGAGCGATTGGTAAGGGCTGCTGGGATTGATCTGTCGAGCGAAAACGTTGAAGACCAGATTGCTGAGCTGCTTGCGGCCAAGGCAGCCCCTGAGACGGCTGTCCCCCCTCTTGCTGCCCCTGTAGCGCCTGTCACTGCCTCTGGCGAGACTCAGGCTGTCGCCACCCCTTCCACGGCTGTTGAGGAGGCGATGAGAGCCCAGCTTGCTTCGATGCAGAAGCAGATGGACAAGCTGAACGACAAGCTGCAGCAGACCGAGAAGGAGAAGCAGCAGGAGCGCAAGGCACGGCTTGACGAATTCAAGCGTTCCATCGTGATGCAGGAACTGGAGAAGGCTGGCTGTAAGCGCCCTGCTCACGTCTATGCCTTGCAAGGTAACCAGTTCCGGCTTCTTGATGACAATGAAACTGTCGTCTACGGTTCAGAAGAGAGCCCGGTCAATGTTTCCGATGCTGTCAGCAATCTTGAAAAGGATGACGAGTATTCGATTTACTTTCCCGGCGTTGTAGCTTCCGGCTCTGGGCTGCCTACTTCTCGCTCGTCCATGCCGGTGAATGACAACCCGTTCACTAAGTCAGGCGCAAACGCTACCAAGGCCGCTGAGATCATCAATCGCGACAAGAGCTATGCGCAACGCCTTGTGCAACAGGCTCGCGCTCGCGGTGATGTTGATCCGATCCTTGCTCGGGCTGTTGGCTATTGATGTGCTACGATTCATGGAACGAGCCCGGCATTGCCGGGTTTTGAATCCAGCACCCCTTCCCGGTCTCAATCAGTCGGGGGTCTGGTTTGTCAGGAAGGGTTCCCGGTTGGCGCCGGGGGCCCTTTCGCCTTTTTAGGCGTTTTCGATTAGGTCGCTATTGATCTGCTAGAATTCACTCAGGTAAAGCGGGAGGGAGTGGCAATGCCGCACCCTCTTTTTTTTGGGCTACGATTTTTCCGTATCCCTGCGACCGCCTCCAATGCCCGCCAATAGCTCCTACCTGATGGCTGCCAACAAGGGCAAGAAGAAAAAGCCCAAGGCCGGCAAGAAAGAAGTGAAAAAGGGAATGAAAAAGTGAAGACAAAGAACGTGCCAACGGACAAAGCCTTGTACTCCCGTGTCAAGGCCGACGCTAAGCGCAAGTTCAAAGTTTACCCGAGCGTTTATTCTAATTCGTGGCTCGTTCGCGAATACAAGAAACGTGGAGGTAAGTACCGTACATCTACGGTGAAGGGCAATGGCTGAAAAAGCGCGAGGTGGCCTTGGCAGATGGTTTGCCGAGGATTGGGTTGACATCAAGACTGGCAAGCCTTGTGGAAGGAAGCCAGGCGAAAAGCGCAAGGGCTATCCAGCCTGCAGGCCGACTAAGCGCGTCTCAGCTCAAACCCCTAAGACTGCATCAGAGCTTTCCGAAAAAGAAAAGAAAAAGTTTAAGCGGGAAAAGACAAGCTCAAAAAAGATCGGCTACCAGCATAAACGCAGGAAGCGTCGCTAGTATTTGGCCATGGCACCTAAACCTGTCAAAAACAAACGTAAGACCGCTGCTTTCTATGCGAGCAACCCAGAAGCTCGCAAGAAGAAAGCCGCTTACGATAAAAAGTATCACTCAACACCTGAGCGCAGGCAATACAGAGCTGAACTCTCAAGGGAGCGGAGGGCTCGGGGAATTGCAGGCAAGGGTGGTGGTGACTTAAGCCATACTGCAAGCGGCGGTTTTACTAGGGAGAACCCTTCGGTCAATAGGGCTAGAAACGGTCAGGGGGATAATCGCAGGCTGGCTTCCAGCAGGCGCAGGACACGTCGCTAGGCTGCTTTCATCAGCCGCAGATCGATGGCCGTTCCTGAGCGCGTTAAAAGCAAAATAAAAGAACTTGGGCTATCAGGTGTCAATAAGCCCAAGAAGACTCCCAGCCACGCTACTAAGTCCCATGTGGTGATGGCGAAAGAAGGAGATACCTATAAGGTGATTCGCTTTGGCCAGCAAGGTGTAAGCGGTTCGCCAAAGAAAGAAGGGGAGTCGGCTTCATACAGGGCTAGGCGGGAATCTTTCAAAGCTCGCCATGCAAAAAATATAGCCAAGGGGCGGCTCTCGGCTGCATATTGGGCTGATCGCCAAAAATGGTAGATTAGCGTGATTCTTCTTCTGTAATTTTAGCCTTTAACTCAGCCACGTATCGCCTCAGCTCCGCTGCTTTTAGCAGATGCCATTTATCAAGTGTCTGGAAATACATTTCGTTATGATTGTCAATACCTTTCAGGCAGCAGCGAATTAGCTCATTCCACTTTTCCCTGGCAGGCGTATCCCAGGTTCGCCTTTCCATAGCCTTAACAATAATTCGATTGCATTTTAGCTGCAGCCCTCCGCTAGACTCACTTCAAAGCCATCTCCTAGTCCAATGACCGTCTCTGGCGCCTACCGCTCCTCCACCAACATGCGCGGTGGGCAATCTGCCAGCGCAGTGGACGAGATCCTGTCCGGCATCGTTCTCTGCACTCGCGGCATGAAGAACTGGACCTTCATCCTGCCTGATGCCTTCACCAAGGCCCAGCTCGATGCGCTGCTCGCCGCCGCTCCTACCGTCACCGGCACCAAGACCATTACCTATAGCGGCACCGCTGGCTACACCGCGATGAGCGGCGGCGAGCGGACTGCCATGGTGGCTGCTTTCCTTGCGAAGGGCTACACCCTCAACTGATTTGTATTCCAGATTACAGGCTTGTATTTTTTGGTTTGCACACTTTACTCGCGGCAAATCTTCAAGTTGTTTAACTTGAATTTGTCATGAGAAATAGGCCGGGCTGGAGGGCTCGGCTTTTTTTTGCTATTATCTGGGTGAGAGAGGCAGTGCCTCGCAGCAAGGACAGCGGTGCTGTGAAGCTGAATCAACAACGGCTAGGCCGCAAATCTGTTCCTCCGCTCCCAAGACAATGCTTCTCGCAGGCGTCCCCCTTATTCCCGAACTCTTCCTCGACTATCAACAGGAAGAGATCCGCGACAAAAATGCTCTGGTGACTTCGGGCCTTATGGTCACGAATGCTGCCATCCAGGCTGAATTTGCCAAAGGCGGCAAAACCATTGACCTGCCTTTCTATGGCGATCTGACCGGCGATTCGGAAATTGATTCCGATACCGTTGCTTCGACCCCCACTGACATCGCTGGTGATCTGCAGGTTGGCGTTCGCAACATGCGCCGGAAATCCTGGAAATCCAGTGACCTTGCTGCTGATCTTTCTGGCAGCGACCCTGCTCAGGCGATTGCCCGTAGCACTGGCCGCTACTGGATTCGTGACATGCAGGTTGTCACCCGCAACATCCTGAACGGTCTGTTCAACACTGGAGGGCCCCTTGCTGTCAGTCACACTGTCGGCGGTGCGACCACCCAGCTCTCTCCTGGTCTGATGGTTGACGGCATCGCCAAACTTGGTGACGCTGGCGACGAGCTGACCGGTGTGATGATGCACTCCGCAGTGTATTACGCGCTGATGAAGCTGGACCTGATTGTTCCTGCCTCTACCACCTCTCAGCTCGACACTCGTTTGTCTGCTGAAGCGCTGGAGAAAGGCACTTACTACGGTCGCCCGGTGTTTGTTGATGACCGCCTGCCTTTTGAAACAACTGGTGGCGGCCCCGGCGGCGGTGGTGCTACCAACCTGCCCATCTATCAGACCTTCTTCTTCGGCCCTGGCGCTTTTGCTTATGCAACTGCTCCTGCCAAGACCCCTGTTGAGACTGATCGGGACAAGTTCCTGGGTATTGATTTTCTGATCAATCGCACCCACTACCTTGTTCACCCGAACGGTATTAGCTGGAGGGGCAACCCTACCGCTGCTGCTCCCAGCAACGCTGAACTTGCAACTCCTGCCAACTGGGTCAAGGTGTTTGATGATGACCGCAACATTCGGATCACCCGGATGAGCGCCTACATCTAACCTGCTGTTTAAGACCACCATTGCCCCGGTTTTCCGGGGCTTTCCACTATCTGGCAACAAATCATGAGCGCTGGTACTTTCAGGATGCGGCGAGAAGCTGCAGAACGCGCAGTCGCTGAGGCTGCCGCTAAGCAAGCCTCTGTCAAGCAGGCTGTGGCTAAGCCCGTTGAAACAGCACCCGAGGCCGTCGAAGAGGAGGTTGTGGCTACTGTGGTGAAGCCCAAGGTCAAGCCCCCTTCCAGGCTCTCCTGAGGATGAACGATGGCCTTTGTTTCGACACTGGGGGCAACTGATGCCAACTCCTACCTGTCGGTAGCGAGGGCCACGACTCTTCTTTCCGAGCTGCCGGCGAGTGTCGGGGTGTCTGCTTGGCTGACGCTGACGACTACTCAGAAGGAGCAGAGCTTGGTTGCTGCAACGATGTCGATCAACCCTTTGCATTGGAAAGGGCAGCCTGCGGCAAGTGAGCAGAGTTTGGCTTGGCCAAGGCGAGTTGCTGCAGATTACTATTACGCTCCTGAAGACGAGCTTCCTGTTGACTTCGAGATCGGCGTTGCCTACATGGCAGCGTTTCTTGGCACCAATGGCGGCTACACCGGAATCTCTGGCACCGATGGCGGCGCCACTAGATACAAGAACAGCGAGTACGATGAAGTCACGCTTGGCGGCACGAGCGAAGGCCTAATCGTTAAGTTCAATAAAGATCAAATGTCGCAGACGGGGATGCTATTCATCCCTCCGTTCTCGATGGATATTTTTGCTAGATATATGATTCGCGGAGACTTCTATCAGCCAAAGGTTAGGCGTGAGTCAACGGCTCGCGTTGGCTATAGGGGTTTCGTCTCAACGCAGAGGCCATCAGGAGTGCGTTACATAAATGGTCAGCTTTGGCCTTATGGCGGTAGCTGGAACAATAGATTCTAACCATGTCTCTTGTTGACGACGTATTTGGATCGCTACCGGGACCGCTGATTGACCAGTGGGGAATTAGTATCGTCTATATTAAAGCGTCTCAGAATCAAACTTACGATCCCGCAACTGGCACTGTGTTTGGGAGTAGCACTGAGATCGCAGCAAGAGCTTTGCCGACAAAGCTTACGCCAAAGGAAAGGGAAGGCTTTTATCAGCAACGAATGATTAAGTTTATCATTCCAGCCGTTTACCTGGGGAACTACTATCCGCAATCAACCGATTTGATTCGCTATGCTGAAGCTGGGGTCAACCGTACTGCAAAGATCGTTGATCAAGACCAGTATCGCGGAGACAGCCCAATTATGCACATCGTTATCGCAAAGGTGAGCTAGATGCCCAGGAGATCGGCAGGACGCGCTACGCCAGCGCAACAAGCGAGAAACCTACGACAGATCGACAAACGCAAAGCGGAAGAGTTTGCAAAGCAACTAAGGACAAAATTGGCGAAGGGCATTCAAGGGTTTGCGGTGAAATCCATGAATTCGCTGGCGCAAGCCGGTCCCGCCTGGACAGGTGAATTTTCCGCCTCTTGGGGCTTCGCGCCTGCGGGCATGACCCCCTCGACGCCTGGCTCAACAGGGGAGATCCACCGATACACTAAAAATGACGTAACGCTAAGAGATGTGACTGCATATCTCAAGGATGGGCGCGACAGGTTTGTCATTGTTAATACTTCTGAGCACGCAGCGTTAGCAACTGATCAAGAAGAGGGCTACTTCTTTCCATCAACTCCATTGCCTATCAAGCCGCCAGTTGAGGAGGGCTGGGGCAGGCCCGATACCCCGCATCTTAGATTTCAGATGCGTTCGAGTCCAAAGATAAGTAAAGCAACAGGAGAGGACGAAGAGCCGACCTCAATGATTACCGCGGAAAAGTATTGGTATCAAAAGTATACCAAAGGCGGCGAGCTTCAGAATGACTTGAATATCGGATTCAAAGCTTTTTCGGATTAGGCCAAATGAACTACCAGTCTATTCGAGCAAAAATTGAAGCTCCGCTTTTGAGCGCTTACAACTCCGAGGTGCCGTCTATTCCTGTTTATTTCGATAATATAACAGCGGTTCCGCCTGATCCTCCTAAAGAGTACGTCAGAGTTAATATCATCTTTGGCTTGACAACAGAATCGACTCTTGACGGTTCCCTTGATTATGCAAGGGGGGCGTTAATTATCAGGTGCTTTGCTCCCAAGGGCAGCGGTCCAGCAAGATGTCAACAGATGGTTGCTTTGGCGAAGGAAGTTATTGATACCCTTAATTCAACCAGGAAAACATCTACTTCCACTTACGTTCGTTTAGGCCAGATAACGGGGCCTTCTTTTCAGGCTCCCGAGGACTTCCCGCACTTTGTTGGCAGAATTGATGCTGGTTGGCAGGCAAGCGCGAAGTAATTCGCTATCCTGTCATTAGCTGGGCAGTGCCCGCCAAGCCACTACCCCCTGACTTCCAATGGCTACCGTCCTGTCCGGCATCTCCGGCGCCCTCTACTACAAGCCCGCTGGCACCAAAGCCACCCTTGGCGAGCTTGATGTCAACGCCACAAACGATACCTTCTACGTTGGAACCAACATGGGTTTCCGCGTAGGTGATCCTATCAAATTCAGCATCGTCAACACTCAGACCGGCGGCACTGGCACTGGCACCCTTCCCTCTTCGCTGGTTGGCGCCAACACCTATTACGTGCTGACCTACAGCACCAGCACCGGCCTGATGACGATCTCCTCCACCTCTGGCGGTGCGGTGGAAGATGTCACCAACGACGGCACCGTGACTGGTGTCAACAAGTTCCAAGTTGCTTACTCAGAATTCGGCGTGGTTTCCGAAGCACGCGATTGGAGCATCGAAGTCAGCAGGGCTGAAATCGACGTTACAGCAATTGGTCAAGCCCTGGGCCAGTATGTTCCCTTCCGTCAGTACATTTCTGGTTTTGGTGACGCAAACGGAAGTGCTACTGTGTACTTCACTGATGAGGATGCTTCTTTCGCGAACCGCATCATCCAAGACGTTCTGCTGCGTAAGCAAGTTGGCGCAACGATGAAGCTTTACATGGATCGCGTTGAAAGCGCCGGTGTGGTTGATGATACCAAGTCCCGTTCGATTCAAACTGAAGTCACTCTGACCTCTGCTTCTTTCAACGTGAATCCGGATGATGCCCAGAGCATTTCCATCAATTTCCGTCCGTCGGCTGCTGTTAGCTTCGACCTGATGACGACCTGATTGGCTGATTAGGTAGCAACGGCCCCGCTTCGGCGGGGTTTCTTTTTTAGGCCTGCTGACTGGGAAGAGGTGACACGCTGACTTGCCTTTTGGCCTTCGGCAAGGTATCGTTAAAGCAGTCTTCCCTTCTCCAATGGCTACCGCCCCGACTCCCGCTCCTTCTCCTGGCTTCGGCCGGGCGATCGACAAACTTCGTAAGGCCGCAAACTTTGAGCCCATTAAACAAGAGATTGCTCTTGCGAATGGCGATGAGTTTGTATTTTACACCACACCACTGGCAGCGGTAGAAAGGGAGAAGGCACAGAAGGACGCAAAGTCTGACAGTGCAAATGACTTTGCCATGCAGCTTTTGATCGCTAAAGCTATTGACGAAAATGGAGAGCGAATCTTCAAGGCTGGCGACGTTCCAGTGCTGAAGCGTGAAGTTCTGGATGATGACCTGCAAAAACTCATTTTGGCTGTATTAAGGCCAAACGGGAAAGAGGATGGGGAGGCTGATATGAAAAGC
>ERZ888423.2143-NODE-2143-length-15423-cov-6.034878_pt1 | contig 15423 bp, 14 predicted proteins | sample MGYA00520523_ERZ888423 | MGnify/ENA primary metagenome ERZ888423 (study PRJEB32303, sample SAMEA104408611) | aquatic metagenome | biome: Brackish water; feature: Pelagic; material: water | place: Baltic Sea | collected 2014-06-08T10:24:00 | depth 30,27 m ...
AACAGGAGCGGGTAAAGGTGCTCATTATACAGATATGCATTACAGTAATGCCGGTGCAGAGATTGTGCACAGCAAAGAAGAAGTGTTCAAATCCACTATTTTGCTGAAGGTAGAGCCGCCAAGTATGGCCGAAATTGAACATATGCATCCCAAGCAAACACTCATAAGCGCCCTCCAACTCAAAACGCAAAGCGCTACATACTTCGAAGCCTTAATGAAAAAAAAGGCAACGGCTATATCCTATGAGGGTTTGGTGGATGAAGATGGAATTGCACCTATTGTTCGCTCTATGAGCGAAATAGCGGGCTCCTCTGCCATTTTAATTGCTTCAGAATATTTGAGCAATTTAAAGAGCGGCATGGGCTACCTCCTAGGAGGAGTGAGCGGAGTACCCCCTACCGAAGTGGTTATTTTGGGTGCAGGTACCGTGGGCACCTATGCGGCTAAAACGGCTATCGCTCTTGGAGCCACGGTGAAGGTTTTTGATAAGTCTATTTCGCGCTTGCGCCGACTCCAAAATCAAATCAATGCGCCTGTTAGTACTTGCGTATTTCAACCCAATATTCTTGAAAAAGCCTTAACGAAATGCGAAGTTGCCATTGGCGCGGTTCGGTCTGTAGAGGGCCGCACGCCCTGTTTGGTAAGCGAAGAAATGGTTATGAATATGAAACAAGGTGCCGTTATTGTTGATGTGAGTATAGATCAAGGTGGTGCTTTCGAAACCTCTGAGCTAACCACGCACGACAAGCCCACTTTTGTGAAACACGGAGTTATTCACTACTGTGTTCCCAATATCCCTTCTCGTGTAAGCCGTACCTCTAGCTTCAGCCTTAGCAACGTTCTTTCTCCACTCTTACAAGAAATTGGGGAGCGCGGTGGACTAGAAGAAATTCTATTCAACAAAAAGGGTGTACGTTCTGGCTTGTACTTATACAACGGAGTTCTAACCTCCAAAGAATTAGGCGAATATTATAATCTGCCCTACACAAACGCAGAACTACTCTTTCACAAATAAGCCTTTATGCCCTTTCTCAAAAGACTTTTTTTCTTCTTAATAGGCGTTTCGCTCGGATCTTTAATGGTTGTTTTTCTCTTTGGAGACAGAGACATCGGATGCTCATATTTTCCGAACGATAGGGTCTTAAGCGATTTTAGAAAGAAAGAATTGGTTGCAGATAGTGCAGTAAACGCGCAGTTAGTTGCATTAAATATAGATTCTACCGAAATGTTTCGAATGCTCAACTTCGGCAAAATAGATTTTAAAAGTAGTTCGGTTAAACTAGAATCTTGTAAAGAGTATAAGAGCGTTTTAGACGAGGGCGAAATTCAGTGGAGTGCCTATTGGAAGAATTGCGATTCCCTGCTCTACCTCCTAAAAATTGAACCCATCCATTAAACGGATTTTCTTCTTTTTAGCTCCCTTTCAATGAGTTGCAACTCTCTACCCGTTTGCCCACCCACTGATGTGTTTTCTTCAGCTCTACGTATCAGGTAAGGCATAACATCTTTAACCGGACCAAAGGGTAAATATTTGGCAACATTGAATCCTTCTACTGCAAGATTAAAGCTCAGATTGTCACTCATTCCATACAACTGAGAGAAATATACCTGCTCAGAATTCCTACTCATATTCTTATCTAGCATCGCCATAGCGAGCTTCTGACAGCTACTTTCATTGTGTGTGCCGGCTACAATAGAACAATTTTCCGAATGTAAACCAAGCTCAATGGCCGCGTCGTAATCCTTATCCGTGGCCGCTTTGTCTTTCTGAATAGGTGAAGGATAGCCCTGCTGCTTTGCTCTTAGCCTTTCTTTTTCCATATAGGCGCCGCGCACAATCTTTACTCCAATTTTAAATCCTTCTTGTTTGCCTTGTTCTAAGATTCTCTGGAGATAATTCAGCCTGTCGTGCCTATACATCTGCAAAGTATTGTACACCAACACTTTTTCGGTATTAAACCTTCTCATTAAATCCAAGGCAACCTTGTCTGCGGCATCTTGCATCCAACTCTCCTCTGCATCCATCATTACAGGAATGCCTGTTTCTTTAGATGCGGCATAAATTCTTTCAATACGAAAAAGCACCTTCTCCCACTCTTTCTGGTCTGCAGTACTTAAAGATTCTCCTGTAGATATTTTAGTCCAAAGGGATATGCGTCCAACTCCCGTTGGCTTAAAAACCGCCAAGGGAACTCCCGGATTATTTCTCCCGAAAAGGATAGTATCTATGGTAATCTGGGTGGTTTTATCGAAGTCGTGGTCGCTCTCCTTCCCCTCAATGCTAAAGTCGAGAATAGATTGTACCCCAGCCGAGTTCATACCCTTTATTACTTGGGTACACTCTTCAATGGTTTCACCTCCGCAGAACTGCTTAAATACCGTCGCCTTTACAAGAGATTTTATAGGCAGCTGAATGCGCAAAGCCCAAAGGGCCATGGCACTTCCGGCCTTTACAAGGCTGGCATTTCCTATGGAGTTAAACAAAAAGCGAGCACGGCGTAGATCTGCATTGCTCCTCAACTTAAAGGCTGTTTTCGTATCCTGAAAATCGATCATTACCGCTTAAATAGGCTGGCAAAGATACTATGCTGACTACCTTTGTTGACTAAGACCCACCTTATGAAAAGCAATCCATCTATCCTATTCGGTATCAATGCAATGCAAGAATTAGATCATTGGTTCGCAAAGAACGGATCTAGGTATTCAAAGATTATTGCCCTGCTAGATGAAAACACAATGGAGCATTGCTTACCTGAATTTGCTGGTGCGCTTGAAAATCTAACGGATTTTGAATTATTGGAAATTGAATCGGGTGAAAGCTCTAAAAGCAGTGAGATTCTCTTTCAACTTTTTTCGGCCTTACAAGAAATGGGCGCCGATAGGTCTTGCCTCTTGATCAATTTAGGTGGAGGGGGTAATCTGTGATTTGGGCGGATTTCTTGCTTCGACATATATGAGAGGCATTCACTTTCTAAATATTCCTACTTCACTTTTGGCCATGACCGATGCCGCGCATGGTGGAAAAACCGGCGTAGATCACAATGAAATAAAGAACTTAATTGGTTCATTTGCCCTTCCTCAGCGCACTTTAATATGGACTGATTTTCTATCCACTTTGCCTCAAAAGGAATATGAAAATGGCTACGCAGAAATGCTCAAGCACGGACTGATATCCGATCGGGATCTATGGAATGCACTTTCTCCAACTTGGGTGGAAAAAGAGGAGATTGCTCCATTCTTGCAAAAATCCATCCAAATAAAAACCGAAATTGTCGAAGCAGATCCGCATGAATTGAATGAACGCAAGAAACTGAACTTCGGTCATTCTACAGCACATGCCATTGAAAGTTACTTCCTTCTAAAAGAACAAGAGGTTTCACATGGATGGGCCGTTGCTGCTGGAATGTGGGTGGAAGCAGAGTTGTCTGAAATGAAATGTCAGCTTAGCGCAACTGAAAAGAATGAAATTGCCTCACGCCTTCAAGCGCTCTACTCTTTTGAATTGCTAAAGGGTATTGAGGCAGAAGAATTACACTCACAGCTTCTCAACGACAAGAAGAACCTCAATGGTGAATTACTCTTCGTACTGTTGAGTGAAATAGGAAATGCGGTAGTGAATGTTCCCATTGATTTCCATGAGTTTGATCGAGCTTGGATGAAGTGCTTCAACAATGCATAGAATCGTTTACACTCCTCCTACAAAGTCACCGCCGATAAACCTGCCTCTGTCGAAAAGCATCAGCAACCGAATGAGGATCTTGCAGTATTTATATCCCAGCTGCATTCAAATAGACCAATGGTCTGATGCCGATGATTCTATTTTATTAATTGAGGCATTGCAAACATATTCAGACCATTACAACTTTGGTCTTGCCGGAACTTCGGTGCGTTTTTTCCTCGCAGTGGCGGCTTTGGAGGGAAGAAAATGCGTGATCGATGCTTCTGTTAGAGGAAGAGAAAGACCCATTAAACCGCTCATTGATGCACTTCGGCAATTGGGATCGGAAATAATTTATACCAACAAAGAGGGTTGTTTACCTGTAGAACTTCTTGGAGGAGCACCGCTGACTGGAGGAGTGGTTCAATTAGACGCAACGGTTAGTAGCCAGTTTTTAACTTCTCTGCTGCTCATTGCTCCCAAAATGGAAAAAGGATTGAGAATACAGTGGACGGGCCAATCGGTTTCTGCCTCCTATTGGAAGATGAGTTGTGTTCTCATGAGACAACTGGGCTTTGAAATTGAAGAAAAGCAACAAGCCATAGAAATCCGGTTTGCTCCACAGATTACATCTTCTTTTTTTTCGATAGAATCAGACTGGAGTTCTGCAGCCTATCCCATTCAAACTCTCTTTGCTAGCAAACAGCCATTGACGATTAAGAATCTCAATGCTCAGAGTTTTCAACCCGATGCCATTCTACTAGAAATACTAAAACCATTGGGATTAAAGCACAAACAATTAGGCAATGACCTTTTACTTTGGTTGGATGAAACAACCCCAAAGTGCCATGAACTACCAAAAATCAATGCGTCTGATTTTCCTGATTTATCCATTAGCTTGGCTGTTCTTCTAATGAGTCTAGACTGTAGATTTACAATGAGTGGCCTAGAAACATTGGAAGGAAAAGAGTCGAAAAGATTGAGTCATTTGTATGATAGTCTCTCACAGATTGCCGAGTTAAGTCTAGACCTAGAATTGGCAACGCTTCAATTCAGTGCAGTAAAAAAAAGGCATGGAAGTTTGCAACTCCATACCGCTTTCGATCACAGATTTGCCATGGCTTTTACACCTCTTGCCAGCACCTTTGATCTGTATATAAACGAGCTCGAATCAGTTGCTAAATCTTTTCCAAACTTCTGGATAGAAATGAAAAAATTGGGTTTTTACCATGAGAAGCTGAGTTGAATTCTTAATTCGTTTCTAAAAGGGCCTTCACTCAGGGTATTTCCGCTGCCTACCGACTTTGCGCCATAGTATTGTGTGTGGCCCCATTTGCCTTCAATGCGCAAATCACGATGAACAGAATAGCGTAAAACAACAACCGCTCTATGGCCAAATCCTTGAAAAAATGGAAAGGCCAAGGCTCCCAATACATCGGGCTCATAAAAGCTTAGTCGGCTATTGAAACCCTCTGAATTGAATTGCATCCATCTGAAATTAATTCTCCACTTTTCTGATTTTGAGGTATACACAGCATCCTGAACCAATCCTGCACCACTTTCTTTCTCTTCCGTATAAACATGGGTACTCACCAACTTCCACCCCAATCTCCATTGTGAACTCGCCTGATAGTTTAAAGAAATGCGAATTTGATTGTTCTCTGTTTCCATGGCGCGATTTGTTTCTGCTTCATAGCCGTTTGAACGTCGATTACTCCTTAAAAAAACCTCCCATTTTGTAGACCTACCCATTCTGCCCGCAAGGCGTACGGCATGAATTATTAAATTATCATTGAGCTGATTTATTGATGAAAAACCCAATTCCTGAGAATGCGTTAAAAAGTATTGAGTGCTTATTCCAGGTACGCCTTGCCAGTCAATGGCTAACTCAATTCTTCTCTGTCCATTTCGGTTGGATGCATCTACCAAACTTGCCATTTTATGAAAAAACAACTTCTCTTGATGCCGAAAGCTAATTGCCGTTTGTAGCGCTGAGGACGGTTTCCACTGCCAACCCAATAGAAAATGGTGACTTCTCTTGCGAAATGCGAACTCACCAAACCAAATATTCGCTTTTCTCGGATGTAAAAACTCAATGGAGGCCGTTTGCACTTTCTGCCTTGGTAGCTCGTTAGGATTACTCCCAAAACCATCCTGCAACAACGCATGCCCAGCTTGCATTTGATGAAGCAATATGCCTATTCTAAAACTCTCATGTCTAAAGGTATATCGAGAGGAGAAGTGTTGTAATTCCGTAGCTTTCTTTCCTTCTATCTCTCTTTGAGTTCTGTGATATCCTGTTGTTTGAAAAGAGCGAATCTTGCCTTCGACTAGGCTTGCATCTACTTTTCTAGATGAGATAAAAAGATCTAAATGATGTCTGTTCCCAAATTGCAAATGGCTAGCTATTCCGCGGAGAACATTGGTTTCAACTGCCCCAGAATACGGACTAACACCTCTTCCGAATAAGAGTTTCTGACTTACTGCTGAACCGGCCCCAAGACGCAAAGAAGTCCAGAGGGCCAATCCTTGTCCGTGTTCAAAATGAAAATCTCCCAAGACGAGCTTTCGAAGCACCCCTTTGCCATGCCATGAAAAATTGCCAGACCAATGATCCAACACTTTGCCTCGAACAAGCGCTTCGCCGGGGTCCTTCTCCCCTGCTAATTGCAGACTCCATTGATCTTTTTGGCCTATGCTATACTTCATCCAATACCGATCTGGATTCCCCAAATAGGCCGTACTGAGATTATCATTTGGATCTAAGGCATAAGCCAGTTGCTGTTCAACTATGCGGCCGTATCGCACTTGAAGCTGCTGTCGAATGCTGTAATTTCTGGCTTTTCTTTGATGAGAAAGCAGTTGTACTTCTTCATTTAATTGGATGGAATAAATGGTCAATGAATCCATTCCACTAATGAGCTCCCATTCTAGATTGCTGCGGGGCCAACCGAATCTTCGGATATGGTGGTATACCGCGCTGGCTTGAAACACATCCACACAATTAAGTGAAATCCACCATTCAAGAGAGCCTGCCAATTGATCTGAAGTTGAATTGGACAGCACATCTTCTCTCTGTAAATTACCTGATTCCAATGCAGATTCCAATCCTTCTACCTCTTCCAATGCATCTAGATACAGATTCACAGAGTCTATTTGTCCGTTGAGAGAAACAAAACCCAAGTAGAACAGCCATTTAATCCAACGCATATTCCAATCCTATTCCCCCACCAAATCCAAGCTCTGGATGCCACGTACTTGCAAATGATGTTTTCCAATTTTGTTTAGCAAGCGAAAAGCCAAATGAGTATGCACTGGCGTTTGAGCGATATCCGAAATGAAGGTGAAAATCTTCTACAAGCGCATATTCCAATCCAGACTGCCAATCTATTTCTGAAAAGCCTTGCTCTTGGGCAGCCTCTAAAAACCAATGTATATTCTCCGAAATGCGGTGTTTAAATCCAAGTTCCCAATTGGATGCACTCCTATATGAAGTTTCTTCCATCTGAATTGGACTTCTATTTGGATTAAAAACAAAGGCTGCCAGCTGAAACTTATCATTGATTCTGTAGTTAAAACCAATTCCCGCGGTGAAATAGTGGCTAGAAGCACTGCCAGAAAAGGCAAATAATTGATTCAAATCTAGCCGAACGCCTAATGAAATAGACTTGTTCAGCTTTATGGCATAGGCAGCGCTGAGTATCTGATCTGCCATATTTGATGTACCCCAACGACTAAATCCTATTCCAATTCCGCTTCTTCCATCTCCCTTTATCACAGATGCCGAACTCAATCCGATTGCAACAGTGTAAATAGGTCGGATGTATTCTGTAGAAAATTGCCATCCGTTTAAACCAGAAAGTGAAGCAGGATTCTGCCAAAGACTAGCAGCATGCAAGTCTGTAAGACCCGTTCCACCCAAGCCAAGTGAACGTATTCCATTGAAGTCGGCTCTATTCTGAGCACCCAAATTAGCAAGTAAAAAGAGAAAGAAAACTAGATAAATATGTTTCAATATGTAGGAATATTAACTCAAAAATAACCCTATAATTTGTAGAACTTGGCTGAAATGAATCGGGTATACGGAATTCGAACAATTATTTTCCTTGCACTTTGGTTTCTAGTCTTAAACCATAGTGCGGCACAAGCACTTATGGAGTCTCAATTCTACTCTCGGCGGGAAGGAATTCCGTATGCAAAGCCGACTAAAATTGAGAAAGGACCTCAAGGTTTAATCTGGGTTGCCACAGAAGGAGAGGGTTTATTTGCTTGGAACGGAAGAAAAGCAAGCGATATTCCTGAGATTCACGGTCGTTTTGTAACCGACTTCCATTTTTTGGGCGATTCATCACTCTATATCGCCACCGATATTGGCTTATTCCACCACAACATACGAACCAAGGCCACGGTATGTTTGGATTCTTCCTTGGAATTTCCTTTTTGGATTGACATAGATTCTCAATCTAGAATATGGATAGCTTCCGTGTCGCAAGGATTGATGTTATTGAATGAGCATGTAAAGAAGACTGATTTACCCAGTAAGACCCTGCACGCCTTCACCATTAAGAATGATAGCTTTTGTATTGCAACCCAAGAAGGATACGCCATTTGGCAAAGTGAAAAATGGAGTGAAATAGACAAAGCCTTCAGTCTTGCTCAACTGCGTTTCAGCTTAAAATCACGGGGATTCCGCTCTATTGTTGAAGGCAATGACACTGCTCTTCAAGCTTTGTATAGCAAAGCACTCGATCTGGCTTCAAATGGCAAGAACGACGCCCTTCTCTTTAAAGATTCGGTTGTTCTTAGCAACAAGAATAAAGTGCTGCTTTCCTATCCTCTCAAGACCCGAAATTCAAAAATTCTATTCACCCAAGAAGCAGTCTGGATCGCTGGCGAAAATGGTCTGCACTTTATTCCTTACAAAGAAGAAAATAAAGATTGGCTGCTTTCTCCAAACGAAGAGATTCATGCTTTGGAAAGCCATGAGGGTAAGATTTGGCTGGCGAGCGATACCAAACTCTATTCTTTTAACCCAGAAAAGAAATATGAGATCAGCCTGAAAGAAATAGGCTATGTTTTTGACCTGCACTATTCTAAACAGACTCAATTGTTGTACTTGGGCAGTGAAAGCGGATTGTATTCTTGGAATGGCACTCGATTAAGAAAAGTAGATCTTCCCGGCCAAGACGGATTCGTTTTCAGTATCGAATCAGATCATCAGAACTTATGGGTAGCGGGTGGAGATGCTTTGTACCTACTCTCCAAAAATGCCCTCTCAACACTGCAGCTTCCTGGAATTCGTGAAATGAGAATTACTTCTGCTGGATTGCTTTTCATGCGCTTCTCAGGAGAGTTGGGAGTGGTTTTAGAGAATGATGAGATTGCCTATTTCGAAAACCCCAAAGACATGCCCTCTTGGGTCGGATTTGTTCATACAAAGTCGGGAAAATGGGGAGTAGCATCCAAAGCCAATCGATTGCATTGGATGGATGTTGGAAATCAAAACTGGTTGGAAAACGAATCTTTCGTAGAGAAATCGTCTCCTCTAATCGCGCTTTCGCAGTCGGCTGAAGGCGATATTCTTCTGCTCTATGAGCGCTTTTGTCTGATTAAAAATTGGAGCGATGCTCAATTCAAGACCTCTTTCTCACTCTCTTTAGGGTCTGACTACTTATCCGAAAACCCTCAAGAAGCCCAGATTCTATTTTCAAATGACCAATTTTTAATGGGCTCCAAAAACCGATTCACTAACATTAAATGGAAGGCTAGTTCTCAGAAACAGATCCCTCCGCCCCTTTTCACTGAAATACGAACTGCCCTGAATCCAAATCAAGGTCTTACTTCACTGCAATCCGATGAAACTGCATTTTTCCTTCCATACCATTCGAGCTTTGTTCGCATTCAATTCGGATTGGATCCGGATAAAGACTTATTCAAATGGGCTTTTGAGTATGAACTGCTGGATGACCAAGGGAAACAAGTAGACGGCAGCGGATATGAACAAGCTGTTTTTCCTACTCTAGCTCCTGAAAACTATACATTTAAACTCTTTACTTTAGATCCTAGAACCGGATTGAGATCAAGCTCCACCGTCTTAAAATTCAGGGTTCTGCCCCCTATATGGCAGAAAGCTTGGTTCATATTTCTGATTTCCAGCCTACTGATTACCGTAACAGTGCTAAGTATACGATCTCGTTTGTCAAAAATTAGAGAAGAAGCAAGAGTGGAAAGAGAGCTGAATAAGTTAGAAGGAATGGCTTTACGACTTCAAATGAATCCGCATTTTATATTCAATGCACTCGACTCAATATCCACCTTTATATTTAAAAACGAACCCAAACAAGCGGTGCGATATCTAAGCAGCTTCGCCCGATTAATTCGAGCCACACTTGAATCGGCCCATGAGAATCTGATACCAATAAGAACAGAAGTAGATATTCTTAAAAGCTATTTAGAATTAGAGCGATTGAGAACAGAGGAACGAATGCAATTTAGTATAGATTGCGATGAAGAACTACAAGAAAGCCTAATGATTCCTCCATTGGTTATTCAGCCCTATATCGAAAATGCAGTGAAGCATGGATTAAAACCGATAAAAGGAGAAGGCTGGGTAAAGGTTCGGTTCATTGAGGAGGCTGATTGCCTCTTGGTTGAAATAGAAGACAATGGAATTGGTAGGCAGGCCGCTTCGGAAATTCAACAGAAGAGAATTGGATTTGAAAAGGGAAAAAGCATGTCAATGAGTATTACAGCCCAAAGACTTCATTTACTAAAGCAGGCCTTAGGCAAGGAGGTTAAAGTAGAAATAACCGATAAATTCGATCAAAAACAGATCGCCATGGGTACCCTAGTTCGTGTACGATTGCCCAAAGTGGAAGACAATTGGGAAGATTAAAGGCAGATTCCCATCCCTTCTTAACTGAAATGGGGCGGAGGCTCATTCAAGCGCCCTGAGCTAAAGGAATAGTTAAATTTGAAAAAAACAGAGTATGTTAAAAGCACTGATAGTTGATGACGAAGCCGCCTCTAGAGAAGGCCTTTTATCAAAATTGAGATTGTTTACCCCTGAGGTAGAAGTTATTGGACAAGCTGAAAGTGTAACAGCAGCTCTTGAGCTCATTCAACAAAACACGCCCGATGTTCTTTTTCTAGATGTAAACTTATCTGGAGAAACGGGTTTTGAATTATTGGAAAAGTTAGAAGCAAATACAGACGAATCCGATGTTCGTCCTGAAGTAATTTTCATTACAGCCCATGATGAATTTGCCATTAAAGCTATAAAATTCAGCGCATTAGACTACCTCCTTAAGCCTATTGATCCGGAAGAACTCGTTTCCAGTATTCGCAAGCTAGAGGAGAGAAAAGGATTGGGCGGCTCTGCCGGACTTGGTGTCTTAGTTGAAAATCTAAGAGGTGGAGGTGGTATGCCAAAAAGAATTGTGGTTCCTACCTATGATGGGATGCATATCTTGAAAATAACAGATATCGTTCGCTGCGAATCAAGTAGCAACTATACCAACTTTATTCTTTTAGATGCCAAACCCATTCTGGCCAGTAAAACCTTGAAAGAATACGATAATATGCTCAGTGCCCACAGGTTTGAGCGTATTCATAAATCGCACCTTATCAATATGGATTACGTGAAAAGGTATGTCCCTGCAGATGGAGGATATATGATTATGGTAGACGGTTCTCGCATTCCTGTTGCAAACAGGAAAAAAGAACAACTCTTGAAAATGATCCGAAATATGTGACTCTTATGGCTTCAAGCTGCATAGATAAAGTAAGCGATACAGATCGAATAGTTGAATACTAGGTTGAGACGATAGAATCTGCTTTTCTAACAATGGTTTAGAAAGACTGAAAATCCATCGCATGAACAAAACCAAGCGAGCCTTTTTGATATAATGGTAATACCTAAATAGCGTAATATCTTCATCCACCTTGCCCTTCTGAATTAGAAGTGCCAAGGTCCGAACGGCTGTTCTAGACTTTTCTAAAAAAACCCTCGAATTATCTAATCCATCATGAAAAAGGGGATTTGCAATGTGAATTACAGGAATGCACCAATTTTTAAATTCCATTCCTAATAAGGTATCTTCATGTCCGTATTCTTGGATGCTTTCATCGAATGGAATTTTCATTGCTATATCCTTGTGAATTAGAAAATTGAAGGAAGAAAAAGAGTTCCAAGGCGATTGATTCCGCTTGCTTGCCGGAATGGCTTCCCGCAGCCTTCCATACTTCCACCTCAATAATTGATCATCTTTTGGTCTTAGTAATCGGTAAGCCGTACCTCCCACAATGACCTTTTCTTTTGATGCAGATTGTAAATAGAGCGATATAAAATTTTCACTTACCATTCCTGCATCCGCATCCATAAATAAGAGGTATTCATATTGTGCCTTCTTTGCCAGCCAATTCCTACTGGCAGACCTACTAGAGCTAGTTTCATTGGAATAATACCGTATATAGTCTTGATTTACAATTCCTTCCCTAACAGTCTTCCGAACGAGTTCATCGGTACCATTGTCATGAATTAGTATTTCCCAAACTGAATGAACAGATTTAAGCTGATGGCTTAAATCTCGCACCAAGATGGAGACATCAGTATTAAAAGAAGAAATTAAAACAGAAATCATACAGGAACTGTGAATTAGGAAGTGCAATATCATTAAATTAGCGTTCTATATCTCACGCCATCTACTATGTATCGCAGTATTTTATTTATTAGCCTTTTCGCTCTACTTCTGAATACTTCATGCAAGCAATGCGATCAGGTTTTTCCATTGGTTGAAAGTCCTTCTAAGTTTAACCTTAAAACTTCCACTGGAACGGAGTTATGGTTTGGAGTCAACAGTGTTTTCAATCCAGACAGTGCAGATTTCTACGTATTTAGAAATGGCTTAAAATTACCCTTGGCTACCACAGTAAAAAAGGGCAACGACCAAATGAATCGATATGTAGCCTGCAACCTTCCTACAAATGAGGGCGACCTTATTGAAATACGAGTTGTACTGAGCAAGACCGATTCGATTAATTTCAGATATGCACATGAATTGGATGAAATCAATTGTCAGGTGCAAAGAGAAATAAACTTAATTGAGCAATACGGAGAGTTTATCTGCAATCGTTGTGGGGTACCAGAGATCGATGGTGGTCCAGGCGAGATCATAATCCTTAAGAAGATTTAGACTATAGACTGGTCTGAACAATCTCCTCAATATTTCCATTGGAACAACGAAGAGTCCGTCCCGGGAATTTTAAGATAAGTGCATAATCGTGCGTGGCCATAAGCATGGCTCTTTCATTTTGGCAAACCTCCCTCAGTAAAATCATAATTTCTTCTGAAGTAGACGGATCTAAATTACCTGTAGGCTCATCTGCCAAAATAACAAGCGGATCATTTAGCAATGCTCTGGCAATGGCAATTCTCTGCTGCTCACCACCTGAAAGCTGATGAGGCATTTTATAGCTCTTAGCACCCATTCCCACCTTGTCTAAAACTTCTTGAATACGCTTGTCTATCTTGCTCTTTTCCTTCCAACCTGTAGCCTTCAAAACAAAAGATAAATTGTCTGAAACGGTTCTATCTGTTAGCAACTGAAAGTCTTGAAAAACTATACCCAATTTTCTTCTGAGAAACGGAATTTCACTCTCAGCCAAGGTTGACAGGTTAAATCCGGCAATAGCTCCATTTCCGCTATTCAATGGCAAATCTCCATAAAGAGTCTTCAATAAGCTTGATTTACCGCTTCCCGTTGCACCTATTAAATAGGCAGATTCTCCTGCATCGAGAGTAAAGCTAACATGGCTTAGAACAAGATGGTCTCTTTGCTTTATTTCAGCATTAGAAAGAAGAAGGAGTGTTTTTTTTGACATGTATAAATCTTAAGCCAAGCGTTTAGCGTCTAAATACTTCTATCTCTTTTGTTTTCACAATTAGATCTGTGAATTTACCTTGAAAGCGAGTAGCCCGCACTATGTGATTGTCTATCCAATGGTAGTTACCGCCCCTGGGCTTTCCCATAAGCATGCCATGATACTTAAATCCATGCCTATTTAGCCACTCTTCTGTTATGATCCTGTGCTCTTCTGTTCTGGAAGTGAAAAAGGTAATAATATGTCCTTCCTCGTACCACTTATTCAGAATCTCCAATGCATCCAAATAAGGCATGCAAGTACTCATTCTTTCCGGCTCCTCATTTGGAACATCGTCCGTAATGGTGCCATCAATGTCAATTAAATAATTCTTCACGTCTTCAGGAAGCAACGGACTTATGGTTTTATCTGATTTGTCTTTTGCTTCAATTAAACTCTTGTCTAACTTGTCCATTATGCTGAGTGGTTTACAATGGTTCTATTAGGCTGTAAAAGTGCCAAATTCGGCAACAATTAAATCTGCCAATTCTTCACCAATTCTATCTTGTGCCTCTAAAGTAGCCGCTCCAATATGCGGACTTAAACTCACATGAGTGTTCATCAATACGGGCATGGCAGGTGTGGGTTCATTTTCGAAAACATCCAATCCAGCCCCAGCAATATGACCACTGTTGAGTGCCTCTACCAGCGCAACCTCATCAATTACTCCTCCTCTAGCTGCATTGACTATGAAAGCACCTTTCTTCATTTTCTCCAATTCCCTTTTGCCTATGATTGGCTTATCTGTATTGGGAACATGTACGCTTATAAAATCGCTCTGTGAGATTACTTCATCCATCGCTTGATTTACAAAATTAAAAGAAAGGCTTTGTCCGTTGAAAAAGCGCAATTCAACCTTGGTAGACTTGCCAAGCTCTAAATCTCCAACTAGCACATTCATTCCCAGGCCAATGGCTCTTTTGGCCACCGCCTGACCAATTCTGCCAAAACCAATAATTCCAAGTGTTTTGCCACTGAGCTCTATACCATTGGCATAGGCTTTTTTAAGCTGATTGAATTGGGTGTCTCCGCTCAAAGGCATCTGACGGTTCGAATCGTGTAAAAAACGGACCATACCGAACAAATGTGCGAAAACAATCTCTGCAACAGAATCAGAAGAAGAAGCGGGTGTATTGATAACCTTCACGCCTTTACTGCGGGCATATTCTACATCAATATTATCCATGCCCACTCCGCCTCTGCCTACAAGCTTTAAGCCCGGGCATTCGTTAATCAATACTTCGCGCACTTTTGTTGCACTTCTAACCAAAAGAATTTCAACTTGATTCTCATTCATATAGGCAGACAATTGCTCTTGAGCTACCTTATCTGTAATTACTGTAAATCCTGCGGCCTCTAACTTTTGAGCACCGAGATCACTAATACCATCGTTTGCTAATACTTTCATTTTATCCTTGTTTTCTTTCAAATTCACGCATTACATCTACCAAAGCCTGCACACTCTCTAGAGTTAGAGCATTGTACATACTTGCTCTATATCCTCCTACTGATCTATGGCCACTTATTCCAACAATTCCCGCCTCTTTCCACATAGCGTCAAAGGCAGCTTGGCCAGCCTCATCGTGCAGTAAAAAACAAGCATTCATATTCGATCTATCTTCCTTAGCCGCGGTTCCATGAAACAATGGATTGCGGTCTATTTCTGAATACAGAAGCGCCGCCTTTTTATTGTTGATGTCTTCCATCCAACTGACTCCGCCATTTTTCTTTAGCCATTCTAAGGTGAGCATGCTGGTGTAGACAGAAAATACGGGAGGCGTATTGTACATACTCTCCTTATCTATATGTGTCTGATAGTCCAACATAGAAGGAATGGCCCTTCC
>ERZ888423.2145-NODE-2145-length-15418-cov-25.518128_pt1 | contig 15418 bp, 12 predicted proteins | sample MGYA00520523_ERZ888423 | MGnify/ENA primary metagenome ERZ888423 (study PRJEB32303, sample SAMEA104408611) | aquatic metagenome | biome: Brackish water; feature: Pelagic; material: water | place: Baltic Sea | collected 2014-06-08T10:24:00 | depth 30,27 m ...
TTAAAGCCTCAAACTTGAACTCTGATGCTGCGGAAACTGCGGCGCTCGTCAAGCGCAGGATCACGGATCAAAGTGGGCAGTTCAGCATTTGGATAGGGGTTGAGGAAGCGTGAAAGGGAGGCCGCAGGAATTCATGGATCAAACCGGGGCAGGTTGATCTCGCCGCCACTCTCAGTTTGGCACATTGCGATGCCGTCGGGTGGTTGTATCCACCTCATCAGTTCTTAGTGACAATCAACACCCACATGACACAAACCGGACGTTGGTCGATCATGTAGTGAACGACGGTTCCGAGTCCGACTTGCCCTTTTGACATGTTGTAACGAACGGCCGCTCTCATATGTGAGGAACAGCCTGTATATACATGGCGCCACACTATCGTCGTTCACGCCAAGAACGCACGAGTAAAACGGCGCCTTATAGCCTGCCGCGGCGGTCCTTGCCGCTCAGGAAAAAGCCGAAATCGCGAAATCGAACAGCGATCGCGCATGGGCGGTCATTGCGGACCGCGCGCTCTCAGCATCGCCGGACTGCAGCGCATCGAGTATCGCCAGATGCTCGCGCGAGTCCGGGCCCAGCCGGTCGGCCAGCGCGGCGATCTCGAATAGGCGCGTCGTGATCCGCAGGTTGCGCAAGATGCCTGCCATCACCGCATTGCCGCAGGCATCGATGAATAGGTTGTGCACCTGATCGTCGCAGGCCCAATGGATGTGGGTGTCATAGGGATCGAGCCGTTCCAGCGCCAGAACCGCCGCGCGCGCCGTGGCGATGGCGACGGGTGAAATCCGCCCCGCGGCCTGCGCCGCGGCCTCTGCCTCCAGCACCTCGCGCACCCGGAGGCTCATTAGGTATTCGCCTAGATCGACCTTGCGCACGAGATAGGACCGGTTCGCCGCCTTGAGCAGCAGGCCCTCGCCCTCGAGCCGCTGCATCGCCTCGCGCAGGGGGGTGCGCGAAAAGCCCAGCTGTTCTGCTAGGCGCTGCTCCACCAACGTGTCGCCGCCGCGCAACTCCCGGCTCTTGATCTTGTTAGAAATCGCCCGGTAGGCCTGCGCCGACATGTTCGCGCTTTCGGGCTTTTGCCGTATCATGGCCGAATCCGGTGCAGCGCTCGTAACCCCTACATCATCCACCGACATGTCCTTACCTTGACCTCGTGTCCGCATTTTCCCCGGGCCCCGAGGCGCCGGAGGACCGCCCGATCATCAGCAATCCGCCCGCGGCACAAATTTCGGGCAGATCGCACAGACAGGATCTGATCTTTTGTGAATAGGTAGCTTTTCTCTTGCAACAGCACAAGAAATGTTTTGTAGTCATTTAGCATACAATTTGCGCACCATAAGTATATCAAGTCGTCGGGAACACGGATGACAATCGCACAGCCACATGAGCGCTCGGACGTCGACCCCTTGACCCGTGACGCTGAGGCAGAGGAGGCAATAGCCTTCTTGCGCGCGCTGGTCGCCGCGCAACCCGCTGGCGAGGCAGCGGTTCAGGCACTGATCTCTTACAAGATGTCTGAGGCGGGTGCGGTGGTTGAAAACCGCCCCTTCGACCCGGCCGGAGTTCCCGTGATTGGCGAATTTGCCATGGCTCGCGCCCAGCAGGCGGGCGAGCGGGTGAATGTCATCGGCCGCCTTCCCGGCGCTGCTTCGCGCCGCTCGCTTCTCATGTTCGCCCATCCCGACAGCGAGCCTGTGGCGGGCACGGACACTTGGGTCCACGATCCCTTCTCCGGTACGATCGTGGGCGGACGGCTCTACGGCTGGGGTGTTGCTGACGATCTCGCGGGCATCGCCGCGGGTGCGCTTGCAATCTCCCGCGCCGCCCGCGCTGGGGTCACGCTGGGCGATGTCATCATGATCTCCGCCCCCTCCAAACGGCATGCGCGCGGGGTCGCCGCAGCGATGCACCAGGGCGTCATCGCCGATGCTGCTCTGTATCTTCACCCCGCCGAATCCGGTGCGGGCTTGAACGAGATCAAGGCCTTCGCCTCGGGCCAGCTAGAATTCCGTATCACCGTGAACGGGAAATTTCCGCCCACCAACGAACCGAGCCACACCGCCTTCGCCCATCTCGCGGTCAACCCGGTGGACAAGGCCATGGTGATCCACGGGGCCCTTCGCGCGCTCGACGCCGCGCGTGACGCGCGCACCCATCATCCCGCTCTCCAGAAAGAGGTTGGCCGGTCCACCAACCTCATGGTTTCCAATCTGCTGTGCGGCGAGGATCGCAAGTTCGGGCGTCTGAACCAGACCTGCACGCTGGCCGGCGCCCTCTCCTTCCCGCCAGGCGAAACCCTCGATGAGGTCAAGGGCGAAGTGGAGGCCGCCATCGCCGCTGCCTGCGCCGCCGATCCCCACCTTACGGAGCATCCCGCTACCATCGAGTGGCTCAGCGGCGTGACCGGCGCAGAATGCCCGCCTGATCACCCGCTCTACCTGACCGCCGCCCGCGCCGTAAGCGCGCAGACCGGCGGCCAGCCGCACGTCAACCCGATGCACACCTCGTCGGACATCCGCAATCCGATCGTACAAAAGGCCATCCCAACCGTTGGCCTGGGCGGTCTTTGCGGCGATCTCACCCAGAATGGTCGACACGACGAATGGATCGACGTGGACGACTACCTCCGCACCATCGCTGCAACGACGGCGATCATTCTAGATTGGTGCGGACACCCGCGCAGCCCATGACGCGGTGCTTTCGGCCCGGTCGCAAGCTATCCCTTGCGACACTTCGACCATCCACCAACAGGGGAACCAGACCATGAAGACAATCACCACCATGCTCAAGGGCGCCGCAGCGACGCTTGCCCTCACCTTCGCCGCGGGAGGCGCCATCGCGCAGGATTGCCCGGCCGACTTGCCCACCGTAACGCCCGGCGTGTTGACCATGTCGATCAACGCGACGATTCCACCACGCCAGTACATCGACATGCAGGGCAAGCTGCAGGGCCTGCACCCCGACCTCGGGCGGGAAATCGCGCGCCGCCTGTGCCTGGAGGCTGAGTTCATGAACGTCGGCTTCGAAGTGCAGATCCCGGGCCTCGCCAATCAGCGATGGGACATGATCAACACCGGCATGTACTACAATCCCGATCGCGCGATGATTATGCGCCTCGTGCCCTACACCGTGAACGCACTCGCTATCGTGGTTGAGCGCGGTAACCCGCTTGGCGTCAAGGATTATGACGAACTGGCCGGCTACCCCGTGGGCACCGAGATCGCCGGCTTCGCCGATAAGCTCCTGCGCGAGGTGAACGCGGAACAGGTGGCCGGAGGCTTCGCATCTATGCAAATCCAGTCCTTCAATACCTTCGCAGAGGCATTCGCCGCGCTGGCTGCCGGACAGGTGCGCGGCGTCTTCGGTCCTGATGCGACGGCGGCTTGGTATGCCGAACAGGGCTCCTTCGACGTCGGCGCTGCGGGTTTGAACCCGGGCCTGCCCTCCGCCTTCGGCTTCGACGGTGCTACCGGCGAGGTTCTATCCGAAGCTGTGGCGCAGGTTCTGCGCGACATGGTCGCCGACGGTACCTACCACGAGATGCTGGGCGCCTATGGCGCGACTCCGATCGAGCTCTGGGACGACTACACCGGCGACATTGCGGTCTACTACACACCCCCGAGCTGAGCGACACAGTTCATCTGACACCCGATTTCGCCCGGCGCTTACCCGCGCCGGGCGACGCCCCCCCCGTGACGCAGGAGCGCGCCCGTGAACTGGAGCTGGACCTTCTTCTTCGAGTATCTGACCAACGGTTTCATGTTCCGCGGAGCATGGACGACCGTCTGGCTCTCCGTGATCTCGATGACCATCGGCCTCGGCCTCGGCGTCGTGGCGGCGATGATGAAGATGTATGGCAACGCCGCGGTCCGCTACATTGCTGAATTCTATATTTGGCTCTTTCGTGGCACGCCCGTCCTGATCCAGCTCATCATCATATACACCGGCCTGCCGCAGCTCGGCATCCGGCTGAACGTCATCGAATCCGCCATCCTCGGCCTCGCGCTCAACGAAGGTGCCTATCTGGCCGAGATCATCCGCGCGGGCATCATGTCCGTCGATAAGGGGCAGAACGATGCCGCCCGCTCCGTCGGCATGACATGGCGCGAACGGATGTATCTCGTCATCCTGCCTCAGGCGACGCGCACCATCATCCCACCCTTGGGCAACCAGTTCAACGGCATGCTCAAGACCACGTCGCTTGCCTCCGTCATCTCGATGGAGGAGCTGATGCGCAACGCCCAGATGCTGGCGCAGATCAACTTCCGCGTGCTTGAGGTTTATAGCGTCGCGGCGCTGTGGTATCTGCTGCTGGTGTCGATCTGGGGCCTGATCCAGCAACGGATTGAGGCGCATTACGAAAAACCCTTCGGTCCCGCCGCCGCCATCTCGCCCGAGGCCGCGAAGGAGCTGAAGAAGGCCATGCAAAAGGCCGGGGCGACTAAGGTATGACCCAAGGCATCCAGAACGCCCCGCACCCCGAGAGGCCCGCCATGACGATAGACGCCCCGCCGCCCGCCGCCCGCGCCGCTACCTCCCGGCCCACCAAGGCCCTTGGCGCGCCCATCGTGCTGATCGAGAACGTGCAGAAAGCCTTCGGCGACAACCACGTCCTGCGCGACGTGTCGATGACGATCCGCCAGGGCGAGGTGGTGGTGATCTGCGGTCGCTCGGGCAGCGGGAAATCTACGCTCCTGCGCTGTATTGACCAGCTGGAGACCATCGACGGCGGCACCATCCGCGCCGCGGGCCACTTGATGGGCTTCCGGGAGAAGAATGGCAAGCGCGTTGCGCTCCGAGACGCGGAGATCGCCCGCCAGCAGCGCGACCTCGGCATGGTATTTCAGAACTTCAACCTCTTCCCGCATGTCAGCGTGATTGAGAATATCATGATGGCGCCGGTCCGTATCCTCAAACGCCCCCGTGCCGAGGTGAAGGCCGAGGCACGCGAACTGCTCGCCCGTGTTGGTCTGCCCGAAAAGGAGAACGCCTATCCCCGCCAGCTGTCGGGCGGCCAGCAGCAGCGCGTCGCCATCGCCCGCGCCCTGGCGATGAAACCGCAGGTGATGCTCTTCGACGAACCCACCTCCGCCCTCGATCCCGAGATGATTTCCGAGGTGCTCGACGTGATGGTCGACCTGTCGCACCAGGGCATGACGATGATCGTTGTCACCCACGAGATGGGCTTCGCCCGTGCCGCCGCCGATCGCGTGGTCCTGATGCACGGCGGCGAGATCGTAGAGGAGGCGCCGCCCGAACAATTCTTTACTAACCCCAGGAGCGAACACACCAAGCTCTTCCTGTCCAAGATCCTGAGCCACTAGCCCCGCCATGCCCGCCCAAGACCCACCAATCGGCATGATCCGGACCGTCTGTGGCGACCGCCCCTCCGCTGATTTCGCGGCAGTGATGGTTCACGAACACTTGCTCTATGACATCACAGTCCCCGGCGCCGTTCCGGACGATACGCAGATCACGCCGCAGAACCGCTGGCAGATCGACTACCTGTCGAACCAGACCCCCGCGAACGCCCGCCAGCAAGACGTCGGAATAGCGGCGTCGGAGCTTACCGCCTTCTGCGCCGATGGCGGTGACCTGATCGTCGATCAATCCGTGGGCGGCCTCGCCCGCGACCCAACCGGGTTGCAGGCCGCGTCCCTCGCCTCGGGCTGTGCCGTAGTAGCTGCGGCGGGCACCTACACCGCTGCCTACCTCGATCCTGAGACGCAAGCCGCCGACACCGACACGCTCGCTGCCCGCTTCACCGCGGAAATCACTACCGGCCTCGACGGCACCACCGTCCGAGCGGGCTTAATCGGGGAAATTGGCTGCTCCTGGCCATTGCAGCCTTGCGAAAGCCGGGCGCTCATCGCCGCGGCAATGGCCGCTCAGCGAACTGGCGCCGGTATCTCCGTTCACCCCGGCCGCGACCCGCGTGCTCCCTTCGAGATCGTGGACATCCTTGGGCAGGCCGGTGCCGACCTCACCCGCGTCGCGATCTGCCATATGGACCGGACCTATCCTGAGCCAGACGAAACCGGCCCCATGGCGCTGGCCCGGCTGGGCGTCATGGTCGAATGGGATTTTTTTGGCATCGAATCCTCGTATTACTGGATGGACCCTGATGTCGAACTGCCCACCGACCGTGGCCGCTTGCGCGCCTTCCGCGCGCTGATCGACGCAGGTCTTCGCGACCGCATCCTTGTCAGCCATGACATCTGCACCCGTACGCGTGCCCGCCATTGGGGTGGGCATGGCTACGGCCATGTCCTGCGCAACATCGTCCCCCTGATGCGGCGCATGGGCTTTGCGCCCGGGGATATCGCCCATCTGATCCGTCTTAATCCCTTGCGCCTGCTTGCGATGCCTCAGGCTGCCACCCATCCGGAGTTTCCAAGATGACCAAGGCCTTTCGCGGCACCTATACCGTCATGATCACGCCCTTCGATGCGGATGGCGCGTTGGATGTTCCTGCGCTGGAGGCCTTTACCGACTGGCAGGTGCGCGAGGGCATCCACGGCCTTATCCCGCTGGGGTCCACCGGCGAGTTTCTCTCGATGACGGAGGCCGAACGCGAGACCGTTGCGCGCTGCGTGATCGACACCGTCGCAGGCCGGGTGCCCGTCTTGATCGGCGCGGGCGCGGAATGGACTGATGACGCCGTGCGCGCCGCGCGCATGGCCGAACGGGCGGGCGCCGACGGGGTGATGATTATCCCGCCCTATTATTCCAGCCCGACCGAGGACGAGCTTTACCATCATTACGCCACCATCGGCGCAGCCATCGACTTGCCGATCATGATCTACAACAACCCCGCCACGGCCAATGTCGACCTGACGCCCCCCATCGTCGCGCGCCTGTCAACCATCCCCAATGTCAGCTACATCAAGGAAAGCACACTGGAGGTCACGCGCATCCGCGATATCCTCGATCTCTGTGGCGACCGCATGACCGTCTTTGGCGGCATCCTCGGCTTTGAATCCTTTGTCGAAGGGGCGGAGGGCTGGGTGTCCGTCGGCTCCAACATCATGCCCGCCGCCTTCGTTGAGTTGTTTACTCTGACAGCCGATGCCCGCGACTACGACGCCGCCCGGACGCTCTACAAGACAGTGCTGCCGGTGATCCGGCTGGTCGGCGGGCATCACTACGTCGCGGCGACCAAGGCGGCGCTGGGCATGATGGGGCAGGGCGTCGGCGCCCCCCGCGCTCCCCGGCTGCCCTCGACCCCGGCCTATCAGGCCCAGATCCGGCAGGTGCTGCACGATCTCGACCTGATCCCCGGATCCGTCGCATGACAGAACCCGCCTTTCGCTACGACGGCCAGCCCGTGCCGATCCACCCCGGCGACACCATCGCCGCGGCGCTCGCCCGTGCGGGCACGGCCACTCAGCGGATCACCCGCATGGGCGAGGATCGCGGCCTTTTCTGCGGCATAGGCCTCTGTCACGACTGCCTCGTTACTGTCGACGGCCATTCGGGTCAGCGCGCCTGCATGACCCCGGCCCTGGCGGGCGCCGATGTGGGTCGCCATACCGACCACCACGGCGACACCAGCGCACCCCTCTCGCGCCTCACGCCTCTGCCCGAGGGCGACAGCCTGCCCGTCGCCACCGCCGATCTGGCCATCGCGGGGGCCGGCCCCGCCGGTGTCTCGGCCGCCCTCACCGCCGCGGGCCGCGGCCTGACCGTCGTCTTGATCGACGAACGGGCCAAGGCGGGCGGCCAGTATTTCAAACCCCTTGCCGCCCTGCAGCCCGACACCGAACTTGATGCGCAGCACCGCGCCGGGGGTGTCCTGCGCGCCCGCCTCGCCGCCAGTGACGTCCGCCACCTTACCGGCACGACGATCTGGCATGCCCGCGCTGAAGGGCCGACTTTTGAGTTTGGCCTCTACGACGGCACCCACGCCAGCCTGCTCCACGCCCGTGCCCTGATCCTCGCCACAGGTGCCTATGAGCGACCGCCGATGGTGCCCGGCTGGACCCTTCCGGGCGTTATGACGGTGGGTGCCGCACAGACCTTGATCCGCAGCCACAAGACGGCGCCCGGCAAACGTATCGTCATCGCGGGCCACGGCCCCCTCGGCCTGCAACTGGCCGCCGAGCTCTGCCGTATCGGCACGCCCCCGGTCGCCGTCCTCGAACGCGCCCGCCCGTCACGCCCCGCCATGCTGCCCCATGTCCTGGCCGCCACCCGTCACGCACCGCGCCTCGTGGCGTTGGGCCTTGCCTACCGCGCCCGGCTTGCGCGCGGCGGCGTCCCGGTTCTGGAGGGGTGGGAACTTCGCGCCTGCCATGCCGACTCCACCGGCCGCGTCGCCAGCCTGACTGCTGCCTGCATCGCCACCGGCGAGAAGCGCGACCTCACCGTCGACGTGGTCTGCGTAGGCGAGGGTTTTTTGCCGCAGGTCGAACTCGTCCGTGCTCTGGGTTGTGCCACTAGCCGCGACCCCGCGACCGGCTTCCTCTGCCCCGATAGGGACGAGCACGGCGCCACCAGCATGCCGGGCATCTGGGTCGCGGGCGATGGTGGCGGCATGGGCGGCGCGCAGGTGGCGCTGGCGCAGGGCACGCTTTCCGGTGCAGCCGCAGTGGCGCATTTGGGCAAACCCGCCCCCGACATGGCCGAGGAGCTCCGGGCCCTAGCGCGCGCGCGCAACTTCCAGTCCGCGCTCTGGCGCACCTACGCTGCCCCGCCGCGCGACGCTCCGCCTGACGATGCCGCCATGCTTTGTCGCTGCGAATCCGTCACCTTCTCACAGGCCCGCGCCGCCATCGCCGAAGGCGCGGGCGACCTTGGCGCGCTCAAGCGTCTCACACGTCTCGGCATGGGCCGCTGTCAGGGCCGCTACTGCTCCGGCCCCGCCGCGCTCCTGACCGGCACGCCCACTCTCTTCGCGCCGCAGACACCCGCCCGCCCGGTCCCCGCCGCCGCCATCGCGCTCGAAAAACCGGAATGGGGCGGCCACCGTCAGGCGCCCAGCCCCACGCTGCGGGCCCCCGACCGCGCCGCTGAGACCGTCCAGCTGCCCGCCACCGCCGATCTTGTCATCATCGGCGCGGGCATCATGGGCACGGCCGCCGCCCTGCGCGCGACCGAGCTGGGCTTCGATACCGTGGTGATCGATCGCGGCACGGTGAACGCCGAATCCTCGGGCGGCAACGCGGGCAGCCTGCACCTGCAATTGCTCTCCTTCGATTTCGGCCAAAAGACCGGCGGTCGGGGCGAGGCGCTTTTGCAGACCCTGCCGCTGCAGCGCGACGCCATCGCGCTCTGGCAGGACCTCGAGCGTGACCTCGGCACCTCCTTCGAGATCGTACTCACTGGCGGCATGATGCTGGCCGAAGAGAAGCGGCACATCACCTTTCTCCGCGACAAGATTGCGGCCGAGCGGAAGATGGGCATCGAGGTGGACCTGATCGACCGCTCGGGTATAAAGGTCCTAGCTCCCGGCGTGTCCGACCGCATGATCGCCGCCGCATGGTGCCCCGGCGAGGGGAAGATCAACCCTCTCCTCGGCACCCCCGCGCTTGCTAACGCCGCCCGCGCGAAAGGCGCCCGCTTCGTCGAGGGCGTGGCGATCATCGGCCTCACCGACACCGCCCCAGGCTATACCGTCTCGACCAGCGCGGGCACCATCCGCGCCCGCCGCCTGATCCTTGCGGCAGGCGGCTGGACCGGGGCGCTGGGCGCGATGCTAGGCGTGCCCCTGCCGATCCACGGTGCGCCGCTGCAGATGGTCGTCACCGAAACCGCCCCGCCGCTGGCGTCTTGCCTGCTCGCCCATTGCGACCGGCACCTGACGATGAAACAAGCCACCGCAGGAAACCTCATCATCGGCGGCGCCTGGTCTGCCGCCGCCGATCCCGTCACCGGCCGCACCCGTATTCTGCGCGAAAGCCTCGAGGGCAATCTCTGGGTTGCCGAACGGGTCTTGCCCGGCGTCGCGGGCCTGCATGTCCTGCGCTCCTGGGCCGCGATGAACGTCGATATCGACGGCGCGCCGCTGGTGGGCCATCTGCCGGGTCACCCGGATTGCGTCGTGGTCGCGGGCGCCAATGGCTACACTCTCGGGCCGCTCTTGGGGCGCCATGCCGCCGATGCTGTCGCCACCGGCCGCCAGCCCGTGGGCCTCGACCGCTTCTCACCCGCGCGCCTCACCCAACTAGCTTGAATTCCCCCATCACACAAGGATCCACCCATGGAAAACCTCAAGATCACCGCCGGAGCCTTCACCTTCACCGGCCGTTTCGAGACCGAGCGCGCGCCGCAAACAGTCGCCGCCTTTCGCAAGCACCTGCCCTATGTCAGCCAGATCGTGCACGTCCGTTGGTCCGGCGAAGGTGTCTGGGTCCCGTTGGGTGAGACCGACTTCGGCGTTGGTTACGAGAACCACACCAGCCATCCCGCGCCCGGCCACATCATCCTCTACCCCGGCGGTATCAGCGAGACCGAGATCCTGCTGGCTTATGGCGGGGTGGATTTCTCGTCTAAGATGGGCCAGCTTGCCGGAAACCACTTCATCACGTTGACGGGCGGGCTGGAAAACCTGCATGCGCTGGGAACCTCCGTCCTGTGGGAAGGGGCCAAGCCGATCCGGTTCGAGGTAGCCTGAGCGCGCGCCAGGGCGTATGGATCAAAAGGGGTCGGCCGTGACTGATTTCATCCTCTCCGGCGCCCGTATCGCCGGGTATACAGGCCCTGTCGACATTGCGGTAGCTCGCGGTTGCATAGCTGCCATTGCCCCGTCCATACCGGGCGATACGCAGGTTGAGGCCTACGGTGGCTGGGTCTTCCCCGGCTATGTCGACGCCCATATCCACCTCGACAAGGCCCATATCCTCGACCGTTGTGATATGACCCAGGGTGGGCTTGCCCATGCGGTCGAGCAGACCGCGCGCGCGAAAGCCGCCTTCACCACCGAGGATGTCTACGCCCGCGCCAGCCTCGTGGTCGATGCCGCCGTAAGCTATGGAACCACCGCGCTCCGCACCTTCGTTGAGGTCGATCCCCGTGTAGGCCTGCGCAGCCTCGACGCGCTGCTCGCGCTGCGCGACAATTGCCGCCACCGAATCACGATCCAGATCTGCGCCTTCGCGCAGGAGGGCATCACCAATGAGCTAGAGACCCTGACACTGCTGATCCAGGCGATGGAGAGGGGCGCCGACCTCGTCGGTGGCTGCCCCTACCGCGATCCCGATCCGGTCGCCCACATCGCCCATATCTTTGACCTGGCCGAGCGCTTTGACTGCGACGCCGATTTCCACATCGACTTCGACCTTGACCCGGAAAACTCCGATCTCCCGGTCCTCATCGCCGCCACGGAGGCACGCGGCTGGGGCGGCCGCGTCGTCGCGGGCCATGCCAGCAAGCTTTCCGCCATGGCGCCCATGGATGTCGCCGCCATGACCGCGCGCCTGCGTGATGCGGGTATCGGCGTTGTCGCACTGCCCGCCACCGATCTCTTCCTTATGGGGCGCGAGGCCGACCGCCTGCAGCCGCGCGGCGTGGCCCCGCTGGCCACGATGCACAAGGCGGGCGTACGCTGCGCCGTGGCGTCCAACAACATCCTCAACCCCTTCACGCCCTATGGCGACGCGAACCTCGTGCGGATGGCCAACCTCTTCGCCAATGTCGCAAATCTCTCCACCGACGAGGATCTGCGCACCTGCTTCGCCATGATCTCAGGCGACGCGGCGGCGATGATCGGCCTGCCCCACAGCCTTGCCGTGGGAGCCCCCGCCACCATGGTTCTGCTCGCAGCCCCCAACCCCGCTATGGCCGTCCGCACCCTGGCGGAGGCCCGCATGGGCTGGATCCACGGCCGCCCCACTTTCGACCGCCCCCCGCCGCAGCTGCACACACGCTAGCCACGGCCAAGCCGCGTTCGTTGATCCTGAAGCAGAGATAAAGGGGTCAAACACCCTCTTAACCTGCTGCTCGGGGATGCTAGGGCCAGTGTCTTTGAGCATGGTTTCTACCCGATCGCTGATGGCCCGCAGGATCATCCGCACGTATCCGCCATAGCGCTGTGCATTCTCTCGATCAGGGGTCGCAGTGGCTCTGATGATGTGACCGCCCCCCGACGGCATCAATGTGCCAAGGCTTAGCCCTGCAGCGGAAGTGCGTGCCCGTTGGGACTGCCCATCGCGCTTCTGCGGTTCTGGTTCAGTGTTCCTCGAATATCCGGCCGCGCCCGGCGATGCGATCAATCCATGTGAGCCACGTTCGTGATGAGGACGAGAAATGTCCAGTCCATGGGCTCCAGAAAACTCATTGGTCGGTCTCCCCGAACTTCAGGCCATGCGTTGCAATTGGGAACCAAGCGGGGAATGTATCAAGAAGATCGGCAAGGTCGGACAGAACGCTTTTCTCACCCGACATGGACACATCGATGCCAGCAATCCCGTCTACACCAATCTGCCCAAGCGCAAACTCGCTGAGCATAAGACGGGGCAGACGGATCGTCAGATCGGCGCTTGGATCCAGCCCGTTTCGATTGTTCAAGACCGCGTTGGAAAGTTCTGTGTGGCATGCTTCACTCGTGCCGGAAATCTGCCAGTTTATGACAAAGGCGCGATCCGCCGCTTTAGAGCCATTGAGCCGAATGCTGAGTGAATTCATCAAAAGAAGCGGGCTCATCCCCTTGAGGACATCGCGCAGAACCCGGTGGTTCTTTTCGCCGTGTGGCAGGCCAAAGCGCAATTCGTTTGCGGCCGAGAGATAAGCATTTCGCCAGGTTGGGTTCTCGGCACCATACCCCATCTGGGTATGTGCGGCGGCAGCCAGCTGGCGGGCCTTCATATTGTCAGGTTCAGCCCAGATCACATGATCCAGAATATGGACAACCCAACGGTAATCACTAGCTTCAAAATCTACTTTGGCCCGCTCAAGAACTGCGTCTACACCACCCATATAGTCAAGTGTTCGCCGTGCAAGTTCGCGTGGCGGCAAAGCATCTAACGTTGCCGGATTTCCATCATACCAACCCAGATAATAATCATAGATGCCGCGTACATTGTGTTTTAGCGATCCGTAGTACCCACGTAGATGCCACAGCCGTGCCAGAGAGGGTGGGAATTTGATTTCGTTGGCTATCTCGGATGGAACGAACCCGTGGCTCATCATGCGTAGGGTCTGATCATGCATAAACTTGATGCCGTCGCGTTGCTCACCAAGGAATTTTTTGATGTTTTCTTTGCCGAAAACGGGCCAGTTATGGCCGCTGACCAAGTATTCAGTGTTCTCAAACTGCAATGATCTGGCCACACTGTCCGCCCATTGCATAGCATCACGGGGGAAAGCTCCGCGGATAGTATAAACATTATGGAGGCACATGTAGCAGTTGTCGGCGCAATGCAGCAATTTGTGCTGTGGGAAATTGCAATGCATACCGGTGGGGGACTCGCCAGGGGCGAACATGAACTCGATCTCCACCCCATCGATGGTCATTTTGCCACCCTCTTTGCCAATGACATGGGTGGGTTCGATGTAGGTGACCTCACCACCTTCGATCATCTGACCCAGGCCGGTATCGACGATGCCTGTGGTGCTGACCTCAAGGTTTTCGCCATACATGTAGTCGTTACGCGAGGGCATGCCCTCTGCGGCCATGCCTTGCTCCTTGAGGACCCATTCAGTAAACCCGTCCGAAGCCACAACCACACAGCGTCCCTCGGCGACATCCTCATCCGTGATCATACCTTTGACACCGCCGAAATGATCCGAATGGGTGTGAGAATAAATCATACCGACAATGGGTCGTTCCCCGACATGGTCATATAGCAACTTTAGCGCATATCGTGCTGTTTCCACTGTTGTCAGTGGATCGATGCAGATATAGCCTGCAACCGTCTCAATAAACGTCGCGTTGGCCAGCGATTCTCCACGCACTTGCCAAACCCCGTCACATACCTTGAACAGCCCGCGAAAATTGTTTAGCAGCGCGTGCCGCCATAGGCTGGGGTGTACGGTTTCTGGGGCGTCGCCCTTCAAGAAGGCCTCGAATTGTTCATGATGCCATACGATGTTGCCATCTTGATCGCGGATATCTGGATCATTCGGACGGTGAACCAACCCGCGCGATGCAAAGTCAAAATCCTGCCGGTCTTGCCAATTGAAAACCGGATCGCAACACGCAGCATGGTGGGCATTTGCAGTATGAGGGGAAACGTCATCGGGGTTTCGCATTCTTGCGGGCTCCTGTTCTGATCAATCTTGATAAGGCAACATCAATTAGTTGTGTCTGAAGTTACTTTGTTTAAGGTTAGCCGAATATATTATAGTCCAGTAACGTGTTTTTCGACGTCAGGTAAAAGGTTTAGTTATGGCTAGCTTGCGCAATCATATCCCTGCTATGGGTCAGCTTGTCGCCTTTGAGGCCTCTGCCCGGCTCGGCAACTTCACCCATGCCGCAGCAGAGCTTTGCGTGTCGCAGGCTGCCGTCAGCCGTCAGGTTCGAGAATTAGAGGCTCGGCTCGGGGTTCAACTGTTTACGCGCCATCGTTACGATGTTTGCCTTACAGATGCCGGCCGCCAATTTGAGGCCGCCGTGCGGCCTTCACTGTGGCGTCTTGCAGACGCAGTTCAGGACGTTGGTGAGTATGGCACGAACGGCAGCTCGTTGACCATCTACTCTGATCTGAGCATCGATGTCAGTTATCTGCTGCCTCGCCTGCGAGAGTTTCTGGCTCCGCATCCAGATGTACAGCTGAACCTGATTTCATCGGGTGTCCCGATCGAACAGACAACGGCGCGTTTTCATGTGGGATTTCAGATAGGGCCAGTGCAATCAGATAAGTTTGACACTGTTGCCTTGTCCGATGGCACTATCTTTGCAGTTTGCAGCCCGGATTTTCTTGTCCACAACCCCGATGCCGTCACACCCCAAAGCATGGCGAAAATGCCACTACTCTTTTTTGAGCAGCCGGGACGGACCTGGCTGGATTGGGATGGATTTCTCAGTCAGTTCAATGTTAAATACAAGCTACCGAAAAAGCGGCTTACCTTCACCAGCTACCCCAGTCTGCTGCATGCGGCGGAAAATGGTGATGGACTTGCTCTTGGCTGGGATTTGAGCGTGTCATCACGGTTGGACGCAGGTACGCTAGTTCGAGCCGGAAAGATTGCTCTGCCTGTGCTCGATAATCTAAATGCTTACTTTCCCCGTGCGGTTCAAAGAAAGTCATTGGCAGTAGATTTTGTGAATTGGCTGCACTCGCAAAGTTGAACCAAGTGCCCATCATGGGGAGTTTCGCACCCATCACGTCGGAAGGCACTGTCAGAGCAAAACTGGTTGAGGCGGGCAGGGCAACCACTTAACGTCACCGGATGATAAAACGCAGCCCACTTCGGTATTTCAAGACGTCCCCCGAGATCATCCGCCTGGGGGTAATGATGTACATCCGGTTCCCGT